>Ga0208537_1000067_pt1 | contig 16499 bp, 19 predicted proteins | sample MayberrySE_TuleA_FD_185672 | JGI IMG/M metagenome (GOLD analysis project Ga0208537, IMG submission 185672) | Natural and restored wetland microbial communities from the San Francisco Bay, California, USA, that impact long-term carbon... | ecosystem: Environmental > Terrestrial > Soil > Wetlands ...
CTTGGCAGTGCCCTTGACGCGCAGGATCTCGACGGCCTTGTCGAAGTCGCCGTCGGCCTCCTCGAGGGCCTTCTTGCTGTCCATCATGCCCGCGCTGGTGAGGTCGCGGAGCCGCTTGACGTCCGCGGCGGAAATGTTCGCCATGAGTCTCTTTCGTCCCTCGTGTTCGTGGGGTGGGTCCGGTGGGGTGCGGCCCTGCTCTCAGCCGGCCGCGAGCCGGTGGCGGGTGGGTACGACGGTCAGGCGACCGTCGTACCCACCCTGACCTTGCGGTTCGTCAGGCCTTCTCGTCCTCGGCGGCGCCGGTGACGGGGGCGTCGCTGGGCGCAGCGGCCTCGGCGGCGCCGGTTTCGGGGGCGTCGCTGGGCGCAGCGGCCTCGGTGGCGCCGGTGACGGGGGCGTCGCTGGGCGCAGCGGCCTCGGTGGCCTCGGAGGACGCACCGGTGCCCTCGGCGGCCGGGGTGGCGGCAGCCTCGTCGCCACCGGTCGCCTTCACGGCGGCCTTGTCGGCGTCACCCTGGAGGAGCTCACGCTCCCACTCGGCCAGCGGCTCCTCGGCGCCGAGCTCGGCACCGGTCGCGGCCTCGCCCGACTTCGCGCCGGAGCGGGCCATGAGGCCGTCGGCGACGGCGTCGGCGACCACGCGGGTCAGCAGCGAGACGGCGCGAATGGCGTCGTCGTTGCCCGGGATCGGGAAGTCGACCTCGTCGGGGTCGCAGTTGGTGTCCAGGATGCCGATGATCGGGATCCGGAGCTTGCGAGCCTCCTCGACGGCGAGGTGCTCCTTCTTGGTGTCGACGATCCACACGGCGGAGGGGGTGCGGCCCATGTCGCGGATACCGCCCAGAGTCTTCTCGAGCTTGTCCCGCTCGCGCTTCATCTGGAGCAGCTCCTTCTTGGTGCGACCGCTGCCCGCGACGTTGTCGAAGTCGATCTCGTCGAGCTCCTTGAGGCGGTTGATGCGCTGGTGCACCGTCTGGAAGTTCGTGAGCATGCCGCCGAGCCAACGCTGGTTGACGTAGGGCATCCCGACACGCGTCGCCTGCTCGGCGATCGCCTCCTGGGCCTGCTTCTTGGTGCCCACGAACATCACGGCGCCGCCCTTTGCGACGGTCTCCTTGATGAAGGCGTAGCTGCGGTCGATGTAGGCCAGCGACTGCTGCAGGTCGATGATGTAGATGCCGTTGCGCTCGGTCATGATGAAGCGCTTCATCTTCGGGTTCCAGCGACGGGTCTGGTGCCCGAAGTGGACGCCGCTCTCGAGGAGCTGGCGCATGGTGACGACGGCCATGCCGATCGTTCCTCCTGGTCGTATGACCCCACGCACGGGTGCGCGCACGCGTGGACCTCACGGTCGCCGCGTGCGTCTGGCCGCACGAGCGGGTCGCTCTCAGTTGTCGCAGCAAGACGGGTGTCTGCTGCCCTGACGCCCGGCGCGTTCCCACCTCTCCGGCGAGGAGCCGAGGAGGACCGAGGGGACGACGCCCGTGGATGATCCGGCGAGCCGGATCTGTCACGGAGACGAGCGTGCGAAGTACAACCAGCGCTTGCGCACGGGTTGCCACCGGGCAGTCTAGACGAGGACGGCCGGTCGGGCGAATCGACGACCGGCCGGCTCCCGTCCACATCGGGGCCTCCGGACGGCCTGCCCCCAGCGGGTTCCGGAGCCGTTGGTACGCCGCCGGCGCGGGCCGATGCTGGGGCCATGACACCCGTCGTCGCCCTGCTCAGCCTGCTCCTGTCCTACCCCGGCAGCCTCGGCACCGCCCCCGTTCCGTCTCCTGCCCTCAGCCCGCCTCGCCCCGCGCCGACCGAGCTCGCCCCCGCACCGTCGGCCGCTGTCTGGCCGCTCGCCCCGCAACCGGCGGTGGTGGGCGACTTCGACCCACCTCTGTCGCGCTACGGACCCGGCCATCGCGGGGTCGACCTCGCGGGTGAGCCCGGTCAACGGGTCCGGGCCGCGGCCGCGGGACGGGTCACCTACGCCGGGTCGCTGGCCGGCCGCGGGGTCGTCGTGATCGCGCACGGCTCCACCCGTACGACCTACCAGCCGGTCGACGCGGCCGTCGGGGTCGGGTCGCTCGTTGGTGCGGGGGACCTCCTCGGGACGCTCGAGCGCTCCGGCAGCCACTGCGCTCCCGAGGTCTGCCTCCACTGGGGCCTGATCGAGGGCGAGACCTACCTCGACCCGCTCAGCCTGCTCGGGGCCGGCCCGGTGCGTCTGCTCCCGCTCGTGGGGCGCCCCTCCTGGCCGCTCACGCCCGGGGGTGCGCCTGGCGGTAGGCCTGCCGCAGGCGGTCCGTGGTGACGTGGGTGTAGATCTGTGTGGTCGCCAGCGAAGCGTGTCCCAGCAGCTCCTGCACGGTGCGCAGGTCCGCACCGCCTTCGAGCAGGTGGGTGGCTGCGGTGTGCCTCAGACCGTGGGGGCCGAGGTCCGGCGCGCCTGGCACGTCGACGATCCGCGCATGCACCATGGCGCGGACGGCGCGCTGGTCGATCCGGCCACCCCGAGCCCCGAGAAACAGCGCGGGTCCGGACCGGTCACCCGCCAGGGCCAGCCTGCCACTTGCGAGCCAGCGGCCGATCGCCTTCTCGGCCGGCCGGCCGAAGGGCACGGTCCGCTCCTTGCGACCCTTGCCGAGCACCCGGACGACCCGGCGCTCGTGGTCCACGTCGTCGACGTCGAGGCCGCAGAGCTCCCCCACCCGGATGCCCGTGGCGTACAGGAGCTCGAGGATCGCCACGTCGCGCAACCCGACCGGGCTGCCGTCGTCGGCTCGGGTGGCCGCGGCCTCGAGGAGCTCTCGCGCCTCGTCCTTGCGCAGCGCCGCGGGGAGGGTGCGTCGCGCCTTCGGCGACCCGAGAAGGGCGCCCGGGTCCGACTCCGCGTGGCCGGCCCGCTGCGCCCAGGCGGTGAAGACCCGCACGGCGGTCGCCCGTCGTGCCACGGTGGTCCGCGCCTTGCCCAGGGTCTGCTGCTTGGCCAGCCAGCTCCGCAAGGTCCGCACGTCCAGGGTGCCCACGTCGGTGTGACCCAGCAGGACGGCGTGCTCGAGCATGCCGGAGACGTCTCCCATGTAAGCGCGGACCGTGTGCGCGGTCAGGTCGCGCTCGGACGACAGGTGTCGCTCGTAGGCCGCGAGGACGGTGACCATCTGCTCGGGCAGGGCCACGTCCTCACCCTCGCCGGGCGGTTGTCCCTCGGTCGCGGTCACACCGCGAGGTTACGCGGCCGTGACGGCGCGACCGCGCTTCTCGACGGTGTGGCTCGACGTGGCGCATCTCCCCAGGTGCTCCCACGCGATGGCGCGCCCCCTGCTGTCATCGTGGCGCCGTCTGCCCGGTGCGGAGCCAGCCGGCTGACGTCTGCTCCACCAACCCGAGGCCGGCGAGCCGTTCGACGACGGCGCGGACGTCCGGCTCGCCGACTCCCGCGGTGCGGGCGATCGAGTCCTCGCCGGCCGGCCGACTCACCGGCACCGCGTCGAGGACCCGGCGCTCACGGTCACCGAGCCGGTCCGTGACCAGTACCGGAGCGCGCGGCACCTCGCTCAGGAAGGAGCCGCTGGGGGCGAGCAGCTCGAGCACGTCCTCGCCGCGGGTCACGAGCGCGGCGCCGCGAATCCGGATCAGCTCGTGGACGCCCTGCGACGGCGCACTCGTCACGGGCCCGGGGACGCCCATCAGCACCCGGTTGAGCCTGGTGGTCCAGTTCGCGGTGTTGAGCGCGCCGCTGCGCACCGCGGCCTCCACGACCACGGTGCCGCGAGCGAGCGCGGCGATCACGCGGTTGCGCGAGAGGAATCGCACGCGCGTAGGGGCGCACCCCGGTGGCAGCTCGGAGACCACGAGACCGGTGTCGGCGATGTAGTCGAGGAGGTTGCGGTGGGCGGAGGGGTAGGCGCGGTCGACCCCGCAGGCGAGGACCGCAACAGTCAGTCCCTTCACGGCGAGAGCGCCACGATGCGCGGCCTGGTCGATGCCGAACGCCGCACCCGAGACCACGCTCACCCCGTGCTCGGCCACGTGCGCGGCGAGGTCCGAGGCGACCGAGGCTCCGTAGGTCGTGGCCGACCGGGACCCCACGACGGCCGCGGCGCTCCGGCACGTCTCGTCGAGCCGTCGGGCGCCCTTGACCCAGAGCCCGAGCGGCGCACCACCCCTCTCCTGCAAGGGCTCCGCTCGATCGAGGTCATCGAGGTCGCGAGGCCACTCCTCGTCCTCCGGGCACACGAACCGGATCCCCTTGGTGGCTGCCTCCGCGAGCTCCCGCTCCGGGTCGAGCCCTCGCAGCCGCGCAGCGACGTCGGTGTAGACCCCGGCGACGTCCTGCTCGTCGCGAAGGAGCTCGTAGACCCGGTCTGCGCCGAGCCGCCCCACGAGGGTCGTAAGGCGGACGTCGCCGGGCTCGCTCAGCCTGCTCAGCGCTACGCGCGCCACGCGCTCGCTCATCCGGCCACCGCCCCGAGCGCGCTCAGCATCAGCGGCTCGCCGGAGCGCAGACGCAGCGCGGCGTCGACCTCGGCCACGTCCGGCCGGCCCACCCCACGGAGATCGGCGACGGTCCACGCAAGTCGGTGCACCCTGGTCGCCCCGCGGCGGGTCAGCGTCCCGGCGTACACCCGGTCGTCGACGAGCAGTTCAGCCTCCGGAGGAAGCGGCCAGCGCTCCCGCAGCACCGGCCCCGGCACGGCACTGTTGAGTCGCCACCCGGTGCCGTCGTACCTCCTGGCCTGGCGCTCTCGCGCTGCCGTGACCCGCGCCCGGACCTCGGCAGAAGTCTCCGGCCTCGCCAGTGGGTCATCCTTCTCCCGCCGCGTCAGCGGCTCCACGTGACGCGTGATGTCGATGCGGTCGGCGATCGGGCCGCTGATCTTGCGGCGGTACTCCCGGCGGCGGACCTCGAGGCACTCGCAGCGGTTGTCACGGTTGGTGGGGTGGTACTCCCCACAGGGACACGGGTTGCACGCGAGGACGAACATCGTGCGTGCCGGGAAGGTGGCGATCTCGTCGCCGCGGGCGATCGTCACCTCGCCGCTCTCGAGCGGCTCGCGCAAGCCCTCGATGATGTCGGCCTGGAAGAGCGGGAACTCGTCCAGGAAGAGCGCCCCCGTGTGCGCCCGGCTGACCTCTCCCGGATGGACCCGTCCGCTGCCGCCACCCAGGATCCCCGTCCTGGTGGCGGAGTGGTGCGGTGCCCGGAAGGGCGGCCGGGTCATCACCGTCTGACCGACCGGCAGGCATCCTGCGAGCGAGTAGATCGCACTGAGCTCTAGGGCCTCCTCCAGCGTGAGGTCCGGCAGCAGGCCGGGCAGCCTCTCGGCCAACGTGGTCTTGCCGGCGCCCTTGGGACCGCTGAGCATGACGTGGTGACCGCCTGCGGCCGCAACCTCCAGCGCGTACTTCGCATCGGCCATGCCGAGGACATCGCTGAGGTCGACCGCCTCGATCCGGTGCTCCCCGCGCCAGGACAGCAGCGGCCCGGGCGCGAGCGGCTGCACCGGGGCCGCCTCGGGCACCGGCTCACCCCGCAGGATGGCAACCACTTGAGCGAGCGAGCGTGCTCCGAGGACGGTCATCCCGGGGATCATGCTCGCCTCCTCGGCCTGAGGCTCGGGTACGACGACGCAGCCGAGGTCGCGCGCCGACGCGGCCATCGCCATGGGCAGCACCCCCGGGACCGCCCGCAGTCGCCCGTCGAGAGTCAGCTCACCCACGAAGACGACCCCCGTCAACGCCGCGACCGGGATCTTGCCGGAGGCGGCGAGCGTCGCGACCGCGATTGCGAGGTCGAAGTGCGGGCCCCGCTTGGGCAGGTCGGCCGGGGAGAGCAGGATCGTCACGCGTCGGGTCGCCGGCCACTCGAAGCCGCTGTTGGTCACGGCCGCACGGCACCGGTCCCGGGCCTCGCTGATCGAGGCGTCGGGCCGACCGACCATCGCCGTCTTCACGATGCCCTGCGAGACGTCGACCTGGACGTCGATGACGTGTCCGCTCGCACCCTGCAGGGTGATCGTCCGCGCGGTCGCGACACCCATCAGGCCACACCCCGGACGTGGTCCACCTCGACCGGGCCGCTGGCCGGCACCAGCACCCCGACGATGTCGATGCGCACCTCATGCGGGTGCACCTCATGGTCGGCCAGCCAGCGCGCCGCCAGCCGTCGCAGCCTGGCGGCCTTCTGCTCGGTGACGGCCTCCGTCGGGGTGCCGTAGGCGAGTGAGGAGCGGGTCTTCACCTCGCACACGACGAGCACTCGCCCGTCGCGCAGGACGAGGTCGACCTCCCCCTGGTCACACCGCCAGTTGCGGTCGAGCAGCACCATCCCCTGCTCGGTGAGATGCCTTGCGGCGAGTGCCTCGCCGTATGCTCCCAGGGCGGAGCGCTGCCGTGCGGTCGTTGTCATCGCGAACCTCCTGGTCGAAGGCTCGCGCAGGGTGGCTCCGGTTTCCCACGTGAGGACAGGGAGGTGTGGGCATCCGGGTCGCTCCAGGGTCTGTGGACGAAAAGTGGCCCGTCCCCAGCCGGCTCGGATCCGCCAGGCGCTCAGCGGGTGCCGGCGGAGGCCCTCAGTAGGTCCCGACTCCGTCGACGTAGTCCTGTGAGCCGTCGCACTTCAGCCGACGGGGAGGGACGTTCTCGATCCGGGCCAGCGCCGTCTCCGTGACACGTCCCTCGTTGGGTAGTGGCAGCAACGGAAGACCGATGTCGAGGGACTGGAACGAGACGGTCACCGTCACCATCGACCCGACGACCGGCGCGTCCTGGGTGACTCCTCCCTCGGTGTGGTAGCGGCGGGTGACCTCGGGTGGGGCGGAGCCGACCGCCGGGCTGTCGGCGAACGCGACGGCCTCCGCCTGGGTGCATCCCCAGTCGGTCCCGACGATGAGGCGTCTAGCCGCCTCGCGCGCCGTCGCTGAAGCCGTGTGGAGCGACCAGAAGTGGTAGCCGTACTGGATGATCCCGAAGATCACCAGGAGCACCACGGGGAAGACGAGACCGAACTCCAGCGCCGCGGCACCCCGTTCGCCGCGGTCACCGCTGGGGCCGGCGATACGGTGCGCGATGGTTCGGGCGATTCGGCGGGCGAGGTCGTGGGGGTTCGGGCAACGCATCACTTCGCCAGCTTCACGATCTTGGGGCCGACGCCGAGGTACTCGGTCGTGGGCCCGCTGTAGTCCTCGGACACCGTCGGCAACGACGCGGGCTCGATCGTCATGAACCGCATACCTCTCAAGGTCTGGCCGTCCTCGCTCATCAGCAGTCCGTGCTGGACGTCGTCCTCGGCCAGCCCGAGGCCGGCCAGGAGCGCGCTGAGCTCGTCCCAGAGCATGTCGTAGGTGTCCCAGCCGCTCGGAGCGTCCTGGGTGATGAAGATCGGTCGGAAGGTCAGCACCGGGTGGTCCCCGCCCGAGGTCGGGGTCAGCGGGCTGCTCATGACCGGGACCCACATGAACCTGTGGGACTTGTAGACATCCTCCTCGAGCGCGTTCTCGGGAGTGATGACCGGCAGGCCGTTCGTGACGTAGGTGCTGAGGCCGAAGAACAGCTTCTCGCGAAGCAGGCTGGGGTCCGCGACGAAGTCGTCGAAGTCGTCGTCGTTGATCTCGACGCCCCGAACGGTTGCCGTAGGACCGTCGCAGGGTCTGACCGCCGAGCACACCAGACGTCCGGCGGTGCCGCCGCTGTCCGCGGCCAGGATGCCGTCGGTGAACGAGGTGCCCACCCAGCCGTCCTCACCCACCCTGCGTACGCAGTTGGGGGTGCCGGTCGGACCGGAGACGTCGAGCACGTCGGGGGCGACGCCGGAGCAGTCGAAGAGGTTGGTCGGGTCGGAGGCGAGTGCGACCGCGTCGTCCGGGGTGAGGTCGGGGGCGGAGACCGTGAGCAGGTTCGGGTGGCCGGCGAGCCCGTGGTCGAGACCATCCTGAAGGTTCCGCACCAGCGCCGCGGCCGGGTCAGGCTCGTCGGCGCGGGGGCTTTCGAGCAGCCGTCCGCAGCCGACGGCCTCGGTGGCCCCGGAGGGCAGGGTCACGTCGAGCTGCATGGGCTCGGACCACGTGGGCGACCCGGCCAGTGGGCCGACGCCGACCTTGACCTCCCACGCTCCAGGGGTCTGCATCACCTCGTCGGGCAGCACACCCGTGACAGTGGCCGTGCCCGTGAGCGGCTCCAGCACAGGCAGGCCCAGGGAGGCCGGCGCTACCGGCGTACCGGTGTCCGGGCCCTTGTGGAAGACGACCTGGACCTCGGTGAGTGTCCCCCAGCCGGACCCCGTGAGCGTGAAGGTGCCGGGGACCGGCCCTGACACGACCGGGTCCGGGCTGGTGGCGACCGACGACAGGCTCGGCCCGGCCGGCGGCGCGGTGGCGGCGTACCCGCTGGGCCAGACCGTCGGGGCCGCCGGGCCGGCGGTGCCGAGCGGACCGGAGGTGACGTAGTTCAGCGGCATGATCGCCGACAGGGGGTCACCCGCCGCGGGAACGTTGCCGGCCGCGCTCAGCAGGCACGGGAGCGAGAGCCCGATCGGCAGGAGGTCACCGGGAGAGCTGACCTGTGCGATCGCCATCTTGCGCTGAGTGCTCCCGTCCACGCCGGCGACCTTGCCGAAGCCATAGTCGATCCGCGCCTCCGGCGTGACGACCTTGATCTGCGTGCTCTTCGGGAAGGTGACCGAGCCGTTCGCCAGCAGCTGCTGGCCGTAGGCCACGATGGCCGTGCTGTCCGGTGTGGTGCCCGAGGGACAGTCCGGGATCTCGGGGTTGAGCTGTGCCTGCCCCGGCAGCGTGTGACAGGCGACGTAGTAGGCGACGTACTTGGCGGCGTTCCGCCTCGACGTGTCGTCCGTGGCGGGCAGGCTCTTGGCCGCCAGCAGCGCAGCCTTGTCGGCCTGCACCTGCAGCTGGCCGCGACGAGCCCACGTGCTCCCGAGGTCCACGACGAACGCTGAGATCAGCAGGAGCACCACAGCGACCACACCCGAGATCACTGCGATCGCGCCGCGCTCGTCGCGCGGACGGCCACCCCCCGAAGGCGAAGGCCACCTCATCACAAGCAGGTCTCCGTGGTCAGGGTGACGTTGTCCAGCCTGGTCGCGGTCTCGGTGACCAGAGAGCTGCCGCTGTCGTTCGCCGCCGGGACGGTGACCGACACCTCGACCAGGACACCCAGCGTCGGGACGGCCTCGACGACCTCCACGGCAACCCAGCCCGCGTCGATCGCGGTGTCGAGCGCCGCGGCGTTGTTGACGACAGTGGTCTTGACCCGGCTGACGAGCTCATCACAGCTGAGCCGGCCCGAGACGTCCGACGACGACAGCCGTGGCTCGTAAGGCCCGTGCTTCTGCGCGTGCCACAGCTTCTCGCCGAGGGTGAGGACCCCGACCAGCATCGGGATCAGGAAGAACGAGATGACCAGGGCGGCCTCGACGACCGCGGCGCCACGCTGGTCCCTACGTCTTGTGCGCGCACGCATGGGGTTGCTGCTCAAGTCGTCCCCTCCCAAAGACTGACTCAACCCGGTCCCCTCCCAAGGACCGGTCAGCAGGAGCCCCCGACTCCCTGCTCAAGAACGTGACGCAACAGCCCGAGAGCCTGTGCGCGCCACCCGTCGAGACCGTGGCATCGGCAGGACGAGCGTCGCAGAGGTTACCCACGTCACATCGCGGGAAAACAGCCCCAAAGTAAAGAAATCAGCCCTTCGGGAGCTCGAGGTCGGACTCGCTGAGCTCCTCGACGTTGACGTCCTTGAAGGTGAGCACCTTGACGTTCTTGGCGAAGCGGGCAGGACGGTACATGTCCCACACCCACGCGTCGGTCATGGAGACCTCGAAGAAGACGTCTCCGGCCTCCGTGCGCGCCTTCACCTCGACCTGGTTGCACAGGTAGAACCTGCGGTCGGTCTCCACGACGTACTTGAAGATGCCCACCACGTCGCGGTACTCGCGGTAGAGCTGGAGCTCCATCTCGGTCTCGTACTTCTCGAGATCCTCGGCGCTCATCGTGCCTCCTCCGCTTCCAGGACCGGCATGGGCCCTTCCTCCTGCTCATTGTCGCCGAGCCCGGCCGCCCGCCGCACGTTGACGAAGCGACGCCGGTGCACCGGGCACGGACCGTGCTCGGTGAGCGCCGCCGTGTGACTGGTGGTGATGTAGCCCTTGTGCGTGACGAAGTCGTACTGCGGATAGGCCTCGTGCAGCTCGGTCATCAGCCGGTCCCGCGTCACCTTGGCGACCACCGATGCCGCGGCGATGCAGGCGGCAACCCGGTCACCCTTCCACACCGCGAGGCCGGGCACCTCGAGGCCGTCCACGGGAAACCCGTCGGTGAGGACGTACGACGGCCGCACGTCGAGGCGTGCCAGGGCCCGACGCAACGCCTCCACGTTGGCGACGTGCATCCCGATCCGGTCGCACTCCTCGGACTCGATCACCACCACCGACCAGGCGAGCGCGCGTCGCAGGACCTGGTGGTAGCAGCGCTCGCGTGCGAGCGGGGTGAGCAGCTTGGAGTCGGCGAGTCCTGGGACCTCTCCGCGCCGACCCTCGGGGAGGATCACCGCAGCCGCGACGAGCGGACCCGCGCAGGCACCGCGACCCGCCTCGTCCACGCCCGCGATGGGGTCGAGCCCGGCTCGCCGCAGCGCCCGCTCGTAACCGTAGAGGCCTGCGTCGCGGCGGATCGTGAGGCCACGAGGCATCACACTCATGGCGCTGCGCCCACCGACTCGAAGGTGGCCGGCCGCTCGACCATCGTGGCGTGGTCCCACGGCCACACGACCATGAACACCTTGCCGACGACGTCGTCGACGGGGATGAAGCCTCCGCCGGGGTCTCCGAGGTGCACGCGGGAGTCGGCGGAGTTGGAACGGTTGTCGCCCTGGACCCAGAGATGGCCGTCCTCGACCTCCACGTCGAACCGGATCAGCGACGGTTTCTCCCCCGCGGCGAGGTAGGGCTCCTCCCGCAGCGGGACGTCGTTGACGGTGATCCGGCCCTCCGTGTCGCAGCACACGACGTGGTCGCCCCCGACACCGATGACGCGCTTCACCAGGTGGCCGCCGGTCGGGTAGAGACCGAACGTCTCCAGACCGCGGGCCACCGGGCTGTCGGCGGTGCGCACCTCACCGGGGCCGAGCCAGCCCCCCGGGTCGGAGAACACGACGATGTCCCCTCGCTGGGGCTCACCCGTCCAGTAGGACACCTTCTGCACGAGGATCCGGTCGTCGAGGACGAGCGTGTCGTTCATGGAGCCCGAGGGGATGTAGAAGGCCTGCATGAAGAAGGCCTTGATCACGACGGCGAGCACCAGCGCCATGCCGAGCAGCACCAGCATCTCCTGCCAGATGGGCAGCTGCTTGCGCTCCCGCTCCTGGCTGCGAGCGCGGTCGTGACGCCGCGCTCTTCCCGACGGACGGCCCACTGACACCGGAACGGGTCCGACCGGGGCCGTCGCGTCGGCAGGGACGGCCCGTGAAGCAGAGGACCGCGACCCGGTCACGGGATCGCGGTCCATGTCCTGCGCGTCGTCGGTCACGCAGCGAGCCTAACCAACAAGTGTTCAGCCGGCGGGCGTAGTCTCGCGCTTCTCCTTGATCTTGGCGGCCTTGCCGCGGAGGTTGCGCAGGTAGTACAGCTTGGCGCGGCGGACGTCACCCCGGGTCACCACCTCGATCTTGTCGAAGATCGGGGAGTGCAGCGGGAAGGTGCGCTCGACGCCGACGCCGAAGGAGACCTTGCGGACGGTGAAGGTGCGACCGACACCGGAACCCTGGACGCGGATGCAGACGCCCTGGAAGACCTGGATACGCGAGCGGTTGCCCTCGACGACCTTGACGTGCACCTTGAGGGTGTCGCCGGCCCGGAAGGCGGGGATGTCGTCGCGCTTCACCGAGGCTGCGAGCGTGTCGATGGCGTTGGTCATGATGTCTCCTCGTCGGCGCCACAGGTCACCCACGGTGCTGGTCTTGCGGGATCGATGTCGGTCCTCGATGGTCATCACACGGTGCACCCCCTGTGGCAGGTGGACCGTCGGCTCACACAGCCAAGAGGGCGTGCGTGAAGCCGTGATGCGCGGGACCGAGGGACAAGTCTGCCACAGCGCTCAGTCGGGCGCGAAATCGGCGAGGACCTCGCGGTCGCGCTCGCCGAGCGCCCCCTCGAGCAGCCTGGCGACCAGGTCGGGCCGGCGCTCCGCTGTCCGCCGCAAGGCCTGGTCGCGCCGCCAACGAGCGATCTGGGCGTGGTGGCCGCTGAACAGCACCTCGGGGACGTCGAGACCGCGCCAGGTCGGGGGCTTCGTGTACACCGGGTACTCCAGGAGCCCCTCCCCGCCGTGCGACTCCTCCGCCAGGGACTCGGGATTGCCCATGAACCCCGGGAGCAGGCGTACGACGGCCTCCACCACGACCAGGGCCGCGACCTCGCCGCCGTTGAGCACGTAGTCGCCGATCGAGACCTCCCGCACCCTCATCCGGGTCCGGGCATGGTCGACGACTCGCTGGTCGATGCCCTCGTAACGGCCGCACGCGAACACCAGCCACTCCTCGCGGCTCAGCTCCTCCGCCATCGGCTGGGTGAACGGCTCGCCCGACGGCGTCGGGACGACCAGCAGCGGGTCCCCGGGTCCCTCCCCGGCGAGCTCGTCGAGCGCCTCTCCCCACGGCTCTGGCTTCATCACCATGCCCGCGCCCCCGCCGTACGGGGTGTCGTCCACCGTCCGATGGCGGTCGTGGGTCCACCGCCGCAGGTCGTGCACGTGCACGTCGAGGAGCCCGGACGCCTGGGCCTTGCCCGTGAGCGAGAGCCCCAGCGGCGCGAGGTACTCGGGGAAGATGGACACCACGTCGATGCGCATGCTCAGGCCCCGCCTTCCTCGTCCTCGACCGCCGGGGTGAGCAGGCCCGGGACGTCCTCGACCACGACTCGGCCGGCCGCGAGGTCGACCTCGGGGACCAGCCGGGTCACGAAGGGGACGAGGATCTCCCTGCCGTCGCCGGCGCGAACCGAGAGCAGGTCCTGGGCCGGGCCGTGGACGATCTCGGCGAGCTCGCCCACCTCGGTGCCGTCCGCGGTCTCCACGCGCAGGCCGACCAGCTGGTGGTCGTAGAACTCCTCGGGGTCCTCGGGCGACTCCATGGGGTCGACGTCGACGGCCAGCAGCAGCCCGCGCGTCGCCTCGGCGAGGTTGCGGTCACGCACCTCCTCGAAGGTCACGAGCAGCCGCGACTGGTGCCAGCGGGTGGAACGGACCGTGAGCGTGGTCGGTCGGCCGGGTCCGTGGGGCACACCGCCGGCCGGGACCTGGGTGCGCAGGACCGAACCCGCGGCGAAGCGACGCTCGGGCTCGTCGGTGCGGAGGTCCACCGAGACCTCGCCCTTGATGCCGTGTGCCTTGCCGATCCGGCCGACCACGACCTCGGTGCCCGCCATGGACTCGTCTCCTTACCGGCTTCCGCCGCGACTCTGCTCGGGTGTGCGCCACGTTGCGACCACTGGGCGCAGCCGCCCTTCGGTGCCTGGAAACACGAGTGGGGAGGCCGGTGCGGCCTCCCCACTCATGATGAGCCTGCTGCTCGGACGCTCAGCGTCGACGGTCCACGTCGACGAAGTCCACCCGGACCCCGCCGCGTCCGGCCAGCGCACCCATGACGGTGCGGATGGCGGTGGCGGTCCGCCCGCCGCGACCGATCACCTTGCCGAGGTCCTCGGGGTTCACGCGAACCTCGAGGAGTGAGCCACGGCGCAGCTGCTTGTCGCGGACGGTGACGTCGTCGGGGCTGTCGACGATGCCCCGGACCAGGTGCTCGAGCGCTTCGGACAGCATCGTGATCAGGCCTTGTCCTCGGCCTGGGCCTCGGCGTCGGCGGCCTTGACCTCTTCGGCCTCGGCCTGCTCGGTGGCGCCCTCGGGCGTCTCGACGGCCGGCGTCTCGGTGGCCGCGGGGGCCTCCTTCTTGGGGGCCTCCTTCTTGGGAGCCTCCTCCTTGGGGGCCTCGGCCTTCTTGGCCTTCTTGGTCACCGCCTCGGCCTTGGGCTCGCTCCCGGCCTCCTTCAGGGCCTCGTTGAAGATCTCGGCCTTGTCGCGCCTGGGCGCGGCCGTCTTCAGCGTCCCCTCGGCACCGGGCTCACCCTTGAACTTCTGCCAGTCGCCGGTGACCTTGAGGATGGCGGCGACGGCCTCGCTGGGCTGTGCGCCGACGCCGAGCCAGTACTGCGCCCGCTCGGACTGCACCTCGATCAGCGAGGGCTCCTCCTTGGGGTGGTACTTGCCGATCTCCTCGATGACCTTGCCGTCACGCTTCTTGCGGGAGTCGACGACGACGACACGGTAGTGCGGCGCACGGATCTTGCCCATGCGCTTCAGACGGATCTTGACTGCCACGGGTGTGGTGTCTCCTTGAGAGCTTGTGAGTTGGTGAGCGTCCCGCACCATGTGGGGCAAGGCCGAGACCGCTGCGCTGTGTCAGGCGCGACCGGGTGAGAGGGTCCGGGCACGCATGACTCGGTGGCACATTCTGCCAGACGGTCCGGCCCGTTCTCCAATCGAGTGCGAGCGGGGGCCCACTCCAAGGGGCCGGCGCGCCGGGTCAGGAACGGGGAAGCATCCGGGAAGCCCGCGGTCAGGCGGCAGGTGCACGGTTGCCTCATCGAACACGAACGAGGAGGCAGGACCATGACATACGTCATCGAGGAGGAGAGCGGCACCTTCGACCGCCCCGTCCACGAGCACAACGGGTACTACGCCGGTGACTTCTGGACCGAGGCGGCGTGACCCGGCGCGGCGCGGCTCACGCCACGACGGCGCCGCGCAGCACGATGCGGCTGGGCGCCTTGAGGACCCGGAGGTCCTCGAGCGGGTTCTGGTCGAAGACCACGAAGTCGGCGGCCGTCCCCTCCGCCAGGGTGCCGTCGAGCCCGAGCCACTCCCGGGCCCGCCACGACGCGGCCCCGAGCGCGTCCTCGGGTGTGAGGCCGTACGCCGTGAGCTCGAGGACCTCCTCGCCGATCAGACCGTGCGGGAGCACTCCCCCGGCGTCCGTGCCGGCGTAGATGGCCACCCCGGCCTCGTACGCGGCGCCGATGGTCTCGCGCCGCCGCGCGTAGAGCGCCCGCATGTGCTCGGCGTACTTGGGGAACTTGGCCTCCCCGGCCGACGCGTAGCCCGGGAAGTTCTCGAGCTGACGCACCGTCGGCACGAGCGCCACGCCGTTGGCCACCATGTCGTCGATCAGGTGGGTGTCGAGACCGGTGCCGTGCTCGATGCAGTCGATGCCCGCCTGGATCAGGTCAGGGAGCGCGTGCTCGCCGAAGACGTGGGCGGTGACCCTCGCCCCTCTGTCGTGCGCGACCTTCATCGCGTGGTCGAGTGCCTCCCGCGGCCATGACGGGGAGAGGTCCCCGCTCTCCCGCTCGATCCAGTCCCCCACCAGCTTGACCCATCCGTCCCCGCGCTCGGCCTCCTGCGCGACGTAGTCGGGCAGCTCCGCGGGCTCGATCTCGTGGGCGTAGTTGCGGATGTAGCGCTTCGTGCGTGCGAGATGGCGGCCCGCGCGGATCAGACGCGGCAGGTCGTCACGCTCGTGGATCCACGACGTGTCGGCCGCGGACCCGCAGTCGCGGATCAACAGGGCGCCCGCGTCGCGGTCGGTGAGCGCCTGCTCCTCCTGCACGTCCTCCGGCACGGCGCCGTCGGCGTCGAGGCCGATGTGGCAGTGGGCGTCGACGAGGCCCGGCACGATCCAGCCCTCGGCGACGAGCTCGGCGGAGGTCTGGGGCTCGTAGGTGACGCGACCGTCGACGACGTACAGGTCTCGGGGCTCACCGTCGGGCAGGACCACCCCGCGGAACTTCATTGCGCTCATGGCGCCCGACGCTACCGCGATGACTCAAAGGTCCGCTCGCGAGGCGGCGGCTACTGCTTGGGCAGGAACTTCGAGAACTCCGCCGGGAGCTCGAAGTCCTCAGGCTGCGCGCCGTCCTGCCCCGCGGGCAGGCCGAACGGGTTGGCACCCTGACCCGCCGGAGCCTTCTGCGAAGCCGCCTTCTCCTGCTGCGCGCGCTTGGCCGGGTTGCCGGAGCCGCGCTTGGCCTTGGCCTTCTTCGGCGCCTGCTTCGCCTTGCCGCGCTTGCCCGTCCCCATGCCCGGCATCCCCGGCATACCGGGCATCCCCGGCATCCCGCCGCCCTTGGCCATCGACATCATCATCTTGCGCGCCTCGAAGAACCGGTCGACGAGCTGGTTCACGTCCGAGACCTGGGTGCCCGAACCGCGGGAGATCCGCGAACGGCGGGAGCCGTCGATGATCTTGGGGTTCTCCCGCTCGGCGGGGGTCATCGACTGGATGATCGCCTGGATCCGGTCGATCTCGCGCTCGTCGAAGTTCTCGAGCTGGTCGCGGAACTGCCCCATCCCCGGCAGCATCCCCATGATCTTGGTCAGCGACCCCATCTTGCGGATCTGCTGCATCTGCTCGAGGAAGTCGTTGAGCGTGAACTCACCG
>Ga0208537_1000068_pt1 | contig 16325 bp, 18 predicted proteins | sample MayberrySE_TuleA_FD_185672 | JGI IMG/M metagenome (GOLD analysis project Ga0208537, IMG submission 185672) | Natural and restored wetland microbial communities from the San Francisco Bay, California, USA, that impact long-term carbon... | ecosystem: Environmental > Terrestrial > Soil > Wetlands ...
TCGACCCGGCGATGCTGGACAACAAGCTCCTGCGTGGTGGGTTGACCTCCTTCTTCTTCATGTACCTGTTGCAGATGGGCCTGTTCTTCGCGGTGCCCCTGTTCCTCTCGATCGCGCTGGGACTGACGGCGATCGAGACGGGGGTGCGCATCCTGCCGCTCTCCCTCGCCCTGCTCGTCGTCGCGGTGGGTGTGCCGAGGTTCTTCCCCGACGTGTCGCCCCGGCTGGTGGTACGGCTCGGCTTCCTCTCGCTGTTCCTGGGGATCCTGACGCTCGTGGCAGCCCTCGAGATCGGGGTTGGGCCCGAGGTGGTCACTTGGCCCATGCTCCTGGCGGGTATGGGCATCGGGGCGCTTGCTTCGCAGCTCGGCAGCGTCACAGTGTCCGCGGTCCCGGACGAGCAGACCGCCGAGGTGGGCGGGGTGCAGAACACCGTCACGTTCCTGGGGGCCTCGATCGGCACCGCCCTGGCCGGGGCTGTGTTGATCTCGGCGCTGACCACCTCCTTCTTCGCCGGCATCGAGGACAACCCGGCGATCCCGGAGGACCTGTCGTCCCAGGCCCAGGTGGAGCTGGCAGGAGGGGTGCCGTTCATTCCGGACGACCAGCTGAGCGCAGCACTCGCGGACGTCGGTGTGACCGGGGAGACCGCGGACGCGATCGTCGAGGAGAACGAGGAGGCACGGCTCGACGGCCTGCGGGCCTCTCTGTCCTTGCTGGCTGTCCTGGCGCTCATCGCGATGTTCTTCTCGAACCGGATCCCGACCCGCCAACCCGGCTCAGAGCAGGAAAGGACACCGGATGCCTGAGAAGAGTGGCCCCGCCAGAGCTGGGACGCCCTCACAAGGGGCGGACCTGGACAGGCGGATGGCGGACTACAGAGGCCTCAGGGAGCAGATCGAGCGCAGCATCCTGCCGCTGGCGACCTCGGTCGACGGACTCTCCTTCGAGTTCCAGGCCTCGCTCCACGACCTGTCGCTGCGGCGGGGTGGCTACGTCGTGCTCGAGCGCGGCGGGTGGAGTCGGCTGGGTCAGATCACCGACCTGGGCGCGGCCTCCGAGACGGTCTCCGGTGAGGGGCCCGGCGCCGCGGCCGCGAGTGTCCTCATCCGGCTGGCCCGGGGTGGCGGGATGGTCCTGGAGACCGACGGCGCCCCGTTCCACGACGCCTCGGTGAGGCCTGCGGAGCCTGACGAAGTGAGTGCGTGGTTCAGCCGAGCCCGTCCCGAGCGCGCAGGGCTCACCATCGGCGACCTGCTGCTCGCTCCCGGGGTCGCGGCGACGCTCGACGCCGGCGGCCTCGACCGCCACACGTTCATGTGCGGTCAGTCGGGGTCCGGAAAGACGTACTCGCTCGGCGTACTCCTGGAGCAGGTGCTGGCGGAGACCAGCCTCCGTGTGGTCGTCCTGGATCCGAACTCCGACTACGTCGGGCTCTCGCGGATCCGGGAGGGGGCCGACCCGGAGCTGGCGGCGCGCTACGCCGAGGTCCCGGGAGACGTCGCGGTCTGGCGGGACGACGCCGCAGCGGAGCATCCACTGCGGCTGCGCTTCGCCGACCTCGACCGCGAGGTCCAGGCCGCCATCCTCGGACTCGACCCGGTTCGCGACCGTGAGGAGTACGCCGCGCTCACCGAGCTGCTCCGACTCCAAGAGGAAGGCAAGCCGCTCTTCACCCACGTCGACCAGCTGTTGGAGACCGAGAGGCCGGGAGCCCGTGAGCTCGGCCTGCGCGCCCTGAACCTCGGCGTCCTGGAGTGGAGCATCTGGAACCCCGAGGCCCGATCGCTCATGGAGGAGCTGCGGAGTCCCACTGCACGCTGCACGGTCGTCGACCTCGGATCGCTGGCCACGATGCAGGAGCAGAGGCTCGTCGCCGAAGCCGTGCTGTCGACGCTCTGGGAGTCACGGCTCGCTCGGAAGCCATGTCTCGTCGTCATCGACGAGGCGCACAACATCTGTCCCGCCAACCCCGGGGACCCGGTGACTGCCCTGTCCGCGCAGCGCGCGGTGCAGATCGCTGCCGAGGGCCGCAAGTACGGCCTCTACCTGCTGACGTCGACGCAGCGTCCAAGCAAGGTCCACGAGAACGTCGTGTCCCAGTGCGACAACCTGCTCCTGATGAGGATGAACTCGCAGGCCGACCTCGCCGACCTCGGCCGGCTGCTTTCCTTCGTGCCGCCTGGTCTCATGGCCGGCGCGACCTCGTTCCGGATGGGGCAGGCGCTTGTGGCCGGAAAGCTGCTGCACCAGGCGGCGTACGTCCGGATGGGTCAGCGCGTCTCCGAAGAGGGCGGTGCAGACGTCCCGGCCACCTGGGCCGACCCCCGGCCGAAGTCTTGACCTCCTCCACCTCACCCCGCGCAGATGATGCACGAGCCCTGGTCGTCGGGAAGGCTTGCAGTCGGTGTTGATGCCGGCAGCTGGTGTCGGGCCCGTCGTGGGTCCGTGGCTGCCTCCGAGCCGAGAGGAACGCGAGATGTCGGACGTCAAGCTGGAACGCAAGGACTCCTTGTCTCGTGAAGATGCCGCCGTCTGGCTGCATGCGTTGTCCCGGGCATTCGCCCGCGGCGGCGAGGTCGAGCTGCCGGTCGGAGGGGGCAAGCTGACCCTGCAGCTGCCCGAGCAGTTCGACGCGGAGTTCGAGGTCGAGGTCGACGGGGACAAGGTGGAGATCGAGGTCGAGTTCACCTGGTCGACCTCGCGCCAGGCGGCTGCCGCGGAGCCTCCACCGACGTCGGATACGTGACGCGACGACTGCGTCTCACCCCCTGAGGGTGACGTCGTGGGGGCACGTCGCGGGCGAGAGTGGTGGTCTGCCCAGAACGCCGAGAGCGAGCCGGAGATGCGGACAGGTGCTCGAGCCACAGCGGAAGAGCTGACGCCACGCGCCAGACAGAGGCTGGCTGTCGCGTCGCTCCTGCGCTCGCTGCTGGTCGCGTCGGCCCTCGTTGCCGGGTACTTCGTCCTTCCGCTGTCCTCGTCCCTGGCCGTGGACGGCGTCCTGGAGCTCGCCGCCGGACTCGCACTCCTCGCTGCCCTGCTGACCTGGCAGGTGCGATCCATCCTCCGTTCGCCGTACCCCGGCGCGAAGGGGGTCGGGACGCTCGTGGTCTCCGTTCCGCTGTTCCTGGTCCTGTTCGCAGCGACCTACTTCCTCATGGGAGACGCGGAGCCCGCCACCTTCTCCGAGCCGCTGACCAGGGTGGACTCGATGTACTTCACCGTCACGGTCTTCGCCACCGTCGGGTTCGGCGACATCACGGCGGTCACCCAGGGAGCTCGGGTGGTCGCGACCTTGCAGATGGTGCTGGGCCTGGTCCTGGTCGGCCTGATCGCACGCCTGATCGTGGCCGCGGTGCAAGAAGGACGTAGTCGGCAGGAGAACAGCCACCCGGGGTCAGGAGAGCAGCCGGCCACGGCAAGGAGACCTTGATGGCGAGACCGACCGATGCGCCGAGGGCGAACCAGCTGACCCCGGACCTCGTCCTCGGCGGCCGGGTCCTGAGCCGGCGCTGCCCGGTTCGAAAGCGCGCCGTACGCTCAGGTCCCGAGGATCCTCGCCTTCTGTGCGGCGAACTCCTCCTCGGTGAGGATTCCCTGAGCCTTTAGCTCCGCGAGTTCCTTGAGCTGCTGGATCGGGTCGGCCGCCGGCGGTGCGGGTGCGGCCGGAGGCGCGGGTGGGGGAGCCACCTGCTCCTCGTACGCCGCTTCGCGCTGCGCGACGATCTGCGCGTCACGTCCCGCGAAGCGCTCGGCCTGACGGCGTTGCACCCGACCACTCACCGCGGTCGCGGTTCCTGCCACGACGGCTGTCCGTGCCACTCCGCGCACTAGTCCTGGCATGGTCGTCCTCCTCAGGTGGTGGTCGGTTCGAGGGTCTCGAGAGCGTCCATGACATCGGCCGCGGGGATACGAGCGCTGGCGATGAGCTCGCCTCCGCTGTTGCGCGCGGCAGCGACGAACGGGATCGCCCAACTGTTCTCGTAGACGATGAGCGCGGCCACGGTGTTCGGCTGCATCGCGGCGGCGGCCTCGCGCATGTCGTCGTCCCCGAGCAGGCCCGACCGGGCACCCGCGAAGTAGGAGAACCCGCCGGCCTCCGAGGTGGGGTCCGTGAGCTCGAGGACCTCGATCCCGCCGTCCTGGTCCTTGCTGATGACCATCAGGTCGTAGAGCCGGATGGTGCCCCGCTCGACGAGGTCCATCAGGGCTCTGCCGGCCTCGCCGGTGAGCCGGTCGCGCGGGAACTCGAGGAGCACGAAGTCGATGGGGCCGAACACGTCTGAAGCTGTTGTGGTCACCTGTCACTCCTAGTCGTTGAAGCTCGTGATGTCGCGTCCGTGTGCGGTCACGGCCCAGATCACGAAGACGTCGAACACGATGACCGCGATGCTCCACACCGGGTAGTAGGGCAGCCACAAGAAGCTGGCGAGGATGCTGACGCACGCAAGGATGACGGCAACCGTCCGGGCCCAGACCGCTCCCTGGAACAGGGCGATGCCGGCGAGCGCGACGATGACGCCGGCGATCAGGTGGATCCAGCCCCATGCCGTGACGTCGAACTCGAAGATGTACTCCTCGCCCACGACGAAGAACTCGTCGTTGAACAGGGCTACCAGGCCCTGGAAGGCGTGGAAGAAGCCGGTCAGGAGCATCAGGATCCCCGCGAAGGCGGTGAGCCCCGCTGCCCCGCCGCTGTACTCGCGCTGACCCGTGGGCGGGCGGGTAGAGGTCGTTGTCATGGTGCCTCCCTCTCGAGTGCGCCGGCCGCGTGCCGGCGCGGGGTGACTGCGTCCTGAGTCCAATGTCCACCTCGGCGTCGCTGGCAGCCTCACCCGCTGCGGATGATCCGCCGACAGCGCTGGGTGGTCTCCAATGGAGCCGAAGGAGGTCGACATGTGTCGATGGCTCGCGTACTCGGGTTCCCCGGTGAACCTCGAGCAGCTTCTCTACAAACCCCAGAACTCGCTCGTTGTCCAGAGCAAGCACTCGCAGCTGGGCGCCGAGACCACGAACGGAGACGGCTTCGGCGTGGGGTGGTACGGCACCCTCGACACGCCGGGTGTCTTCCGCAGTACGGAACCGGCGTGGAACGACCGCAACCTGCAGGAGCTCTCGGCCCACGCTGTGTCCGGTCGGGTCTTCGCGCACATCCGGGCCTCTACCGGCTCGGCGGTCCAGCAGACCAACTGCCATCCGTTCCGGCACGGTCGCTGGCTGTGGATGCACAACGGAGCCATTGCCCGCTTCCCCGTGGTCAAACGGGACCTGACCCTTGCGGTCGAACCGTCGCTGTACCCGGAGATCGAGGGCTCGACGGACTCCGAGGTCTTCTTCTACCTCGCGCTGACGTTCGGCCTGGAGGAGGACCCGCCCGCTGCGGTGGCCGGAGCGGTCGGTTTCATCGAGGAGACAGGTCGGCGCCACGGGTTCATGTTCCCGATCCAGATGACCGTCGCGACGACGGACGGCGAGACGACATGGGCGTTCCGCTACTCCAGCGAGGGCAGGTCCCGGTCGCTCTTCCACAGCACCGACATCTCCACGCTGCGCCTCCAGTACCCCGACAACCCGCTACTGCACGAGCTCTCAGAGGACACCCGGATCGTCGTCTCCGAGCCACTGGGCGACCTGCACGGAGCGTGGCGTGAGGTTCCCGAGTCCACTTGTGTGATCGTGCGCGGTGGCCATCAGGAGCTGCGTCCGTTCGAGCCGTCGATCCCACAGACCGTGGCTTGAGCGTGACCACCTCAGCGCAGCCACCCTCGGCGCCAGGCAGGGCCTCGGCGGGGTTGCGGTCGAGGGCCACGGTCGACGTCGCCGTGGGAGCGTCGGCGCTGGTCCTGGACGCGCTAGCGCTTGCAGCGCGGGGAGCAGGGTCGGCCTTGCGGCCGGTCGCGAACATCGCCCTCAGGCCGCCCATGGTGCCTCCTCGGCTCCAACCGGCCGGTCTGCTGGAGCTCCTGGGCCGTGAGGGAGCGGAACGACGCGAGCCCCTCCGGGAGGCGCTCTCTCGGCGACTCGACGTACTCGTCCCGGCGGTCCTCTCCGAGGTGCTCGGCCGCGCGCGCCTGACCGAGATGCTCCTGCGGTACGTCGACCTCGACATGGTCGTCGCCGCGGTCGACCTCGACGCCGCCGCGGCCAGGCTCGACGTGGACGAGGTCGTACGCCGGGTCGACGTCGATGCCGTGGTGGACCGGGTCGAGGTCGACTCCGTGGTCGACCGGGTGGACGTCGATGCCGTGGTGAGACGAGTTGACGTCGCCTCGGTGATCGAGAGGGTCGACGTGGACGCGGTGGCCGGGAAGCTGGACCTCGACGGCGTGCTCGACCGGGTCGACCTGACCGCCGTGGTGCTCGGACGCGTCGATCTCGACGCGGTGCTGGACGCGGTGCTGGACAGGATCGACCTGACTTCCGTCGTCCTCGAGCGGGTGGACCTCGACGCGCTCGTCCAGGCGATCCTCGCCAGAGTCGACCTCGTCGCGTTGGCCGAGGAGGTCATCGACGCGGTGGACCTGCCGGAGATCATCCGGGAGTCGACCGGCTCAATGGCCTCGGACACCGTACGGGGCGCGCGGATGCAGGGAATCGCCGCCGACGAGGCGGTCGGGCGTGCGGTGGACCGGCTCCTGCTCCGCCGCGGTCGCAGGACCACCCAGGCGCCGGGTGTCGGGGCGTCGCCGGAGCGGCCCGAGCAGACACCCATTCCGGCCCAGACCGACCGGACAAGCTGAGGTAGCCATGTCGGGGGGCGGGGTTTCTCCTCTTCCGCGGGAGGCGCGGCCCTACCAGGGCCAGCGGGCCGGCCTGGTCACCCGCCTGGTCGCTGCCGCGATCGACGGCGCCGTCGTAGGGCTCATGCTTCTCGGCGGGTACGTCGCCCTTGCGGGCCTGCTCTTCCTGGTCGACCCGCGAGGCTTCACCTTTCCCGACGTGGCCCTGATCCTCAGTCTGGCCTCCGCGTTCGTGGTGCTGGTCGTCTATCTCACGATCTCGTGGTTGATCAGTGGGCGCACCTACGGCTGTCTCGTCATGGGGCTGCGCGTGGTGGGCCCCCGCGGTCAGAAGATGCATCTCGTAGGCGCGCTGGTCCGGGCACTGTTCTGCGCCGTCTTCCCGGTCGGGCTGCTGTGGGTCGCTGTCAGCCAGGCGAACCGCTCGGTCCAGGACACCGTTCTTCGCACCTCGGTGGTCTACGACTGGCAGCCACGCGGTGCGCCCGGACATCCGATCCCGCCCGAGGGCACCTGAGCGCGACGCCACGGTGCCGGCCACGTGAGCGTCAACCAAGGTGGTGGGCGGCTCCGCGGAGGCTAGTCTCCGGCCCTGATCTCCGACCCGTGCACGGTGAGTGCCCAGATCACCACGACGTCGAGCACGATCGTCATCATCGACCAGACCGGGTACGCCGCAAGGAACGCCATGCTGCCGACTGCGCTCGACAGCGCCACCAGGACCCCGACGGCCCGCGCCCAGACCTTCCCGGCGAAGACCATGAACCCGGACACGAGGACGACCGCACCCACCACCAGGTGCGCCCACCCCCACACCCCGTAGTCGACGTCGACCAGCAGTCCCGAGCTCCGGACGACGAAGAACTCGTCCTTCAGCAGCGCGACGAGGCCCTGCACGATGTGGAGCACGCCGAGGATCGTCATGGCGAGCCCCGCGAACGCGACCCAACCGACCCACCCCGAGGTGCCGCGAGCGCCGTGGCGCTGCGGGACGGTGGACGGCGGCCTCGCTGTCTGGGTCATGGTGTCCGCCTCCCGTCAGGGCTGGGCTGTGTCCCGACCGTGAGCGACCAGCGCCCAGATCACGAAGACGTCGAAGGCGATGACGGTCAGGCTCCAGACGGGGTAGTAGGGGACCCAGAGGAAGTTGGCGAGGATGCTGACTCCGGCAAGGACCACAGCGACCGTCCTCGCCCATACCGCTCCTTGGAGGAGCGCGGCGCCGGCGAGACCGACGACGACGCCGAGGACCAGATGGACCCAGCCCCAGGTGGTGAGGTCGAAGCGGAAGATGTACTCCTCGCCGGCGACGTAGAAGTCGTCATTGACCAGGGCGACCAGTCCCTGGACGGCCTGGAAGGTCCCCGCGAGGATCATGAGCATCGCGGCGAACACGATCCCGCCGTAAGCGGTCGGGCTCCGGTCTGTCGGGGCCGACGCCCGGTCGGTCGATCTCGTGGTCATCGGACCTCCCTCGTGACTCGACTCGGAGACGACTCAGACATGTGGCTCGGCACCCTTCTCGGACGACTGGAGGGTCTTCTCCGTCGCGGACGGCGTCTCGAAGTCGGCACGTGGCATCTGACGCGGGAGCACAGGTTCCTCCGGCGCGCCTGCGTGGGGCGCCTCTGCGGGTGCGGGGCCTGCCTCAACCGGCGGAGTAGCGAGGAACTCGATCACAGCCAGGGCGAGCACGACCAGGAGCGCAAGGGACACGACGACCCAGCCTGTGGGCCCGTTCCAGAACATCAGGAGGAGGCCGCCCGCGATGACCACGCTGATGCGCAAGGCTCTGCGGTGGGCGAAGGTCCAGGTGCCGACCCGTCCTGTGTCCCAACCGGCGGACCCCGCGCCTTCGCGGGCTGTGCCGATCCCGCGCTCGAGGGTGGCGCGGGTCTTCACCGCGGCCGTCGAGGGGCCGGTCAGGAACGCGGCGAGAGCTACGACGAGACCGAGCACGGCCACCGCGCGGAGGCCGGTGCGGAGGAACCGCACGAGCGTGTCGAAGACGCCTCCGGCCGCCTCTGCGGTCAGGACGTCGGCCGGCGTGGTCTCGACGTACCACATCCGCGCCAGGGTCAGGGCCACGCCGAGCACGACCATTGCCGCGGCGATCCCGAGGCCGCCCTTCAGGAGCGCCCGCCGGCGGTCCCTGGCCAGGGCCACGCCGACGGCGAACAGGGCAAGCGCGATGATCGGCAGCCAGACCCCGAGCGTGTTGAGAAGGCTGTAGAACCCCTGGGCGTCCGTGATGGCGTCGGACTCGGCCAGGACGAACGACTTGTCGACGGCGGGGATGTTGTTGGCGAGGTCGAACCCCTCGGCCACCAGGCGGGTCTTCACCTCTTCGATGATCGGGGCGAGGTTGAGGGTGATGGTGCCGTCCTGGGCGCTGACCGCCCCACCCTGGTTGCCCTCGAGCAGCTTGACGACCTGCTCGTGCGCGACACGGTTGACCTCTGCCCACAGCTGAGCGAACTGCGGGCTGGCGAGCAGGCTGTCCACCTGGTCGCGGGTGAAGCTCTGGACGCCGTTGGCGATTGGCGTCGCCAGGGCAGGCAGGGCCGCCGCAACTCGCGGTGGCACGTCGGGCTGCGCCGCGATGGTTGCGAGCGCCTCGGAGGTGAGCTCCTCGACGTCGAGGTTCTCGAAGATGGTCGTCGTGATCTCGGCCGCCAGCGCGTCCTGGACCGCGGGGTCGTCGGCGAGAGGTGCGACGGTCTCGACGTACTGCTCGGTGTCGGAGAGCTCCGAGCTCGCCCAGACGGACGCCACCGAGAGCGGGGCGAGCACGCACGCGATTGTGATGAGCACGACCGACGAGACCGCCCACCAGACCGAGCCTCTACCGCGCTTCTCAGGAGAGGGCGCTGCGACCTCCTCGGCCTTCGTGACCTTGGCCTCGAGCTCGGCCACCCGGGCGCGGAGGCGTTCGACTTCCTTGGTCTCGTCCATGACGAGCTCACTCCTTGGCTGGTGTGGGCGTCCTGACCTCACGGTCCGGCATGCCGCGGGGCGCCGGCATCACCCGGCCGGGATGACCCCCGCGTGCCAGAACCTCAGAACGTCCCGGACTTCAGTTCCTTGCCGTGCATCGCGATGGCGTAGATGACCAGTACGTCGAGAGCGATCACCGTGAGGGACCACAGCGGGTAAGCGGCGATGAAGGCCATGTTGATGATGGCGCTGACCACGGCCATGGTGATTCCGACAACCCGGGCCCACGTCTGTCCGGCCAGCAGACCGAACCCAGCGGCGAGGGCGACGGCACCCAGGACCAGGTGCGTCCAGCCCCACGCGGTGTAGTCGACGTTGACGACGAGGCTGTTCTCGGTGACGACGTAGTACCCGCTGTCGAAGAGCGCGACGAGCCCGATGACTGCCTGGAAAGCCCCCACCATGATCATCATCATCGAGCCGAACACGACCCAACCGACCCAGCCGGTGGGCTCGGGAGGCGGCGCCTCACCCCGACGCTTCGGTGGCGTCTGAGCAGCGGTCGTCTCCTCCTGGCCGCGCGTCTGGGGCGGAACCTGGGCTGCGCTTGTCTGTGCCTGTGGCGTCTCACTCATGTCAGTCCTCCTAGCAGCGACCACAGATATGGCACTCTCCACACTCCGGCGCGAGGTCGGGCTACGCATCATGCAGAGAGGATGAGGTCACGGCGCGTTCGAGTTCATCCGTTACAGACGAGTTGTCCCGACTCCTGCCCTTGGTCCCTGCCTCAACTGCTCACAGTCGTCATGTTCCGGCGCCGATGCGAGACATAGCGTGGAAGAAGGACGGCTGCTCGGGTGGTCCACGAACTCTTCGGGGGAGAAGGGCCGACATTCGGTGAGAGCAGAGCGAGCGCACCCAGCTCCCGACTGCGAGACCTCCGCGGAGGAGCTGCTTGCTGCGGCCAGGTTCGGGACCCCCGGGCCCCTGGCCTCCTACGTTCATCGTCCCCGTCTGCTGGACTCGCTGTCCCGGTCGGAGTCGCTTCCGCTGGTGCTGGTGAGCGGCCCGGCCGGCTCCGGCAAGACGTCCACGGCGGCGGACTGGGTCCGGAGGCGGCGCGCACAGACCGGCGCGACCGGCTGGATCGCATTCGAGGACGGCGACGCGTTCTGGGCCAACTTGATCGAGTGCCTGCGACGACTCGGGCTCGAGATGCCGACGGGCCCTGCTGCTCCGCTCAGCGCCTCGCCGGACGCCGTCCTCGGCAGAGAGAGGCTGGGCGCACTCGCCAGGCTCATCGCAGACCACCCGCGACGCTGGACCGTCGTGCTGGACGGCTACGAGCTGACCTCGATCGAGCTGGCCCGAGAGGTCGACCTCCTGCTGAGGCACACCTTCGGCCATCTGTGTCTGGTGTTCGTCAGCCGCGTCGACCCGGTACTCCCGCTGTACCGCTACCGGCTCGAAGAGACCCTGGGAGAGGTCAGAGCCGCAGACCTGGCCTTCACGGACCAGGAGGCAGCCGAGCTCCTGAGCCACCTCGGTGTGAGCCTGAGCGACGAGGCCGTCCACGAGCTGAATGAGCGCGTGAGGGGCTGGGCCGCGGGTCTTCGGTTCGCCGCCCGCGCGCTGGTCGATAACGAGGATCCCGAGAGCGCCGTGGCGACGGTGGTCGCACAGGCCGGTGACATCAACGAGTACCTTCTCGGTGAGGTGCTCGAAGCCCAGCCCACGGAGGTCAGGCGTTTCCTACTGGAGACGTGTGTTCCGGACCTGTTGTGCCCGGGTCTTCTGGAGGAGCTAGCCGGCCCCCGGGCGGTTCACATCCTCGAGTCGGTCGCGAGGTCGAACGCGTTCATCGAGCCGGTGCCGGACCAACCGGGCTGCTACCGGTACTACCCGTTCTTCAGAGAGCTTCTCCGTGCTCAGCTGGCTTACGAGTCCCCCGGGAAGATGGTGGACCTCCACCGCCGGGCCGCCGGGTGGTTCGACCGCGAGGGACTGACCGAGCGATCGATCGCCCACCTCGCGACGATCGGCGCCTGGGACGCTGTTGCGGTGCAGATGGTCAACGGCCTGATGGTCGGCCGAGTGGTCCTCGAGGGCGGGCGCGGGCCGATCAGCAGCCTGGCCCGGCAGATGCCGGCCGACCTCGAGGGCGCAGCGCCGGCCCTCGTGAGGGCGGCAGGCGCTCTGTCCCGTGACGACAGGGCCGAGTGTGCCGACGAGCTCCGCGTCGCCCGCGGGACTGCCGCTGACAATGGCGTCCGCGAGGATCGCCGCCGCCGGTCGATCGCCGTGCTCGACGCCGTCCGGGGGAGCATCGCGGAGGATGCCGAGGGAGCCGCGGCCCTCTCCGAGGAGGCAGACCGGGCATTGCGCGGTGTGTCACCGCGGTCGCGCCTCGGTCCGGAGGCGGAGCTCTTCGCGCTGGCGAGGCTCAGCGCGGGAATCGCGGCCCTACGCCGTGGCGACCTCACGCGTGCACGGAAGGCGCTGACGACAGCGGCAGGACTCGAGCCGGCTCGTCGCTTCGCGTCGTTCAGGTCCGACTGCCTCGGTTACCTTGCCGTGGTCGACGCCCTGGACACCTACCTGTCGCGCGCACGCAGCGCGGCGACGGAGTCCCTGAGCATCGCCTCGGGAACCGGCGGGCCCCGGTCGGCAGCGGCGGACGTGGCGCTGGCTTGCATCGGGCTCGAGAGGTACGAGATCGACACCGCTCGCGAGCACGTCGCCGCGGCGATCCTCACCCCATCCTTCGATGGGGATCCCGTCTGCAGCGCTCTTCTCGAGGGTGTCATCGCAGGCTTGGAGAGGGCGGACGGTCCCCTCGAGCCCGCCCTTTCCAGGCTGGAGATCCGGGCGGGCGCCATCGCAGACTCCGACCCCTGGCTCTCCGACCACCTCCGCTTGGAAGCCGCCAAGCTGAGTGTGGCGAGCGGAAGGGCAGAGCTGGCACTCGACGAGCTCGGCGCCGTCGAACAGAGCCAAGGACCTGAGGCCTCTGTGGTTGCTGCAGCGGCCTACGCGGAACAGGGGCAGAGAGCCGCCGTCGAGGACTCCCTTGGGCGCATGCAGAAGGCGCAGCCGACGCTGTCCGTGCAGGTGTCGAGGCTCCTGGTAGAGGTTGTGCGGGAGTCATGGCGGCCGTCGCGGGGAAGGGCTCGCGTCGTACTGGACCGGGCTCTCAGGCTCGCGGCGCCAGAAGCGCATCGCAGGCCGTTCCGTGAAGCCGGCCCCGCCGTCCAGGTGCTCTTGGCCGCGGACCCGAGGCTCATTCTCGAGCATCCCTGGCTGAACCCCGGGTCTTCATCACCACACCGTTCCCGGTACGGCGACAAGGTTGTCCGTGCCGCCGCCGAGGCGGGCCCCGAGCTCGTCGAGACGCTGACGCCCAAGGAGCTCGAGGTACTGGGTCACCTCGAGGAGCTCCTCACGACAGAGGAGATCGCCGAGAAGATGTTCGTCTCGGTCAACACCGTCCGTACACACGTCCGCAGCATCCTGCGGAAGCTGGGAGTGACGCGGCGGAACGCGGCGGTGAGGAAGGCGCGTGAGCTGGGACTCTTCGCCGCCTGATCGGCTCATCCTCTTCGGATGATGCCTTCCGGCTGTCATTGCGTTGTGCTGGAGGCACTCGCCATCGCCAATGGGAACGACGCAATGACCGACCGGAAGTATGAGGTGCGCGTCACCGGACTCGTGCCGACCCAGGAGCTCCTCGACGACCTCGGAGACGTCGAGGTCACCGAGCACGAGGTCAGGACCGTGATCAGCGGGCGGTTCCCCGACCAGGCCGCTCTCTACGGGTTCCTCCACAGGCTGCGCGCCTTCGGTCTCGAGGTCGTGGAGGTCAGGCGGGTAGCGGGCATTGAAGAGACCGCGCGCGGGCCAGAGGGCGAGCGATGAGCACATCCACACCAGGTCCCGCGGTCTACGAGCTCACCATCGTGGGGACGCTCGGCCCGGTGCTCAGGGGAGCGCTCGCGCCTCACGCGTCCGTGTCGTCGCAGCCGCAGACGATCATCCGCACCGACGTCCGCGACGGCGCAGACCTCGTCGACCTCATGCGGCTGCTCGACGCGAGGGGCCTGGAGGTCACCGACATCGTCGAGCTCGGCTGACTCAGTCGCTTGACCGGGTCAGTCGGTGGTGCTCTCGCGAGGTGTGGGAGCCCAGTTCCCCCGACGTCTGAAGGTCACCGTGACCGGTGCGGCGACGACGGCCAGGCCCACCGTGGCGCTGAGCGCCGCGAGCACAGCGACCTGCGCTTGACCGGTCGCCAGACCCACCACCGTGGCGGCCGCGAGCAGGCACGCGCCGAGCAGCGGCAGCGGGGCGGGAAGGGGGGAGACGCGGAGCCTGGCTCGGCGCCTTCGGTCGCCGACCGCTAGTCCGTCGAGGAGTACCTGCGGCATGAGAGCGGCCCCGATCGCGGCGTACTGCCACTGCTGGTCCGTGTGTCCGGTCCGATGCACGAGCACAGCCGCGAGCACGAGGAGCGTGGCGCCGGCAACGTGGCGCATCGCGTCTCGAACGAGCTGGTCTCGCGTGGGCGTCGCGCCGGGCGACCGGGTTCGGCCAGCCGCGACGCGGCGCGCGACCCCGGTAAGCGTGGTCTTCACATCGACCCCCCGGTACGACGGTGCTATTGCCAAGACTCGTCGCCGAGGCGGTGCGAGGACACGGCACAACGTCCCGGTGGGAGCGGCCGAAGGTCAGCTGAGGCGCCGCCCACGTCCTCGGGGGTGGCCGGTGCCGGGCGCCGCGCGCGCCCGACGCACTCTTTTGCGGCTGTCGGCGCCTCGCCGCGGGTCCCACCGGGCTCGGGGTCGTCCGACACGTTCAGATAACGATGGTTCGTCTGTTGTTGCATGCGATGTCCGGGCTGTTCAAGATAGGCCCGCAATGGCAACGATTGTGAGCATCCCCTAAAGGAGGATCGATGCGAGTCAAAACCCCCTTGCGGGTTACCGCTGCGTCAGCGGTGCTTGCGCTTGGGCTCGCGGCTTGTGGCGGTGGCAGCGGAAGCAACACCGAGAACGAGCCCGAGGCAGGCGAGCCGACCGGGAAGCCCGGTGGCACCTACTCAGCAGAGCTGACGGAGCCGTCTTACCTGGCACCGGCCTCGAACTGCTACGAGGGCGAGTGCAGCGCTGTGCTCGACCTGGTCAACGACCCCCTGGTCAGCGTTGACTTCGAGGGCCAGCTGGAGTTCGACGGCCTGGCGGAGAGCATCGAGGCCAACGAGGACCAGACCGTCTGGACCGTCACGCTGAAGGACGGTCTCGAGTTCCACAACGGCGAGCCGGTGAACTCCGACTCGTTCATCCGGGCCTGGAACTACTCGCAGAACCCGAAGAACGCGCAGGCCACGGCCGGCTTCATGTCCCACATCAAGGGCGCCGGCAAGGGTGCCGAGATGGCCGGCCTGAAGAAGGTCGACGAGACCACCTTCGAGGTCACCCTCAACGGCCCGTTCTCGCAGTTCGGCGCGATGATGAGCTACGCCCCGGCGTTCGCTCCGATCGCGCAGGAGTGCCTCGACGACGTCAAGGCCTGCAACGAGGCCCCGATCGGCACCGGCCCGTACCAGATGGACGGCAAGTGGCGCCACGACGAGGGCATCACTGTCACCAAGTGGGCGGACTACCAGGGCACGCAGCCGGCCCAGGCCGACACCATCGAGTTCCAGATGTTCACCTCGCCGACCGCGGCGTTCCGTGACTACCAGAACGGTGGCGTCGACGTCCTGCAGATCATGCCCGAGGTCTACCTCGAGGCGAAGGGTCAGCTCGGCGACGAGATGCTCGAGGAGCCCAGCGCGACGCTGACCTACCTCGGGTTCCCGACCACGAAGAAGCCGTTCGACGACCCGAAGGTCCGTCAGGCCCTCTCGCTGTCGATCAACCGCGACCTCATCGTCGAGCAGGTCCTCAACGGCCTCGCGAAGCCCTCGACCGACATCGTCACCCCGCCGATCCCCGGCTCGCGTGACGACGCCTGTGACTACTGCGAGTACGACCCCGAGAAGGCCAAGGAGCTCTTCGAAGAGGCGGGTGTCGACCCGAAGGGCCTCACGATGGAGCTGTACTTCAACTCCGACGCCGGTCACGACGCTTGGGTCGAGGCTGCTGCCCGTCAGATCCAGGAGAACCTCGGCATCGACTACAAGCTGAAGTCGACCGAGTGGGCGCAGTACCTCGAGCTGCTCGACGCCAAGAAGTTCGGCGGCCCGTTCCGTCTCGGTTGGTCGCTCGACTACCCGTCGCCGGAGAACTACCTCCGTCCGATCGTGGGCACCGGCGGTGACTCGAACTACACGGGTTACTCCAACCCCGAGGTCGACGAGCTGCTGAAGAAGGGTGACCAGGCCGGTAGCGCCGAGGAGAGCTTCGAGTTCTACCAGCAGGCCGGCGACGTCGCCCTCGAGGAGATGCCGATCATCCCGATGTGGAGCGGTGTCTCGGCGATCGCCTCGTCCGACGAGATCGGCGACGTGAGGTTCGACGTCGGCCAGGGCGAGATCGCCTTCGGCGAGATCACCGTCAACCAGTGATCTAGCACCGACAGTAAACGCACCGAAGTGTGCGATGCGGGGGTCGGGCCGGCAGGCTCGGCCCCCGCACCGGTGCCCAG
>Ga0208537_1000069_pt1 | contig 16288 bp, 13 predicted proteins | sample MayberrySE_TuleA_FD_185672 | JGI IMG/M metagenome (GOLD analysis project Ga0208537, IMG submission 185672) | Natural and restored wetland microbial communities from the San Francisco Bay, California, USA, that impact long-term carbon... | ecosystem: Environmental > Terrestrial > Soil > Wetlands ...
GGCACGCTTCGACGGCGAGCGCGCCAACGTCCGCACGGCCGTCGCGACCGGCCTGGAGCTGCACGCCTTCGCGCCGGTCCTGCGGCTGATCTGGGACACGCTGGTCTACTACTACGTCCGCGACTCCGTGGACGAGCCCCGGCAGTGGCTCAGGCAGCTCGCCGGTCTCTCCGGTCACCTCGACACGCCCCAGCAGGCGTTGCTGGACGTCGGACTGCTGATCGTGGGGGAGGGTCCTGCCGGCCAGCCTTCGAAGGACCTTCTCGACGGGGCGACGAGCGTCTTCGACCGCAGCGGACTCGCGCTCGAGGCGGCGGTGAGCCGGCAGTACGTCGGACTCCACCACTGGCACTCGGGCCGCCGAGCCGAGTCGATCGACGTGCTCGAGGACGCCTCCCGCCGTTTCGCCGCCCTCGACCACGACTGGGGCGTAGCCGCGGTGGAGATGACGCTGGCCGCCATCCACGCGAGTGGGGGCCGGTGGGACGCAGCCAGGGCCCACTACTCCGAGTCGCTGGTCCACTCCCGCCTCATCGAGAACCGGCACCAGATGGCCCAGGGCCTTCAGGGCCTCGCCCTGGTCGACGCACTCGACGGCCGCACAAACTACGCGGTGGATGCGTTGCGTGAGGCGGTCGAGCTGGTCCGCTCCGACCGGTCGGTCACCGGGGCGACGTACTGCCTCGAGGCTCTCGCCGCACTTGCGCTGGCCGGCGGTGACGCCGAGGAGGCGGTGCGCCTCGTCGGCACCGCCCGTGGGACCCGCAGGCGACGGATGATCCCGGACTGGACTGCGGCGGACGCCGCGGAGCCGGTCCTTGCCGCGGCGCGACGAGATCTGTCCCCGGTCTCCTTCGCGGAGCACTGGGATGCCGCCGCCGAACAGAACGTCGACGTCCTGGAGCTGCTCGGCGACAGCTTCCCGGCGTTGAGCGAACGCTGGGCTCCCGTGGCCCGCTGACCCTCCTGAGGAGAGCCAGGGGTCAACGCTTCGCCGCGATGAGCACCGCAGCGTCCGAGGCCACCATCACCTCGACGGTAGTGAACCGCTCGTCGGTCAGCCACTGCTCGCGCAGCACGTCCACCCGGCCCTCGAACACCGGCGGCCACGAGGCACAGGGCGTGAAGTCGTCGAGCACGACGATCCCGCCCGACTGGACGAGATCCACCACCGTGTCGACACCGCTGTTCTTGGGCTCCTTGGCATCGAGGAAGAGCAGGGAGAAGGGGCCACGGTCCCGCAGCGTCGACCAGTCGGCCGCAACCACCTCGACCTGTGGGTCGTCCTCGAAGATCTCGGCGGCCCCCTCGGCGAGGGTCGGGTCGAGCTCGGCGGTGAGGATCCGGGCGTCCCCGCGGACCCCGCTGCGCAGCCACGCGGTTCCCACGCCGCAGCCGGTGCCGAACTCCGCGAGCGTCCCGGTACGCGTCGCGGCCAGGGTGGCGAGCAACCGGCCGGTCTCGTTGCGGCAGAAGGAGACGTACCCGCTGCGACGGGAGACGTCGAAGGCGCGGGAGACCGGGTCGGGGAGCTCGAGGGGTGCGCTCATGCGTGCAGTCTTTCAAACCAGGCGATACCGTCCATCCTCCGGTACGCCGTCTCACACTTTGAGAAGGGCGCGGAAAGGCCGAGTGCTCTGCGGAGCGACTGGTTACCCTTGAGCCATCATGCGGAGCTTCTTCGTACTTATCAGCCGCCGCGGCGAGGCCTCTTAAGTAAGGCCACCTCGCCGCGGAGTTCGGCGTTGCCTGGCCCTACGAAGAACCTCCGCGGCGAGTAGCTACGAAGCACGCATCACCTGCACCCTCGTCAGAGATCCCCTCGCAGAAGCGCAACCCGCACTCGAGGATCGAGTCTCATCGGCTCGCAGCGGAGCCGGCCGTCGACAGTCCCACGGCCACCCGGCACCAGATCACGGCACGGGCACCCCGTGCGATCCGCTGCAGCAGACCACCCAAAAAGACCACCGCGCCAGACGGCGCAATCGATCCTTGGAGCAAGCCATGTACGACATGTATCCCGAGTGGGGACCGGCCCGCCACGAGTACAACAACGCAGCCAGCGAGGCGGCACTGCAGGCCGCTCTCGACCTGCGGGACAACGGGGGCCAGCGCCCCGACGACAACTAGAGTCGCGCTACATGACGCAGTCGTTGAAGCTCGCCGTCATTCCCGGCGACGGCATCGGTCCGGAGGTCACCGCCGAGGCGCTGAAGGTGCTCGAGGCGGTCACCCCGGCCGATGTGAAGTTCGAGTCCACCCGCTACGACCTCGGAGCCGAGCGCTACCTGGCCACGGGGGAGGTGTTGCCCGACTCGGTCCTCGCCGAGATCAGGCAGCACGACGCCATCCTCCTCGGCGCAGTAGGTGGCAAGCCCGGGGACCCGAACCTGCCGCCGGGCATCCTCGAGCGTGGACTCCTGCTGCGACTGCGGTTCGAGCTCGACCACTACGTCAACCTCCGGCCCTCGCGGATCTTCCCCGGGGCGCGCTCCCCGCTCGCCGACCCCGGTGACGTCGACTTCGTGGTCGTCCGCGAGGGGACCGAGGGCCCGTACGTCGGGAACGGTGGCGCCCTGCGCGTCGGCACCCCTGCCGAGATCGCGACCGAGGTCAGTGTCAACACCGCCTTCGGCGTGGAGCGGGTCGTCCGCGACGCGTTCGCCCGTGCGGAGAAGCGCGCCCGTCAGAAGCTGACGCTGGTGCACAAGACGAACGTCCTCGTCCACGCCGGCGCCGTCTGGTCGCGGCTCGTCGACGAGGTGGCTCGCGAGCACCCCGGCGTCGAGGTGGACTACCTCCACATCGACGCCGCCACCATCTTCATGACCACCGACCCGTCGCGCTTCGACGTGATCGTGACCGACAACCTGTTCGGCGACATCATCACCGACCTTGCCGCCGCGGTCACCGGGGGCATCGGCTTGGCAGCGAGCGGAAACGTCAACCCCGACCGCACCGCCCCGAGCATGTTCGAGCCCGTGCACGGTTCGGCTCCCGACATCGCCGGTCAGCAGAAGGCCGACCCCACCGCGGCGATCCTCTCGGTGGCGCTCCTGCTCGAGCACCTCGGGCTCGACGACGACGCCCGTAAGGTCGAGGCCGCCGTGGTGGCGGACCTCGCCGAGCGCGGCAGCGGCCCTGCCCGTCGTACGACGGAGGTCGGCGACGCGATCGCGGCTCGGGTAGCCGACTGACCGGTCAGCAGGACGGTCGGGGCGTGATCCGGGCCTGGACTGACGAAACGGCGCAGCCCCTCTCCTTCCGCGGCTCAGGTTAGGTACGGTGCACCCCATGGACAGCGCATCCGGAGACAGCTCACTGAAGATCGAGTTCTCGCCCGCGGCTCGTCGGGTCGACGGCGCCCGGCTGGCCGAGATCCATGCCAACCCCGGTTTCGGCCTGCACTTCACCGACCACATGTTCGTGGCCGAGTGGACACCCGAGAAGGGGTGGCACGAGGCCCGGGTCACGGAGTACGCCCCGATCCCGATGGATCCGGCCACGGCTGTCCTGCACTACGCGCAGGAGATCTTCGAGGGCATGAAGGCCTACCGCCACGGCGACGGGTCGGTGTGGACGTTCCGCCCGGAGGAGAACGGTGCGCGCATGGTCCGCTCCGCGCGACGGCTCGCGCTGCCCGAGCTTCCGGTCGAGGACTTCGTCGCCTCGGTCGACGCGCTGATCCGGGTCGACGAGCACTGGGTCCCGGAGTCGGCGGGGGAGAAGAGTCTCTATGTACGCCCGTTCATGTTCGCCTCCGAGAAGTTCCTCGGCGTGCGTCCGGCCCGTCATGTGACCTACATGGTCATCGCGTCACCCGCGGGTGCCTACTTCGCCAAGGGCGTGCACCCGGTGAGCATCTGGCTCAGCGAGGACTACACGCGCGCGGGTGTGGGTGGCATGGGCGCCGCCAAGACCGGCGGCAACTACGCGAGCTCGCTCGTCGCCCAGCAGGAGGCCACCGAGAACGGCTGTGACCAGGTGGTCTTCCTCGACGCGGTGGAGCGCAGGTGGGTCGAGGAGCTCGGTGGCATGAACCTCTACTTCGTCCACGACGACGGAAGCATCGTCACCCCTGAGCTGTCCGGCACGATCCTCGAGGGCATCACGCGGTCCTCGATCATCGAGCTGTGCCGGCAGCAGGGCTGGAAGATCGAGGAGCGCAAGGTCTCGGTGGACGAGTGGCGCGAGGGTGTGGCGTCCGGCCGGATCACCGAGGTGTTCGCGTGCGGTACGGCGGCCGTCGTCACGCCCGTGGGCACGCTCAAGTGGCGCGGCGGCGAGGTCGGCAGCGGGGAGGTCACCGGGCCCGTCACCAAGCAGGTTCGACAGGCACTCGTCGACATCCAGTACGGACGCGCCGAGGACACCTTCGGCTGGATGCACCGCGTCGTCTGACGGTCCCTGTCACGCCTGCGTCTCCTCGACGACCGCCGCAGCCTCCGCGATCGAGCACGGAAGGCGAAGGACCCCCGGAGCCAGGTCGTCCGCATGACCGCCGCCGGCGGCGACCAGGATTCCGGAAGAGCTCTCGAACAGCGCCTCGGCGGTCCTCGCGGCCGAGGGACGGTCGTCGGCGGTGGGCACCACCAGCACGGCCGCCCGGGTCGGGAACGCTCGTACGGCGCGCCGCCAGCTGTCGACGGGGAGGTCGGCCCCGACGTAGACCACCGCGAGACCTCGCCGCCGTGCCGCCGTGGCGAACGCCAGGGCGCCGAGCTCGTGATGCGCACCGCTCGGGAGTCCGACCACCACGCGCGGCCCCCGGGTGACGCTCGCGGCCGCGGCGAACGACTGGGAGAGCCGGCGCATCACCGCGTAGCTGGCCGCGTGCTCGCCGGCCACGTCGACCCGGCCGTCGGCCCAGGCCTCGCCGAGCTCGTGCAGCGCCGGCATCAGCCAGGCGTCGACGACGGTCTCGAACGGACCGAGCGCGAAGCCGCGGTCCAGCACGGACTCGATGGCGGCCACGTCGACCGCCGAGGCGGCCTCGATCAGGGCGTCGGTCAGCGACGCGGCCTCCGGGTGAGCCATCGGGGTCGATGCCCGTGGCGGCGCGGCCGAAGGTTCTCCCGACTTGCCGGTCGCCCGGCCCGAGGCGACCTCGGTGGCGGCCGCAGCGGGGGACCAGCCGCTGTCCACGAGCCTTCGCATCGCGGCCAGGGCGGCGATCGCCGCGTCGTCGTACAGCCGGTAGCCGCTCTCGGTGCGCCGGGGTGTCACGACGGAGTACCGGCGCTCCCAGGCGCGCAGGGATGCCACGGGCACACCGCTCCTGCTCGAGGCTTCCTTGATCGTGTACATGGTCAGTTCAGGCTAGCCCTCGACTAGACCTTTGACAAACCTTTGACAGACCTTAAATGCTCCGTCTAATGTTCATGGTGCGCGACCGGGCACACGCTGACCGGCAAGGGAGTCGCACCCACGCCGCACGGCCGCTCCGCCGAACCTCCCAGACGGCGGGGCGGCCGCGCGTCTCGCCCGGGACGCGTCCAAGCGGGGTCGGGGCCGGAGCCGGGGCCGGCCCCGGCCCGACATGGACCACCGGTTCGGTCCCGGGCGGGGGCCGACTGCTCGGTTACCGTAGAGCGGTGAGAACGACGCGCCCCCAAGCTGCGCCGCCGTCCGAGATGCGCGTCGGCGGCTACCGGCTTGTCGCCAAGATCGGCGAGGGCGGCATGGGAGTGGTGCACCTCGCGCAGGCGCCCGACGGGCGCCGCGTTGCCCTCAAGGTGCTGCGACCCCACGTCATCGGTGACGACGAGGCCCGAGAGCGCCTCGCCCGCGAGGTCGCCTCGCTGCGCCGCGTCCGGAGCCCCCGGATCGCCGAGATCATCGACGCGGACCCATGGGGCGAGACGCCCTACGTCGCCACCCGCTACGTCCCCGGACTCTCGCTTCATGAGCACGTCCGGCAGGAGGGCCCGATCGGGGGCGAGGACCTGCGCTACTTCGCAGCCGGCCTGGCCGAGGCGGTTCTGGCCGTGCACTCCGTCGGGGTCCTGCACCGCGACATCAAGCCCTCCAACGTGCTGCTCGAGGGCCGTGCCCCAGTGCTCATCGACTTCGGACTCGCCCGGCTCGCCGATGACCCGCGGCTCACGGTCACCGGTTGGCTCCTCGGCACGCCGGGCTACCTCGCGCCGGAGACGCTCTACGGCGAGGAGGCCACGACCGCCTCGGACGTGCACTCGTGGGGCGCCACGGTCGCGTTCGCCGCCACCGGCACGCCTCCCTTCGGCCGTGGACCCGCCATGGCGATCATGGACCGGGTCCGCCGCGGCGAGCACGACCTGTCCGGGGTCCCGGCGGGGATCCTGCCGACGGTCCAGGCCGCCCTGTCGCCCGACGCGGCCGCCCGGCCGAGCCTTCCTGCGCTCCTCGCCGACCTGCGACCTCGCGCGCGTGGGAGCATGTCGCCGGTCGACCAGCCGACGATGCCCCTCGCCCTCGCCACGCCGCGCCAGGACGACGACCCCACCGACGTGATCGCCACCGACCAGCACTCCGCGCTCGACGAGGCGGCGACCGTCGCCCAGACCTTCGACGGCCCGACCGCAACGCTGCCGGTGGACGACTCGCGGACGACACCACTCACCTCGGTCCAGCCGGCCGCCCGGGCGCCGTACATGCAGCCCCCGCCGCCGGCTGCCGAGCCCGAACCCGCACCTCCGGCGTCGTGGCGCCCGCCGCCGACCGGGACCGCGCGCGTGCAGCGCGGTCTCCTGCTCGGGGGTCTCTTCGCGCTCGTCAGCCTCGGCTTCGCGCTCGCGCCGTACCTCTCCCTGGTGGCCATCGGCGCAGCGGCGCTCCTGTTGCGGACCTACTCGTGGACGTCGGAGGCGGCCCGGGACCGGGCCCGGCGCCGCGGCGCCCGGTGGTACGACGGTCCGCTCGCCGCGATCACGTTCCCGTGGTACCTGCTCGTGGCGACCGGAGGCACCCTCGTGCTGCTGCTCTGGTCGGCGGCGCTCGCGTTCCTCGTCGGGCTCGGGCTCCTGCTCTTCCGGCCGCCCGTCGAGGGCAGCCTGCTCGCCATGGGCGCCGTGCTCGCGTTCTCCCTGTGGTGGGGCCCGGCGGGCCGGCGGGTGCGTGGCCCCACCCGTTCGCTGATCCTGAGCGCCACCCGCGTGACCTGGGTCGGCTGGCTCGGGGTCGCCGCGGTCGCGGCCGCAGCGGCCTTCTGCGCCTACGCGCTGATGTCCGGAGGGGTCTCCTGGGAGCCGATGCCGGGAGCACCGTGGCGCCACGGGACGCTGCTGGGCGACCTCGCGGGATGGTTCTGAGCGGAGCAGACCGGGGGACCGGATCGCGAGACGCGGTTCCGAGCCGTGGACAGGTCTGGCAGACTCGAGACGTGACCAGGCAGCAGATCATTATCAGCTAGCGCATCGAGCCCTGCTCGGTGCGCTGACCTCTCGTGACCACGGGAGGTTTTTTTGTTGCCCCGGACAGGTCAGCCGCAGCACGAGGACCCACACCCCCAAAACACCGTCAGAGCCGTACCACCCGAGTCGAGGTTCCACGATGAGCACAGCCGGCACCGCCTCCGGCGACTTCCACGTCTACGACACCACCCTGCGCGACGGCGCCCAGCAGGAGGGCCTGAACCTCTCGGTCGCGGACAAGCTGACCATCGCCCGCCAGCTCGACGGCCTCGGGGTCGGCTACATCGAGGGCGGGTGGCCGGGTGCGAACCCCAAGGACACCGAGTTCTTCCGGCGTGCGCGTGAGGAGCTGAGGCTCGAGCACGCGCAGCTGGCCGCGTTCGGGGCGACCCGCAGGGCAGGCATGAAAGCCGCCGACGACCCCCTGGTCGCCGCACTGCGCGACAGCGGGGCGGGCGTGGTCACGCTGGTCGCGAAGTCCCACGACCGGCACGTCGAGCTCGCGCTGCGCACGACGCTGGAGGAGAACCTCGCCATGGTGCGCGACACCGTCGAGCACCTGCGCACCGAGGGACAGCGCGTGTTCCTCGACGCCGAGCACTTCTTCGACGGCTACCGCGCGAACCGCGACTACGCCCTCGAGGTGCTGCGGGTGGCGGCCGAGGCCGGCGCCGAGGTCGCGGCCCTGTGCGACACCAACGGCGGGATGCTGCCGCCTTGGGTGGCGGAGGTGGTCGACGACGTCATCGAGACCACCGGGGTCCGGGTCGGCATCCACTGCCACAACGACACCGGCTGCGCGGTCGCGAACACGCTGGCCGCAGTGGACGCGGGTGCCACCCACGTCCAGGGCACCCTCAACGGCTACGGCGAGCGCACGGGCAACGCCGACCTGGTCTCGGTCGTGGCGAACCTCGAGCTCAAGGTGGGCCGACAGGTGCTCCCACCCGGTCACCTGCGCGAGGCCACCCGCATCGCCCATGCGGTCGCCGAGGTCACCAACTTCCCTCCGGCCTCCCGTCAGCCCTACGTCGGGGTCAGCGCCTTCGCGCACAAGGCCGGCCTGCACGCGAGCGCGATCAAGGTCGACCCGAACCTCTACCAGCACATGGACCCGATGCTCGTCGGCAACGACATGCGCCTGCTGGTCTCGGACATGGCGGGCCGCGCCAGCATCGAGCTGAAGGGACGCGAGCTCGGCTTCGACCTGAGCGAGGACAAGGACCTCGTCACCCGGATCACGAACCGGGTCAAGGACCTGGAGTCGCGCGGCTACACCTTCGAGGCCGCCGACGCGTCCTTCGAGCTGCTGCTCACCGAGGAGGTCGAGGGGACGCGGCCGTCGTACGTCGAGATCGAGTCCTGGCGGGTGATCACCGATTCCAAGCCCGGTGACGAGGCGGTGTCGGAGGCGACCATCAAGCTGCGCGCCGGTGGCGCGCGGATCATCACGACCGGCGAGGGCAACGGCCCGGTCAACGCGCTGGACCAGGCGCTGCGCGAAGCGATCGGGCAGGCCTACCCGGAGGTCGCCAAGTTCGAGCTCATCGACTACAAGGTGCGCATCCTCGACCAGGGGCACGGGACCGACGCGGTCACCCGGGTGCTGATCGAGACCAGCGACGGCGAGAGCTCGTGGGTCACGGTCGGGGTGGGCCACAACGTGATCGAGGCGTCGTGGGGAGCGCTGCTCGACGCGGTGACCTTCGGCCTGCGCCGCCACGGCGAGAGGCCGCAGTAGTCCAGGCTGCGTCCGCGGGTTCTCCCCGGGGCGTGACCTGTGACACAGTCGCCCTCGACGGCAGTCGTCCAGTCGCTACGAGCCGGAGGTACGTCGATGACCGAGATCAAGCAGCACAAGATCCTGCTGACCGAGGACGAGATGCCGACGCGCTGGTACAACGTCCTCCACGACCTGCCGACCCCGCCCCCGCCGGTGCTGCACCCCGGCACCGGGGAGCCTGTGGGCCCCGACGACCTCTCGGGGCTGTTCCCGATGGACCTGATCATGCAGGAGGTCTCCGCCGACCAGTACGTCGACATCCCCGACGAGGTGCTCGACGTCTACCGCCTCTGGCGGCCGAGCCCGCTGTACCGTGCGCACCGCCTCGAGAAGGCGCTCGGGACGCCGGCGCGGATCTACTACAAGTACGAAGGCGTCTCCCCGGCCGGGTCGCACAAGCCCAACACCGCCGTCCCTCAGGCCTTCTACAACGCCAAGGCCGGGATCAAGAAGCTGACCACCGAGACCGGCGCCGGTCAGTGGGGGAGCTCGCTGGCCTTCGCATGCGCCCAGTTCGGTCTCGACTGCGAGGTCTGGCAGGTGCGTGCCTCGTACGACCAGAAGCCCTACCGGCGCATGATGATCGAGACGTTCGGCGGCAAGGTGCACCCGAGCCCGTCCGACCTCACCGAGGCCGGGCGCAAGATCCTGGCCGAGCACCCCGACTCCACCGGCTCCCTCGGGATCGCCATCAGTGAGGCCGTCGAGATGGCAGCCCAGGACCCGGCCACGAACTACGCCCTGGGCAGTGTGCTCAACCACGTGCTGCTGCACCAGACGATCATCGGCGAGGAGGCGCTGCTGCAGCTCGCCAGGGCCGGCGAGACCGCCGACCTCCTGGTCGGGTGCACCGGGGGTGGGTCGAACTTCGGCGGGCTGATGTTCCCGTTCCTGCGGGAGAAGTGGGCCGGCCGGATGGGCCCGGCCGTGCGGGCCGTCGAGCCCTCCGCGTGTCCCTCGCTGACGCAGGGGACCTACGCCTACGACTTCGGCGACACCGCCGGGATGACGCCGCTGATGAAGATGCACACCCTGGGCCACGACTTCGTGCCCGACCCGATCCACGCCGGTGGACTGCGCTACCACGGCATGAGCCCGCTGATCAGCCACCTCTACGAGGAGGGGGAGATCGAGGCCGTCGCCAAGCCGCAGACGGAGTGCTTCGCCGCAGGTGTCCTGTTCGCGCGCACCGAGGGCATCGTGCCCGCGCCCGAGCCCACCCATGCGATCGCCGCCGCGGTGGACGAGGCCGTCCGCTGCCGGGAGACCGGCGAGGAGAAGGTGATCCTCACCGCGCTGTGCGGCCACGGCCACCTCGACCTGCCCGCCTACGACGCCTACCTGTCGGGACGGATCGTGGACCACGGCTGGGAGGATCCCGAGCTGCAGGCTGCGGTGGCGGAGGCTCTGGGCAAGCTCCCCGTCGTCACCTGAGGTCGCCCCCGGGTCGCGCGGCGAGCGGGCCACAGCAGCCGGCTTCCTCGTCGGGCGCCGGCTTGGGAGAGGCCTTCGCGGGTACGGCGCTCGGTGACGCCCACCGAGGAGGATCCATGAAGGCCCTGACCTGGCACGGCAAGAGGGACGTCCGAGTGGAGGACGTCCCGGACCCCGAGATCGAGCAGCCGACCGACGCGGTCGTGCGGATCACCTCCACCGCGATCTGCGGGTCCGACCTGCACCTGTACGAGGTGCTCGGCCCGTACCTGAAGCCCGGTGACGTCCTGGGCCACGAGCCGATGGGCATCGTGGAGGAGGTCGGTCCGGAGGTCACCCAGATCAAGCCCGGGGACCGCGTGGTGGTCCCGTTCAACATCTCCTGCGGCTCGTGCTGGATGTGCTCACGGGGCCTCTTCGCCCAGTGCGAGACCACCCAGAACCGGGAGACCGGCAAGGGCGCCTCGCTGTTCGGGTACACCTCTCTCTACGGCTCCGTGCCAGGTGGACAGGCGGAGTACCTCCGCGTGCCGCAGGCGCACTTCGGTCCGATCAAGGTGCCCGACGAGCATCCCGACGAGCGCTACCTGTTCCTCTCCGACATCATCCCCACCGCCTGGCAGGGCGTGAAGTTCGCCGACGTCGGTCAGGGCGACACCCTTGCCGTGTTCGGGCTGGGCCCGGTCGGGCAGTTCGCTGCACGCATCGGACGGTACCTGGGCGCGGAGCGTGTGATCGGCATCGACTCCGTGGCCGAGCGGCTCGAGATGGCCCGGCGCCACGGCATCGAGACGATAGACATGTCGGACGTGGACGACGTCGCCGAGGCGGTGATCGGGCTGACCGGGGGGCGAGGGGCAGACGGCGTGGTCGAGGCGGTCGGGATGGAGGCGCACGGCTCTCCCGTGGGCAAGGCGGCGCACGCCGCGGTGGGTCTCCTGCCCGACGCCCTCGCCAAGCCGATGGTCGACAAGATGGCCATCGACCGTCTCGGGGCGTTGCGCCCCGCGCTCAAGGCGGTCCGCCGCGGCGGGACGGTCTCGGTCAGCGGCGTGTACGGCGGTGAGGTCGACCCGCTGCCGATGATGGAGATGTTCGACCGCGGCATCACCATGCGCATGGGCCAGTGCCACGTGAAGCGCTGGATCGACGAGATCATGCCGGCGATCGAGGACGACAGCGACCCGCTCGGCACTCTCGACATGACCACCCACCACCTGCCGCTCGAGCAGGCGCCGCGGGCCTACGAGATCTTCCAGAAGAAGCAGGACAACTGCATCAAGGTCGTCCTCCAGCCGTGACGGTCCTGGACAACGACGCTCCGCGGGTCGTCCTCGTCACGGGTGCGTCGAGCGGGATCGGGAGGGCCACCGCGCACGCGCTCGCCGAGCGGGGCAGCCGCCTCGTGCTGGTGTCCCGGTCACCCGACGTGCTCGAGCACGTGCGCCAGGAGTGCGTGGCGCGTGGAGCAGGGGATGTCCTCGTGCTCCCCGCGGACGTCTCCGACGGCGAGGCGGTCGAGACGGTGCTCGACACCGCCCGGGAGCGCCTGGGACAGGTGGACGGGGTCGTGCACGCGGCTGCCGTGCTGGCCTACGGTCGTTTCGAGGACGTGCCGCGAGAGGTGTTCGACAAGACCGTCGCCACCAATGTGGTGGGCACCGCGAACGTCGCCCGCGGCGCGTTGCGCGTCTTCCGGCAGCAGGAGGGAGGCAGCCTCGTGGTGGTCGGCTCGGTGCTGGGGAAGATGACCGCGCCGTTCATGGCGCCCTACGCCACGAGCAAGTGGGCCGTGCACGGCTTCGTCCGGACGCTGCAGATCGAGGCCCGCGCCACTCCCGGGGTCGAGGTGTCCCTCGTGTCCCCGGGTGGCGTGAACACCCCGATCTACTCGCAGGCGGGCAGCTACACCGGCCACGCCGGGCACCCGCCACCGCCGATCGACCAGCCCGAGAAGATCGCAGAGGCCATCGTGGCCGCGCTCGACAACCCCCGTCGGGAGGTCTCTCTCGGTCTGGCCAACCCGGTCATGGTGCTGGGCTTCCGTGTCCTCCCGCCGGTCTTCGACGCGATCGTGACGCCGCTGATGCGGTTGGCGGGACAGACCCGGCAGCGGGTCGAGGCGCACGCCGGGAACGTCCTGGAGCCGAACGGCGACGGGGAGGCGGTCCGCGGCAGGTTGCCACGCCGGTTCCTAGGATGACGCCGCTGTCCGTGAGGGGCGGTAATGTCCCGGCATGGCGCAACTGCATGACCTGACCGCCCTCGAGCAGGGCGCAGCCGTCCGCGCCCGCGAGGTCTCCCCGCTCGAGCTCGTCGACCACTACCTCGCTCGCATCGAGCGGCTGTCCGACGAGGTCGGGGCGTTCGTGACGGTGACCGACGGGCAGGCTCGTGAGCGGGCTGCACTGGTGGAGGGGCGTCTGCTCTCCGCCGGCGCCGGTGACTCGTGGCCGCCGCTCTTCGGGGTCCCGACCGCGGTCAAGGACCTGAACATGACCGCCGGGGTCCGCACCACCTTCGGCTCCGCCGCCACCGCCGACTTCGTCCCCGACGTCTCGGACGAGGTCGTGCTCCGGATCGAGGCTGCCGGGATGCCGAGCCTCGGCAAGACCAGCACCCCGGAGTTCGGGTCGCCCTGCTACACCGAGCCGGACGTCGCTCCACCCTCGCGGACCCCCTTCGACCTCGAGCGGATGGCGGGCGGCTCGAGCGGTGGCGCGGCGGCAGCCGTCGCCGCGGGCCTGGTCCCGGTGGCCCAGGGCTCCGACGGCGGAGGCTCGATCCGGATCCCCGCGAGCTGCTGCGGCCTCTTCGGGCTGAAGCCGACGCGGGGACGCATCAGCGCGGGCCCGGTCTACGGCGACCCGGTCGGCCTGGGGGCGAACGGTCCGCTCGCCCGGACGGTGCGCGACGCCGCCGCGATGCTCGACGTGATGGCGGGCCCCGCCGTCGGCGACCCTTTCTGGGCACCGCCGCTGTCGGAGGGGCAGACCTTCCTCGACGCCTGCTCACGCGATCCCGGCCGGCTGCGCGTCGGCCGGTTCAGCACGCCCATGATCGCCTCCGCCGACGTCCATCCCGAGTGCCTGCGTGCCTACGACGACGCCACCCGGCTGCTCGAGGACCTCGGCCACGACGTGGAGGAGATCGCCGTACCCCTCGCGGCCGATGCGGTGCCGACGTTCGAGACCTGCTGGGCGGTCCTCTCCACGCTCTCGCCGATCCCCGACGGCACCGCGCACCTCCTGCGCCCGCTGAGCAGCTGGCTCCGGGCTCGGGGGCACGCAGTGAACGGGCCGGAGTTCGGGCTCGCGGTCGGGGAGCTGCGCCGGATCGCGGCGGGCGCGTTGCAGAGGCTCGCGCCGTACGACGCAGTGCTGACGCCGACCCTGGCGCAGCCGCCACTGCTCGTTGGTGAGATCCGTGACGACGACGACCCGGCCCGTGACTTCGAGAACCAGAAGCGGTTCACGCCGTTCACGTCTGCGTGGAACGTCACCGGCATGCCCGCGGCCTCGCTGCCGCTGCACATGACGCCCGGAGGGCTCCCGGTGGGTGTGATGGTGGCCGCCCGCCCGGCCCAGGAGCAGCTGCTGCTCTCGCTGTGCGCGCAGGTGGAGGCTGCGGCGCCGTGGCACGACCGTCACCCCGCCTGCTGGTAGGAGGAATGATGGCCGGAACGGGGACGAGACGATGACACTGCGGACAAAGACGCAGTGGTGGGGAGTCGTCCTGGACGCCGCGGACGGCCCGGCGCTGGCGCACTTCTACGCGCGGCTCCTCGGCTGGCAGGTCTTCAGTGAGGACGAGACCGGCGCGGCTGTCGCCCCGTCGGAGGACGCCGGCTACAACCTCGCGTTCGAGACCGAGAAGCACTACGTCCGGCCGGTCTGGCCGACGGAAGAGGGCGAACCGCAGATGTCGATGCATCTCGACATCGAAGTCGACGACCTCGACGAGGCAGTGGCCCACGCCGTGGAGGTCGGCGCGGAGCTCGCGTCCTACCAGCCGCAGGCGACGGTTCGCGTGATGCTGGATCCCGCGGGGCACCCGTTCTGCCTCTACCTCGACAGCTCCGCGTGAGCTCGCTCAGGCAGCCAGGAGCCGCTCGGTCTCGGCGATGAGCCGTGCCCGCAGCGGCCGCCCGCGCTCGGCGAAGGTGCGTTGTGCCGCGACGTACTCCTGCTTCCCGTCGGTGGTCTCGACCCGGACAGGGGAGTAGCCGAGGTCGGAGAGGTCGTACGGCGAGGCGCGCATGTCGAGCACCCGGATGTCGTGGGCGAGCTCGAAGCAGTCGGCGACCAGCTCGGACGGCACCATCGGCGAGAGCCGGAAGGCGTGCTTGTAGAGGTCCATCCCCGCGTGAAGGCAGCCGGGCTGCTCGAAGGACGCGCGGTCGTCTCTCCCGGGGCTGAGGGTGTTGAGGGGACGGGCCTCGTCGGTGAAGAACCGGAAGGCGTCGAAGTGCGAGCAGGCGATCCGGTGCCGTTCGACCACCTCGTCGGTTGCCTCCGGGCCGAGGCGCAGCGGCCACGAGGCATGCCGTACGTCGGACGGGTCGAGCCGGTAGACCATGGCCCACTCGTGCATCCCGAAGCAGCCGAGCTGCGGGGGACGAGAGGCCGTCGCCGTGAGCAGCGTGTGCAGGGCCCGGAGAAGGGGCGCCTGAGACGCGACGTACTCGCGGGAGACGGTGGCGCCGGCGCCAGCGGCGCTGCCGGTGGACGAGCCGCTACCGGCCGTCGAACCTGTCGGGACGCCGACGTACCCCTTGAGCCCGACGTACTCCTCGGCGTTCTCGAGGACCGATCCGTAGCCGGGGTGCCACCGGCGCAGTGCCGCGGGACGCTGGGAGTAGTAGGTGAAGAGGAAGTCCTCGACGGGGTGGGCCTCGCGGGCCCGGCGACGCTCGAGGTGGGGCTGCACCCAGGCGTCGACGCGCTCCTCGTGGGCGGAGCGGCGTGCCCGCCAGAAGGTTGCGTCGAGCACCTCGCGGGTCAGCACGGCCTGGTTCTCCACATCCACGAGGGTAGACACCGGCCGGTGGCCCCTCCGCAGGTAGGCTCGACCGCGTGCGTATCGCAAGGTTCACCACTGGAGAAGAGCCGATGTACGGCGTCGTCACGGGCGAGGTCGACGAGCTCGGGATCCCCGCTGAGGACGCCATGGTGGTCGCCCTCGCCGGCGACCCGCTCTACGTCGGGATCCACCTCACCGAGGAGCAGCACAAGCTGTCCGACGTGCGGCTGCTCGCGCCGGTGATCCCCCGGAGCAAGGTGGTCGGCATCGGCAAGAACTACGCCGCCCACGCAGCCGAGATGGGTGGCGAGGTGCCCGCCGAGCCCCTGATGTTCATCAAGCCGAACACCTCGGTGGTCGGACCCGGTGACCCGGTCTTCTACCCCGAGCAGACCGAGGACCTCCACTACGAGGGCGAGCTCGCCGTGGTGATCGGCCGGATCTGCCGCGACGTTGCACCGGAGCGTGTCGGCGACGTGGTCTACGGCTACACGGTCGGCAACGACGTGACCGCGCGTGACCTGCAGAGGAGCGACGTGCAGTTCACGCGCGCCAAGGGCTTCGACTCCTTCTGCCCGCTCGGCCCCTGGATCGAGACCGAGCTCGACCCCGCCGACCTGCACGTGCAGACCCACCTCAACGGTGACCTGAAGCAGGA
>Ga0208537_1000070_pt1 | contig 16257 bp, 19 predicted proteins | sample MayberrySE_TuleA_FD_185672 | JGI IMG/M metagenome (GOLD analysis project Ga0208537, IMG submission 185672) | Natural and restored wetland microbial communities from the San Francisco Bay, California, USA, that impact long-term carbon... | ecosystem: Environmental > Terrestrial > Soil > Wetlands ...
CCTGAGCGCTCGACCGTGGCGGTCAGCGCGCTGGTCGCCGTGCCCCCGGCGGGCAGCTCGAGTCGGACGGTGATCGAGTAGGAGATGCTCGGTGTAGAAGCCACGCCCTCATGTTGTCATGACCCGAACCCGCGACGGACGAATGAGCCCCGACCGCGACGCACGGGGAGGGAGTCGCGGTGGGAGACCGCTGGGTGGCGTCGCAGCCGGGGCTGCTCTGGGAGGGGCCTCGCCCCTCATGGGTGGGGTCAGGCGGCGAGGTGCAGGTGCGCCTTGACCCGCTCGAGGAGCGACTGCCTGGTGTGTACGGCGCGACGTCGGCCGGGCTGCGCCGGGCGCGAGGCGGTGGGGCGGTAGGCCGCACGCGCCTCCTGCTCGATGGCGCGGCCGATGCGGACTGCCGCGCTGTCGGCCGGGGCGGCCTTGCCCGCCATCGCGGCCATCAGGGTCCAGTCCTTGCCGTGGGCCTTCTCGAGCATCTCCGCCATCTCCTCGGAGACGGGGCTCTCGGTGTAGGCGTCCAGGATCGCGCGCAGGCCGGCGAGCTCGGTCGCGGCCTTGCGCCAGGCGGTCTTCACCGCGGACTCGAGGTCCACCGGGTGCCCCATGAGCTCGCGCTCGATGGTGCCGGCCAGGCGGGTGTGCCAGCGAAGCTGGAGAGCGCCGAGCAGGGTGAGCTCGTCGCCGAAGGTCTCCGCGACGCCGGGCAGCTCCATCGGAAGCGCCCCGTCGCGGTGGGTCTCGGCGTGCTCGAGAACGTTTCGGAGTACCTCTCCGCGGCGGTGGAAAGCGTCCCAGGTCATGGGTTCATCCTTTCTACATACCGTTGGTACGTACCAACAGTATGGGACATACCCACGGTTCGCCAGCCTTGAAACGTCATTTCCTACCCAAAAGTCCGTGTTCTAGGACACAGAGGGCACCGAGGCGAGAGAGCCCGAAGAGCGACCTCAGGACGCCGCGGGACAAACTCAGCGGGGCAACGTGATCTGCTGCACACCCCTGGGCGGGGGCGGACATATGCTCGGAGGATGACCACCAAAGTCCTGCGCAAGGTCCCTGGCGCCTCCCGCCGCCAGCAGTACTCCGCCTCCACCAAGCGCGCACTGGTCGAGGTGGCCACGGAGCTGTTCACCCAGCAGGGGTACGCCGGGACCAGCCTCGACGCGATCGTCGCGGGAGCGCAGGTCACCAAGGGGGCGCTCTACCACCACTTCAGTGGCAAGCAGGCCCTCTTCGAGGCCGTCTTCGAGAAGGTCGAGGCCGACGCCAGCAAGAGCATCGGCAAGGCGGTCCGCACGACCAAGGACCCGTGGGAGAAGGCGGTCGTGGGCCTGCGGCAGTTCCTCGAGATCGTCCAGCAGCCCGCGTACAGCCGCGTGGTCATCCAGGAGGGCCCGGTGGTGCTCGGCTACGAGCGCTACCGCGAGCAGGAGGAGCGCTCGACCTTCGGGATCGTGCAGGAGATCGTCTCCTCGGTGCTCCGGTCCTACGACCTAGAGCCCAGCATGGTCGAGACGTTCAGCCGGGTGTTCTTCGGCGCGATGTCCGCCGCCGGCGCAGCGGTCTCCTCCGCGGAGGACACCAAGCGCGCGAGCGCTGAGGTCGAGGCCGCCATCGCCTTCATCCTCGCGGGCCTCCGGCAGCAGGCCGAGTCCGGCCAGCAGCTGCCCGGACCCGACGACCTCCTCGAGGAGGAGGCGACGACAGAGGAGGACGCCGGCTGAGCCGGCGCCCTCCTCGGGAGTCTTCACCGCTCCCGGACGAGCCGGGCGGCTGCGTCACTTCTTGAAGGTGACGTTCCCACCGTTGGCCGGGACCAGCTCCATCCACACCTTGCCGGGAGGGAGCGAGAGCTCCCCCGACTTCGTGCGCAGCGTGACGGGCGAGTCGAGGCCCTTCTTGCTCCACGTGCCGCGGACCACCGAGCCCCCGTGGAAGACCATGGCCTGGCCCGTCCCGACGAACTTGGTCTCCGGCACCGGGTTCCCCGCAGGGTCCTTGTAGCCGGCGTCGCCGACCTTCACGCGAAGGACGAGCACCGTGTCAGGGCGGAACTCGTCACCGCCCGCCGCCTCGGAGTTGAGGTTGACGTAGCCGTCCTTGCGGAACTGCCAGCTCGTGGTGTGGCCACCCGAGAAGGTCGCGGCGATGCTGCGCGCACGCTGACCGGCCGGGAAGTCCTCCTCGGAGCCCCAGGAGAAGTAGCTCTCCGGTGGCCCGGACGACTTCAGGGTCTTGGCGAGCTTGGGCAGATCCATGAACAGGTTGTACGGCGCCGTACGGCTGTTGTCACGCGAGTAGCCCGTGCCGCCCTCGCCGATCACCTTGATCCCGGCCGACTGCATCCGACGAACGGTCGCCGGCGCTCCCCCACTGGCCACGACGACGGCGTCGGCGGGCTTGACGATCCCGATGTCGGTGGCTCGCATGGATCGGACCGGCCCGACGCGCCCGGGCACCTGTGAGTAGTAGAAGACCGCGAGGCGGGTGTTGCCGCCCTCGACGAGCTCCTCGGTGACCAGGTCGGCCCCGCCGAGCCCGATCTGCGGGTTGCTGCTGCCGGTGTTGTCGATCTTGACGACCATCACCGGATGCTTCGGGGCGTCCCCCTCGGCGGGCAGGCCGGTCAGCGGCCACTGACCGGAGAGCGTCGCTGTGTCCGCGGTGTTCTGGGCGTCAGGCGAGGCTTCCGGCTCCGGGTCCTCGCCTCCGCCGCACGCGGTCAGGGCCAGGGAGCCGACGAGAGCGAACGAGGCGAGGGACACGAGACGGGGCGTGCCACGGCGGGCAGAACGTGACGAAGTACGCAAGGGGAGTCCAACCATGGGTTCAAGTGTGACGCAGGGCCGCTCCCTGGACTGGAGCGGCCCTGCGTCGGCACGACGTGTCGGGTGGGTCAGCGCAGGGTTCCGGCGTACCACTTGTTGGTCCACGGGTTCGCGTGGTGGACCCGCTTGCCCGTGGAGGGGGCGTGGACCATCACGCGCTTGCCCTTGTTCCAGCCGGTGAACACTGCGACGTGGTAGACGCCGCCACCGTCGTAGAAGAACATCAGGTCGCCCTTGCGCATGTTCTTGCGCTTGATGCGGTCGGCGAACTTGGCCTGCTGGCCCGACGTACGCGGGACGTTCGTCATCCCGGCCTTGCGGTAGCTGTAGTAGATCAGGCCGGAGCAGTCGAAGCGGTTCGGGCCGGCGGAGCCGTAGCTGTACGGGTCGCCCTTCTGGTTGCGGACGATGTCGACCGCCTTGCTGATGCGCTTGCCGCGGGCCGCGGCGTCGGCGGACGGGGTGAAGGCGAACATGCTGGCGACGAGAACGCCGGCGAGCATGAGGGAGAACACGGCAAAAGAGCGCGCGCGAAGAATCGCAGACATGAAGAGTTTCCTTTCCACGCCTGTGAGGTGAGCTGTCGGGTTCGAGCTGAAAGGTGCTCTGCCACCGGTACGGCGGCTTCACCCCGAGCGTCCGCGAGGACGCGTGATGATGTGGGTCCCCCACTCCTACCCTTTGGAAGATCGGTTACGGGACAGGGGTCAGACTCAGGCGGGTAGGACTCGGCGTAACCCGGTCTGACTATGAAGTTGTGCCTCGGCCTCTAGGTCCTCGTTCGACCCCCCGGTCGCGGTGACCTACCGAGCAAACCCGACGAGGATAGGCAGGCACTTCTTCGTATTTCCAAGCTTCGGAGAACAAAAACGTCCCGTGGATCACATCCACGGGACGTTTCACGCTCGACGGAGCGGATATATGAGGCCAGGATCACACCGGGTCAGAGGGGGTGAACCGGGCAGGATCTGGTAGTCACTCGGACCAGACCGGGCTAGATCTTGGCGCCGCCGTCGACGTAGAGGGTCTGACCCGTGATGTAGGACGCCTCGTCGCTGCAGAGGAACGCCGCCGTGGCGGCGATGTCCTCGGGGTAGCCGACCCGGCGGACCGGGTTGGCCTCGGCCGCGGCCTTGCGGTAGTCCTCCGGCTCGACGCCGACACGGCGTGCAGTCGCGTCGGTCATGTCCGTGACGATGAAGCCGGGGGCGATGGCGTTGACGTTGACCCCGAACGGGCCGAGCTCGAGGGCCAGGGTGCGGGTGAAGCCCTGGAGACCCATCTTGGCCGCCGAGTAGTTGGCCTGGCCGCGGTTCCCGAGCGCGGAGACGCTCGAGAGGTTGAGGATCTTGCCGTACTTGTGCTGGACCATGTGCTTCTGGACCTCGCGGCTCATCAGGAAGGAGCCGCGCAGGTGGACGTTCATGACCATGTCCCAGTCGTCCTCGGACATCTTGAACAGCAGGTTGTCGCGGGTGACCCCTGCGTTGTTGACGAGGACGTCGATCTTCCCGAGGTCCTCGACCACCTTCGTCACGGCCGCCTCGACCGAGGCGGCGTCGGCAACGTCGCAGGCGAGGCCGACGGCCTTCTCGGCGCCCAGACCATCGGCCGTGGCGGTGGCCGCGTCCTGGTCGAGGTCGAGCACCGCGACGGCCGCACCCTCCTCCGCGAATCGCTTGGCGGTGGCGGCACCGATGCCGCGAGCTGACCCGGTGACGACGGCGACACGACCGGCGTAACGACTCATGCGAGCTCCTCCTGTGCGCCATGGCGGGCGCGGACGTGTGAGACGTGGCAGTGGGGGTCACTGTAGCCATCGGCGGAACGGGCGCCCGACCGGGTCATCGGGTCGGTCCGGGACCGACGAGGGACAACCCGTTTGCGCATATACAGAACGGGTAGTGTCCGGGCTCCACGTCCGCGTCGTTGTCGAGACTCCGCAGCGACCGGCCCGCCCACGAGACGATGGGAAGGCCACCGATGTCCTCACCGGTCGCCTGGTCCGTCCAGACGCACTGGCCCGCCGACCCCAGACATGTCGGCGACGCTCGCCGGTTCGTGGTCGACCGTCTCGTCGCCGACGACCTCGGGCACCTGACCGACGCCGCCGGTCTCATCGTGAGCGAGCTGGCCACGAATGCGGTCAACCATGCGCGCTCGCCGTTCCGGCTGACGATGGTGCGCGACGACAGCCAGGTTCTGCTCGAGGTCCACGACGACTCCTCCGGCCAGGCCGTGGCCAAGGAGGGCGACCCCCTCGACGTGAGCGGGCGGGGTCTCCACCTGGTGAGCGCGCTCAGCCACGACTGGGGCGTGACGCCGCATGCGCAGGGAGGCAAGTCGGTCTGGGCCACGCTCGACGTGGCCGGCACGGGTGGCTTCAGCGCTTGACGGCGCGCCCCAGGTAGATCCGGCCGAACACCTTCACTCCGGGCAGGTAGAAGGTGTCGAGGTCCTCGATCACGAGGCCACTGCCCTCCACGACCTCCGCGATCGGGCGGTCGAGGTGGCAGCCCGCGGCCAGCCGTCGCTGGACCGGCGTGAGACGGTGCTGCCACCGGGCCACCCCAGGGTCCGGGGCGAGCCCGTGCTCGAGGAAGTGGAAGTCGCCGCCGGGCCGGAGCACCCGCGCCACCTCGGCCAGTGCCACCTCCACCTGCGGGATCGTGCAGAGCGTGAACGTCGACAGTGCGGCGTCGATCGAGCCGTCTGCCAGGGCGAGCTCCTGGCCGTCCAGACCAGCGCGTACGACGGGCGCGCGGCCGCCCCCGCTGTGCTTGGTCTCCGCGATGTGCCAGGCGACGTCGGAGGGCTCGACGGCAGCCACCCGGTCCACCGCGGGCGGGTAGTGCTCGACGTTGAGGCCCGAGCCGAACCCGATCTCGAGCACCTCACCCTCCAGGCCCGCGCAGACCCGCTCACGGAGCTTGTGGATCTCTCCCGCCCCGAGCAGCAGGTCGGTGACCCTTGGCACGACCTGCTCGTTCCACCACCGCATCTCAGTCCCCTCTCGTCGAGTCCTCGGCGAGGGCAGCAGCCACCCGCGCGGCGTAGTCCTTCATCTCCTCCTCGGAGGAGTACTTCGTACGCGGCCAGAAGAAGCCTCGCAGGCCGTCGCCCTTGGTGCGCGGCACCACGTGAAGGTGCAGGTGCGGGACGCTCTGGCTGACCGTGTTGTTCATGGCCACGAACGTCCCCTGCGCGCCGAGCGCGGCGGGAACCGCTGCCGCGAGCCGCTGGCCCGCCGCGAAGTACCGGTCGCGCAGCAACGCAGGCAGGTCGGCGAACGTGGGGACATGCTCGCGCGGCACGAGCAGCACGTGTCCCTTGAACACCGGACGGTGGTCGAGAAAGGCCACCAGGTCGGCGGTCTCGAGCACCGTGTGGGCGGCCGTCTCCCCCGCGGCGATCCGACAGAAGAGGCAGTCAGGCACGTTGTCGACCCTAGCCCTCACCGCGTCCTCCCGGGGCCCGGGCTGTCCGATTTGCACCTCGGGGGAATACCCAGGAGGGTATAGGGCATTGACTGTTACCGTAGACGTTCCGATACCCCCTCGGGTATTAACCGGCAGCTTTCAGGAGGCAGTGCGCATGATCACCGTGACCCCTATCGACACCCCCGGTCTCGGAGACCGGACCTACCTCGCCCATGACGGCAAGGTCGCCCTCGTGGTCGACCCGCAGCGCGACTACGACCGGGTCCTCGCCGTCGCCGAGGAGGCAGGGGTACAGATCACCCACGTGTTCGAGACGCACATCCACAACGACTACGTCACCGGCGGCCTGGCGCTCGCCAAGGAAGTGGGCGCGGCGTACCACGTGAACGCCGACGACCCGGTCGAGTTCGAGCGCGTCGGCGTCCGCGACGGCGACGTGGTGGAGGTCGGCGACAGGATGCGCGTCCGCGTCGTCCACACCCCCGGCCACACGCACACCCACCTGTCGTACGCGCTCTCTGCGGACGACAAGCCGATCGCGGCGTTCACCGGTGGCTCGCTGCTCTACGGCTCCACCGGACGCCCCGACCTGCTCGGCCCGGACCACACCGACACCCTGGTCCACGCCCAGTGGCGCTCCGCGCACCGGCTGGCCGAGGAGCTCCCCGACGAGACCGAGGTCTTCCCGACCCACGGCTTCGGAAGCTTCTGCTCGGCAACCCAGAGCGAGGCGCTCTCCAGCACCATCGGCCAGGAGAAGGTCTCGAACCCGGCCCTGACCCAGGACGAGGAGGAGTACGTCGAGCAGCTCCTCGCCGGCCTGGACGAGTGGCCCGCCTACTACGCCCAGATGGGTCCGGCGAACTCGGCCGGCCCCGACGCCCCGGATCTCTCCGAGCCGACCCTCGCCCAACCGGCCGAGCTGCGTCGCCGTATGGAGGCGGGCGAGTGGGTCGTCGACCTGCGCACCCGTGAGGCCTTCGCCGCCGGTCACCTGATCGGCAGCGTGAACTTCGGCATCGACGGCCAGTTCATCACCTACCTCGGCTGGATCATGCCCTACGACGCCACCGTGACGCTGCTCGGCGAGACGCCGGAGCAGGTCGCGGAGGCGCAGCGCGACATGGCCCGGATCGGCCTCGACAAGCCGGCCGCCATGGCTACCGGCAAGCCCGAGGAGTGGGCAGGCGACGAGGCGCTCGGCTCCTTCCCCGTCGCCACGTTCAAGGACCTGAAGGTGGCCCTCGACGAGGCCGAGGAGAAGGGTGACGACGACTTCGTCGTCCTCGACGTCCGCCGTGGCCAGGAGTTCGACGAGAGCCACATCGAGGGTGCGGTGAACGTACCGATCCACAACGTCCTCGCCCACATCGACGACATCCCACGCAAGAAGCTGTGGATCCACTGCGCCGGTGGGTACCGAGCGAGTGTCGTCGCCTCCATCCTCGACGCCCGGGGCTACGACGTGGTCGCGGTGGACGACGCGTTCGGCGACAACGCCGCTCCCGCCGGGCTGCCGCTGACCGCCTGAGACGAGAAACGACCGTGAGAGGGTCGGCTGCCGAGCGGCAGCCGACCCCCTCGTGAGAAACCGACAAAAAGGAGTACGACCTTTCATGACCAGCACCCCTACTGAGGCCCGCCGACTCTCCGTTCAGACCCTTCAGGAGCGCTTGAGCAGCGGGGACGCCCCCCGTGTCCTCGACGTCCGCACCCCCGCCGAGTTCGAGACCGCGCACATCCCCGGCTCGTACAACGTGCCCCTGGACAACCTGCGCGAGCACCGCGCGGAGCTGCGCGCCCACCTCGACGAGGACGTCGTGCTCGTCTGCCGGACCGGCGGCCGCGCCGAGCAGGCCGAGAAGGCGCTCGCCGAGGTCGGCCTCCCCGGGCTGCGCGTCCTCGAGGGCGGCATGGTCGCCTGGGAGACCACCGGCGCGCCGGTCAACCGCGGCAAGGAGACGTGGGAGCTCGAGCGACAGGTCCGGCTCGTCGCGGGCAGCATCGTTCTCTCGAGCGTCCTGGGCAGCGTCGTGGTGCCGGAGCTGAAGTGGGTCGCGGGCGGCATCGGCGCCGGCCTCACGTTCGCCGCGCTGAGCAACACCTGCGCCATGGGGATGCTCCTGGCCAAGATGCCGTGGAACCGCCGCGGTGACGCCTGCGACATGGACGAGGTCGTCAAGGCCCTGTCAGAGGCTTCCTGATGGATCTCGACCTCATGCTCGTGGTCGTGCTGGCGCTGTCGCTGCTCATCGGGGTCTCCCTCGGCGTGCTCGGCGGCGGCGGCTCGATCCTGACCGTGCCCATCCTCGTGTACGTCGCGGGAATGGACCCCAAGGAGGCCATCGCAGCCTCCCTCTTCGTGGTGGGGGTGACGTCCGCCGCTGGTGCGGTCAGCCACGCGCGTGGCGGACGCGTACGGTGGCGCACCGGCCTGCTGTTCGGAGCGGCGGGACTGGTCGGCGCCTTCCTCGGCGGCATGCTCGGCGGTCACCTGCCGGGTGAGCTGCTGCTCGTGGCCTTCGCGCTCATGATGGTGGCCACCTCCATCGCGATGATCCGCGGCCGTAAGGTCGACGAGTCGAAGAAGCACGCCGAGCTGCCCGTGTTCCGGGTCCTGCTCGACGGCCTCGTGGTCGGCCTCGTGACCGGACTCGTGGGGGCCGGCGGTGGCTTCCTCGTCGTGCCGGCACTCGCACTGCTCGGCGGACTGCCGATGGCGGTCGCAGTCGGTACGTCCCTGCTGGTGATCGCGATGAAGTCCCTGGGCGGTCTCGCCGGCTACCTCAGCTCGGTCCACCTCGACTGGAGCCTGGTGATCGCGGTGACCGTGGCCGCCGTCGTCGGCAGCGTGCTCGGCGGTCGCCTGGCCGGTCGCATCCCGGAGGCGGCCCTGCGAAAGGGCTTCGGCTGGTTCGTCCTGGTCATGGGCGGGTTCGTCCTCGTCCAGCAGGCTCCGGACGACCTCGTCGTACCGATCCTCGGGGTGATGGCCGGGCTGGCCCTCGCGGCTGCTGCCTGCTGGGCGTTCGTCGAGTCGTGCCCGCTGCGGCGCAGCAGCCCGGTGGAGCGCACCCCCGCGCACGCCTGACCCCCTCGATCCACCGCCCGGGCCGCTGTCCCCCGCCGGCCCGGGCGGTGTTTCACGTCTGCCGCGGATCGGTCACTTAGCCAATTTTGGCGAAGACGCGGCTTAGCGCCGATTGGTTCCATCGAAGGACGCATTGCACGTCCACGCCTATCGGCGCTGCCAGGGGGGCTTCATGAAGAACCAAGGACGACTAGGACGCTTCGGCCGTTTAGCCGTCGCGCTTGCGACCGCCGTGACCGGGGTCCTCACCGTGAGCGCGGCACCTGCCAACGCGGTCGGGCCCGTCGTGATCTCGCTGACCTTCGACGACGGGCTGACCTCGCAGTACCAGCTCGCGCCGACGCTCGCGACCCGCGGGGTGAGGGCCACCTTCTACATCAACACCGGACTGATCCCGGCGAACCCCGCGGGCCGCATGACCTGGGCCAACGCGCGGGAGCTCGCCGACGCCGGTCACGAGATCGGTGGCCACACCCTCACCCACGCCGTCCTCACGACGCTGTCCGCCGCTGAGGCCAAACGCCAGGTCTGCGACGACCGTGCCAGCCTGTGGAGCCGGGGGTTCCGTCCCGCCAGCTTCGCCTACCCGGAGGGGAGGACAAGCGCCCAGGTCGCTGACATCGTCCGCCAGTGCGGTTACCTGAACGCCCGTCTGGCAGGAAAGCTCGTGCCCACCGGCGCGAACGCCGGCCTCGTCGTCGACACTGTTCCGCCGGTCGAGGGGAACTACGGGATCCGGATCCTCGGCACCTCCGAGAACGGCCCGGTCACCCTCCAGTTCCTTCAGGACTCCGCCTTGGCGGCGTACGAGAAGAACGAGCTCAACGGCAACGCGTGGCTACCGATGCTCTTCCACCGGGTCTGCTACGCGGCCAATGCCGACTACGCGACCTGCATGGGTACCTACCGACCCGTCGACGCGGCCGTCCTCGACCAGTTCATCGCCTGGGCACAGGCTCATGGCGGGTTCAGCTTCAAGACCATCAGCGAGCAGCTCCACGGCTCGGTCAACCCCCCGACGAACGCGCCTCCTGCCGACGCCGAGCCGGTGCCCGCCCCGAAGCCGGTGGCCAAGGCACCAGACATCAGGTCGCTGAGCCGCAACTGGATCAAGCGCGGTCGTGTCACCCCGGTGGTCGTCCGTGGCGCGAACTTCAGGAAGGCGACCCGCGTGAGGGTCACCGGCAAGGGCGTCCGCGTCAAGTCGATCAGGTACCTCGGTCCCCGCAGGATCAGGGTCGCCGTCAAGGTCACCCGCTTCGCGCCCCGCACCAGACGGACCGTCGTGGTGGTCGACAGGGTGACCCAGAAGCGCGACAGGCTGCCAAGGAGCCTCAAGATCAGGTAGCCGGTCGACGGGGCTTCCCAAGTGGCCCCTTGCGCAAGGCCTCCGGCATCCGCCGGAGGCCTTGTGGCGTCGCGGTTCCAGCCCGTTCGAGGCCATTCGCGGTGCTTTGGCGCAGCGGAGCCGGGATGCCCCGCCGAGTCGCCCTCTGCACCGACTAGCCAATTTTGGCGAAGACGCAGGTTCGCCCGATTGGTTCCATCGAACAGTCAGATCTTCGCGCCGCATTCCTGGGCGCATGTCAAGGGGGCAACATGAAGAAGCAAGGACGACTTGCGCGCATCGGTCGGGCGGCCGTCGCGCTTGCAGTGGGGGTGACCGGCTCGGCTGCTCTCGCCCAAGCACCGGCCCAGGCGGCCACGGGACCCGTCGTGGTCTCGCTGACGTTCGACGACGGGCTCAACTCGCAGTACGAGCTCGCTCCGACGCTCGTGAAGCACGGTGTTCGGGGGACCTTCTACGTCAACTCGAACGCCCTGGACACGGGTGGTGACGAGGAGCGTTTCGGCACGATGTCGTGGAACCGGGTCAAGCAGCTCGCCGCTGCCGGCCACGAGATCGGTGGGCACACGCTCGACCACAGGTCCATCATCGGTGACACCCTGACGCTGGCGGAGAAGCGCTCGCAGGTGTGCGACGACCGGGCCCGGCTCGTCGACAACGGACTGAACCCGAGAAGCTTCGCCTACCCGGAGGGCCACTACGACGACACGGCCGTCCAGGTCGTCAAGGACTGCGGCTACCGGACGGCTCGTCTGGCCGGCGGCGTGACCGCGAGCGGCGACCCCCAGTACGCGGAGAGCATCCCGCCCAGGTACGGCGCGTACATGATCCGCGCGCTGGGCCCCAGCCACAACGGTCCGATCACCTTCGAGGACCTGCGTGACGCTGCCGAGGCGGCCTACAACAACGGCGGCGGGTGGCTCCCCATGCTGTTCCACCGGGTCTGCTACCCGGACAAGGCCAGCTACGCCGACTGCATGGCAACCTATCGTCCGGTCGACGTGACCGCGGTCGACCAGTTCCTCACCTGGGTCGGTGGCCAGTCCGGGATCAGCGTGAAGACCGTCAGCCAGGCGTACGCCGGACTCACGCCTCCGCCGCCTCCGCCCCCGGACGATGACCCGCCGCCCTCGGATGACGTCAGCCAGCCGGAGCTGACCAAGGTGTCCCGTGGCGTCCTGGGTCAGGGTGCCAGGAACGCGACCGTCTGGCTCACCGGGAAGTTCGACTCGTCGGCGAAGGTCTCCTTCTCCGGGCCCGGCGTGCAGTACCGGGTGGTCAGGCGCTCGAGCACCTCGCTGAAGCTCAAGGTGAGCGTCGCGACAGGGGCCAGGATCAGCGCCCGCACCGTCACGGTGATCAACGACGACGGCGGCAGGGCGGGCTGCAAGCGCTGCCTCCGGGTCGTCAAGGGCCCGAAGATCAAAGCGCTGCGGCCCAGCACGGCCGCCCGGGCCCGCGTCACGCAGGTGATCGTCCGCGGCGCGGCGTTCAACAGGGCGACGAAGGTGCGGATCGGCGGCAAGGGCGTCCGCGTCCGGGCCGTCGAGGTCCTCGGCCCGAGGCGGCTGCGGGTGGCCGTGAAGGTTGCTCCCGGCGCCCGTCGTACGGCACGGGCGGTGACGGTGATCAACAAGGTGACCCTCGGTCGGGGCACCTTGCCGAGAAGCCTCAGGATCCGCTGAGGCGTCCGGAACCACTGGGCGCGCATGGCCTCCGGCTCTTCGCCGGAGGCCATGCGCGCGCTCCTGCTCTATGTTCCTCTCAGCCCAGGGCCATGACCCGGTTGAGCAGCGGGATGCTCGGGAACCTGTCGCCACGGATCTTCTGCATGAGCAGTTCCGCGTACGCCGGGACCTCGTCCGGCGTCAGGATCTGCTCGATCATGTCGAGCATCGTCGCCGAGGGGTACTGGTCCTCCGCGACCTTGCCCATGAGCATGCGCAGGAGCTCCTCGCGCACGCCGTACTCCCTGTCACTCGCCATGGTTCCTCCCAGGTCGCCAACGGCCGACCCCCAAGTCGACCACACAGTCGATGTGCTGCACGACCCTTACCCCCAGCGGTGAGATGCACACGTCTGCGTGCAGGGCGCTCGACGTCGGGCGCCTCGGGCGTCAGTCCTGAGCCGGCTGCCCCGAGAACGGCTGTCGGGCCCGCTCGCGATCACGGCGACCCAGCCACCACGCAGCCCACGCGCCCCCGAGCGCGCCGAACAGGTGGCCCTGCCAGGAGACGCCCGGCTGTCCCGGGAGCACGCCCCAGAGCACCCCGCCGTAGAGGAACAACAGCACGAGACCGACCAGGATCTGGCCCACAGACCTCGAGAAGAGCCCTCGCAACAGCAGGTAGACCAGCCACCCGAAGGCCAGGACCGACGCCCCGAGATGCACCGTCTGGTCGGCTCCGGTGAGCCACACGCCGACTCCTCCGACCAGCCACACCACAGCGGTCACGGCAAGCCAGCGGGCCACACCGGCGAGGAGGATCAAGAAGCCGAAGATCAGCAGTGGCACGGTGTTCGCGAACAGGTGCTCCCACCCGGAGTGCAACAGCGGCGCGAACGCGATGCCGTCGAGCCCCTCGGTCTCGCGCGGCCGGACCCCCGCGGCGTCGAGCCTGTTGTCCAGGATCGTGTCCGTCAGCTCTACGGCATAGAGCAGGCCGACGAAGACGGCAATCACCTGGACGGCGACGAGCACCCGCGAGCGCGGGGCTCGGCCGTCGATCTCTGGTCGCACTGAACTCACTACTTCACGGTATCCGGCGGCCTGTGACCCGGGCGGGCGATCGTCGCTGGGCGCCCGCCCCTCCGTAGCACGACACCCCCCTCCCCCGATCCAAGGTCCCGATGAGTTCTGGGGGAGGTGAGGGTCAGACTCCCTGGGAGTGGTGCACCGTGCCCACTCGCCGGGAGCCAAGGAGGACAGATCATGGCAACTCGTCTCAACCCGTACCTGGGATTTCGCGACACCGCCAGGGAGGCGATGGAGTTCTACCACTCGGTGTTCGGCGGAGAGCTGACGACCAACACGTTCGCCGATTTCCAGGCGAGCGAGGACCCGGCCGAGCGGGACAAGATCATGCACTCGATGCTGACCAGCGACAACGGGCTCGTGCTGATGGCGGCCGACACCCCGAACAGCATGGTCTACACGCCGGGCGGCAACCACTCGATCTCCCTGAGCGGCGAGGACGAAGCAGAGCTGCGTGGCTACTGGGACAAGCTCTCGGCCGGCGGGAACGTCGCCATGCCGCTCGAGCGAGCGCCTTGGGGCGACACCTTCGGCATGTGCGTCGACAAGTTCGGTATCAGCTGGATGGTGAACATCGCCGGCGCGCAGCAGTAGCCGCAGGAAGCGGCCGGGTCATCCTCACGGGATGATCCGGCAGCCCCCGCCCGTCCGTAGCCTCATGGAGACCGATCCGTCGGAGGGAGTCGCCCAGTGCTGATCCTGGCCATCATCGTCGTCGGACTCGCCGCCGGGTGGGTCGCACATCTCCTCGTCGGACGGGGCAAGCCCGACTGGGGCCAGCTCTTCCTGGTCGGGGTCGCGGGTTCGTTCGTGGGCGGCCTGCTGGGAAGCCTGCTCTTCGGGGACGGGCTCGAGCTCAGGCCCAGCGGCCTCATCGGCTCGATCCTGGGCGCTGTGCTCGTGCTGCTCGTCGTCCGCGCCATCGGGGAGAGACCGCGGCAGGCGCGCTGACCGGCAGTCACTCGGGACGGTTCAGTCAGGAAGGACGAGCTCCAGGTCGAGCCAACGCGCGAGGTCCCTGATCTCGCGCGCGACCGCCGCCGACATCGTCTTGCTGAACGGCACGTCCCTGTGGATCGCCGTGACCCGGAGCTCGCCCTCCTTGCGGTCGGCCCGGGCGTCGAGCTTCCCGACCAGCCGGTCGCCGTACAGGATCGGCAGGGCGTAGTAGCCCCACCGACGCTGGGAGGCAGGCTTGTACATCTCCAGGATGTAGTCGAACTCGAAGATCTCGCTCAGCCTCTTGCGGTCGGCGAGCAGCCGGTCGAACGGCGACAGCAGTGCCGCCCGGGCGGCGAAGGGCTGGCCGAGCAGGGCCGGGTCGACCCGCCACTCGCCGCGGACCCCCTCTACCACGGCGGGCTCGCCGACCTCGCCGACGTCGATCGGTTCGAGAGGAAGCTTCGTGCCCTTGGCCCGGGCGATGCCGAGCGCGCTGAGGCGGCGCTCGCCGCGCAGCCGGCGCGCCTCCTCCACCGGGGGCGCCGGGTCGTCGGGATAGATCCGGGAGGCGAGGTCCCAGAGCCGGTCGCGCCCCTGTCCGCCGGCGACGGCCACCTCGCCGCGCTCGACAAGCCTGTCGAGCATCATCCGGAGATTCCGGTTGTTGTTCCAGCCGCTCGAGGACCATGGCACCGCGCAGGTGTCGGGCAGCTCGCTGGTCGGCAGCGGCCCGTCTGCCCGGAGGCGCTCGAGGATGTCGCGCCGACATTCGTTGTTCGCCATCACCCAGTCGCGCACCTCCTCCTGCCACTCGCGCAGCTCACCGGGCCCCGGCCACTCGGCCATCTCGGCGCGGAAGAGCGCGATGTCGTCGGCCACCCGCAGCGTCTGGTGCAGCTCGATCAGCCGCTGCTCGTCGACGGCGTTCCACAGCTCCTGCGGATCGAACGCCGACCCTAGTCGGCTCCACATCACCAGCTCGGCGCTCGGGGCGATCGCGTTCGTCGGCTCGAGCTGGAGCAGCGAGAGCTGCCCGACCGTCTCGACCACCTCGGTCGGTCGTTCCTTCGTCAGCAGCTGGGCCCGTACGGCGACGCGGCGGGCATCGGGGCGGCTGAGCTCGTGGACCGTGGCCATGGCGCGAGCGTAGATGCTCGCACCGACACGACATACCCGATCTTCTGCGGAGATCGTCTGACGGTTCGACCCGATCGTGGGCCCGGACCCTGAGGTGCGGGACGGTAATTCGGGGTTCGGCCCAGGGCTGCCCCCGATGTGCCGGACCCCTCACGGGGCGCACATTGGATGTGTCAGGGAGAGGCCCTGGCACCGACCTGAAGGAAGTGCAACAGCCATGAGCAACATCCACCAGAACTTCGCCCAGCAGGGCCTGGTCCGACCGAGGGAGGATCGCGTACTGGGTGGCGTGTGTGCTGGTCTCGGCCGACGCTTCGGGATCGCACCGTGGCCCGCCAGGATCCTCTTCGTGCTGCTGCTCATGGTCATCCCCGGCAGCCAGATCCTGATCTACCCGATCCTCTGGATCCTGATGCCGTCGGAGGAGACCGTCTCGGTCCCGCCGACGCACGCCCCGCCGGCACCCGCCGGCTGAGCCACGGATGGCGATCCGAAGAGGATGTCGAGCGCGCATGCACTCGGTCCGAACGCAGCAGAGCCGCACCGACTCGCGTCGGTGCGGCTCTGTGTCAAGAGGGCTGGACTTCTCAGTCAGTCAGTCAGTCAGTGGAGCTGGCGGGAATCGAACCCGCGTCCTTCGGCGCTGCTCCAGGGCTTCTCCGGGTGCAGTCTGCGATGTCGTCTTCTCAGTCCCGGCACTCGCACAGACACGT
>Ga0208537_1000071_pt1 | contig 16192 bp, 14 predicted proteins | sample MayberrySE_TuleA_FD_185672 | JGI IMG/M metagenome (GOLD analysis project Ga0208537, IMG submission 185672) | Natural and restored wetland microbial communities from the San Francisco Bay, California, USA, that impact long-term carbon... | ecosystem: Environmental > Terrestrial > Soil > Wetlands ...
GAAGTCCTGAGGAGCCTGCCGTCGGCGGTCTCCCCCGCGACACCGCTGAGCCATGACGGCGCCGAGGAGGGCCTGGCCGTCCATGCCGACCGCGAGGAGATCACGCGTGGGCTGAAGCAGCGCGTCTCCGCCCACTGTCCCACCGACGGCCGGAGGACGGCGTGGCAGTCGGCCCTGCTCGACCATCTGCCTCACCTGGTCGGCGCGCTGGCCGGTGCCCTGGTCGCCGGGGACCGCAGCGTCCTCCACGAAGCAGTGAGCTGGCTCGACGGCGTGATGCGGCACCGGGACGGCCCCGACGCGATCACCAGGAAGATCGTGGACGACCTGCGCACGATGGTGCGCGAGTACCCAGCCGCCACGGGGCTGCTGTCAGGGCGCCTGGGATGACTCCGGCCCCGGGGTCGCTGCGTGGGAGGGCCGGTTGGGGTTGTCCTTGGCGTAGCCCGGCGTCTTCGTCGCCTGCGTAGCCTCCGGCGTCGACGATGCCGCGGGACTCCGCACGTCCGTGGGCGTCGGGGAGCTCGTCGTGGTCGGGTCGTCGGGCCCCGCACGTGTCGCCCCCGACTCCCCTGCATGGCCGTCGACGACCGCCGGCTCGCCCGTCGCCGACGCACGCCGTGAACCCGATGCTCCGGACGCGCTCCGCGTCGCCGTCACGGTCGCTTTCGAGGAGGGGGACGGTGACGCACCGCCTGACGGGTCCGTGGACGTACCCGCCACGGGCGACGGCGCGAACCCTGGCCACGTGCCTCCGGCGATCACCGCAGCCAAGACGCCTGCGGACGCGACGAGCGCAAGCATCGCCGGCACCGGAAACCCGCCTCCCTCCTGCTCCTCCTCCGGGCCCTGCCCGCGGACCGCCCGGTCGGCGAACAGGCCGCGGACACGGCTCCGGAGACGAGTCATGGCGACCACCAGCACCAGCCAGGCAGCCCCACCCGTCACCAGCTCGGGCCCGCCTGCGGAGTCGGCCAGGATCCGCTCGGCCATCCATCCGGCGAGACCGATGGCCCCCGTGCTCGACATCGCCCAGGCCACCACGCCGCGGATCTCCCACGCACCCAGCCGGCGCGCCCACGCGAGCACCGACCCGGCGAGGACAGAGGCGACCAGCATTGCCTGGAACGGCCCGGAACCCGTCAAGGCGCTGACCCCGAGAGCACCGAGCCCCGACAGCGTCGCCGCAGCCACCAGACCCAGCCTGCGAGCTGCGGCGTCGACGACCGCGACATGGGCGTGCCGACCCATTGTCAGCAGACCGACGGACGCGGGGACGGCTAGGACCAGCGCGGAGACCGTCAAGGTCGAGAGCAGGGAGCCGAGCACGCGTCATTGTCCACCCGACGCGGCCAGGGACGAAAACGGACGTTCAGGGGCGTCTGGTGCGTCCATGCCCCGGCGAGGGCGCGCCCGCCGGCCGGTTCGGCTTCTCCTTCGCGTAGCCGGGGAGCTTCGTCGGCCGGGAGGCAGGCACCCACGGCTCGTAACGCGGCACCCGCGACTCGTACTGCGGCAGCCACGGTTCGTACTGTGGCACCGACACCGGTGGCGGGACCCACGGTGACGGCGCGACCGCCGGAGCCGGAGCGGTGGCTGTCCGGGGGTCGGATCGCTCCGGACGGCCACGTCCCGGCGCCGGTGCACCGGCGGGTCGGTTCGGCTTCTCCTTCGCGTAGCCCGGGAGCTTGGTCGGCTCGACCGGTGCGGGAGCAGGCGTCCAGGGGCGCGGGGTCGGTGCGGCGGGCGCCGGCGCGGTGGTCACCGGGGCGGGCGGCGAGGTGGTCCCGCCGCCGGCCCCCGTGCCGCCTGACCCTGCCCCCGGTGTCCAGGTGCCGGGGCCGACAGGTGCCACCGCGGTCGGACCCCGCCCGGGGGCGGGCACGCCGCCGACCGTTCCCGGCTGGTGCCGCACGCCGCCGGCCAACGGACTGCCGGGCACCGCGACGCCGTCGTAGCCGTCCGGGTCACCGCCCGGGGCAGCGGACCCGTCGGGCCGCCCGACCGGGAGGTTCCGGGTCGACGGGCCAATGGCCGCGCCATAGCCGGCATCGACGGCGCTCGGCCCGGCAATGCTCGGCCCGATCGTCGGCGTCCGTCCGGCTGAGGGCCCCGAGGTCGGCGCCGACGTCGGCCCCGAGGTCGTCCCTGAGGTCGTCTCAGGCGAGGTGCCCGACACGCCGGCCTGGGGCCCTCGCCCGGACGGCGCGGTGCCGCCGTTGGTCACCGCGACCACCACGCCGCTCGCAGCGAGGAGCGCGGCGAGTGAGATGAGGGGGCGCAGGACCGGGACGGGTGGCCGCCCGGCAGCGCCGGTCTGCAGTCCGGCCTGAGCCGTGATCCCTTCGCGCACGTACCGCTGTCCACGCGCCAGCGCGAGGAGCAGGACGGCTCCGACCCCACCGGTGACAAGCACCTCGCCCCAGGACATCGACGAGGCCACCATCTGCTGCACGAGCGAGCCGAGGAGCCCGATCGCCCCGGTGACCAGGAGCGCCCACATGACCACGCCCCGCACCGCCCACGAGCTGCTCAGCGGCGCCCACGCGAGGACGGAGCCGGCGAGCACGACCGCGACGACCGTGGCCGGAACCGGGTCGGCGTCGAGGAGCGCTGCCACCCCGAGCGCGCCGAGAGCCACGAAGATGGCGGCCCCGACGAGCCGTTGCCGGCGGGTGGAGTCCTCAGCGGGAGCCACATGGCGGCGCCGCTCGACCCCGAGCAGTGCGGCGAACGCGGGGACCAGGAGGACCACCGCGGTCAGCGTCAGCAGCCACAGCACGGAGTCGAACACGTGACATTGTGAGCACGCCGGGGACGTCGCGAGAAGGGATCGCCATGTTATTCCCCAACTTGGGCGATCTCGCGTGCCGCGTCCGGACCGTCCGAGAGGAGCACCCTGAGCCCCTCCTCGTCGAGCACGGGCACCTTCAGTGAGACCGCCTTGTCGTACTTCGACCCGGGTGCGTCGCCCACGACTACGAAGTCGGTCTTCTTCGACACCGAGGAGGCCGCCTTGCCGCCTCGGGAGATGATCGCCTCCTTGGCCTGGTCGCGGCTGAAGCTGGTCAGCGAGCCGGTCACGACGATGCTCAGCCCCTCGAGGTTGCGCGGGGTCGACTCGTCGACCTCGTCCTCCATGGTGACCCCGGCCTCGCGCCACTTCTCGACGATGACGTTGTGCCACTCGGACTCTTCGCCGTCGAACCACCGGCGGATCGACTCGGCGATGGTCATGCCGACGCCCTCGACTCCCGCCAGCTCCTCGAGCGTGGCGGCGCGGATGGCGTCCATGGAGCGGAGCTCGGTGGCAAGCGCACGAGCGGCCGTCGGGCCGACGTGCCGGACCGAGAGCCCGACCAGGACCCGCCACAGCGGCCGGTGCTTGGCCTCCTCGAGGTTCTTGAGCAGCCGGGCGCCGTTGGCCGAGAGCACCGGTCCCTCGCCCTCCCCCTTCTTCGGGGCACGGGTGAACATCGGGACCCGGAGCAGCTTCTCCGCGGTCAGGGTGAAGACATCGCCCTCGTCCTCGAGCACTCCTGCGGTGAGCAGCGCGTCGGCCGCCTCGTAGCCGAGCACCTCGATGTCGAAGGCACCACGCCCGGCTACGTGGAACACCCGCTCGCGGAGCTGCGCGGGACAGGATCGGTGGTTGGGGCAGCGCAGATCCGCGTCACCCTCCTTCTCCTGCTTCAGCGTCGTGCCGCAGGAGGGGCACTCCGTCGGCATCACCCACTCCGCGAGGTCGTCGGGACGCAGGTCCACCACCGGGCCGAGGATCTCGGGAATCACGTCCCCGGCCTTGCGCAGGATCACGGTGTCGCCGGGACGGACGTCCTTGCGCCTGACCTCGTGCGCGTTGTGCAGCGTGGCCATCTCCACGGTCGACCCGGCCACCTTCACCGGCGACATCACGCCGTACGGCGTCACGCGGCCGGTGCGACCGACGTTGACCCGGATGTCGAGCAGCTTGGTGTTGACCTCCTCGGGTGGGTACTTGTAGGCGATCGCCCAGCGCGGCGCCCGTGACGTCGAGCCGAGCCGGCGCTGCAGCGAGACCTGGTCGACCTTCACGACCACCCCGTCGATCTCGTGGTCGACGTCGTGGCGGTGCTCGCCGTAGTAGGCGATGAACTCCCCCACCGCCTCGAGGTCCGCGAGCACCTTCGACTCCTCGCTCACCGGCAGGCCCCAGGCGGCCAGCGCGGCGTACGACTCGGACTGGCGGGTGGGCTCGAACCCCTCACGCACGCCGAGACCGTGGCAGACCAGCTCCAGGGGCCGCGTGGCGGTGACGCGCGGGTCCTTCTGCCGCAGGGAGCCCGCGGCGGCGTTGCGGGGATTCGCGAACGGCCCGCGCCCGGTGTCGAGCATGGTCTCGTTGAGCTTCTCGAACGCCGCGACCGGGAGGTAGACCTCCCCACGCACCTCCACCCTCCTCGGCACGGGGTACTCCTCGGTGGCAGTCAAGCGGTGCGGCACGTTGTCGATGGTCCGCACGTTGGGGGTCACGTCCTCACCCGTGCGGCCGTCGCCCCGGGTCGCGCCGCGCACGAGCCGGCCGTCCTCGTAGAGCAGGCTCACCGCGAGACCGTCGACCTTCAGCTCGCACAGGAAGTCCGCGTCCGCCACCCCCTCCCGGCGCAGCCGCGCGGCCCACGCCTCGAGCTCGTCGGCGGAGAAGGCGTTGTCGAGACTCATCATCGGCTCGACGTGCTCGACCGGGGTGAACTCCGTGGAGACCGCACCGCCGACGCTCTGGGTGGGTGAGTCGGGTGTGCGAAGGTCGGGGAACTGCTCCTCGAGCTCCTCGAGCCGCCGCATCAGGCGGTCGTACTCCGCGTCGGAGATCGTCGGGGAGTCCTTGACGTAGTAGCGCCAGCGCGCCTCCTCGACCTGCTCGGCGATCTCCTGGTGCTCCTCGCGCGCCTCGGGGGGCGCAGCGACCGCGGTCACGCCGGAGGACTCGGGCAGCTCGGGGGTCTCGGTCATGGCGCCTATCTTGCCCAATGGCGCCGACAGGTCGCGCCGTGACCACGCGACACGGGTCGGGGTCCCTGACAGTCCGTCGCGCTCCCGGCCGCGAACGTGTCACCGACGCCCTGAAAGGATCTCCGCATGCCCAGCCCGCACCTGCACCGACTCGACCCACCAGGCCGGACGTCCGGCCTGGTCCTGATGCTGCACGGAGGCCAGTCCAGGAGTCACGAGCCGGTGGACCAGCGCAGCGCCTCCTGGCTGCGCTCGAGGTGGATGCAGCACCAGATCGTCGACCGCGCCCACGCGCAGGGCGTGGCCCTCTGGCTGCTGCGCTTCCAGCGCCGCGGCTGGAACGCCGGGACCGGGCCCGTCCCGTCCCCGGTCCCGGACGCATACTGGGCCCTGGACGAGGCGCGGCGCGAGCTCGGCGAGCTGCCCGTCGTACTGCTCGGGCACTCGATGGGAGCACGCACCGCGGTGGCGGTGGCCGACCACCCGTCGGTGCACGGGGTGGTGGCGCTGGCCCCCTGGCTCCCGCACGACGAGCCGGTTCGCGCGCTCACCGGCAAGCGGCTCGCGGCCGCGCACGGCCGGGCGGACAAAATCACGAGCTTTCGCGCGACAGAGACGTTCGTACGGCGGGCCGGGTCGGTCGCCTCGGGCACGGAGCTGGTCGACATGGGTGCCGTCGGGCACTACATGTTCCGCCGGGTCGGGGCCTGGAACGACTTCGCGGTCACCCGGTCGCTGGCGTTCCTGACGTGACCGCGTCTCCACGCATGCCCGCGCGAGGACGGGCGGCGGGGTCGGGTTCGGGGTGGTCCCCGACGACACGCTCGCGGGTCAGCCCCGGTAGTCGACCGCTCCGTCGTCGGGAGCGTGGTCGCGCGCGGACGTGGCGCTCGCCATGCTCTCGTAGCTTCCCCACTCCGAGGCCGCGGACCAGCGGAAGACGTCGGCTCCGCCGACCCGCTCGACGGGGAACCTTGTGACGAGTGTGTCGCCTTCGACGCGGACCTGGATGCCCGTGGAGGGACCGAAGGTCGCCTTCTCCCGGCGCCGGTCGAGATGTCCGGTGCCCCAGCCGTCGTCGGCGAGGCTGGCCCACACCTCGTAGTCGACGATGCCGTTGTCGTCGACGTCGTAGAACGAGGCCACGTTCATGCCCTTGCTGCCGGACTGGCGGCTCGGCACGGCTGCTGCGAAGGTCGTACGCACCTCGACCACGTCGCCACGCCGGCTCAGACGGACCTCCACGATGTCGGCTGACGCGGGTGCCTGCTCGATGCCTCCGCTGACGTCGCCGGACGGGTCGCCGACGGTCACCGGCCGGGGTGCCGACACGGGCTCGGGACCAGGCGCGACGGCGTCGTCCCTTCCCCCGCTGCCCTTGTGCGAGCCACGCGGCTTAAGGGTGTCGGTGGTGTTTCTCGTGCGTGCTCCGTCTCGCTCGGAGCCGCGGCGTCCGGCCCGGTCGTCGCCTGCCCGCTCTCCCGCGGGTGCCTCCGCCTGGACGCGGCCCTTGCCAGGCCTCGCATCGTAGGACGGCGCCAGGTCGGACATGCCGGGGCCGGCGACCGCGTCGCCGGAGGACGCGGCGCTGCAACCGGTCGCGACGAGGGCCAGGACGGCCAAGGGCACCAAATGTCTAGCAACGTGAAGATTCATCGGTTCTGACCCTTGTGTCCGCAAAGAGTGGTGGGCCAAACTACCGCTTGGTAACCCAAGGTGCCACCGGGGAGGGACTGCACCAGACCAGCAGCGTGGGGTGACCACCGTCCTACTCCCCGAAAGGACTCCCATGCGAGTCAAGACCCTTGTAGTTCCCGCAGCGGTGACGCTGCTCGCCCTCGGGGGCCTCGGCGCCACCGCCGTCGCCGACCCGGGCCCGAACGGCCCGAACAACTTCGGCCTCTGCACCGCCTACTTCGCCGGCTCCGAGACCGGCCAGGAGCACAAGCGCAAGGCGCCGCCGTTCGCCGCTCTCGAGGCAGCCGCCGAGGCCGCCGACCAGACGGTCGAGGAGTGGTGCGCGGAGAACGGCCAGCACCCTGGCAACGGCAACGGCAAGAACGGCTGAACCCGAGCCGAGCCTCATCGAGGGGAGTCCCGTCCCGGGGCTCCCCTCGCCGTGCCCCCGGACCGGCCGGGTCTTGCCTCGGACCGTCAGCCGTCGGCCACCAGTGCCTGCCAGCCGGTGCCCTCTACGTGCTCGAAGATCAGGTTGGTCTCCGAGTGGGATACCGCGGGATGGGTGGCCAGGTGGGTGAGCACGAAGTCGCGAAGGTCCTCGGCCGTCCGGGCCACCACATGGAGCAGGTAGTCGTCGGCGCCGGCGGTGTGGAACATCGACAGCACCCCCGGCCACGTGGGGGCGGCGGACCGGAAGCTGTCGACGGCCGCCCGGTCGTGCCGGCCGAGCCGCACCGCGATCAGTGCCTGGAGGGAGAGCCCGAGCACCGACAGGTCGATGTCCGCCCGATAGCCCCGGATGAGCCCGCTCGCGCGAAGGTTGCGGAGCCTGGTGGAAACGGTGGACTCCGCGACCCCCACCGCGGTGGCGAGCGCCGCTCCGGACGCTCTTGCGTCTGATGAGAGCGCGTGCAGCAGCGCCTGGTCGATCCTGTCGAGCACGGGTTTCTTCGCCATGCGGTCCCACTCCGGCGTCTCGATGAAGGTTCTGGTCCGCTCAGGCTACTTCGCCGCAGATCCATCCGTGGTTCTTGCCGATACTCGCGGATGGTGCTGACCTGAGCCTATGCGCACCCACAACCGACACCTCGAGACAGTCGCCGTCCACGCCGGCATGGAGGACCTCGCCGAGACCGGCTCGCACGTGCCGCCCATAGACCTCTCCACCACGAACCCGCTCCCGTCGGTGGAGGCCGGCGGTGACGCCTACGAGGCCCTGGCCACCGGCCACACCCTCGAGCCGGGTCAGACACCGGTCTACCAGCGGCTGTGGCAGCCGGGCGTCGCGCGGTTCGAGGAGGCTCTCGCCCAGCTCGAGGGCACATCGCACGCCGTCGCGTTCGCCTCCGGGATGGCAGCGCTCAGCGCCTGCCTGATCGCGTCGGTCAGCCGCGGGCGGTCGCACGTGGTGGCGCTGCGGCCGTTGTACGGCGGTTCGGACCACGTGCTGGCGACCGAGCTCCTCGGCACGAGCGTGACCTGGTGCGAGAGCCAGGAGGAGGTCGCCGCGGCCATCCGCCCCGAGACCGGCCTCGTCGTCGTCGAGACGCCCGCCAACCCGACCTGCGAGCTCGTCGACATCGAGGCAGTCGTGTCGGCGGCGGGAGACGTGCCGGTCCTCGTGGACAACACCTTCGCGACCCCCGTCCTCCAGCAGCCGGCACTGCACGGCGCCGGGCTCGTGCTCCACAGCGCCACCAAGTTCCTCGGCGGGCACGGTGACGTGGTCGGCGGGGTCGTGGCCTGCGACGAGGAGTGGGCAGCGGCGCTTCGGCAGGTCCGCGCGCTCACCGGCGGGATCCTCCACCCCTTCGGCGCCTACCTCCTGCACCGGGGGCTGCGCACGCTGCCCGTCCGCGTGCGTGCCCAGCAGGCCACCGCGGCGCAGCTGGCGAACCGGCTCGCGGCCCACGACGCGGTCCGGGAGGTGCGCTACCCCGGGAAGGGCCGCGACCCCCACGGCGTCCTTGGCCGACAGATGCACGGGACGGGCTCGATCATCGCGCTCGAGCTGGCCGGCGGGTACGCCGCGGCCGCGGCGTTCGTGGAGAGCTGCGGGCTCGCGACCCACGCGGTCTCGCTCGGAGGAGTCGACACGCTGGTGCAGCACCCTGCGTCCCTGACCCACCGTCCCGTCGCGCCCGAAGCGCGACCCGGCGCCGGCGTGGTCCGGATCTCCGTCGGTCTCGAGCACGTCGACGACCTGACGGTGGACCTCCTCCAAGCCCTCGACCAGAGCCTCAGCCTGAGGCGAGGTTCCGAGCCACTCGTGCACTGAGGTCGCAGGCCCGCCGGGCCCACTCGACCGACGCTCCTGCGAGACCGCACGAGGGGGTCACCACCAGGTCTCCCGCCGCCTCCGGGTCCGCCGGGTCCAGCCCCAGCATGTCGAGCAGCCGCTGGACGCGCTCGGTCAGGCTGCGCTCGTCGGGCCACGACGCCGGATCCGTGGACGGCACGATCCCCAGCATGAGCGTGCGGTCGCTCTCCAGGACCTCCGCGAGGCCGTCGTACGACGCCGGGCCGAGGACGGACAGGTCCACGGAGACACCCTGGGCCCCGGCACCCGTCAGCAGCGAGAACGGGACGTCCGCGGCACAGCAGTGCACCACCGGCGTCGCGCCGGAGTCGCTCACCGCGCTCATCACCCACTCGAGCGCCGGCGAGGCCTCGGGGGGGTCCACGCTGCGGTGCCGGTGGAAACCCGAGGCGGTCGGGACCTGGCCGGCCAGGACCGTCGGCAGCGCCGGCTCGTCGACCTGTACGACGACCGTGGCGCCCGGCACGCGCCGTCGGATGTCGGCGACGTGGTCTCGGACGCCCTCGGCGAGGGCCTGGGCCAGCTCGCGGCGGGCGCCGTGGTCGGCGAGGACCCGGTCGCCCCTGGGGCGCTCGACAGTGGCGGCGAGGGTCCAGGGGCCGGCGACCTGCACCTTCAGGCGGCCGTCGTACCCCTGGGTCTGCTCCTCCAGAGCGTCGAGGTCCTGGGCGAGCAGGGACCGGGCCCGCCGCTGGTCGAGACCCGGCGAGGATCCGGTCAGCCGCCACCCGGCGGGCTGCAGGTCGGCACCGAGCTCGGCGACCACGGCGAGCGCACGCCCGGTCATGTCGGCGGGAGCGCCCCGGCCGGGCAGCTCGGGGAGGTGAGGCAGGTCCGGGAGCTCGCCGAGCACGACCCGCAGCGCCTCGTCGAACGCGGCGGCGTCCTCCCCCGGGAACGAGCCCACGCCGCTGGCCGCCAGCCTCATCGACGCGGCCTCATGCGTCGTGGCGCCGGCAGCGGGTCGCCGCGGTGATCGTGGCGGAGCCGACGACGCGGGTGCCCTCGTAGATCACCACCGCCTGGCCGGGCGCGATTCCCTGGGCCGGCTCGTGCAGCTCGACGACCACCTCGTCTCCACCGTCCCGGGCCGATCCCGGCGAGACCCGCACCGTCGCGCGGTGCTCCTCGCCGTGCGCACGCAGCTGCACGGTCCCCCCCAGCGGCCCGTCCGGGACCGTCCCGCACCAGCGCGGACGGAAGGCCGTGACGTGGTCGACGGTGAGCTCCTCCCTCGGACCGACCGTGACCGTGCCGTTGACCGGCTCGATGTCGAGGACGTAGCGGGGGCGACCGTCGGGCGCAGGCCGGCCGATCCGCAGACCCTTGCGCTGGCCGATGGTGTAGCGGTAGGTCCCCTCGTGCGTGCCGAGGACCTCGCCGGTCGCGTGGTCGCGGATCTCGCCGGACGCCACCGGCACCCGCTCCCCGAGCTTCTCTTGGAGCCAGCCTCCGGTGTCGCCGTCGGAGATGAAGCAGATGTCGTGGCTGTCGGGCTTCATGGCGACCGAGAGCCCACGCCGCTCCGCCTCGGCCCGGACGTCCTCCTTGCGGGAGTCGCCGAGCGGGAAGAGCGACGCCCTCAGCTGCTCCTGGGTGAGCACGCCGAGCACGTAGGACTGGTCCTTGCCCATGTCGACTGCGCGATGCATCTCGACCAGACCGTCCACGCCCGTCTCGAGCCGGGCGTAGTGACCGGTCGCCACGGCGTCGAAGCCGAGGGCCAGTGCCCGTTCGAGGACGGCGGCGAACTTGATCTTCTCGTTGCAGCGCAGACAGGGGTTGGGGGTCCGCCCCTCGGCGTACTCGGTCATGAAGTCCTCGACCACGTCCTCGTGGAAGCGTTCGCTCATGTCCCAGACGTAGAAGGGGATCCCGATCACGTCGGCGGCCCGGCGGGCGTCGTTCGAGTCCTCGATCGTGCAGCAGCCTCGGGCACCGGTGCGGTACGACTTGGGATTGCGCGAGAGCGCGAGGTGGATGCCGGTGACGTCGTACCCCATCTCCGCGGCCCGTGCGGCGGCCACGGCGGAGTCGACGCCGCCGGACATGGCAGCGAGTACGCGCACGGGTCAGCCCACCTTCGCCGCAGCACTCGAGGCGAGTCCGAAGCCCGAGGCGATACCGGCGGCGCGCGCCCGTTCGACCACCGGCGCGATGGCTTCCGCGAGCCGGTCCACGTCGGCCTCGGTCGTGGTGTGACCGAGCGAGAACCTGAGTGCGCTTCGTGCGGCCACCTCGTCCGCGCCCATCGCGAGCAGCACGTGCGATGGCTGCGGGACCCCGGCGGAGCAGGCCGAGCCGGTGGAGCACTCGATGCCCCGGGCGTCGAGCAGCATGAGCAGCGAGTCACCCTCGCAGCCGGGGAACCGGATGTGCGCGTTGCCGGGGAGCCGGTGGGTGAGGGAGCAGTCCTTGTCACCGTTGAGGACCGCGTCGGGAACGACCTCGGAGACCCGGTCCAGCAGGACGTCCCGGAGCCCGGCGACGCGAGCGGCGTACTCGGCCCGTCGCTCCACGGAGAGCTCGACGGCAGTTGCGAAGCCACGGATCGCCGGGGCGTCGACCGTCCCGGAGCGGACGTCCCTCTCCTGCCCGCCACCGTGCAGCAGCGGCGTGAGCGCGATCTCGCGGCGTACGACGAGCGCGCCCACCCCGATGGGACCGCCGAGCTTGTGAGCGGTCAGCGTCAGCGCGTCGACCCCCGTCGCGGCGAAGTCGACCGGGATCTGTCCCACGGCCTGCACGGCGTCTGTGTGCACCGGGATGCCGTGGCGGTGCGCGATCTCCACGACCTCGGCTACCGGCTGCACGGTGCCCACCTCGTTGTTGGCCCACATGACCGACACCAGAGCCACGGACTCCGGGTCCCGCTCGACGGCCTCCCGGAGAGCGTCGAGCCGGAGACGGCCGCACCGGTCGACCGGCAGCAGCTCGACCTCCGCGCCACGCTCCTCGAGCCACTGCAGGCTGTCGAGGACCGCGTGATGCTCGACCGACGTGGACAGGATGCGGGCACGCCGCGGGTCGGCCTCGCGGCGGGACCAGTAGAGCCCCTTCACCGCCAGGTTGTCCGACTCCGTCCCGCCGGAGGTGAACACCACCTCGCCCGGACGAGCGTTGAGCGCTCGTGCGATCGTCTCCCGCGACTCCTCCACGACCCTGCGAGCCGCGCGCCCCGAGGCGTGCAGCGAGGACGGGTTCCCGACCCGGCCGAGCTGCTCGGTCATCGCGGCGATCGCCTCGGGGTACATCGGCGTCGAGGCGGCGTGGTCGAGGTACACGGTGGCGCCGGGGCCGCCGCCCCCGGCTGCGTCAGGCGTGGTCGTGGGATGAGTCATCGCGCCTCCCAGGGTACGGCGTACGGCGAACCCGGCTGAACGTCCTCTCTGCGACCCTCGTCCTGCTCCGGCCACCTGACCAGCTCGCCGACGCGGAGGGCCTCCCGCCACGGGTGGTCGGGGTAGAGCCGTGCGAGCGAGCGCGCGAGCCACTCCTGCTTCTCCTGGTCGAGCCGGGGCCAGGCCACCTCCAGGTCCCGGCGGTCCTTGCGGCGGTCGCCCACTGCCTTGAACAGCAGCACGATCTCGGGGTCTAGGTAGCGGACACCGTCCCCGTCCAGCCAGGTCACCTCGGCGAGGTCCGCGACGTGCTCCGGGTCGCGCTTGGAAAGCCACCGCCCGTCGACGTCAGGGGTGATCAGGCCGTCCACCAGCCAAGGCGCCTGTGCGTGCTCGCGGATCCAGATCTGGCTGCGCAGGTCCAGCGGCTCCGGCTGCTCGTCGGTGAGGGGACGGAACGTCGTGCCGTGCACGCTCCAGAGGGTGGTAGCGGCCGTCGAAGTGGCGCCGGAGCTCGGGCACGTCGCGTCCGAAGAAGCCCATGTCGGCGTCCTCGTGCGGTCGGGAAACACCGGTGAACGCCTCGATCGCGTGTCCGCCGGCGAGCCACCAGGGAGCCTTCATGCCGTCCATCAGCTCCGCGAGCTCGGCAGGGGTCAGCGCGCGCCAGGGGCCGTAGAGCCGCTCGAAGGCGAGCTCCTCGTCGGGGTCCCAGAGTTCCTCGTCCACCGCCATGGCCGCCATTCTGCAGGGTGGCGGCTCCGGCGTCGTCGAACGGTGGAGGAGCCGCTCACGAGCTCTCGTCGACCCACGACCCGCCGCGCATCACCCGCACCGGCCGCAGGTCCTCGTCCGTGACCACCAGGTCGGCCCGGCTCCCCCCGCTCACGCCCCGGCTCGGCTGGTCGAGACCGAGAGCGGCGGCCGGCGACCGGGTCGATGCGACCACCGCAGCCTCGAGGGCGACACCGGCGCCGACGCACCGACGTACGACGTCGAGGAGGTGGGCGGTGCCACCGGCCAGCGGGGCATCGGCAGCATCTCCGACCCGGGCGACTCCGCCGGCCACCGTCACCTCCTGCGGACCGAGGAAGTAGCGGCCGTCGGGCATGCCGGCCGCGGCCATCGCGTCGGTGACCAGCACGACCCGGTCGGGCCCGAGCAGGTCGAAGACCGTCCGGACCGTCTCGTCGTGCAGGTGGACCCCGTCGGCGACGAGCTCGACCATCGCGTCGCCTGCGGCGGCTGCACCCAGAGCTCCGGCGACCGGACCGGGTGCGCGGTGGTGCAGCGGCGGCATGCCGTTGAAGAGGTGGGTGACCAGCCCGGGCCTGCCGAGTGCCTCGCGGGTGGCGGCGAGGGTACGCCGCACGAGCCCGGCCTCGGCCTCGGTGTGCCCGACGGCCGGGACGACCCGGTGCTCGAGCAGGAGGCGCGTGACCTGCTCGGCGCCGCACAGCTCGGGGGCGAGTGTCATCACGCGCACGTGCCCCCGCCCGGCCGCCAAAAGCTCGCGCGCGAGCCCGATGTCCGGTAGCCGCAGCCGGCGAGGGTCCTGCGCGCCGCATCGCGATGAGGCGAGGAACGGCCCTTCGACGTGCAGCCCCGCGACGAGTCCCTTCTCCACCGCGTCGGCGGCATTGGCCACCGCTGCGACCATCGACTCGGGACGGTCGGTCACGACGCCGGCAACCGTCGAGGTCGTGCCCTGCCTGAGGTGGTGCTTCGCTGCCCGCTCGGGCGATCGGTGGTCGGCGGTCGTGAAGGAGGCTCCTCCCCCACCGTGGTTGTGGATGTCGACGAGCCCCGGCAGCACGAACCCGCCCGCCGGCGCGACGACCGCCTCGGTCTCCCGCGCTCGTCGGTCCTGGCCCTCGTCCGGGTTCGCCCACGCGGCCGCGTCAGTTGCTCCGGCGTACTCGATGATGCCGTCGGCCACGACGGCGAGACCGTCGTCGACAACCCCGTCAGAGGTCACGACGCGCCCACGCACCCACGTCTTCGTCACCCGCCGACCTTAGCGACACAGGTCAGGAGCAGATCGCCGGAGAAAACAGTTGCGCCTCCCCGGCGGCCCCGTCCACACTCGTCGCAGCATGAAGAGCTGACACCGACCTCCACTCGCGTCCGCGGCGCTCCGCTGAGGAGCCGAGCCCGGCGAGTGCTCCCTCGATCTCGAACGGTGTCGCTCATGTCCGTCCAGCTCCAATCCTCCGTGTCCTCCCTCGTCGCGCGGGACATCGTCCGCGCCTACGGCGACCGTCTCGTCCTCGACGGCGTCGACCTCCTCGCCAACCCCGGTCGTCCGTTGGGCCTGGTCGGCGAGAACGGGGCCGGCAAGTCGACCTTGCTGAGAGTCCTGTCCGGCAGCGAGGAGCCTGACGGTGGGACGATCGCCGCGCCGGCAGATCTCGCATACCTCGGGCAGGAGCCCGTCTTCGCGTCCGGCGCGACGATCGGGGGCGTCCTCGACGAGGCCCTCGCTCCGCTCCACGGAGCCGTCGGGCGGCTCGAGGAGCTCGCCGCTCGGCTCGACGAGAGCTGCGCACAGGACGAGTACGCCGCGCTCCTCGACTGGGCGACCCTGCACGACGCGTGGGACGCCGACCACCGGGCCGAGGCCGCGGCCGCGCGCCTCGGCCTCGGCGAGCTGCACCGGGACCGGCCGGTGGCCTCGATGTCGGGCGGACAGCGGATGCGACTCGCACTGGCCGCGCTCATCACGCGACGTCCCGAGTGCGTGCTTCTCGACGAGCCGACCAACCACCTCGACGATGCCGCCGTGCGGTTCCTCGAGGACTTCCTCGTCGCCCTGCCGGGTGTGGTCGTGGTGGCGACCCACGACCGCACGTTCCTCGAGAACGTCTGCACGACGGTGGTCGACCTCGACCCGATGCACCTCGGCGTCGACGGCGAGGGTGGCAGCCGGTTCACGGGCGGCTACTCCGACTACCTGCGTGCCAAGCAGGCGTCGCGAGAACGGTGGGAGCAGGCGTTCCTCGACCAGCAGAAGGAGCTCGGCGACCTGCGGCGTGCCGCGGCGACCTCGGCTCGGGCGGTCGGCCACAACCGGCCCCCGCGGGACAACGACAAGTTCGTGCACCACAAGCAGGGACAGAACGTCGCCCGGACCGTCAGCCGCAGGGTCAAGGACGCCGAGAGGCGGATCGAGGCGCTCGAGCGAGACCGGGTGCCGAAGCCGCCCGGGCCGTTGCGCTTCGGCGGTGCGCTCACGGCGGAGGGAGGCGCGAGCGTCTTCGCCCGTGACCTGGTCGTGCCCGGGCGGGTGCGCGTCCTGCGCCTCGACGTCGCCTCCGGAGAGCATCTCCTCGTGACGGGCGCGAACGGGTCTGGAAAGTCCACGCTGCTCAAGGTCCTGGCCGGCGAGCTCGAGGCAGCCGGTCACCTCCAGGTGGGGGCCCGCCGGGTCGGACACCTACGCCAGGAGGTCACCTTCGCCCGGCCTGACCGGACGGTGCAGGAGGTCTACGACGACGCCACGGGCTCGCCGGTGCCGATCTCGGAGCTCGGGCTGGTCCATCCCCGGGACCTCAACCGGCCGGTGGGCGTGCTCAGCGTCGGTCAGCAGCGGAGGGTGGCCCTCGCCGTGCTCGTGTCGCGCGCTCCCGACCTGCTGCTCCTCGACGAGCCGACGAACCACATCTCGCTGGCTCTCGCCGAAGATCTCGAGGGGGCGCTGCAGCGCTCCGCCGGGACCGTGGTCGTCGCCAGCCACGACAGGTGGCTGCGCGGACGGTGGCAGGGGTCGGTGCTCGCGCTCTGAGGCGGGTCGACGTACCGGGTGCCTCGTGTCGCGGGTCGACGTACCGCAGATCGACGTACCGCGGATCGACGTACC
>Ga0208537_1000072_pt1 | contig 16172 bp, 15 predicted proteins | sample MayberrySE_TuleA_FD_185672 | JGI IMG/M metagenome (GOLD analysis project Ga0208537, IMG submission 185672) | Natural and restored wetland microbial communities from the San Francisco Bay, California, USA, that impact long-term carbon... | ecosystem: Environmental > Terrestrial > Soil > Wetlands ...
AGATGAAGCTCCGGCCGAAGATCGACGCGCACGACTACGAGACCAAGAAGGGTCACGTGGTGCGCTTCCTCCGCCAGGGCGACAAGGTGAAGATCACGATCATGTTCCGCGGCCGTGAGCAGCACCGCCCCGAGCTGGGCTTCCGGTTGCTGCAGCGCCTCGCGGAGGACGTGGCGGACCTGGGGTTCGTCGAGTCGGCGCCGAAGCAGGACGGCCGAAACATGATCATGGTGCTCGGTCCTCACAAGAAGAAGGCCGAGGCGAAGGCGGAGGTCAAGGCGGAGAAGGCGTCCAAGGCCGCCGAGCGGGCCGCCGAGCGGGAGGCGGAGCACGCCGAACGTTCCGCAGGGGCGACCGCGGGTGCGGCCGAGCCCAAGAAGCCCCGCCGCCGGTCGGAGAACCTCGACCCAGACATGTGACACCCGGCTCGCCCACACGGACGGGCCCGACACAGAAGGACAAGCAATGCCGAAGATGAAGGCGCACTCCGGTGCGAGCAAGCGCTTCAAGATGACCGGCTCCGGCAAGCTGCGTCGGCAGAAGGCCGGCCGCCGCCACCTGCTCGAGCACAAGCCGTCGACCCTCACCCGCCGCCTCGCCGGCACCGAGGACGTCGCCAAGGCGGACGTCAAGAAGGTCAAGAAGCTCCTCGGCAAGTGACCTTCCGGTCACCCCGCCGAACCCTTTCGTTTGCAAGCATCAAGGAGTAAGAAGTGGCACGCGTCAAGCGGGCAGTCAACGCCCAGAAGAAGCGCCGGGTAACCCTCGAGCGCGCGTCCGGTTACCGCGGTCAGCGCTCGCGGCTCTACCGCAAGGCCAAGGAGCAGGTCACCCACTCGCTGGTCTACAGCTACCGTGACCGCCGCGCCAAGAAGGGCGAGTTCCGCAAGCTGTGGATCCAGCGCATCAACGCTGCGGCCCGCGCCAACGGCATGACCTACAACCGGTTCATCCAGGGCCTCAAGGCCGCCGGCGTCGAGGTTGACCGCAAGATCCTCGCCGACATGGCCGTGAACGACGCCGCTACCTTCACCTCGCTGGTGGAGCTGGCCAAGGCGAACATGCCGGCCGACGTGAACGCGGCCAAGGCCGAGGCGTCTGCCTGATCGGCTCGGCCGATCAGCGGGGCGACCCAGCACGACGTCGATGGCGAGTCTCCCTGCCGACTCCCCGCTGCTCTCGGTGAAGAGCGGACGGGTCAAGGCGGCACGGAGGCTCGCCCGACGTGTTTCTCGGGCTGAGACGAGGCTCTTCCTGGCAGAGGGGCCCCAGGCGGTGCGGGAGGCGCTTGAGCTGACCGGCTGCGTGGCGGAGGTGTTCGCCGTCCCCGGCGCCGAGGACGCCCATCCCGACATCCACGGCAGCGCGGCCGCCCAGGACGTTGCCTGGCACCTCGTCGACGAGGCAGCGCTCGCGTCGCTGGCCGAGACGGTCCACCCGCAAGGGCTGGTGGCGGTCTGCCGCTTCCTGGACAGGCCGCTGTCCGACGTACTCCCCGACAGCCCCCGCGCGGGCGCTGCTCTGGTCGCGGTGTGCGCCGACGTGCGGGATCCCGGCAACGCCGGCACCGTCATCCGCTGCGCGGACGCCGCAGGGGCCACGGCCGTCGTCCTCACGGGCAGCTCGGTCGACCCCTACAACGGCAAGGCGGTCCGCGCCAGCGCCGGCAGCCTGTTCCACGTCGGCCTGGCTGTCGACCACGACACGGCAGCCGTGCTCACCGAGCTCCAGAACCGCGGTTTCCAGGTGCTCGCCGCCGACGGGGCGGGGGAGACCGACCTCGACGACGCCCTCGACGAGGGGCTCCTCAGCCGGCCGACCGCGTGGCTGTTCGGCAACGAGGCCTGGGGCCTCCCCGCCGAGCTCGCCGCTCTCGCGGACCGCCGCGTGAGCATCCCGATCCACGGCAGCGCCGAGAGCCTCAACCTCGCCACTGCGGCCGCGGTGTGCCTGTACGCGTCCGCACGGGCCCAGCGCCGCGCCGCCGGCTGACTACCGGTCGCAACTAGGGGGCACAACGTCTAGATTGGTCGGGTGTCGCACCACGCAGAAGTCGTCGAGCAGGTGAGCCTCGACGCGATCCCGGACGGCGTGGTCTTCGCCGACGACAGCGGCCAGGTCACTGCGATGAACTCCGCAGCCCGCACGATGCTTGCCGTCGGAGACGGTGTCGGCAAGCAGCTCGCCGACGTCGTCGCGCTCCAGGACCAGGCCGGGAACGACTGGTTCTCCACGGTCGACCTGTACACCGGCCCACGGCTGCGCTCGAGGATCCCCGAGCAGTCGTGGTTCCTCTCCGACGGGACCGAGCTCCTCCTGACTGTCCGCATCGAGCGGGAGACCAAGCTGGGGCCGACCACCGGCGTCGTGGTCTGTCTGCGGACCTCGCGGGCCCGCGAGCGCCTCGACCGGGAGCGCTCCGACCTCGTCGCCACCGTCGCCCACGAGCTGCGCTCGCCCCTGACAGGCGTCAAGGGCTTCGTCGCCACCCTGCTGAGCAGGTGGGACCGGCTCAACGACGAGCAGAAGAAGCTCATGCTGAACACCGTCAACTCCGACGCCGACCGGCTCAGCCGGCTGATCGTGGAGCTGCTCGACGTGGCCCGGATCGACACCGGCCGGCTCTCGCTCTACCCGCGACCGGTCGACTTCACCCAGGCGGTGGAGCGGGTGCTGGCCTCGGTCAGGGCGGGCACCGGTCGGGAGATCGTCCTCGACGCGGCTCCCGACCTGCCCCAGGTCTTCGCCGACCCCGACAAGTTCGTCCAGGTGGTCACCAACCTCGTCGAGAACGCCGTGCGGCACGGCGAGGGGGTCGTCCGCATCACCCTGGAGCCACTCGGCGACGGCGACCCGTACCCCGGCGTGCGGATGCACGTGGACGACGAGGGTGAGGGCATCAGCCCCGAGATCCGCAGCCGGGTCTTCACGAAGTTCTGGAAGCACGGCACCCGCGGCGGGTCAGGTCTGGGCATGTACATCGTGCACGGCCTCGTGACGGCCCACGGCGGGGCGGTCGAGATCGGCGACGCCCCCGGCGGCGGCGCCCGCATCAGCGTGAGCTGGCCGCAGGAGGACCGCCGCACCGACTGAGAGGTCGTCTCGGCGCTAAACCGGTTCGCCCGCGCCTTCAAGCACTTCCTAGACTGAGCGTGCAGTCCCCTGTCCGCCGCCCCCGTTCTCGTGAAAGGCAGCCATGTCGGGCCCGAACACCGATTACGACCCCGTCGAGGTCACGCCGTTGCGTGCCGACGAGGTCGACGCGATGCGTGACTCAGCGCTCGCGGCCATCGCCGACGCGAGCAGCCTCGCTGAGCTCAAGGAGGTGCGGCTCGCCCACGCCGGAGAGCGCTCGCCACTGGCGCTGGCCAACCGAGAGATCGGCGCACTGCCGCCGCAGGCGCGCAAGGAGGCCGGCATGCGCGTCGGTCAGGCCCGCGGAGCCGTTAACCAGGCCCTCGCAGAGCGCCAAGCCGTCCTCGAGGCCGAGCACGAGGCCCGCATGCTCGTGGAGGAGGCCGTCGACGTCACGCTCCCCTGGGACCGCGAGCCGCGCGGTGCCCGGCACCCGCTCACCACGATCCAGGAGCATGTGTGCGACGTCTTCGTGGGGATGGGCTGGGAGGTCGCCGAGGGGCCGGAGGTCGAGGCCGAGTGGCTGAACTTCGACGCGCTGAACCTCGGGCCCGACCACCCGGCGCGCACGATGCAGGACACCTTCTGGCTCGAGCCGGCCGACGGCGGCCTCGTCCTCCGGACGCACACCTCGCCGGTCCAGGCCCGCACCATGCTGACCCGCGAGGCGCCGATCTACGTCATCTGCCCCGGCCGCGTGTACCGGACCGACGAGCTCGACGCGACCCACACCCCGGTCTTCCACCAGGTCGAGGGCCTCGTGGTCGACAAGGGCATCTCGATGGCGCACCTCAAGGGCACCTTGGACCACTTCGCCGAGGCGATGTTCGGCCAGGGGATAACGACGCGGTTCCGGCCGTCGTACTTCCCGTTCACCGAGCCCAGCGCCGAGGTGGACCTGGTGTGCTTCGTCTGCCGTGGTCAGGTGCCCGCCGTGGAGGAGTGCCGCACGTGCAAGGGGGAGGGCTGGATCGAGTGGGGCGGATGCGGCGTGGTCAACCCGCGAGTCCTCACCGCCTGCGGCATCGACTCCGAGACCTATTCCGGCTTCGCGTTCGGCATGGGCCTCGAGCGCACCTTGATGTTCCGTCACGGCATCGAGGACATGCGCGACATCGTCGAAGGTGACGTCCGGTTCACCCTGCCGTTCGGAATGGAGATCTGATGCGGGCCCCGCTTTCCTGGCTGCGTGAGTACGTCGACCTGCCGGACGACCTGAGCGCCGCGGACCTGGCCCACCGGCTGACCGCCCTCGGCCTGAAGCTCGAGGCGCTGGAGGCTCCGGGGTCCGACATCTCGGGCCCGATCGTGGTGGGCCGCGTGCTCTCGATCGACGACGAGCCGCAGAAGAACGGCAAGGTCATCCGCTGGTGCCGCGTTGACGTCGGACCCGAGCACAACGAAGACGAGGGCAGCCGCGGCATCGTCTGCGGCGCCCACAACTTCGCCGAGGGCGACCTGGTCGTGGTCTCGCTCCCCGGATCGGTCCTGCCCGGGCCGTTCCCCATCTCGGCCCGCAAGACCTACGGCCACGTCTCGGACGGGATGATCTGCTCGACCCGGGAGCTCGGCACCGGCGAGGACCACGACGGGATCCTCGTCCTCGACCCGCGCCTGGACTCCGACGCCGCGGTCAAGCCCGGCGACGACGCGATCGACCTGCTGCACCTTCGTGACGACGTGATCGAGTTCGAGATCAACCCCGACCGTGCCTACGCGCTCTCCCTGCGCGGCCTGGCGCGTGAGGCGGCGCTCGCCCTCGACGTGCCCTTCCACGACCCGGCGGTCCGCGACGTGCCCACGCCCAACGATGCCGGCTACCCGGTCCGTGTGGAGGCCGAGGACGGCTGCCCGGTCTTCGCGACGCGCACGGTGACCGGCTTCGACCCGTCCGCCCCGACCCCTCGGTGGCTCGCACGCCGGATCCAGCTCGCAGGCATGCGACCCATCTCGCTGGCTGTCGACATCACCAACTACGTCATGCTCGAGCTCGGCCAGCCGATCCACGGCTACGACGGCGACAAGCTGTCGGGCCCGATCGTCGTACGCCGCGCGATGCCGGGCGAGCGGCTGACCACGCTCGACGACGTGACGCGTGACCTCGACCCAGAGGACCTGCTCATCACCGACGACCGCGGCCCGATCGGTATCGCCGGTGTGATGGGCGGCCAGGAGACCGAGCTCAGCGAGACCACGAGCCATGTCGTGATCGAGGCGGCCTACTTCCAGCCCGCTTCGATCTTCCGCACCGCACGCCGCCACAAGCTCCCCTCCGAGGCCTCCAGACGCTTCGAGCGCGGGGTCGACCCGCTGCTGCCCGCCTTCGCGGCCGACCGAGTCGCGGAGCTGCTCGTGGCGCATGGCGGCGGGACCGTCACGGAGGGCGTCACCTATGTCGGCCGTCCCCCCGAAGGGAGCTCCGTCTCGATCTCGGGGCGCCTGCCCGAGGAGGTCACCGGCATCTCCATCGACACCGACACGGTCGTGGCGCACCTGCGTGCGGTCGGCTGCACCGTCGCGGCGGACGGCGACCGCCTCACCGTCGCACCACCGTCGTGGCGGCCCGACCTCAACGACCCCTACGACCTCGTCGAGGAGGTCGCCCGCGTCGTCGGCTACGACCGGGTGCCGTCCGTCCTGCCGGCCGCGCCGGCCGGCCGCGGTCTGACCCGGGAGCAGCGGCTGCGCCGTCGCGCCGGACTCGCGCTCGCCGGAGCCGGCTACGTCGAGGTGCTGACCTACCCGTTCGTGGGAGAGTCCGACTGGCACGCCCTCGGCCTCGACGCCGACGACGACCGGCGGCGCGCCGTCCGGGTCGCGAACCCGCTGTCCGAGGAGGAGCCGCTCATGCGGACCACGCTCGTGCCGGGGCTCCTCAAGACCCTGGCCCGCAACGTGGGTCGCGGCATCGCCGACGTGGCGCTGTTCGAGCACGCCCCGGTCTACCTGCCCAGCCCAGGCGCGGGGGCGGCTCCCATCCTGGGCGTGCACCGGCGTCCCACCGACGAGGAGTGGGAGGCGCTCCGGGCCGCCGTCCCGGAGCAGCCGCTGCATCTCGGCGTCGTCCTCGCCGGCGAGCGCGAGCGCTCCGGCTGGTGGGGCAAGGGACGTCCCGCCTCCTGGGCCGACGCCCTCGAGGCAGTGCGCAGGCTCGCCCAGGACCTGGGCACCGAGGTGGAGGTGCGCGCCGCCGCCCACGCCCCGTGGCATCCCGGGCGCTGCGCGGAGATCCTGCTCGACGGCGAGGTCGTCGGTCACGGCGGTGAGCTCCACCCGAAGGCATGCAAGGCCTACGGCGTACCGCCTCGCACGGCGGTGGCCGAGGTCGACCTCGATGCGCTGATGCAGGCCGCGGTGCCCGTCGTACCCGCCCCGACCTTCTCGACCTACCCGGTGGCCAAGGAGGACGTCGCCCTCGTGGTCGAGGCCACGGTTTCGGCCGCCGCGGTGGCGGGAACGCTGCGAGAAGGCGCAGGCGCACTCCTGGAGTCCGTCCGGTTGTTCGACGTCTACACCGGAGAGCAGATCGGGGAGGGGAAGAAGTCGCTGGCCTACGCCCTGCGCTTCCGCGCCCCGGACCGGACGCTGACCGACGCCGAGGTGGCACAGGCGCGGGAAGCGGCGATCGCCCTCGCGGTCGAGCGTCACGGAGCCGTCCACCGGTCCTGACCCCGTTTCGCATGACCATGCAGCATGTTGTATGGTCATGCGCATGCCGTCCGAGAGTACGCCGCAGACCAGATTTCGCGTCGCCGTCGCCGGGGCCAGTGGGTACGCCGGAGGTGAGGTCCTCCGGCTCCTGCTCGGCCACCCATCGGTCGAGATCGGGGCGCTGACCGGCGGGTCGAACGCCGGCGAGTCGCTCGCGAAGCTCCAGCCGCACCTCGTGCCGCTCGCGGACCGGGTGCTCGAGGAGTCCACGGTCGAGGTGCTCTCCGGCCACGACGTGGTCTTCCTTGCGCTGCCGCACGGCGCGTCCGGCGAGATAGCCAAGGCACTTCCCGACGACTGCGTGGTCATCGACTGCGGCGCGGACTTCCGTCTCACCGACCCCGGTGAGTGGGAGAGGTTCTACGGCGGCGAGCACGCCGGCTCCTGGCCCTACGGCCTCCCCGAGCTCGCGGCGCAGCGGGAGACGCTGAAGCAGGCCACCCGGATCGCCGTGCCCGGGTGCTACCCGACGGTCTCGACGCTGACCATGGCACCGGCCGTCGCCGCGGGGATCATCGATCCGGCCGACGTCGTCGTCGTTGCCGCGTCGGGCACCTCCGGCGCCGGCAAGGCCCCCAAGCCGAACCTGCTCGGCTCGGAGGTGATGGGGTCGGCCAGCGCGTACGGGGTCGGGGGGACGCACCGGCACACGCCCGAGATCACCCAGAACCTCTCCGCGCTCACCGACGAGGACGTGCGCGTCTCCTTCACGCCGCTGCTCGTCCCGATGCCTCGAGGCATCCTCGCGACCTGCTCCGCGCCAGTGCGCAAGGGCGTCACCGAGGAGGAGGCGTACGCCGTCTACGAGCTCGCCTTCAAGGACGAGCCCTTCGTCCACCTGCTGCCCGAGGGGCAGTGGCCGCAGACCAAGTCAGTCGTCGGTTCCAACGCGGTGCACGTCCAGGTGACTGTCGACGACGCAGCAGGCCGGCTCGTGGCGGTCGGCGCGGTCGACAACCTGGCCAAGGGCACCGGCGGAGCGGCAGTGCAGTGCATGAACCTCGCGCTCGGTCTCCCCGAGGCCACCGGCCTGACCACGGTGGGCCTCGCCCCGTGAGCCACACCCTCGTCCAGCACGGCGAGCACCTGGCCGTGGTACGCCTCGGCTCCGGAGCCGACATCCCGGCCTGGGCCGGTGCCGCCACCCTGTTCTCGGTGACGGCAACCGCAACCGAGACCTCGATCGTGTGCGCCCAGGCCGGTGTCCCCAAGAAGGTTCGCCAGCAGGGACCGTTCACCGCCTTCGAGGTGGAGGGTCCCCTCGACTTCGCCCTCACCGGCGTGCTGCACGGACTGTTGCGGCCGCTCGCCGAGGACGAGATCTCGGTCTTCACCCTCTCCACGTTCGACACCGACTGGATCCTCGTGCCGGCCGGCTCCGCCGAGCGCGCAGCCGAGTCGTGGCGCCGGTCCGGTCATGCCGTCCGGGCCCCGCACGAGTCCACCGACCAGCCACCATCCGAAGGATCAGCATGAGTGTCACCGCCCCCAAGGGCTTCCGCGCCTCCGGCGTGGCCGCAGGGCTCAAGAGCACCGGCGCCAAGGACATGGCGCTCGTGGTCAACGACGGCCCCGAGCACAGCTCCGCGACCGTGTTCACCTCCAACCGCTGCAAGGCGAACCCCATCCTGTGGAGCCAGGAGGTGGTCAAGGACGGGATCGTCCGCGCAGTGATCCTGAACTCCGGAGGCGCCAACTGCTACACCGGGGCCGAGGGCTTCCAGACGACGCACGCCGTGGCCGAGCGGACCGCCGACGCGCTCGGCATCGGCTCGGTCGACGTCGTGGTGTGCTCCACCGGCCTTATCGGGCTCAAGAACAGCAGGAGTGACCTCGTCGCGGGCGTCGGCGCCTGCGCCGCAGCGCTCTCCCCGGAGGGCGGCTCCGACGCCGCAGAGGCGATCATGACCACGGACTCGGTCTGCAAGCAGGTGGTCGTGGAGGGGACCGGCTGGACGGTCGGCGGCATGGCCAAGGGCGCCGGCATGCTCGCCCCGCAGCTCGCCACCATGCTCGTCGTACTCACCACCGACGCGAAGATCACCCCGGCCGAGGCCGACCAGGCGCTGCGCGCGGCGACCAGGGTCAGCTTCGACCGCCTCGACTCCGACGGCTGCATGTCGACCAACGACACGGTGACGCTGCTCGCGAGCGGCGCTTCGGGCATCACGCCCACCCTCGAGGACTTCACCGAGGCGCTGACCCGGGCGTGCACCGACCTGGCCATGCAGCTCCTCGCCGACGCCGAGGGGGCCGACCACGAGATCGCGATCACCGTCATCGACGCCGCCACCGAGGAGGAGGCGGTCGAGGTCGGCCGCTCCGTCGCCCGCAGCAACCTCTTCAAGGCCGCCGTGTTCGGCAAGGACCCGAACTGGGGCCGGGTGCTCGCCTCCATCGGCACCACCTCGGCGAAGTTCGACCCCGCCGACCTCGACGTGGCCATGAACGGGGTCTGGGTCTGCCGGGGGTCCGAGCCCGCCGAGTCGCCAGAGCTGGTCGACCTGAGCGCGAGGGAGGTCTCGGTGACGATCGACCTCAAGGCCGGCGACGCACGCGCCACGGTGTGGACCAACGACCTCACGCACGCCTACGTCCACGAGAACTCCGCCTACTCGAGCTGAGGACCCATGACCAACGACTCCATCCTCGACGCCGGGAAGAGCCCTGCCGCGTGGAAGCAGGCCACCGAGAAGGCCGCGACGCTCGCCGAGGCGCTCCCGTGGCTGAAGCGGTACCACGGCAAGACCATCGTGGTGAAGTACGGCGGCAACGCGATGACCGACGATCGGCTCAAGCAGGCCTTCGCCGAGGACATCGTGTTCCTGCGCTACGCGGGCTTCCGCCCGGTCGTCGTGCACGGTGGTGGGCCGCAGATCAGCAAGATGCTCGACCGGCTCGAGATCGAGTCTGAGTTCCGCGGGGGACTGCGGGTCACCACCCCGGAGGCCATGGACGTCGTCCGGATGGTGCTCGTGGGCCAGGTCGGCCGTGAGCTCGTCGGACTTCTGAACCAGCACGGCCCGCTCGCGGTCGGGCTCTCGGGTGAGGACGCCGGGCTGTTCACCGCCAAGGCCACCAGCACCGTCGTGGACGGTGAGGAGGTAGACCTCGGCCGGGTCGGCGAGGTGGACACGGTCCGACCGGAGGCGGTCCGCGACCTGATCGAGGCAGGCCGCATCCCGGTGATCTCCTCGGTCGCCCCGGACGAGAACGGCGTGGTCCACAACGTCAACGCGGACACGGCGGCCGGTGCCCTCGCTGCGGCGCTCGGTGCCGAGAAGCTGCTCGTGCTCACAGACGTCGAGGGCCTCTACCGCGACTGGCCCGACAGCGACGACGTGATCGGCCAGATCAGCCCCGAGTCACTTGCCCAGCTGATGCCGACCCTGGCCAGCGGCATGGTCCCGAAGATGCAGGCCTGCCTCGACGCACTTCAGGGCGGCGTGCCCCGCGCGACCGTCGTCGACGGCCGGGAGCCGCACGCCGTGCTGCTCGAGATCTTCACCGACGAGGGCGTGGGTACCCAGGTCCTGCCCGGAGTCGAGACGAAGGTCCGGACCGCACTGAGGAAGGCCAAGTGATGAGCGAGCAGACCGGGACAACGAGCGACGACGTCCAGGAGCGCTACGCGCACGCGTTGATGAACACGTTCGGCAGGCCCAAGCTCGTGCTCACCCGCGGTGAGGGCGCCAGGGTCTGGGACGCCGAGGGCAACGAGTACCTCGACCTGCTCGGCGGCATCGCCGTGAACGCCCTCGGCCACGCGCACCCCGCGCTGGTGTCCGCAGTCACCGACCAGCTGTCGACGCTGGGCCACGTGTCGAACTTCTTCGCCACCGAGCCGCAGGTCTCGCTCGCGGAGCGGCTGCTCGGCCTGCTCGGCGCCGAGGGCCGCGTGTTCTTCGCGAACTCCGGTGCCGAGGCCAACGAGGCGGCGCTCAAGCTGACGCGGCGCACCGGCCGCTCGCACGTCGTCGCTGCCGAGGGCGGCTTCCACGGCCGGACCATGGGGGCGCTCGCGCTGACCTCCAAGGCTGCCTACCGCGAGCCGTTCGAGCCCCTTCCCGCGGGGGTGACGTTCGTGCCGTACGGCGACGCCGACGCGCTCGCCGCCGCGGTCACCGACGAGACCGCTGCCGTCGTGCTCGAGCCGATCCAGGGCGAGGCAGGTGTCGTGATGCCCCCGGAGGGATACCTCCGGTCCGCGCGGGAGATCACCACTGCCCATGGCGCCCTGCTGTGGTTCGACGAGGTGCAGACCGGCATGGGGCGCACCGGCACCTGGTTCGCCCACAGCGCCAGCGGGGTCACGCCCGACGTCCTCACCCTCGCCAAGGGTCTTGCCGGTGGCATCCCGATCGGCGCCTGCATCGCGGTGGGGGAGCCCGGCCAGATGCTCGAGCCCGGCAACCACGGCACCACCTTCGGTGGCAACCCGGTCGCCGCCGCGGCTGCCCTGGCCGTCATCGACACGATCGAGAAGGACCAGCTCCTCGAGCACGTGCAGCGTGTGGGCGCCTCCCTCGCCGAGGGGCTCGAGGACGAACGCGTCACCGAGATCCGGCACGCCGGTCTGCTCATCGGGCTCGACCTCGCACAGCCGGTCGCCGCGAAGGTGGCCGCCGCAGCCCTGAGGCGCGGCTTCATCGTCAACGACTGCACACCCGACCGGATCAGGCTGGCCCCACCCCTCGTGCTCACCGCGCAGCAGGCCCGCACGTTCGTCGAGGCCTGGCCGCGCCTGCTCGACGAGGCGTTCGCCGAGGAGGGGCCATGACCCGGCACTTCCTGCGCGACGACGACCTGGGGCCTGCGGAGCAGGCAGCGGTCCTCGCGCTTGCCGCCGAGCTGAAGGCCGACCCGTTCGGCGCGCGGCCGCTCGAGGGGCCGCGGACGGTGGCGATCCTGTTCGACAAGCCGACCCTGCGCACCCAGGCGTCCTTCACCTCCGGCATCGCGGAGCTCGGCGGCTTCCCCATGGTGATCGACGCCCGGCTGGCCCAGGTGGGCGTGCGGGAGTCCGTGGCGGACACCGCGCGCGTGCTCGGCCGGCAGGCCTCGGCGATCGTGTGGCGGACCTTCCACCAGTCGAGCCTGGAGGAGATGGCGGAGCACGCGGGGGTCCCGGTCGTCAACGCGCTCACGGACTCCTTCCACCCTTGTCAGGTCCTCGCCGACCTGCTCACGGTCGCCGAGCACCACGGATCCCTCGTCGGACGGCACCTGACCTTCCTCGGGGACGCCGCGTCGAACATGGCGCACTCCTACCTGCTCGGCTGCGCGACGGCCGGCATGCACGTGACGGTCAGCGGCCCCGAGAGCTTCCAGCCCGACCCCGACGTCCTGTCCCGCGCCCAGGAGATTGCAGGTACGACGGGGGGCTCGGCGTCGTACGACCCCGACCCGGCCGTCGCGGTCGGAGGAGCCGACGTCGTCGCCACCGACACCTGGGTCTCCATGGGCAAGGAGACGGAGGCCGAGGACCGGGACGCGCCGTTCCGGCCGTACTCCGTCACCGGCGACCTGCTGGCCAAGGCCTCGTCCGACGCCGTGGTGCTGCACTGCCTCCCCGCGTACCGGGGCAAGGAGATCGCCGCGGAGGTGATCGACGGTCCGCAGAGCGTCGTGTGGGACGAGGCCGAGAACCGGCTGCACGCACAGAAGGCGCTGCTCACCTGGCTGCTGGAAGAACGCGAGGTGCCGCGATGACCGACACCTACGGCGCGAGCGGTGTGCCGATGACCAAGAACGCCCGCCAGCAACGGATCGTCGAGCTCCTGGGCAAGCACTACGTGCGCTCCCAGACCGAGCTGGCCGAGCTCCTTGCCGAGTCCGGGGTCACGGTGACGCAGGCGACCCTGTCGCGCGACCTCGTCGAGCTCGACGCGGTCAAGGTGCGCATCCCCAGCGGCGCCTTGGTGTACGCCGTGCCGGCAGAGGGCGGCGACCGGACCCCGCGCCCGGGTGTCGAGAGCGCCGCGGCGGAGGCACGCCTGGCCAGGCTCCTCGCGGAGCTCATGGTCTCGGCCGACTCGTCGGCGAACATGGCGCTCCTGCGCACCCCACCAGGCGCAGCCCAGTTCCTCGCCTCCGCCTTCGACAAGGCCGAGCTCGCCGGGATCCTCGGAACCGTCGCAGGGGACGACACCGTCCTGGTCATCAGCCGCGACCCCGCCGGGGGCGCCGCTCTCGTGCAGAGGCTGCTCGCCCTGGCCAACCACCACTCCGCGCCGGCGCCCTGATCCACGAGCCCCGCCGGACCCGACCGCACCCCACCATCGATAGGAACGAACGTGAGCAAGGTCCTGACCTCCCTGCCCGTCGGCGAACGCGTCGGCATCGCCTTCTCCGGAGGGCTCGACACCTCGGTCGCCGTGGCCTGGATGCGTGAGAAGGGCGCAGTGCCCTGCACCTACACCGCGGACATCGGCCAGTACGACGAGCCCGACATCTCCGGCGTCCCGGAGCGCGCGCTGCAGTACGGCGCGGAGCTGTCACGCGCCCTCGACTGCCGGCACGCGCTGGTGGAGGAAGGGCTCGCGGCCATCGCCTGCGGCGCCTTCCACATCCGCTCCGGCGGGCGCGTCTACTTCAACACCACGCCGCTCGGGCGCGCAGTGACGGGCACCATGCTCGTCCGGGCCATGCACGAGGACGGCGTCGACATCTGGGGTGACGGGTCCACCTTCAAGGGCAACGACATCGAGCGGTTCTACCGTTACGGCCTGCTGGCCAACCCCCTGCTGCGCATCTACAAGCCGTGGCTCGATGCGGACTTCGTCCATGAGCTCGGCGGGCGCAACGAGATGAGCGCCTGGCTGACCGAGCGAGGCCTGCCCTACCGCGACAGCCAGGAGAAGGCCTACTCCACCGATGCCAACATCTGGGGCGCCACCCATGAGGCCAAGACCCTCGAGCACCTGGACGTGTCGCTCGAGTCCGTCGAGCCGATCATGGGCGTGAAGTTCTGGGACCCGACGGTCGAGATCGAGCCCGAGGACGTGACCGTCCGCTTCGAGCAGGGCCGCCCGGTCGCAGTCAACGGCAAGGAGTACGCAGACCCGGTCGAGCTCGTGCACGAGGTCAACACGATCGGCGGCCGGCACGGCCTGGGCATGTCGGACCAGATCGAGAACCGCGTCATCGAGGCCAAGTCGCGAGGCGTTTACGAGGCGCCAGGAATGGCTCTGCTGTGGATCACCTACGAACGCCTGCTCAACGCGATCCACAACGAGGACACGATCGCCAGCTACCACGCCGAGGGCCGCCGGCTCGGCCGGCTGCTCTACGAGGGCCGCTGGCTCGACCCGCAGGCACTGATGTTGCGCGAGGCCATCCAGCGCTGGGTCTCCTCGGTCGTCACGGGGGAGGTCACCCTCCGGCTGCGCCGCGGCGAGGACTACACGGTCCTCGACACGCAGGGTCAGGACTTCTCCTACCACCCCGACAAGCTGTCGATGGAGCGCGTCGAGTCGGCCGCGTTCGGTCCCACCGACCGGATCGGCCAGCTCACCATGCGCAACCTCGACATCGCCGACTCGCGCTCCAAGCTGGAGATGTACGCGATGCAGCCGCAGGACCAGGGTCACGTGTTGGTCGAGCACGGGAACCTGCTGGGCGCCCTCGAGCCGGGTGGTGGCGACCAGATCGCCGAGAACCCCGTCGAGCCGGGCGCGCTGGACGACGAGGCGCTGGACCATGCGGCCATGGAGTCCGGCACCGACTGACCGCTTGGCGGGCAGTCGGCTGCGCGCCCGCCGCCCTCCGGCGGCGGGTCACGACCAACTGATACGAAGGACGACGTGAGCGAGAACTCGAAGACGATCTCCGGAGCCCTGTGGGGAGGACGGTTCGCGGGTGGTCCGTCGGACGCGCTGGCCGCGCTGTCGAAGTCGACGCACTTCGACTGGCGCCTCGCGCCTTACGACCTCGCGGGGTCCAAGGCACACGCGCGGGTGCTGCACCGGGCCGGCCTGCTCACCGACGCCGACCTCGACGGCCTGCTCGCCGGGCTCGACGCGCTGGGAACGAGGGTGGCCTCCGGGGAGGCGGTGGCGGCCGAGTCCGACGAGGACGTCCACGGGGCGCTCGAGCGGCTGCTGATCGAGGAGGTCGGCGCTGAGCTCGGCGGGCGGCTGCGCGCCGGGCGGTCCCGCAACGACCAGGTCGCGACGTTGTTCAAGGCCTTCCTGCGCGACCACGCCCGCTTGGTCACCGGACAGGTCCTCGACCTCGTCGACGCTCTTGCCGACCAGGCGGAGCGGCACCTCGGCGTGCCGATGCCGGGTCGGACCCACCTGCAGCACGCGCAGCCGGTCCTGCTGTCCCACCACCTCCTGGCGCACGCCTGGCCGCTGCTCCGCGACGTCTCGCGGGTGCGGGACTGGGACGCACGCGTCGCGGTCGACTCGCCGTACGGCTCCGGGGCCCTGGCCGGGTCGTCGCTCGGTCTCGACCCGCAGCAGGTCGCGCGCGAGCTCGGCTTCGCGGACTCCAGCGCGAACTCCATCGACGGCACGGCGGCACGCGACTTCGTGGCGGAGCTCGCGTTCGTCCTGGCGATGATCGGCATCGACGTGTCCAGGCAGGCCGAGGAGGTCATCCTGTGGGCGACCAAGGAGTTCGGGTTCGTCGACCTCGATGACGCCTACTCCACCGGGTCGAGCATCATGCCGCAGAAGAAGAACCCCGACGTCGCCGAGCTCGCCCGCGGCAAGGCGGGCCGTCTGATCGGGAACCTGACCGGCCTGATGGCGACGCTCAAGGCGCTGCCGCTGGCCTACAACCGCGACCTCCAGGAGGACAAGGAGCCGGTCTTCGACTCCGTCGACACCCTCGAGGTGCTCCTCCCCGCCTTCACCGGCATGGTCGCGACCCTTCGCTTCCGGACCGACCGGATGGCGGAGCTCGCGCCGCAGGGATTCTCCCTGGCCACCGACGTGGCGGAGTGGCTCGTGCGCGAGGGGGTGCCCTTCCGGGTCGCGCACGAGGTGGCCGGCGCCTGCGTGCGCCGCTGCGAGGAGCTCGGCTGCGACCTCGACGACCTGAGCGACGAGCAGCTCGCCGACATCTCGCCGCACCTGACCCCCACGGTGCGTGAGGTGCTGTCCGTCGAGGGCTCGATCGCATCACGTTCCGGCCGCGGCGGTACCGCCCCGGGGAGGGTCGACGAACAGCTTGCCGAGGTCCGGGGCGCAGCGGCCGATCATCGTGCCTGGCTTGGCTGACCGGCTGGCGGGGCCGGTCCTCGAGGTCGCCCCGACCCTGCTCGGCGCGGTCCTGCGGCACGAGACCCCCCAAGGCGCGGTCGCGGTCCGTCTCAC
>Ga0208537_1000073_pt1 | contig 16038 bp, 12 predicted proteins | sample MayberrySE_TuleA_FD_185672 | JGI IMG/M metagenome (GOLD analysis project Ga0208537, IMG submission 185672) | Natural and restored wetland microbial communities from the San Francisco Bay, California, USA, that impact long-term carbon... | ecosystem: Environmental > Terrestrial > Soil > Wetlands ...
GTCGACCGCCAACGAGGCTGGGCATGCAGCAGGGCGACAACGTCCGGTGAACGGGATCATCCGGTGACCTCGCGCCGGTCGTCGGGATGCCTCCGCGTGAGACCCGTCCTGTCGAGGTGCGCCAGGAGCGGCAGCACGACCCTCCGGCTGGTCCCGAGCCGGACCCGGGCCTCGCTGGTCGTGAACGGCTGCGGCAGCTCGGCCAGCCACTTCGCGGCCAGCCGGTCGGCGCCGGGCAGGAGCACGACGCCGGGCGCGGGCCGCAGCAGCAGACCCGCCTTCGCGGCTGCTGCCGCACCTGCGTTGTCGAGCCCGACCTCCCGGAGCCGGTCGGCCGTCGGGGCCGCGAACGGCTCTGCCTCGAGGTCCCTGCGCACGGCCTCGACCGCGCGCTGCAGCCCTACGGGGAGTACGGCGTCCCGCCCGCTCGTCACGCGTCCGGACTCGACTCGCAGCGGCGGGCGTACGACGGCGCGGACCAGCTCGACCGACGGCACCCCGAGCCGTTCGACCAGCACGGACAGGGGGAGGCCGCCTGCCAGAGGGGACTGCCGCTCGTGCTCGGCCACGGCACGGCTGACCTGGTCGGCCTCGGACGTGGCCCGCTCGTCGCTCATCAGCCAGCCGTCGGCGAGGAGCGCTCCTGCGGAGTGCACGGCCTGGTCGTCGACGGCTACGCCCAGACGCCTGAGCAGGACAGCGGAGACCAGCCCACGCCGGGCGACCTCACCGGCCAGGTCGGCACGACCGGCGTCCGCGAGTGCCCTCGCGCGCACTGCGGCGGCGCCGCGCCGGCGGAGACGAGGCGGTGCAGGGTCGAGGACGGCGGCGCCCCAGAGCTGCCTGCTGCCCGGGTCCCGCAGCAGTGCCCGGTCGCCGATGCGCAGGGGCAGGGGGCGGTCCAGCCTCAGGCGGACCAGGTCGTCGGAGAGCGGACGGCAGTGCGTGCCGACCGAGGTGGCCCCGATGTGCAGCAGCGGCCGCTCCGGGGGCAGGATCCCGGACCCGGCACCGCTCGTGACCCGGACGTCGAGCGCGTCCGTGTGGTGCCATGCCTCGGGGGTGGTCAGAGCGGTTCCCCGGTCGATCGCGTCGAGGTCGTCCCCGGCCAGGTTCAGCGCGACCCGGGCGACCCCGGTGGCGGACTCCCGGGGCTGCTCGAGGGACTGCACACCACGCACACGCACCGACGCCGTGCCCGTCGAGAGCGTGTCACCGACCCGCACGGTCCCGGCCGGCAACGTGCCCGTGACGACGGTGCCGGCGCCCTTGATCGTGAACCGCCGGTCGACCCACAGGCGTACGTCGGCGTCGGGGGCCGGCGCGGGCAGCTGCTCCACCATCTCGACCAGCCGCGCCCGCAGCTCGTCGAGCCCGGCGCCGGTGCGCCCGCTCACCGGGAGGACCGGTGCCGCGCGCAACGAGGTCGACGCGAGCTCGGCCCGCACCCTCGCAGTCGCAGGACCCGGGTCGGCGAGGTCGGACCGCGACACCGCGACCACGCCGTGGGCCACGCCGAGGGCGTCGAGGGCTGCGAGGTGCTCGGCGGCCTGCGGCATCCACGGGTCGTCGGCGGCCACGACGAGGAGGACGGCCGGCACCGGCCCGACACCGGCCAGCATGGTGGAGACGAAGCGCTCGTGACCGGGTACGTCGACGAAGGCCACGTCGCCGACCGGAGGCAACGAGGTCCAGACGTACCCGAGCTCGATCGACAGACCTCGGCGGTGCTCCTCCTCGAGGCGGTCCGGGTCGCTCCCGGTCAGGGCCCGCACGAGGGTGGACTTGCCGTGGTCGACGTGGCCGGCGGTGGCGATGACGTGCACGGGTCAGCCCTCGAGCGAGTCGGCGGCACGTCGTACGGCGTCGGCCAGCACGCGGTCCTGGGCGGGCGCCACCGTGATCAGGTCGAGGAAGAGCCGCCCGCGCGCGACGTACCCGACCACCGGCGGCTCACCCAGGCGGAGCGGGGCAGCGAACCTCGCGGGCAGGGCCAACGCGGCACTCGGGATCTCCACGCCGGGAGCGCCGCCGCCGCCCACCGCCGCCGTCGAGGTGACCCCCTCGGCCGGGACGGTCGCGGGCAGCTCGGCGGCGAGCTTCTCGGCGCGCACCAGCAGGTCGTCGGCCGACGCCGACAGCGCGAGGGCGACCGGAGACGGCGGCCCCGTGAGCGTCGCCTCGAGGGCGGCGAGCGTGAGCTTGTCGACGCGCAGGGCGCGGGCGAATGGGTGGCGCCTGAGTCCCTCGACGAGGTCGGCGCGACCGAGCAACAGGCCGCACTGGGGACCACCGAGGAGCTTGTCTCCCGACGCGGTCACCAGGTCGGCTCCCGCGCGCAGGGCCGCCGAGGCACTGGGCTCGTCGGGGAGCCGGGGGTGCGGCGAGAGCAGGCCGGAGCCGATGTCGGCCACGACCGGGACCGGGAGCCGGGCCAGCTCTGCCACCGGCACGGAGGAGGTGAACCCCTCGACCACGAAGTTCGAGGGGTGCACCTTGAGCACGAACGCGGTCTGCTCGTCCACCGCCGCCTCGTAGTCCGAGGGTCGCACCCGGTTGGTCGTGCCCACCTCGCGCAGCGTCGCGCCGACCGACTCCACGAGCTCGGGGATCCTGAAGCCGTCACCGATCTCGACCATCTCGCCGCGGGCCACGACCACGTTGCGGCCCGTTGCCAGCGCACAGGTGACCAGGGCGAGGGCGGCGGCGCCGTTGTTGACGACGTGGACGGCGCCGGCGTCCGGCACCGCCGCGGCCAGGGCCGCCATCGCCGAGCGGCCGCGACGTCCGCGCCGCCCGGACCCCAGGTCGAGCTCGACGTCGGTGGCGCCCGCGGCGATCGTCATCGCCTCGACGGCCGCCTCGGAGAGCGGCGCCCGGCCGAGGTTCGTGTGGACGATGACGCCCGTGGCGTTCACGACCGGGCGCATGGCCGTCGCGGCGTCGGGTACGAGAGAAAGGGCCTCGTCGGCGACGTCCGCAGGGGAGATGTCGCCGATGCGGCAGCTCTCCAGCGCCTCGCGGACGGCCTCCTTCACCAGCCGGTCGCCGACCCTGCCCGTCGCCTCGCGCAGCCGCGGGTCCGCGAGGATGCTGTCGGTGCGCGGCGTGAAGCGGCGCTGGTCGGTCACGGCCCGCCCTCCCCCGGAGTCTCTCGGCTCGGTCTCGCACCATAACACCGCCCCTGACCTCGGCTTTGTCGATCACACGGGCGTCGGGTCAGCCCTGCCGAGCGGACCGCCGGCGCGGCTCATCCTGGCCGCTCCGGAACTCCGCTCGGCAGGAAGCGGCGCAACGTGTCGCGGACATGGACGCTCCCTCTCACCCGAGCGATGAGAGGGAGCCGTTGGGGGCGAACTCAGTAGACCGTCACGTGTACGTGGTCGTAGTGGTTCGCGGTGGTGGAGCCACGGTCCTCCATGTAGCGCCAGCCCTCGCTGCTGCGATCCACGGTCCAGATCTTCTGGGACCAGATCACCTCGCTGACGCCCAGGTCGGCCGCGTTCGTGCGCACGAACTCGGCGATCTGGTCACCGGTCGAGCCGGTGATCATGATGTCCAGCGCCTGTCCGGTGCCGTGCTCTCCCGAGTCGCCGGGACGGACGCCGCCGTAGCTGGTCACCTGCGGGAAGGCCGCGCACACCGCCCGGTGCACCGCGACCGCGTTGGCGGCGAGTCCGCTCTCGACGGCCGAGCCGGAGGCGCACGGCGCGGTGGACAGTCCGGCTGGAGCCGGAGTCGCGGGCTCCGGCTCGGCTGCCGGGGTTGGCTCGGGCTCAGGCGCCGCCTCCGGCTCGGGATCCGCGGGGCTGTCCTCCTCGGTCTCCGGCTCCGGCTGGGGCTTCTCGTCCGCGAGGTAGTCCTTGTGGACCCAGCGCGACTTCTCGCCGATGACGACCTCGGCCCACTCGCCCTCGGTCTCGCCCGTGACGCCGATCTTGTCGGCCCAGTCGAGCACCCGGAGCAGGGGCGCCTTCCCGGAGGGCTCGGCGCGCACGTTGAGCGGCGCCGTGGCGAACTTGTGGTCGACGACCTCCGGAGGCCGCTCCTCCAGACGCACCCGGGGCTCGGAGCGGGAGATCGGGGCCACGCGCATGGGCACCGGTGACGTACGGATCTCGACGGCCGGGGCTGTCCTCATCGGCGTCGCCTGGACCGGTCCCTCGTCGGGCCAGACGACCCCGACGGCCGGTGTCGCGAGGGCGGTCACGGCGGCAGAGGCAAGGCCGGCGCGTACCAGCCGACGGCGGAGGGGTTTGCGGAGGACGTGCTTGGGGCGTTGACGCGCCACGGCAGATGACCACCCAGATGTCGACGACAGGAAATGCGGAGCCTGACGAGCCCGCACGCCCCCGTCGCGGACAAACTGCCACCCCTCGGCAGGGGCGAAACCCGACTTGAGCCTCGTCCAGACCACTTTTCGCCTGTAGCCGGACGCGGCAGACGAGGAGTTACGGAAGGCACGATCGTCGTGGATCGGTGCGGTGGTCGCGAGTCGCCACGATCGACGCGGGTCGGGCATCAGGGAAGGCGGCGGCCCCTCCCGCAGGTCACTCGGGCTGCAGCGTGCAGACCGCGTCGGGCCCGGCGCTCTCGACGACCAGCCACCAGTCGGACGGCGGGACACAGGGCTCGCCGGCGGGGCTCACCGGGGCCGGCATCGGCTCGGGGGCGGGCTCTGGCTCAGGCGTTGGCATGGGGTCCGCGGTCGGCTCCGGCATCGGGCTGGGCGCGGGAGCCGGTGCGGGCTGTGGCGCGGGCTGCGGGGTGGGCCGCGGTGACGGCTCCTGTGCGGTCTGGGGCGTGGGCTCCGGCGCGGCCGCCGGGTCCTTCGCCCCGTTCGCCGGCCGGTTGGCGGCAGCTGGGTCGCTCTTCGTCGCCCCGGCCGCTCCCGTGGGGGCGACAGGCGAGGCTTCTGAGCCGGCCTCACGCTCGCCGGCGGAGACGGAGGTCTGCCGGACCGAGCGTGCCCCCTCGCGCGCGGCGACCACGGGCACGCTGTCCCGCGGTGTTCCGGAGGAGGTGACCTTCTGGGCCGACTTCGCGCCGCGGCCCTTGGCTCTGCGGGAGGTTTCGCTCCTGACCTTGCCAGTCTTCTCGGGCGGCTTACGGTCGGCGGTCCCCGCGGGGCTCTCCTCGGCCTCGAGCGCGGCCTCGGGTTCGAAGGGTGGTGTGACTTCCCTCAGCGCCGACGAGCCCTGCGACCGGGCGTCGGCTGCGGTGGGCACGGACTCGCGCACGACAGTTCCCTCGAGGGGCCAGACGACCGCGGCGACCGGGGTGGTCACGGCGAAGACCGCTGCGACGGCGAGGCCTCGACGGGCGAGCCGGCGGCGCGGGGGCCGCGGTGCAGGCGGCTCCTGCTTGACGTGCTTGTGGCGGGGACGCGCCACGTGGATCACCACCCAGGTATCGACGGCAGGTATGTGCGGGCCGAGAAGCTCGCACGCCCCCGTCCCGGACAAACTGCCACTCCTCGGAAGGTCCGAAACCCGACTTGAGGGTCGTCCAGACCAGGTCGGAGCGAAAGCCGCGAGGTGTGCGCAAGCGCTCTCGAAGTGGGTGGGTGGCGGAGGCGGACGGGAATCGAACCCGCCGGACCCAGCTACTGGGCCCCTACGGTTTTGAGGACCGCGCCCGTCACCAGACGAGAAACGCCTCCGTCGCCCACTCTAGGGCCTGTCCGGACAACACGTAGATTGGGTGTGTGACCGCCGCCACGTCTCGTACCCAGGAACCGTCCGGCCCGACCTCGGGCCTCCGCCTCACGCAGTACGCCGCCGGGGGCGGCTGCGCCTGCAAGGTGCCGCCGGGCGAGCTCGAGCGGATCCTCACCGACCTGCCGACCAGCCGGGAGGGCGGTGACCTCCTGGTGGGGCTCGACCACGGCGACGACGCGGCGGCCGTGCGCATCGACGGTGACCGCGCGGTGGTCGCGACCGCGGACTTCTTCACCCCGGTCGTGGACGACGCCTACGACTGGGGGCGCATCGCCGCCGCCAACGCGCTGTCCGACGTCTACGCGATGGGTGGCACGCCGCTCGTTGCGGTGAACCTCCTGGCGTGGCCGCGCGACAAGATTCCCTTCGAGGTCGCGGCGGAGGTGCTCCGGGGCGGCGCCGACATCTGCGCAGAGGCGGCCACCCACCTTGCCGGCGGCCACAGCATCGACGACCCGGAGCCCAAGTACGGCCTCGCCGTCACCGGCATGGCCGACCCTCGTCGGCTGCTGCGCAACGACGCGGCGGTGGCGGGGACACCACTGACCCTCACCAAGCCGCTCGGGCTCGGGGTGCTCAACAACCGCCACAAGGCGACGGGGGAGCGGTTCGAGGAGGCGGTCGCCCAGATGACCACGCTCAACCGGGAGGCGTCCCGGGCAGCCGTCGATGCGGGCGCCGTCTGCGCCACCGACGTGACCGGCTTCGGGCTCCTGGGCCACCTGATGAAGATGGCGCGCGCGAGCGGTGTCTCGGCGGTCGTCGACGCCGCCGCCGTGCCGTACGTCGAGGGTGCGCGGGAGTCGCTCGCCGCGGGCTACGTGCCAGGTGGCAGCCGCCGGAACCTCGACTGGGTCCGTCCGGTCCTCGGCTCCGACCTCGGCGAGGACGAGCTCGTCCTGCTCGCGGACGCACAGACCTCGGGCGGCCTGCTCGTGGCAGGGGAGGTGCCGGGCTATCCGGTCATCGGGGAGCTGGTTCCCGCAGGGGAGCACACGATCCGAGTCCGCTGAAGCTCCCCGGTCGAGGTGGTGCATGAATCTCGAGCCCTCGGGTAGTTTGCGGCAAGACGGGAGGAGACCCATGGTTTCAGGCAAGGCTTTCCTGGGCTGGCCGGTCGTGCGTCAGCTGACCGGCAAGGACCCCCTGGGTCGAGGCCCGGCCGCCAGGTCCCGGCGGACCGAGGAGATCTCCCCGCGCACCGCGACCGCCGACCGTGTCGCCCGCAGCGTGTGCCCCTACTGCGCCGTCGGTTGCGGCCAGAAGGTCTACGTCAAGGACGAGAAGGTCATCCAGATCGAGGGTGACCCCGACAGCCCGATCTCCCGTGGGCGCCTGTGCCCCAAGGGCTCGGCCAGCAAGAACCTCGTCACCAGCGACATGCGCCAGACCAAGGTCCGCTACCGCCGGCCCTACGGCACCGAGTGGGAGGACCTCGACCTCGGAACGGCGATGGAGATGATCGCCGACCGCGTCGTGAAGGCCCGCAACGACACCTGGCAGGAGATCGACGAGGACGACCGGCGGGTACGCCGGACGCTCGGTATCGCCAGCCTCGGAGGAGCGACCCTCGACAACGAGGAGAACTACCTCATCAAGAAGCTGTTCACAGCCATGGGCGCGATACAGATCGAGAACCAGGCCCGTATTTGACACTCCGCCACCGTCCCCGGTCTGGGGACCAGCTTCGGGCGCGGCGGCGCCACAGGGTTCCAGCAGGACCTCGCCAACGCTGACTGCATCATCATCCAGGGCTCGAACATGGCCGAGGCCCACCCCGTGGGCTTCCAGTGGGTGGTCGAGGCGAAGTCCCGCGGGGCCAAGGTCATCCACGTGGACCCGCGGTTCACGCGGACCAGCGCGCTCGCGGACACCTACGTCCCGCTGCGCGTGGGCACCGACATCGTGTTCCTCGGCGGGATCATCAACCACGTCCTGGAGAACGAGCTCGACTTCCGCGAGTACGTCGTCAACTACACCAACGCCGCGAACATCGTCAGCGACGAGTACCTCGACCCCGAGGACCTCGAGGGCCTGTTCTCCGGCTTCGACCCCGAGACGCGCACCTACGACCCGGAGAGCTGGCAGTTCGCCCGCGAGGAGCAGGAGGGCGAGGAGCGTCAGGACCAGGCGATGCAGCGGGAGACCGCGAGCGCGCTCCAGCACGAGACGCACGGCATCCAGGTCGACGCCCACCCGCCTCGTGACGAGACGCTCCAGCACCCACGTTGCGTGTACCAGATCCTGAAACGCCACTACTCCCGCTACACCCCGGAGATGGTGGCCGAGGCGTGTGGTGTCTCGAAGGAGGCGTTCCTCGAGGTCTGTGAGGCGTGGACGTCGAACTCCGGTCGGGAGAGGACCACCGCGCTCGTCTACAGCGTCGGCTGGACCCAGCACAGCGTGGGCGTGCAGTACATCCGCACCGGTGCGATCCTCCAGCTGCTGCTGGGCAACATGGGCCGTCCCGGCGGTGGGGTCATGGCGCTTCGGGGCCACGCGAGCATCCAGGGCTCGACGGACATCCCGACGCTGTTCAACATCCTGCCGGGCTACCTGCCGATGCCGAACGCCGACGAGCACCAGTCGCTCCAGCAGTGGGTCGACGCGGTCCGCAAGCCGGGGGCCAAGGGGTTCTGGGCCAACGCCGGCGCCTACGGCATCAACCTGCTGAAGGCCTACTGGGGTGAGCACGCGACGCAGGAGAACGACTTCTGCTTCGACTACCTGCCCAAGATCACCGGCGACCACGGCACCTACCGCAGCGTGCTCGACATGATCGACGGGAAGGTCAAGGGGTACTTCCTCCTCGGCCAGAACCCGGCCGTCGGCTCCGCCCACGGCCGGGCCCAGCGGCTCGGCATGGCGAACCTCGACTGGCTCGTCGTCCGCGACCTGTTCGAGATCGAGAGCGCGACCTTCTGGAAGAACTCGCCCGAGATCGAGACCGGGGAGATCGTGCCCGAGGAGTGCCGCACCGAGGTGTTCCTCCTGCCGGCGGCCTCGCACGTGGAGAAGTCGGGCACCTTCACCCAGACGCAGCGGATGCTGCAGTGGCGTGAGCAGGCCCTCGAGCCGGTCGGTGACTGCCGGTCCGAGCTGTGGTTCTTCTACCACCTCGGCCGACTCGTCCGGGAGCGTCTGAAGGACTCCACCGAGGAGAAGGACCGGCCGCTGCAGGAGCTCGCCTGGGACTATCCGGTCCACGGCGAGTACGACGAGCCCGACGTCGAGTCGGTCCTGAAGGAGATCAACGGCTACGAGGTCGCCACCGGCCGACCACTGTCGACCTTCAACGAGATGAAGGACGACGGCAGCACGCTCGGCGGCTGCTGGATCTACACGGGCGTCTTCAAGGACGGCGTCAACCAGGCCGCCCGCCGCAAGCCCGCCAAGGACCAGTCGTGGGTCGCGCCGGAGTGGGGATGGGCGTGGCCGATGAACCGGCGCATCCTCTACAACCGCGCCTCGGCCGACCCGGAGGGCAGGCCGTGGAGCGAGCGGAAGGCCTACGTCTGGTGGGACGAGGAGGCCGGTGAGTGGACCGGTCACGACGTGCCGGACTTCGAGAAGACCAAGCCGCCGTCGTACCGCCCGCCCGAGGGTTCCGAAGGCGTCGAGGCGCTCGCCGGGAACGACCCCTTCATCATGCAGGGCGACGGGAAGGGCGCTCTCTACGTACCTCAGGGGCTGATCGACGGCCCGCTGCCGACGCACTACGAGCCGGTTGAGTCGCCGTTCCGCAACCCGCTCTACAAGCAGCAGGGCAACCCGACCCGCAAGCAGTACGACCGTGCCGACAACCGGATGAACCCGAGCCCGCCGGAGGAGCACTCCGAGGTCTTCCCGTTCATCTTCACCACCAGCCGGCTCACCGAGCACCACACGGCCGGCGGGATGAGCAGGTACCTCGAGCACCTAGCCGAGCTGCAGCCGGAGATGTTCGTGGAGGTCTCGCCCGAGCTCGCCGCCGAGCGTGGCCTCGAGCACCACGGCTGGTGCCACGTGGTGACCGCACGAGCCGCGGTCGAGGGCCGCGTCATGGTCACCGACCGGCTCACGCCGCTGCGCGTCGAGGGGAGGACGGTCCACCAGGTCTGGCTGCCCTACCACTGGGGCTCGGGCGGCATGGTCACCGGCGACTCGGCCAACGACCTGTTCGGGATCTCCCTCGACCCGAACGTGCTGATCCAGGAGAGCAAGGTCGGGACGTGCGACGTGCTCCCCGGCCGGCGTCCGCGGGGAGCGGAGCTGACCAGGCTCGTGGCCGGCTACCGGCATCGGGCCGGTGTCGACACCGACGTGTACGCACCGATAGTCACCGCCGGAGCAGGAGCCGGCACGGACGACGAGGGCAACCCGACCGACGACCCGAGTGAGGCTGACACATGATCGGCAGGAACAGCCTGTTCGGCCCCGTCGACCCGGCCCAGGAGGCCGGCTACGAGGACCACCCGCCGCGCAAGGGCTTCTTCACCGACACGAGCATCTGCATCGGGTGCAAGGCCTGTGAGGTGGCCTGCAAGGAGTGGAACGACGTCCCCGACCACGGGTTCGACATGCTCGGGACGTCGTACGACAACAGCCACTCGCTCAACGCCGACCAGTGGCGGCACGTCGCCTTCATCGAGCAGCCCAGACGCACCGGGGACCAGGAGCCCGGGCTCCGCCAGCCCCCGGTCGACCTGGGCATGCCGACGGTGGCTCCGAACGGCAACGAGGTGACGCTGCCGGACGGCACCGTCGGTGAGAAGCCGGACTTCCGGTGGCTGATGTCCTCGGACGTCTGCAAGCACTGCACCCACGCGGCCTGCCTCGACGTGTGCCCGACCGGGTCGCTGTTCCGCACGGAGTTCGGGACGGTCGTGGTGCAGGACGACATTTGCAACGGCTGCGGCTACTGCGTCCCCGCCTGCCCCTACGGCGTGATCGACCGGCGCAAGGGGGACACGGACGGCAAGGCGGTCCTCAACGAGGGCGTGGCCCAGAAGTGCACGCTTTGCTACGACCGGCTCAAGGCCGACCAGACACCGGCGTGTGCGCAGGCATGCCCCACCGAGTCGATCCAGTACGGCGATGTAGAGGAGCTGCGTGAGCGGGCCGACCGTCGCGTCGCCCAGCTGCACGAGGCCGGGATCATGGACGCCCGCCTCTACGGGAACGACCCGAACGACGGGGTCGGCGGCACCGGGGCGTTCTTCCTGCTCCTCGACGAGCCCGAGGTCTACGGCTTCCCTCCGGATCCCGTCGTGACCACCAAGGACCTGCCTCACATGTTCAACCGCGCGACCGCGGCGGCCCTCGCGATGCTGGCGGGCGCGGCCATCTCGTTCCTCGGGAGGCGTGGATGAGTCCTGGAGTCGAGAGGTCGGGCCCCGCGAACGAGCGGCCGGCACGAGAGGCCGTGATCGGCTCGGAGGGCGGCGGCCCGGCGCGACGACGCAAGGGCGGCCGCCGCCGTGGAGGTGGCGGCGACCGGTCGATGGTGCCGGAGGCTGAGTTCACCTCCTACTACGGCAGACCCGTCGTCAAGCCCGCCCCGTGGGAGCACGACATCCCGGCGTACCTCTTCTCCGGAGGGCTCGCCGCGGGGTCGTCCCTGCTCGCGGCGGGTGGCGACCTCAACGACCTGCCGGCGCTACGTCGGACCGGCCGGCTCGCTGCGCTGGGCGCCCTGGGCTTCAGCATGGCCGCCCTGGTGCACGACCTCGGTCGCCCTGCGCGCTTCCTCAACATGCTGCGCACGGTCAAGCTCACCTCACCGATGTCGGTCGGCACGTGGATCCTGTCGATCTACGGGCCCTTCGCGAGCGCCGCGGCAGCCGCCGAGGTGGTCGGGATGCTGCCCGAGGACAGGCTCCCGCGGCCGTTGAGGCTGCTCCGCCTCACCGGGCGGCCAACCGGGCTCATGGCCGGTCTCACCGCTCCACCCGTCGCCGCCTACACAGCGGTGCTGCTCGCGGACACCGCGACGCCCTCCTGGCACGAGGCCTACCGCGAGCTCCCCTTCGTCTTCGTCAGCTCAGCGCTCGCCGCCTCCGGAGGCCTCGGCATGGTCAGCGCGCCCAAGGACCAGGCTGGACCGGCGCGGCGCATGGCGATCGGCGGTGCGGTCGTCGAGCTCCTCGCCGAAAAGCAGATGGAGCGCTCGATGGGGATCACCGCCGAGCCGCTTCACGAGGGGCGGGCGGGGAGGCTCATGAAGGCCGCCAAGGTGCTCACGGCGGTCGGGGCCGCAGGGGCGCTGCTCGGCGGTCGGAGCAGGGCCGCAGCCGTCGTTTCGGGGGCCGCGCTGATGGCCGGGTCGGCCTGCACCAGGTTCGGGATCTTCGAGGCGGGCCAGGAGTCGGCCCGGGACCCGAAATACACGGTCGTGCCCCAGCGTGAACGTGTCGATCGCGGGGAACCAGTGCGCTACCACGGCTAGGTCGGCGCGCCGCCCGGCGCGTCACGGAGGAGGCAAAACCATGGCGGACACGACACGGACCCAAGGGGAGGCGGTCCCAGGAGGACCCGAGGCGTCGACCACCAACCGGTGGGTACTCGTCGGCGCGGCGCTTCTGCTCCAGTTCTCGATCGGCGCGGTCTACGCCTGGAGTGTCTTCGCGAAGGCGTTCCAGGAGGCCGAGCCCTGGTCGCTGAGCAAGGTCGAGGCATCACTGCCGTTCACCGTGACGATCGCGATGATCTTCGTCGGCACCTACATCGGCGGCCGCATCCAGGACAAGAAGGGCCCCCGGGTCGTCGCGCTCGCCGGTGGGGTGATCTACGGGATCGGAATCATCCTCGCCTCCTTCGCGCGGGGCGGCGACCAGCTCTGGCTGGTGATCCTCGGCTACGGCGTGATCAGCGGCTTCGGCCTCGGAGCCGCCTACATCGTGCCGATCGCCATGCTCCAGAAGTGGTTCCCCGACAAGAAGGGCCTGATCACGGGACTGGCGGTCGGGGGCTTCGGCTTCGGCGCCGTCCTCACCTCCCCGGTCGCCCAGTGGCTCATCGGGCAGGACCCCGAGCAGCCCGCGAAGGCGTTCCTCTGGCTCGGTGTCGCCTACCTCGCCATGTCACTCGTCGGCGCGTCGTTCTTCCGGAACCCGCCGGAGGGCTACGTCGTCCCCGGCTACGAAGGTGGTGCCGACGGCACGGGGGAGAAGGCGAAGGAGTACACCCAGGGCGAGGCACTTCGCACGCCCCAGTGGTACCTCCTGACCGCGATCCTCGCACTCAACACGACGATCGGCATCGCGCTGATCTCCCAGGCCGCGGGCAGCGCCTCGGGGATCGCCGGCTACAGCGCGGCCGGCGCCGCCACCGTGGTCGGCGTGCTCGCGGTCTTCAACGGTGCCGGACGGATCGTGTGGGCGGCGGCCTCCGACTACATCGGCCGGATGCCGGCCTTCGCGGCCATGCTCGCACTGCAGGGGCTGTGCCTGGTGGCCCTCCCGCACGCCGGGAACCCCGCGCTCTGGTTCGCTCTCGGCGCGGTCATCTACCTCTGCTACGGCGGCGGGTTCGGCACCATGCCGGCCACGGCCGGTGACTACTTCGGCGTGAAGAACGCCGGAGCGATCTACGGCCTGATGCTGATCGCGTGGAGCATTGCGGGCGTCGTGGGGCCGATCCTGATCTCCTGGCTCTTCGGCTCCGGCGAGCCGGACTACACACTGGGCTACACCACGATGGGCGTCATCGGCCTGGCTGCCGTCCTCCTGACCTTCGTCACCAAGGTCCCGAAGGGGCGGCGGGTGGCCTGACCCCGGGCTCTCCCCGGAACCGGGACCCGAGTCCGTCGGGTCGGGACGAACGACCCGTTTTTCACGGAGATCCTCCGGGCTAGCTTCGCGATGCCCGGCCACCGAGGGTGGCTCTCTCCCGTGAAGGCGGTCGCCCATGCCAGCTGCACACCTGCGTGAGCGGGCGGCCCGGGACAGGTGGATGGCCGAGGTGGACTTCGCCCTTGCTCCCTTCACCATCGCCTGGGAGGTCACCCGGGCGTCAACGACGGCCGTGGGTTCCTCTTCGTCTCGCACCGGGGCGACATCACTCCTTCGGGCTTCCTTCCGATCACGGCGGGGAACGTCCGGGAGGACGACATCGTCGACGTCTACCGCAACCATGAGCTGTTCGCCGCCCTCCGCGACCCGTCGCGGCTCTCGGGCAAGTGCGGGGAGTGCGAGTTCCGAAGCATCTGCGGAGGGCAGCGGGGCCGTGCCTACGCCGTGACGGGTGACCCCCTCGCCTCCGACCCCGCGTGCGCCTACGTGCCGCCGGGGTGGGAGGCCTGAGCCAGCCCCACGACGGCGACCTCTGTGGTTCGCCCGTCCAGGGCGGTGGCGGAGGCGCCGGGGAGCGTGACCGTGAAGGTGGTGCCCCGGCCTCGAGCGGACTCGAGCGTGATGGACCCACGGTGACGCTCGACGATGCGTTTGACGATGGTCAGTCCGAGCCCGGTGCCGGGGATGTCGAGCGCGGTGGGGTTCGTCGACCGGAAGAACTCGGTGAACAGCTGCCGCTGGTCCTCCGGAGAGATCCCGATCCCCTCGTCGCTGCACCGCAGGACGACGTGGCCGGCCACCTCCTCGACGGTGCACGAGACCGTGCCTCCCGCGGGGCTGAACTTGATCGCGTTGCTGAGCAGGTTGCCCACCACACGGTCGAGCTCGGCTGCCTGGCCGCAGACAAGCACGGTCCGGTCCGTCCCGCGGAGGACGACCGTGACCTCCTGCTTCGCGGCCTGGGCGCGGAGCAGGTCGCCGGCGCAGGTGAGGATGCCGGCGAGGTCGACCGGGACTGGCGTGAAGGGGCGCTGGGGGTCCCCGACCTTGGCGAGGAGCAGCAGGTCGGCGACGAGGTCGGAGAGCCTGGCGGCGCCGCGCTCGATCGCCGCGAGCGACCTGCCGGTGACGCGGCCGTCCTCCTCGGTCTCGAGGAGCTCGAGGTGGCCGATGATCGCGGTGAGCGGGTTCTTCAGCTCGTGGGCGAGCGTGGAGATCATCTCGGTCTTGTAGCGGTCGACCTGCTGGAGCTCCTGCACCAGCTGCCGCTCGCGCTCGTACAGTCGGGCGTGCAGGACCGCCCGACCCAGGTCGCGCCCGATCTCGAGAGCTGCGGTTGTCTCCTCGGCCGTCCACGTCGTGGGCTCGGCGTCCCGTCCCAGGGCGAGGTAGCCCAGGCACTCCGGCCCCGCACCCATCGGCACGACCAGCAGAGTGCGCGTCCCGGACTCCACCACGAACTCGAGGAGTGCGTCGAGCTCGTCGTCGGCGAGGTCGTCGTCGGGGGCGACATGGGACCTCGGGAAGACGGCCGCCCGCCGCTCGGCCCAGCAGCGTTCGGCCAGGCGGGTCGCCGTCGCCACCACGTCGTCGGGCGGCACCCGTGGCGGGTCGGAGTGGATCGCGCCGCGGCCCCGTCCGGGAAGCTCGCCCTCACCCTCGAACGCCCGGATCCACAGCGCGTCGCACCGCAGCCCCTCGACGATGGGGGCGACGCCCGCGTCGATGACCCGGCCGAGGTCCAGCGCGTTGCCGGCTGTCTGCACGACGTCACGCACCGCCTGCGCGAGGCGGACCTCCTCGCGAAGTCGCTCGCGTTGCTTGGCGTTGCTGATCGCGATGCCGGCCTGTACGGCGTACATCTCCAGCGCCTCGCGCGCGAAACGTCCCGGGCGGCGGCCGTCGCGCGGCAGGTCCACGGACAGCAGCCCGACCATCTCTCCGGTGGGGGCGGACAGGGGTGCGAGGAGCGCGTCCTCCGGGTGCCATGCGTCCGGTAGGTCGAGGGGCCTGACGTCGGGGATCCACCCGGCGGGCTTCCCCTCGAGACGCTCGTGCGGGACGAACTTCAACAGGCCCCAGTCGTCGGCGATGTCGAACTCACCGGCGATCTCGTCGAGCGAGGTCCGGGCACCCATGAGCTGGTCCCGGCAGGCGTCGTCACCAGCCACGGCGACGACCTCGAAGTGCCGGTCGGGGTGGAGGTAGCTCACCGCGGCGACCGCGAACCCCGTCACGTCGGCGACCCCGTCCACGACGGTCTGGAGGACGGAGGCGAGGTCGTCGCCCGCGTTGACCCGGCACATGAGCTCGTGCAGCCGGCGCAAGGTGGCGACCTCGCGAGGTTGGTCGTCGATCACGGTGGGCCCCCGGTTCGTGGAGTGCGCCCTGGTGTCACACCCGCTTTCATTATCGACAGGCGGACTGCGCAAATGGTCTGTTTCCCGGCAAAGCGCCCCGCAGCCCTCGCGTTGGTCGAGGGCTGCCATCCGTGGCTACTCTGCGGTAACATCTCCAGGCGTGAAGCGATCCATCTACGACTCCGA
>Ga0208537_1000074_pt1 | contig 15985 bp, 11 predicted proteins | sample MayberrySE_TuleA_FD_185672 | JGI IMG/M metagenome (GOLD analysis project Ga0208537, IMG submission 185672) | Natural and restored wetland microbial communities from the San Francisco Bay, California, USA, that impact long-term carbon... | ecosystem: Environmental > Terrestrial > Soil > Wetlands ...
CGACGACGCCGGGCACGAGGCGACCGTCGAGTCCTCGGCCGTTCAGGTGTCGGTCGACGCGACCAAACCGAAGGTGACGGTGAAGAAGCCGAAGCGCAAGGCGGCCGTCCGCGCCTGGCGGACGGTCCGGGGCACTGCCAGGGACGGCGCCGGAACCGGCGTCAAGAAGGTCTTCGTGAAGGTCGTCGAGAAGCGCTCCGGCGTCTGGTTCGCCTACCGCGCGAAGGCCAGGACCTGGGTCCGCGGCGGCGCCACCAAGGCGGCGGCGATGAAGAAGGCTCGTCCCGCCGTCAGGCGTCCCGGGGCCAGGGGTGGCTGGGCGGTCCGGGTCGCCAAGCTCCGCAAGGGCGTCATCGTCGTCAGGGCGACCGCGAACGACAAGGTCGGCAACCAGTCCCGACCGGCGGTCGTCAGGCAGCGCCTGCGCAGGTGAGCGCGCGCCGTTGAGCGTCTGATGCCCCCACCCTCGAGGGTGGGGGCATCGGTGCATCCGGTCGGCATGGCAGGTTGCCAGGGCGGGTACCCGCACCGTCGTGGCGCCATCAGACAGACGTGAGCTCGGCCGCAGCGCGAGCAGGCTGGAGGACGAGCTCGACGACGCCTTCGACCGGATCATCGAGGAGGGCGTCCAGCGCCTGCACCGAACCTGGCCCGAGGTGGTCGTCACCGGCTTCTTCGGAGGCACCGAGGTCGCCCTCGGTGTGCTCGCCTACCTCGCGGTGGTGGATGCCACGGGAAGCTCGCTGCTCGGAGGCCTGGCGTTCTCCATCGGCTTCCTCGCCCTCCTCCTCGGCCGGAGCGAGCTCTTCACCGAGGGTTTCCTTGTGCCGGTGACCACCGTCGCCGCGAAGCGAGCGAGCAAGGGTCAGCTGGCCAAGCTGTGGACGGGAACGCTCTTCGGCAACCTCGCGGGCGGCTGGCTGCTGATGTGGCTGATCGTCGTCGGTTTCCCCGACCTCCACGAGCAGACGGTCGAGTCGGCAGAGCACTTCGCGCTCGCTCCGCTCTCTGCGGAGACCTTCGCGCTGTCCGTCCTCGGCGGCGCGGCGATCACGCTCATGACCCGGATGCAGCACGGCACCGACTCCATGCCCGCGAAGATCGTGGCGGCGGTGGCCGGCGCGTTCCTCCTGGCCGGGTTGCAGATGTTCCACTCCATCCTCGACTCCCTGCTGATCTTCGGTGCGCTCCAGACCGGTGACGCGCCGTTCGGGTACGTCGAGTGGCTCGGCTGGTTCGGGTACACCGTCGTCGGCAACCTCGTCGGCGGCCTGGGTCTGGTGACCCTGCTCCGGCTGGTGCGCAGCCGCGAACGACTCACGGACGAGCGCGCGGCGGCACGCGAAGGCCTCCCCACCCGGCACAGCAACGACCCCCATCCGGAAGGTTGACCCGAAAGCGACAAGTCGCCCGAAATCGGTCTATTACTCCGAACGTCAGCCGAGATCACCCGAATCGTCTTTACTTTCTGGGGAACGGGGGCCCTGCCGGGAGGGCAGCGCTCCGCGCTCGCGTTCGACTGGGAGGACCGAACGATGCTGACCCGAACGACCCTTCGATCCCTGACCTCGATGGTCGCCCTGCTCGTGGCGGCACCCACCGCACTACCCACGACGCCCCCGGCTGCCGCGGCCGAGGACCGGCGTCCCGCCGCCGTACGGGGCTGGTCGGTCGACCTCGATGAGCGCGCCCTGAGCACGAGCGGCCAACGTGTCCGCGGTCGCACCAACTTCGAGACCGTCGGGGTGACCTGGTCCGGCAGTGGCGATCCACACGCCCAGGTGCGCACCCGTACGAACGGCGTGTGGTCCGAGTGGCAGCACCTCGACCACCTGACCCACGGGAACCGGGCCGCCACCGAACCGCTCTGGGTGGGGCAGTCACAGGCCCTGCAGGTCCGTGTCGAGAGCTGGCGCGAGGACCTCGCGGTCGTGATGGTCGACCCGGGCGAGGAGCCGGCGAGCGAGACGGCCACCGCGACGGCCGCGGGGACGGCGAACCGGGCTCCTGCGCTGACCATGCTCCGCACCGCCGCCAAGAGGAAACCCGACCGCGCGCCGATGCCCCGCCTCCGGCAGCGTTCCGTCTGGGGAGCGAACGAGAAGCTCCGTGGCAGCGCCCCCGTCTACCTGCGGGGGATCAAGCAGGCCCACGTCCACCACACGGCGGGCAGCAGCAGCTACACACGCGCCGAGGTGCCGGGGATCATCCGGGGCATGTACTGGTACCACACCCAGAAGCTCGGCTGGAGCGACATCGGCTACAACTTCCTCGTCGACCGCTTCGGCCGGATCTGGGTCGGCCGGGCAGGCGGGTTCCGCAAGCGCGTCAAGGGCGCGCACACACTCGGCTTCAACCACTCCTCGTTCGGTGTCGCGTCGATCGGCAACCACGAGGAGTCCGGCACCCACCGGAGGGTCAGGCACGCGCTGGTGCGTCTCATCGCCTGGAAGTTCGACAAGGAGGGCCGCTCACCGCTGAGCCACGTGAGGATCACCTCGAAGGGCAGTGACCGCTACCCGAAGCGCACCAGGGTACGGCTGCCGGCGGTCACCGGCCACCGCGACACGAACCAGACGGCGTGCCCGGGGGCGAGCCTCTACAGGGCCCTGCCGAAGATCCGACGCGGGGCTCAGAGACGCGTCAACATGTTCAGCTGACCCTCAGGCAGGGGTCACGCCGGTGGCGGGCAGGCTGACCCAACCCCGGGTGAACGGCGCGCGCACCCGCTCACCCGCCGTCGCGTCGACCCCGATCCCCGGCTGCCTCGTGAGCAGCTCCTCGAAGGCCACCCGGGCCTGGAGCTTGGCGAGGTGGTTGCCGATGCAGAAGTGAGGGCCGCTGCCGAAGCCGAGATGCCGAGGCATCTGCCGCGCGATGTCGAGCCGGTCGGCGGTCGGCCCGAACTCCCGCTCGTCACGGTTGGCCGAGGCGTACATGAGCATCACCTTGGACCCCTCCGGGATCTCCACCCCCTGTACGACGACCGGGGCGGTCGTCGTACGCGCAAGCCCCTGCACCGACCCCTCGAGACGCAGGAACTCCATCACCGCGTTGGGCAGGAGCGAGAGGTCCGCGCGGAGCCGGTCGCGCTGGGCGTGGCCGCCGTCGAGCAGCAGGACGCCATGGGAGATCAGGTTGGCCGTCGTGTCGTTGCCACCGGCGACCATCACGAAGCAGAACCCGAGGATGTCCCAGTCGCCGAGCCGCTCGCCGTCGACCTCCGCCGCGACGAGGGCGCTGATCATGTCATCCGTGGGCTCCGATCGTCGGGCGGCGATCAGGTCGCTGAAGTACTCGAACATCTCGGCGACGGCGTCGGGCGCCTGCAGCATCGCGGCGGTGTCGAAGCCGCTGTCCTGCAAGGTGGTCAGCGCCTTCACCCACGGGTCGAACCGGGCCCGGTCCTCCGTCGGCACGCCGAGGAGGTTGGCGAGGGCGTAGGTGGGGATGTGCACGGAGAAGTCACGGTGCAGGTCGACCGCCCCGCCGGCGGCGGCCTTGGCCTCCATCGCCGTGATCCGCTCCCGGACGAACCTGCGCAGGTCGGCCTCGAGGGCCGCGACCCTTCGCGGGGTGAAGCCGTGGCTGATCAGCCGCCGCAGCTCGGTCTGGCGAGGGGGGTCGAGCATCACGATCGTGGGCGCGAGGCCGAGCGTCTCGATCTCGCCGGGGTAGAAGGTGAGTCCCTGCGCGGACGAGTAGACCTCCGGCCGGCGTACGGCCTCCCACACGTCCTCGAACCGTGACAGCGCGAAGAAGGGCGGGTCCTCGTGCCGGTGGACCGGGTCGCGGTCGCGGAGCGCACGGTAGGTGTCGTAGGGGTCGGCAAGGAACTCGCGGCCCAGCGGGTCGTACTCCACGGATGAGAAGACCTGCTCCATTCCGGCTCCTGTTCCGACGCACCCCGCTGGTCAACCTGGTCACGATGTTCGCAGGTGCTCACAAAGCACCCCCCACCTGGGGGACATTGATCCTCCACCCTGGCAGTTCGGCGGGATCGGTCGCACACTGGTAAGGGTCCCACCACCCCTTGGCCCGGGAGCTGGTCCAATGACGAACCGCAGCCGTACCCCAGACTTCATGCCGACGCTCTCGCCCGGCCGGCACCGAAACCCGCGCAAGGGCGCCTGCTTCATGGAGATGGCCTCGTTCCTCGCCGGTGAGCGCTGGTCGGACCATCCCCAGTGCACGCACCCGCTGCTCGCCGCGATGGCGCGCGAGATCAACGACCGGGTCGGTGACCGGGCGCGGCAGGATCTCGTCCCGATGATTCCGTCGGTCGTGGGCCTCAACGCCGACGACAAGCGAATCGACGCGTGGATCGCGCGCGAGGCGGCGCTGACCGCGCTTCCGGTCGTCTCCATGGCGAACCAGCGCGCGGTGGCCGTGGGCATCCTCCGGAGCGAGGCGATGCTCTCCGAGCTCGACGGCCTGCCGCCGGGCTACCTCTCCTCGCGCGCCCGCCGGACGCTCGACGCCGTCCCCGACGCCGAGCAGTGGGCACGGGAGTTCATCAGCACGGCCCTGAGCCGCCGGGACGCGTTCACCACCCGTGGGGCACCCGCGGTCGTGCACCTCTCGGTGGCCGGGATCTCCCGAGCCTGCGTGGACCACCCGGAGCAGATGCTCGTCGACCTGCTCCGGCGGACCATCGACGGCGTCGCTCAGCTCACGCCGCGCAGCCAGACCTCGAGCCGTTCGAGCGACTCGGCGATCTCGGCGGGCGCACCCGCGAACGAGACCCTGAGGAACGAGCCGCCGTCGACGGTGTCGAAGTCGACGCCCGGCGCGGTCGCGACCCCGGTGTCACGGAGCAGCGAGTGGCACAGCGACATCGAGTCGTCGGTCAGGTGGGACACGTCGGCGTAGACGTAGAACGCCCCGTCCGCAGGGGCCAGCCGGTCGATACCGAGTCGTGGGAGTCCCGCGAGCAGGAGTGATCGGTTCTCGGCGTACCGGGCGACGTGCGCGTCCACCTCGGCGTACGACTCCGGGGTGAAGGCCGCCATCGCCGCGTGCTGTGCGAGCACGGGCGGGCAGATGGTGAAGTTCCCGGTCAGTACGTCGACCGCCCGACGCAACCGTTCGGGCACGAGCATCCAGCCCAGCCGCCACCCCGTCATGGAGAAGTACTTCGAGAAGGAGTGGAACACCACCGCCTCGCGTGAGGTGTGCCAGGCGGTGGAGTGCTGCATCGGGGACGCGTACTCGATGCCGTGGTAGATCTCGTCGCTGATCAGCTGGACGCCGTGCGACTCGCACCACGTCGCCAGGGCGGCGAGCTCCTCGGGGGCGAGCATGGTCCCGGTCGGGTTCGCGGGGCTGGCGACCACGAGCCCCTGGACCGGCTCCTCCAGCGTCTCGAGCATGTCCACCGTGGGCTGGAACCGCGTGGCGGCGCCGGCGGGGAGCTCGACCACCTCGCAGCCGAGGGCGGTCAGCACGTTGCGGTAGCAGGGGTAGCCCGGGCGGGCGATGGCCACGCGGTCACCGGCGTCGAAGGCGGCGAGGAAGGCCAGGAGGAACCCGCCTGACGACCCGGTCGTCACCACGATGTCCTCGAGCCCGACGTCGAGGCCGTGGACGCGCTGGTGGTGTCCGGCGATCGCCGCACGTAGCTCGGGGATGCCGAGCGCGACCGTGTAGCCGAGGACGTCCTCGTCCAACGCCCGCTTGGCAGCCTCCCTCACCGGTCGCGGCGCCGGGGTCGAGGGCTGGCCGGCGACCAGGTTCAACAGGTCGCCGTGGGTCCGCTCTCGCTCGGCTGCGGCCGCGAGCAGGTCCATGACGTGGAAGGGAGGGACGTTCGCCCGGCTTGCCACTGTGAGCATCCGCTCACCATAGGATGAGGGCCCCGGGCCTGACGACGTCGGAGGTGAGTGTGCACTTCGACGTACACCTGCTCGACTCCGTCCTGCTCGTCGGCACCCTCGTCTCCCTCGCCGCGATCCTCGCCGTCCGGGCGTCGGTGCGCGTGGGCCTGCCGAGCCTCCTGATCTACCTCTTCATGGGCGTCCTCCTCGGGGAGGCCGGCCTCGGCATCGACTTCGACAACGCCAGCGCCGCGCACGCCCTCGGGTTTGCCGCCCTGGTCCTGATCCTCGCGGAAGGTGGCCTGACCACGCAGTGGCAGGAGATCAGGCCGTCGATGGGGGTGGGCGTCGCCCTCGCCACCGCCGGTGTGGCGGTCAGCGTCGCGGTGGTGGCGGTCGGGTCGCACTACCTCCTCGGGCTCGACTGGCGGCTCGCGGTGCTCCTCGGCGCGGTGACCTCCCCGACGGACGCGGCGGCGGTGTTCTCGGTGCTGCGGCGCGTGCCGCTCCCGCGTCGGATCACCGGGGCGCTGGAGGCGGAGTCGGGCCTCAACGACGCGCCGACGGTCCTCCTCGTCACCCTGGTCAGCACCGGGACAGCCCTCGACCAGGGTGTCCTCGGGTTCGCCGGCATCGTGGTCTACGAGCTCGGGTTCGGCGTCCTGGGCGGGCTCGTGGTCGGTTTCGGTGGAGCGTGGGTGATGCGCCGTGTGGCGCTGCCGGCCTCCGGTCTCTACCCCATCGCGGTGCTCGCTCTCACGGTCCTGGCCTACTCCGGCATGTCCTCCCTCCACGCCTCGGGCTTCGCCGCCGTCTACACCGCCGCGCTCGTGCTCGGGAACTCCGAGCTGCCGCACCGAGCCGCCACGAGGTCGTTCTCCGAAGGAGTCGCGTGGCTCGCGCAGATCGGGCTGTTCATCATGCTCGGGCTGCTGGCCTCACCGAGCCGGATCTCGCTCGAGCACGTCTCCTACGCGATCGCCGCGGGGCTGATCCTGACCCTCGTCGCGCGTCCGCTGTCGGTGGTGGTCTGCTCGCTGCCCTTCCGGATGAGCTGGCGTGAGCAGGGGTTCCTCTCGTGGGCGGGCCTGCGCGGCGCGGTGCCGATCGTCCTCACCACCATCGCGCTGGCCAACGAGGTCGACGGGGCGACCGAGCTGTTCGACATCGTCTTCGTGATGGTGGTCATCTTCACGGTGCTCACCGCCCCCACGCTGCCGTGGTTCGCCAAGCTCCTCGGAGTGGCGCACACCGGTGAGCCCCGTGACCTCGACGTGGAGGCGGCGCCGCTCGAACGGATCGCCGCGGACCTGCTCCAGGTGACGATCACGAGGAGGTCCCGCCTGCACGGCGTCGAGGTCGGCGAGCTCCGGCTCCCGGTCGGGGCGTCCGTGGCGTTGATCGTCCGCGAGGGGCACACGATGGTGCCGGCGGACCGGACGGTGCTCCGCCGCGGCGACGACCTCCTCGTGGTCACCCCGCGACGGCTTCGCGAGGAGACCGAGGACCGGCTGCGTGCGGTGTCCCGCTCGGGTCGCCTGGCCCAGTGGTGGTCGGAGGAGTGATCAGTCGACCGGCGGGACCGACTCCACCGGTACGCAGTACTCCTGGGGCTTCTTGACAGTGAGCGACCGCGGCGCCTTGCTGAGGCGCTCGAAACCGTTGCCCACGATCACGTCGACGCCGTCCCCGAGGTCCTCGTCGGAGAAGCGCACCTTCACGTCCTTGCCGAACTGGAGCGCGACGAGGCGCGCGGCGGGGTCGTTCTCGATCGTGGACCACACCTGGACGCGGCGCACCTTCACGTCGGAGGGGGCGTTGCCGAGGTCGCCCCCGACGAAGCCGCGCTCCATGAGTGCGTCGAGGGTCTCCCCGGCCAGCCCGGTGCGGGTGCCGCCGTTGAAGACGCTCACCCGGATCTGCTTGGCGCGGACCTTGCCGCCGGCCTCCACCTGCTCGGTGGTGCACGTGGGCCCCGGCTCGGTGACGATCAGCCCACCACCGGGAACCTCGGCGAAGAGGGACCTCCAGCCCCACACCGCCCCCACGACGAGGACCCCGGTGAGGGCGAGCATGGTGAGGGCGGTGGTGATCTCTCGACGACCCAACGGCTCAGCCTTCCATCGGGTGGACGCGGGCGTGCAGGACCTGACGCTGCTGCAGAGCCGCCCGGAGCGCTCGGTGCAGGCCGTCCTCGAGGTAGAGCTCGCCGTGCCACTCCACGACGTGGGCGAAGAGGTCGCCGAAGAAGGTGGAGTCCTCGTCGAGGAGCGTGGCGAGGTCGAGGGTGTCCTTGGTGGTGACCAGCTCGTCGAGCCGGACCTGTCGAGGGGGAAGTGCGGACCAGTCCCGCGACCCGAGCCCGTGCTCGGGGTAGGGCCGGTGGTCGCCCACTCGCTTGAAGATCACAACGGTCAGCATAGGTGAGCCCTGCTCCTGGCCCCTCCGCCGCTGGCTAGGCTGCCGGGATGAGCAGCGACGACGAGGCGGGTTCCATCACCGAGGCGGTTCGGACCGGGTACGCCTTCGACGGCGCCGCGCTCGAGCTCGGGTCCCTGATGCTGGGCCCGGACCAGATGGCCGATGCTCCGGTGCGCATCCCGCTCGGGATGGTCAACCGGCACGGGGTCAGGAGTGGCAGGGCCGAGGTTTCCCGGTGGAGCTCTTCGCGATCGGCGGTGAGGGCACCGGGGTCCCGTTGCGCGCGACCATCTCGTCGTTCGGCCCGACGCTGTTGTCGAAGGTGCTCGGCCTCAACGACACCCAGGAGTCCTCGCTCGGCCTGATGTTCCACTACGCCGACAAGGCGGGACTGCCGCTGCTCGACCTCGCGGACCTGCGCGCCCATCGACGTTTCTCATGTGGTTGCTCGCGGACCTCTTCAACGACCTCCCGGAGGTCGCCGACATCGAAAGCCGAAGCTGGTGTTCTTCTTCGACGGGGCCCACCTGCTGTTCAAGGACGCGTCGAAGGCGTTCCTCGAGGCCATCGCGCAGACCGTCCGGCTGATCCGTTCGAAGGGAGTCGGCGTCTTCTTCGTGACGCAGAGCCCCACCGACGTGCCCGGCGACGTCCTCGCGCAGCTCGGCTCCCGTGTGCTGGGCATCGGCGAGGCCGTCGTGACCGTGATGAACGAGCGTGGCGCCCCGTCCCCGGTGGCGTGGACGATGCTGCGGGCGCCGGAGTCCCGGATGAGCCCCGCCGACCAGCAGGTCATGGACGCCGCGGTCTCGGCCTCGGCGCTGAACGTCAAGTACGCCGAGGCGCTCGACCGCGACTCCGCGCACGAGATGCTCGCGCGCAAGCTCGAGGCCCCTCAGAAGATCCCCTACCCGAAGAGGTCCGCGCCGGTACCGCAGGAGCAGGGCAGCGTGGTGCACGACATCCTCACCTCGCCCGTGGCCAAGGACCTTGCGCGGACCGCCGTGAGGGAGATCCTGCGCGGCGCGTTCGGGACGGCCCGGCGGCGCTGAGGCCGGCGACCGGCGGGTCGGGCTCCCCGCGGCGCGGTTGTGTCCGAGGATGTTGACGGGCGTGTGACGTACCAGTACGGTGCGGCGAACTAGAACGCGTTCCAGGAGGCCCCATGGACCCGGTCGAGCTGCTCCTCGCGGTCGAGGAGATCAAGCAGCTCAAGTACCGGTACCTGCGGACCCTCGACCTGAAGTGCTGGGACGACTTCGCGGAGGTCTTCGTGCCCTCGGCGACCGGCGACTACGGGGAGGGTCTGTCGTTCGGCTCGCGTGACGAGCTCGTCGACTTCATGCGCGCCTCGCTCGGACCGCGCATGCTCACGCTGCACCAGTGCCATCATCCCGAGATCGTCGTCGACGGTGACCGCGCGACCGGGGTCTGGTACCTCGAGGACAAGGTCCTCATGCCCGATCACCGCCTGGTCCTGGAGGGCGCTGCGTTCTACGAGGACCGCTACGTGCGAACCGGCGAGGGGTGGCGCATCGAGCACACCGGCTACCGGCGCACCTACGAGGCGACCGTGTCGATGGACGACGTGCCGAGCTACACGCTGACGATCGGCAAGGCGTACGCGTGAGCCACGACCACAAGGCAGTCTTCGTCCTCTGGTGCCACGAGGGGCAGAGCGCCGAGCTGCTCGCCAAGTCCCTGCTCGTCGACGCCGGGCGCCGGCTCGGGGCGGCCGGGGCACGTGGCGTGCAGGTCAACATCTCCGACGCCGCCGTCGCCGCGGCGATGCTGCGACTCACGGCCTTCCCCGCCCCGGTCGACGCCGTGGTCAGCGTGTGGCTGCCCTCGGCGGACGCCGGTGCCGTCACCGCGGTGCTGTCCCAGGTCGCGCGGCACGTCGAGGGCTGGTTCGTGGAGGAGGAGGCGCCGATCCCGCCTCCCGACGTACCTCTGGGTGAGCGTCAGCCCGGACTGGCCAACGTCGCCTTCCTGAGGAGGCCGGCCGAGCTGCCCTACGAGCGTTGGCTCGAGCTGTGGAAGACCCGACACACCAAGGTCGCCATCGATGCGCAGGCCACCTTCGGCTACGTCCAGAACCGGGTGCTCGGGCCCGCGACCGACGGAGCGTCGCAGGTCGACGCGGTCGTCGAGGAGCTGTTCCCGATCGAGGCGCTGACCGACCCCCACGCGTTCTACGGGAGCCGTGGCGACGGCCATGAGCTGTGGCGGCGGGCGACCGTGATGCTCGAGAGTGTCTCGGCCTTCGGCGCCGACCGCGACGTCGACGTCGTCCCGACGAGCCGCTACCGCGTCGTCTGAGGGCGACCGCCGAACTCACAAACTGCGTAAGTCGGACTTGACTAGCGCGAACTGACCATTTCCTCAGGTCTTTGGTCTCTACAAACACAGCACGAACAGCACTGTCCTGCTCATGCATGCCGCGAAACCATCGAAGACGGATGCATCGCGACAGGCTCGGATATCGCGACACGAAGCGGCAGTTGACCGACCCGGAAGGCTGCCCGAGCGAAGTGGGGAATGCAGCATGCACGTCCGACGTGTCCTCCTGTCCGCAACAGTCGCTCTCACTCTCACCATCCCGACCCTGGCGCCGGCGCACGGTGACACGAGTGGCATCTCCGAGGGGCCACGCCACGAGCGGAACGTGAGCGCCACCCCCGACCTCGCCTCGTCCAAGGCGAAGATCGACGGGTTCGGGTTCTACGTGCCCGCGAGAAGCGCGGCCGGCGATGCCGTCGAGGTGGAGTACCGGGACGCGTCGGGGGACGTGGTCGAGACCCGGGACGAGGCCAGACCTCTGATCTCCGTCTACACCGACGACGACTCCGACCCGGCGAAGGGCGACGACGTCTGGGCCGCCTACTCCCTCGACGACGGCGACACCTGGCAGCTGACGAACCTGAGCATGGCAGCAGGGCGTTCCTCCTTCACCGTCGACGAGGGAGAGGAGTCCCAGCGGGACTACCCCGGCATGGTCTCCAAGCCGGCACTCACGATGAAGGCGAACAAGGTGCTCGTGTCGTGGACGAGCTCCTTCTGCGACGACGGCTTCCCTGCCTACGAGGGCAGCGAGGAGGACCCGTACGGCGTCTCGGTCCCGCAGCGGTCCGTGGACTACACCGACCAGGGCTACCCCGAGGTGGGCGAGGTCCCGTTCAAGTGCCTCTGGGCGACGCGCGGACTCGTGGACAAGACGACGGGCGCGATCACCTGGTACCAGCCCGAACGGCTCACCTCCGGCGCCCGCTACGCCATGCAGGTGGCGTCGAGCTCCGCGCCGAACGCCGGCTTCGTCGTCGCCTGGGCGGAGGACCCCGACGGCCTCGACCCGGGCCAGGCGCGAGGACCCGGCGAGGGCTGGACCGGTGCGAACCCGCACCCCGGCACGGACGTCTGGTACTCGTACCTGCCGATGAGCAGCTTCGACGCGAGCTCGTCCGCCTCGGACCCGGACGACCCGGAGCAGATCGCGCTCCGGCCACGGCCGGTGAGACGCTTCGAGATCCCGGTCCCGGTGTCCGACAACGCACAGCTCGACCCGTCGGACCCACCGGCCGCCGTCGGCGCCACCAGGCCCGCCCTGGGCGTCTCGCCGTACACCTTCACCAAGGCCGACGGCAGCACAGGTCGTAGCGCCTGGGTGGCCTACGGGTACGAGGAGACCAAGGAGGGCGACCTCGCGGACGACGACGTCGAGACGGGAAAGCAGGTCTTCCACCACGCCTTCCGGTTCGACGACCCCGACGTCTTCGCGTCCGGCGACCTCGTCAGCGACCCGGCACAGAGCGGTCGCAGGGTCCGCTACATCACCCAGCCGATGGCGGAGCTGGGCGACTCGCGGACGCTCGGCGCCCTGCTGTACCGGATGGGGGGCGAGCAGCACGCGGGTGCGGCGGACTTCATCGTGCACCGCTTCGTGGTCCCCGGCACCGAGGGAGCGGGCGACAACCCGTTCCGGCTCGCGAACCTCACCGGGCCCGTCAACGTCAGCGCGACCTCCGAGGAGACCAGGGTGGCGGACCCGACGACCGGTGTCCCGCGCGTGGCCCGGTGGACCCAGACCGAGGCGAACCTCGACGACAGCACGTTCGCGTCCGGCCTGGAAAGCGCCCGGGGGCACCGCGGCATGATCAAGGGCGACTTCCTCGCCCTGGGCTACCTGTGGACGCCGAACTGGGACCTCTACCTGCAGGGCCTGGACATCGAGAACTACTACGTGCGGCGCTCCTTCGACGGTGGCGCGTCGTTCACCTCGGCACCGGCGGAGGCGCCGTACGACGGTGACGGCGTGACCAGCTGCCGCTGGTTCAACGATCCCGTCACGGGTGACCTGCTGGCGCCGGAGTGCCACAAGGTGGCGGCCGGCGCGTTCGAGCCGGCGCAGAACCTCACGCGTCTCGACGGTTTCGACGAGACCGCGATCGAGCCACGGCTCTTCGGCCTTCCCGGGTCCATCCCGGCGTCCGAGGGCTCGGGGACCGAGCCGGGCGTGCCCTACCCCGAGGACGTACAGGACGTGTCGGTCCTCTGGCAGGCGTGGGGCACCGGGGCACCGCAGGAGGCGGCCGCCGGTGACGACGGCGGCGACTTCTCCGCACAGGACGCCGACATCCCCCTCCCCGGCGAGGACGACGGCAAGGGACCGCTCGACCTGTTCTTCACCTTCAGCCAGGACTACGGCGACACCTACGTCGAGAACGACGTCATCGCCGACGGCCCGTCCGCGCAGGCCGAGGTCCAGCTGCGTTTCTCGCCGGACGGCTCGAAGATGTACGCCGCCTGGAACGACCTCGGGACCCTGGCGGGTGTCGACGAGCAGCTCGACGTCTTCTTCCGCAGGCTCATGCCCGACGCCTTCCCCCACAACACGACGCCGGGCGAGCTCAGCCTCTCGGCGGCGACCTACGCCGTGGACGAGGGTGACGACCTCGAGGTCGTGGTGAACCGCGTGACCGGCCACCGAGGGGCCGCCGCCGTCACGGTGTCCACCGAGGACGGTACGGCGAAGGCGGGCGACCACTACGAGGCGTTCACGAAGGAGCTCGCCTGGGACCACGGGGACCGCGCCGCCAAGTCCGTCACGGTCCACACCGTCGAGGACGACGTGGACAACGCCGACCGTGAGCTCCGTGTGGTGCTCACAGCTGCCGAGGGCGCGCTCCTCGGGAGGCACGTCCTCGCCCGGGTACGCATCCGCGACGACGACGACGCGGTCGCTCCCCGGTCGAAGGCTTCCTCGCCCACGTTGACCAACCGAGTGAAGATCCCCGTCTCCTACGAGGCGACCGACGACGAGTCCGGCGTCGCAGGGGTGGAGCTCTTCGTCAAGAAGCCGGGGACCACGAAGTTCGTCCTCGCCGCCACGGAGACGACCTTCGACGGCCGGATGAGCTACGCGACGAACGGCCGGAACGGTCGCTACTCCTTCTACACCGTCGCCCAGGACGAGAAGGGCAACCGTGAGCCCGTCCCGACGACACCCGACACGGTCACCACCCTCGACACCGTGGCCCCCACGGTGCTCACACCTTCGGTGAGGCCGCGTCCGTTCGACATCGGCCGGGACGGCGTCCTGAAGATGCGCGGCACGGTGGCCGAGCCGGCCACGACGCAGTTCCTGGTCAAGCGTCACGGTCGCGTCGTGCGTGCGCTCCGCCCCAGTTCCTCCGAGGCCGGTGTGGTCAGGCGTCGCTGGAACGGCAGGCGGGACGACGGCGCCCTCGTCAGGGCGGGACGGTTCGTCGTTGTGCTGAAGGCCACCGACGAGGCCGGCAACGTCGCGCGGCGGCACGTCGGCCTGAGGTTGCGCAGATAACCGAGCTCCCCGCCGGCCCGCACGGACCCCAGCTCGCCGGCGGGGTCGCACCACCACAGGAGACCGGATCTCACAAGGACCCAGCCTCGACGACAAGAGCGTTGGAAAGGAACAGAGATGAAACGCTCGAAGGTCATCATCGGTCTCACCTCAACAGCATTGGTGCTCCCCATGGGGGCAGTAGCGGCAGCCGCGGTAGAGGTACCGGCGGAGCCCACGGAGCTGACCGAGTGGGTGAGTGACAACGGAGGACCGGCGGGACGCGAGCTGCCCGCGATCAGCGCGGACGGTCGCTACGTCGTCTTCGTAGCCCGTAGCTCGGCGCTCAAGGGCGTCTACGTCAAGGATCGCAAGCTGCCGGACAAGAAGGCATGGCAGCTGTGGGCGGGGGACGCGTTCAACCCGGACATCAGTGCCGACGGCGAGTACGTCGTGTGGGCCAACTACGGCAGCCCCAAGGTCGTCTACCGGCTCAAGTGGCGAGACACCGGTGCCGTGCCGGAGGTCGTCAGCGTCGCCGACGACGAGCGCGTGCCCAGTGCCGTCTCCGACTACCCGTCGATCAGCGGTGACGGGAGGTACGTCGCGTTCCAGTCCATGGACAAGGCGCTCGACGCGGAGGCCATCCCCGGCAAGGCCGGCGGCGGCCCCAACAAGGTGTACGTGCGCGACACGAAGCTCGGCACCACCGAGATGGTGAGCGTCGTCGACGTGGACACCGGGGACCAGATCGTGAACGGCAACGCCCTCAAGCCCGACATCACCCCGGACGGTCGCTACGTGGCCTTCGCCTCGGACGCGAGCGTCCTCCAGGGCATCGAGGAGGAGGGGCACGAGGAGCTCGTGACGGCCGCAGCCGAGGAAGAGGAGGAGACGGCGGCCCAGGTCTACCTGCGTGACCGTACGACGAAGACCACGACTCCCGTGAGCCTGGCCTCCGACGGCATCGCGTTCGGTGACCTCGGCAGCGCGCTGGAGTACGGCCCGAGCGTCAGCGACGACGGGACCCTGGTCGCGTTCGAGTCCGACGCCACGAACCTCGTGGCCGGCGACACCAACGACGACACCGACGCGTTCCTGCGCGACATGGCCGCCAAGTCGACGAAGCGCATCAGCCTCGACGAGACGGGTGCGCAGGTGGACCTGCCGAACCCCGACGCCTACCTTGCGCTCGCCGCCAAGCCAGGCGGTGGCGGTGGGGGCGAGGAGAGCGACGACCTCACGCCGAACGTCGGCGCCGGCCCGGTCGTCAGTGGTGACGGCGAGTTCGTCGCCTTCGAGTCCCTGGCGGCGCTCACCCCGGACGACGAGAACACCCGGTCGAGCACGTGCACGCCCGAGGACGGTGAGACGGTGTCCGGCACCGTCTACGTCTCCGACGTCTACCGCTACGCGGTCAGCGCCGGCGACATCGACCGGCAGAGCGTGGCGAACGACGTCGAGGGTGCCTTCGAGGCCGAGGGCTACCGGATCGACGGGATGACCGGACTCTGCACGCCGGTGCGGAACGGCGCGGACCCGGCCATCAGCGAGGACGGCACGCGGGTGGCTTTCGTCTCCAACGGGAACCTCAGCGGCACCTTCCTCGTCGAGGACGAGGAGGAGGGGGAGGGCGAGTCCGACGGCGAGGCCATCGAGCCCAACACCTTCCTCCACCGGCCGAACCCCGAGCCGGACGGCGTCGCCCCGACGTCGAAGGCCACGGGGGCCGCGTACGTGAACACCAAGAAGTTCCTTGCCAAGTACGTCGCGGCTGACGACACCTTCCCGAGCTCCGGCCTGGCGAAGGTGGAGCTGTGGCTCATGCGGCCGGGCGAGACCAAGTTCACCAAGCGCCAGGTCGACCTCGCCGATGCGATCGACGGCAGGTTCACGGTCGCCTCCCGTGTGGGCGGCAAGTACCGCTACT
>Ga0208537_1000075_pt1 | contig 15754 bp, 12 predicted proteins | sample MayberrySE_TuleA_FD_185672 | JGI IMG/M metagenome (GOLD analysis project Ga0208537, IMG submission 185672) | Natural and restored wetland microbial communities from the San Francisco Bay, California, USA, that impact long-term carbon... | ecosystem: Environmental > Terrestrial > Soil > Wetlands ...
GTGACTCCGGCCGAGTGTGCGAGGGGGTCGACCCTATGGGGCGCGGCCGAGCGAAGGCTAAGCAGACGAAGGTTGCTCGCGACCTGAAGTACCGCTCTCACGAGACGGACCTCAGCGCGCTGGCCCGAGAGCTGCACGGCGAGTCTGGGAAGGGCACGTCGGACAACGCGAACGACTCCGACGAGTACGACGAGTGGGCTGACTACTCAGAGCCCACGCGTCGCGACTGACTTCTCCCGAAGCCAAGCAACATCCGACTGCGAGGACCCGCGGTCCCGCTCACGGCATGACCGTGGGCACGGACCGCGGGTTTCGCATGCCCGCATGAGCCGCTCGGCGCCGCGTGAGCCGCGTCCGCCGCGGGTGACGCTGAAGAGCGCCACTGGCCTGGACCAGTGACGCTCTCGTCGAGTCAGCCGCCGGTACGTCGGAGAACCGCCCCCTCGTACGCCGGGCGGCGCGGCCGTCGTACGACCGGGCTCAGCCCTTCAGCCAGATCCCCCGCAGGCGACCGACTTCCTTCATGCGGCGCTCGGCGAGCCGGTCCGCGGCGACCGCCGGGGGCACGCCCTCCTCGGAGGCGAGCGCGAACACCTGCGCCGTCGTGTCGTAGATCTTCGCCGCACGGTGCTTCGCGCGGTCGAAGGAGAAGCCCTCGAGCTCGTCCGCGACCTGGATCAGACCGCCGGCGTTCACCATGTAGTCGGGGGCGTAGAGGATCCCGCGGTCCTGCAGCTGCTTCTCGATGCCCTCGTGGGCGAGCTGGTTGTTGGCCGCGCCGCAGACGATCTTGGCGCTGAGCACCTCCACGACCTCGTCGTCGAGGGCCCCGCCGAGCGCGCAGGGTGCGTAGACGTCGAGCTCGGACCGCACCAGCTCGGTCGTGTCTGCCACGGCGCGCACCTGCGGGTGGTCGGCCTGGACCCGTGCGACAGCCGCCGGATCGACGTCGGTGACCACCACATCGGCCCCGTCGTCAACCAGATGGGTGACCAAATGGTGACCAACTTTGCCGACGCCCGCGACTCCGACAGTCCGCCCGTGAAGGGTCGGGGCACCCCATGTCACCTCGGCGGCTGCGCGCATCCCCTGGAAGACGCCGAAGGCCGTGAGGACCGACGAGTCACCCGCTCCGCCGTGGGCCACGGTCCGGCCCGTGACGTAGGAGCACTCGCGCGCGATGTTGTCCATGTCCTCGGGGAAGGTGCCGACGTCACAGGCCGTGTAGTACCGCCCGTGGAGCGACTGCACGAAGCGTCCGTAGGCACGCAACAGCGCCTCTGTCTTGATCTTGGCGGGGTCGCCGATGATGACGGCCTTGCCTCCGCCGAGGTCGAGACCGGCCAGCGCAGCCTTGTAGGACATGCCCTTCGACAGGTTCAGCACGTCCTCGAGCGCGGCCTGCTCGTTGGCGTACGGGTAGAAGCGGGTGCCCCCGAGTCCGGGGCCGAGGGCGGTGGAGTGGATGGCGACGATCGCCTTGAGGCCGGTGGGTTCGTCATGACAGAAGACGACCTGCTCGTGGCCGGAGCCGAGCTCGAATACGCCGGCGGACTGCTGCGGTGCGGTCACGGTGGTGACCCTTCCTCGTCGGGCCCGCGGGGTGTTGCGGGCTACTGTTGGACTGGCCCGCGGGGGTGGTGCGAGCGTGATGACCAGCCTACGGAGATCACGCGATTCGTGCGACCTGGGTCACAAGAACCCTGTCCGACTGTGGGCAGTCCAGACCACTTGGTGGTTCATAGGGACCATTGTCCCAATTCAAACTGCTCCTTACTCTCATTAATGGCACCATTGAATGAACATGACCAGGGCTTCCGCCCTGGTCGTGGGTGGGTACCGACAGGGAGGGAGGTTCGCATATGAACATGCGACCACCTGAGTCCGAGGCGCTGCTCACGCCTGCCGAAGTCGCGGCCATGTTCCGGGTTGACCCTAAGACGGTCACCCGGTGGGCCAAGGCCGGCAAGCTGAGCTCGATCAGGACTCTCGGAGGACATCGCCGTTATCGCGAGTCCGAAGTGCGCGAGTTGCTCACGGGGATGGTTCCCGAGCAGCGTCGCGGGGACGAGAGCTGAGAGGGAGGCTCGAATCCCGGGGGGACGTAGCGGCTTGGGTATCGGATGCCGGGGGGCGCCGACAACCTCGGTTCGAACGTTCGAGGACCTAGCACCTCAGAGGTGCTAGGTCCTTCCTTGTGTTCTGGGCGGTCAGCGCAGGCCGCGTACGTAGCCGGCCAGCCGCCGCCCGTCGCGCACCCGCTGCTCCCAGGTGATCCCCATGGCCACGAGCAGCACACCCGCCGCCCCGATGAGGGCCCACCGCGGAACCGCGTCGGCGACCGGTGTGGCCAGACGGAGCACCAGCAGCGTGCCGACCCAGGCGCCGTGCACGACGGGGGCGCTCCAGCGCAGCCGGACCCCTCCGAGCACCAGCGCGAGGCACGCGACGCCGAGCAGCACCGAGCGGAGCGCGATCGGGTCGGCGAGGACCCAGAGCAGGCTCGGCACCAGCGCGAGAGCGAGTCCCGGAGTGAGCGCGGCCATCGTGCTCGACCCGGGGTTCGTCCGCAGGTGCACGAGACCGACGGCGAGCAGGGCAACCGCAGAGGGCAGTGTGTACGCCTCGGGCGTCTCCACACCCAGGTCCGCGAGCCGCACCCAGCTGGCCAGGACGAGCAGGAGGCCGCCGAGCCAGCCCACGACCCTGCGGTCCGGGCGGAGCAGGGCCATGGCCGCGGCGGCGGCGCCCGCCAGGGTCAGGTACACCGCCGCCCATGTGGGCGTCGAAGTCGCGGCTGCGAGGTCCGCCCCGGCGATCGACACCACGCCGGCGGACACAAGCGCCCCTGCCTCGACGCCGAGGCGGGCGTAGGTCGCCGGCCCGGCCACGCGGACCCGGTCGTCGAGGTACGGGCCGCCGAGGACGACGGCGGCGAGCACGAGCAGCACCGCGACGGCGATCCACTGGGGCGGAGCCCCGGCGATGGTCCCGATGGTCCAGACGAGTGTGGCCGTCGCGCCCGACACGAGGGCGCCGGCGCCAACGCTGACCTCGAGCGCGGACCAGCGCAGGTGAACGACGGCGGCGCCGCCCAGGACGACCACGGCCGTCATCAGCGTGAGCCACTCGGCGTGGACGGCCAGGACGAGCGAGACCGAGACGAAGATCGCGGCCAGGCTGAGGGGGAGTGCGTTCTGTCGCCGCATGGACGCGACGACGAAGCCCGAGCCCGCGGCGAGGAGCGCGAGGGTGACGAGCCACATCGGCACCGGGTACAGCGCCAGGGTGAGCACCACCGTGGCTGCGGCCAGCGCGACGACCACGTCGAGGTCGAGCAGCGGAGCGACCACCCGTTCCGCCCAGCTGAACGAGCGGGCCACCGCCACGAGGGCGGCGACCGCCGCCACCACGACGACCGGCAGCAGCCAGGACGCGAGCTCCCACGTGGGGACGAGCCGGGTGACGAACGAGTCGTCGGCGTTGCCGGACCACCGGGCGCTGCCGGCGTCCACCATCCGTTGGAGCCCGTCGAGGGCGAGGAGCCACGCGGCAGCAGCCATCCACAGCAACCCCAGCCCCACCGGACCGCCGAGGCTGCGTCGCCACGGCTGAGGTGCGAACCAGGTAGCGGCAGAGACGGCGAGCACGAGGAGGGCGCCGGCCGCCGTGCGCTCCGTGACGGTCTCGTCCGTGAACGGGGCGAGCGCCGCCCCGGCCAGCACGAGGGCAGCCACTCCGAGAGCAGCGACGCGTACGCCCAGGGGCAGCCGGACGACGAGGGCGAGCCCACCGACGAGCGCCGCGGCCACGATCAGCGGCCAGGCCTCGAGGTCGGCCCAGAGCTCGCGGAAGGTCGGGTTCGTCAGGGCGCGGTCCCACGAGGTGGCGGCGAGCGCGAGCCACGCGAGGACGCCGACGGCGCCGACCCCGACGCTGAGGACGACCATGCGTGCTGCGTGAGCCGCGAGGGCTGCGGCGGCGGTGAGTACGACGGCCAGGGTCAGCGCAGCGGAGAGCGCGAACCAGTCCGCTGCGACCATGCCCGACGCGGCACAGGCGACGCCGAGGGTCGCGAACACCTCCGCTCCGACCAGGGCGCCCACCGACGTCCGGCGTACCGCGATGGCGGCGGCAGCCCCGGCCAGGGCGACCACGACGCCGAGGAGCACGAAGAACTCGGCCGTGGCGATGTCGCCGAACCACCCCGCGTCACGGGCGCCGAAGAGGTCGAAGGTGAGGAGGCCGAGCGCCACCACGCCGAGGGACTCGGAGGCCGCCCGGAGGTCGCGGCGCGCGGCCCAGGCCGAGAGACCGCCCGCGACGGCGGTGAAGCCGAGCAGGGTGGCGGTGCGGCCGGCGACACCCATGGCCGACCAGGCCACGGCGAGGAACACGAGCGCGGCGATGAGCAGGCAGAGCGCACCGAGGCCGAGGAGGATCTTCGGGACGGACGCACCGCTGAGGCCGACGTGGTGGTGCGCAGCGGGCGGCGTCGGGCCGCCCGGACCGGGGGCCGACGGAGCCGGGGCCTCGGGGCGGACCAGGGTGTCAACGCCACCGGCAGGACGGGTCGCCGTCGCGGCCGCCGCGCGGGACGTAGGGGCGGCCGCAGCGGGAGTGGCCGGGGCTCGCATCGCCGAGAGAAGATCGTCCGCGGTGCTGAGCGTGGCGAACAGCTTCGCGGCCAGTGGACCCTCGAGGGAGAGCCCGCAGCCCGGGCAGCGACTGGCGCCGAAAGGCATCGGGGCCAGGCAGTCCGGGCACCGTTCGGGGTCGGCATATCTCGTCATGTCTCCATTGACCCACCGCTGTCCCCCGGAAGGGCAGGGTCCATCGGCTCAAAAAGGCCTGAGTACCTGCACCTAGACGGCACCTGAGCCGTTCCGGCAGGTGACCGCTCGGTAGGATCTGGGCGGCGCGGCCGGCCGGCCGCCGGCTCTCGAGAGGCTCTGGTGATGACCGCGACGACCCGGGCGACGCCCGCGCTGTTGTGGTCCCGCGCTGCGCTCCTCGCGACCGTGGTCGTCGTGGTCTCCGCGGTCGGGCACGTGAGCGCCGACGGGCGCCTCCCCGGCCCCTCCTCCCTGGCCGCTCTGCTCGTCGCGACCACGGTCGTCTCCGCCAGGTTCCTCACCCGGCAGGCGTCGACCCTGCGACTGGTGGCGTTGCTCGTGGGCGGTCAGAGCGCCATCCACGCCGCGCTCACCGCGATGGCCGGTCACGGGCCGCCCCCGCGCCCGACCGGACCTGCGGCGTCGTTCGTGTTCGAGGGGACCCGGACCGAGCGGACCGGTTCGTACTTCGACCAGGTCGCCGCGATGCAGGCGTCGTCCGCTGTGGAGCCGGGTGCGGCCGCCGGGCCCGACGTGGCGGCCGGCATCTCGCACCTCGTCGAGCACCTGAGCACCCAGAACCCTGCGATGGTGCTGGCGCACCTCCTGGCCGTGGTGCTGCTCGGCGCCTGGCTGGCCGTGGGCGAGCGTGCGCTGTGGACCGTCCTGATGCTGACCACGAAGCGCCTCTCCCGCGTCGTCCCGCGCGCCGCGGCAGCCGCCCTCGCACGGTCGGTCTGCCTGCTCCTCGAGCGCGTCCGGCGTACCCCCTCCCTCGCGGCCACCGGGCGCCCCGCCGTACCCCTGCCGCATCTGCTCCACCACGTGGTCGCCCACCGCGGGCCACCCGCTCTCCTCGCCTCCTGACCTTCCTGCGCCGCGTCCGCCCGGACGAGGCGCCGGTGTGTCGCGCTCGGCGCGACACCCGTCCCCCTACATCTGCTCGAGGAGAGCTCACATGTCTTCAACCACACGTACCTTCCTGCGCGGCAGGCGTTCTGGCGCGACCGCCACTGCCGCCGCCGTACTGCTGATCGGCCTCACCGGCTGCGCGAGCAGCAGCGCCGGCGGGGCGACCGCCGGGGCCGCCGAGGAGTCCGGCATCGACGTCTCGGACGCCTGGGTCCGCGCCACCGAGGGCACCGAGGACCCGTCGATGACGGGCGCGTTCATGACCATCGACAACGAGGGCGACGAGGACGTCACGCTGACCGGCGCCTCGACCCCCGTGGCCGGGATGGTCGAGCTGCACGAGATGGCGATGTCCGACGGTGCCATGGTCATGCGCAAGATCGAGGGAGGCATCGAGGTGGAGGCCGGGTACGGCCAGGTCCTCATGCCCGGCGGCAGCCACGTCATGCTGATGGACCTCTCCGAGGGGCTCGCGCCCGGGGACGAGGTCGAACTCGTCCTCGAGTTCTCCGACGGGACCAGCGAGGAGCTGACCCTGCCGGTGAAGGAGTTCAGCGAGGAGGAGGGGCACTACCACGAGTCCGACGCCCCTCACTCGCACCCGTCCATGAGCCCGAGCGGCTCGTCGAAGCCGTGACCGGTTCACCCACCTCGCGCCGGCGGTTCCTGGGCTACCTGGGAGCCGCCGCCGCGGGGGCCGGCGTCGCAGCGCCGGTGACCGCCGCGACGGGGCGCGAGGACGCCGAGCCGTCCGGCCCGGCGACCCCGATGGCCACCCTCAGCCCCTACGGCGAACACCAGACCGGTATCACGACGCCCACCCAGCGCTTCGTCGAGACGGTCGCGGTCGACCTGCTGCCCGACACCGACGTGGATGCCCTGGGTCGGCTGATGCGCCTGTGGACCGGAGACGTGGTCGCGCTGATGGACGGTCGCCCGGCGCCGGGCGACACCGCGCCGGAGCTCGCCTCTCCCAACGCCGACCTGACCATCACGGTGGGTTGGGGGCCCGGCGTGTTCGCGCTGCCGGGCCTCGGGGAGGCACGGCCGGCGGGCCTGCACGACATACCCGCGATGCGGCACGACCGGCTCGAGGAGCGCTGGTCGGGCGGCGACCTGCTGCTGGTGGTCGGGGCTCACGACGGTACGACGGTCGCCCACACCGTGCGACGCATGCTGGCCGACGCCGCTCCCTTCGCCCAGCTGCGCTGGCGACAGAGCGGCTTCTGGAACGGGTTCGGCCAGGACGGCCGGCCCACGACGGGGCGGAACCTCTTCGGGCAGGTCGACGGGAGCGCCAACCCCTCGCCGGGCACCAGGGCCTTCGACGAGGCGGTCTGGGCCGCCGAGCCGGGGTGGTTCGAGGGAGGGACGACGCTGGTCGTCCGGCGGATCGCGATGGACCTCGACCTGTGGGACACCGCGACCCGTGCCGAGCAGGAGCACTCGATCGGCCGGCGCCTGTCCGACGGGGCGCCGCTGACGGGGGGAGATGAGACCGACGACCTCGACCTCACCGCGGCCGACGGCGACCGCCCCGTCATCGCCCTGCGGGCGCATGCCCGCCTCGCCCACCCGACGATGAACAACGGCTTCCGGATCTTCCGCAAGGGGCTGAACTACACCTACGACGACGGGTCGGGAGGAACCGAGAGCGGCCTGCTGTTCCTGAGTTTCCAGGCCGACATCGCCCGCCAGTTCACCCCGATGCAGCAGCGGCTCGACAACGCCGACCTGCTCAACGAGTGGACGACGGCCACGGGGTCGGCGGTCTTCGCGGTCCTGCCGGGGTTCGAGGAGGGCGGCTGGCTCGGGGACACGCTGCTCGGCTGACCACGGCCCGGTCACCTGTGCAAGGGAAACGGGACCGACGGCCCTAGTGCTGGCCCTGTCTCCTGGGCGGAGATGGGAGGAGTTGTAGTCGAGGGAGGTGAGTCGTGTGGCAGTCCTGGAGCAGAGGATCAACCACAGCACGCTCGAGGTCGTGCTTCGTCCGACGGAGCCGGTGGCGGCGGTGTACCTGGGGGCGGCCCCGGACGTGGCCAACGAGTACCAGCTCGCCTGGGAGACCAGGTGGCGGCCGTTGGCGGCGGCCCTGCGCGAGCAGGGGGCGGACGAGGAGACCGTGAAGGCACTCGAGGCGGCGGTGGCGGCTCCGGCGGCGGCGAGGGCGGCTCGCGGCTCCGGACAGGTGGCAGGTTTCGCCCGGAAGGGTGAGGCGCTCGCCGTGGTCACGCTGCCTGACCTGCCCCAGCCTGACATCGCTCGTCTCGACGCTCCCGCCCATCTGCTCCCGCTGCTCAGGTGGGCCCAGGAGCGCCCGCCGTACGTGCTGGTCGTCATCGACCGCACCGGCGCCGACATCGCGGCCTCGATCGGCGCCGGGAGCGAACCGGTCCACTCGGAGGTCGAGGGACCCGACGACGAGATCGAGAGGAACGCGCCGGGAGGCTTCAAGGCCCAGCCCCGCTACCACCGTCGTGCCGAGGACTCGTGGGCGCACAACGCTGCGGCGGTCGCGGAGGCCGTCGCGTCCGCCCTGCACCGGGTCGAGGGGAGGATCCTCGTCGTCTCCGGGGACGTCCGCGCACAGCAGCTCCTCATGGAGCGGCTCCCCGAGTGGGTGAAGCGGGAGGTCCGCGTCAAGCGGATCAGCGGGAGCCGGGGCAACGACGGCTCCCAGAAGGCGCGCGCCGAGCTGGTCGGGGGCGCGGTCCGCGAAGCCACCGAGGACGAGCTGCGGGCGCTGTGGGAGACCTTCCTCGAGGAGCGTTCACCGCACGGCCTCGCCGTCGAGGGAGCAGCGCAGACCCTCAACGCGCTCGCCACGGGCCGGATCGCCACCCTCATCGTCTCGGGCGAGGAGGGCACGAGCGACCGGGCCGCCTGGTTCGGACCGACTCCGACCGAGGTGTCGCCGGCCGAGGCCGGCCATCCGGTCGCACCGGACGCACGCCGGGGGCCGCTGGTGGACGTCGCGGTCCGTGCGGCCCTCCTCACCGGCGCGCAGGTGCGGGTGGTCCCGCCGGACGCCGGCTACGGACCGTCCGAGGGCGTGGGCGGGCTCTGCCGGTACCGCTGAGCGGCTGCCGCCCAGGACACGTCGACCGGAGGCGGCATGGGCTAGACCGATCGTCCGCGCGAGGCCGGGCACACGTCCCCCGACCGGTCGGTTCGGTCGACCCCCTGCCCGGCCGGGTCTTTAATGGAGAGGACCCCTGCACGGGGTCGGGGCGGCCGAGGTGAGCAGCCACCGGACGCCCTCGACGACCTGACTCGCTGGACCGGCCATGACTCGGACCATGCCCCGCCGAAAAGGAGTGCGTCTCGCCCACACGGGTGTCGGCGCACGTGTCCGGGTCGACCGCGAAAGACAGCGGGAGGACGGCAGCGCCGGGTGAATCCCATGGACCGTCGCAGGGTCTACTCGGACTCCGAGCTCCACGTCGACCGCCTGGGTCTTGGCTTCGTCTACGGCGAGCTCGGTCCTGAGTACGTCTCTCCCTGCTGCAACGCCGTCGTCTCGGTCTTCCGCGACGGGGTCGTCTACTGCAGCTCCTGCTGGGAGACGGTGGATCCGCTCCTCGGCGGGATCCCGGTCCCGGTGGTCGGCGACGACGACCCGGACGACGTCGCGGAGCGCTGGCTGCGCGAGGCCCTGGCCCGCATCGAGGAACGACGCAAGCGGCGTGGGGGCTCGATCCCGCCCCAGCGGCGAGCCGGAGAGGAGTCGTGAGCGGTCGCCCGCCCGCGTCGGCGCTCAGGTACGACGGTGCGAGCGCACGTGCCTGGTCTGCAGGGCGATCCGCGCGAGCATGACCAGCGCGACGACGACCGAGACCACGAAGACGCCCAACGCGATCCGGTTCTCCGCCGAGGGCCCGCCCTCGCCCGAGCGGGCCAGCAGCGCGGAGGCGAGGATCATCGCCGCGAGGATGAGTCCCGCCGCGACGACGTTGGCCAGCTTGTGGAGGCCCCGGAGGAACTCGTCCTCGTCGAATGCCTTGACCCGCAGCTCGAAGTGACCTTCGCCGATCGCGTCGAAGGCCCGGTTGACCCGGCCGGGCAGGGCCTCCACGAACTCCTTGGCCTCGAGGACGGTCGCGAACATCGCCGCCGGCGAGGTCTTCATGGAGGACCTCATCAGGTCCGTGGTGTGACGCCTCAGGGCCTCGCGTGGCTCGAAGGTGGGGTCGAGGGTCGACGCGACCAGGTCGAGGTTGAGCAGCGCCTTGCCGAGCATCACGAGCTCGGGGTCCATCTTCAGGCCGGCCTCGCCCGCCCGGCGGGTCAGCTGCAGCATCACCGCCCCGACGTCGAGGTCGGAGATCGAGGCGTCGACGGAGCGGCCGACGATGTCGGTGACCGCCCGCTCCAGCAGCACCGCGTCGAAGTCCGGGAGCTCCTCGCCGAGCGTCCGGGCGATCCGGGTCACCTCGTCGGGGCGGCCGTCGGCGAGGGCGAGGAACAGCTTGACCAGCCGTTCGCGGTAGGCGGGGGCGAGCCTCGCGACCATGCCGATGTCCAGCAGGGCGATGCGACCGTCGGGGGTCAGCAGGACGTTGCCCGGGTGCGGGTCGGCGTGGAAGACGCCCTCGACCAGGACCTGCTCGAGATAGGCCGCGAAGAGGTCGTCCGCGAGGGGAGCGCCGTCGAGCTCGAGCTGGCCGAGCGGCCCGAGCTCGGTGATCTTCCTGCCCTCCACGAACTCCATCGTGAGGATGCGGCCGGTGGAGAAGTCCGGGTACGGCTTGGGCACCACGATCCCGGGGTGGTCGGACAGGATCCGCGCGATCGTGGTGAGGTTCTCGGCCTCGCGGTGGTAGTCGAGCTCGTCGAGCAGCGACTTGCGGAACTCCTCGAGCAGGTCGGCGAGACCGTAGCGGCCGAGGTCGGTGTGGGTGTCGAGCACCTCGGCGAGGTCCGCGAGCACCTCCATGTCGTCGAGGACCTGCCGACGGATGTCGGGCCGCTGCACCTTCACGACCACCTCGCGACCGTCCCGCAGCGTCGCGCGGTGCACCTGGCCGAGTGAGGCGGCGGCGAGTGGCTTGGGGTCGAAGGTGGGGAAGACCCGGGACAGCCGGACCTCGAGCTCGGAGCTGACGATCTCCTCGACCTGCTCGAACGGAAACGGCTCGACCTTGTCCTGGAGGCGCGCGAGGGCCTCGATGTACGCCGGGGTGAGCAGGTCGACCCGGGAGGAGAGCAGCTGCCCGAGCTTGATGAAGGTCGGACCCATGGCCTCGAGGTCGTCGGCCAGTCGGGCCGCGGCCTCCGGGTCGCCGGTCTCGATCTGGTCGTCATCGAGCACGCCGTCGATGCCCGCCGAGCGCACGAGGTCACCTCGACCGTGCCGAACCAGGAGGGTGGCGATCTGGCGGTACCTCTTGGCATGGCGAGTACGCATCTTCAGCTTCATGGTGAGTCGAGGGTAGCCAACGCGGGAAGAGCGCCGGTCGGCCGCAGGGAGGCCGGGGGAACGGGGGTCCGATGTCGGTCCGAAAGGGACCAATGCCCCCTCCTGTCCAGACAAGCCGCGCGTGAGGCTGTGGGTGGCCGGACGTACCGGCCCCCGCTCGAGGCGGGACCAGATGAGAAGGTGTCCACGTTGTCACTGGTGGCCCAGGCTCCCGCTCCCACCACCCTCGATCCCCCGCCCCGTGACCCCTGGCGAGGCTTCACCGGGGCCACGTGGAGCGCGTCGGTCGACACGGGCAGCTTCATCCAGGACAACTACCGCCCCTACGAGGGGGACGCGGCGTTCCTCGCCGGACCCACCGAGCGCACCAGCCGCCTGTGGGGGCGCCTGCTGGAGATGTTCCCCGTCGAGCAGGAGCGAGGTGTGTACGACGTCGACGTGCGCGTCCCCTCGTCCATCACCAGCCACGCACCCGGCTACATCGACCGGGACGCCGAGATCATCGTGGGTCTCCAGACCGACGAGCCGCTCAAGCGGGCGATCATGCCCAACGGCGGCTGGCGGATGGTCGAGGCCGCGCTCGAGGCCTTCGGCTACGAGCCCGACCCCGTCGTCAGGGAGGTCTTCACGTGCTACCGGAAGACCCACAACGACGGCGTCTTCGACGCGTACACCCCCCAGATCCTCCGTGCTCGCAAGAGCGGCCTGATCACCGGGCTCCCGGACGCCTACGGCCGCGGCCGGATCATCGGCGACTATCGACGGGTCGCCCTCTACGGCGTGGACCGGCTGATCGACCAGAAGCGGGCCGACCGTGCGGCCCTCGACATCCGTCGCTCCACCGACGAGGTGATCCGCGACCGTGAGGAGCTCGCCGAGCAGATCCGGGCTCTGGAGGACCTGAAGAAGCTGGCGGCGTCGTACGGCTTCGACATCTCGGGTCCGGCAGGTGACGCGCGGGAGGCGGTGCAGTGGCTGTACTTCGCCTACCTGGCCGCGACGAAGGACCAGAACGGCGCCGCGATGTCCCTGGGACGGACCAGCACGTTCCTCGACGTCTACATCGAGCGCGACCTCGCGGAAGGGGCGCTGACCGAGCAGCAGGCCCAGGAGCTCGTGGACGACCTGGTGATCAAGCTCAGGATCGTCCGGTTCCTGCGCACCCCTGAGTACGACGCACTCTTCTCGGGCGACCCGACCTGGGTCACCGAGAGCATCGGGGGCATCGGGCGCGACGGCCGGACCCTCGTGACGCGCACGTCGTTCCGCTACCTGCAGACGCTCTACAACCTCGGGCCGGCTCCGGAGCCCAACCTCACGGTGTTCTGGTCGCCGGACCTTCCGGAGGGCTTCAAGCGGTTCTGCGCTCAGGTCTCGCTCGACACCAGCGCCATCCAGTACGAGTCCGACGACCTGATGCGTCCGCGCTGGGGCGACGACACGGCGATCGCCTGCTGCGTCTCGCCGATGGCGGTCGGCAAGGCGATGCAGTTCTTCGGCGCCAGGGTGAACCTCGCGAAGACGCTCCTCTACGCGATCAACGGCGGTTGGGACGAGGTCAGCGGTGAGCAGGTCGGCCCGGTGCTGCCTCGCATCCACGGCGACGTCCTCGACTACACCGAGGTCCGGGCACGGCTCGACGTGATGATGGACTGGCTGGCCCAGACCTATGTCGACGCGCTCAACGTCATCCACTCCATGCACGACAAGTACGCCTACGAGCGTCTCGAGATGGCGCTGCACGACAGCGACGTGCACCGCACCATGGCCTGCGGTATCGCCGGTCTCTCGGTCGCCGCGGACTCGCTGTCGGCGATCAGGTACGCCGAGGTGCGGCCGGTGCGCGACGACCGGGGGCTCGTCGTGGACTACGAGACGGTCGGCGACTTCCCGACCTTCGGCAACGACGACGACCGGGTCGACGAGATGGCGGTCGACCTCGTGCACTCGTTCATGGCGAAGATCCGCCGGCACAGGACCTACCGCGACGCGGAGCACACCCAGTCGGTGCTGACGATCACGAGCAACGTGGTCTACGGCAAGGCCACCGGCAACACCCCCGACGGCAGACGCGCGGGCGAGCCGTTCGCCCCCGGTGCCAACCCGATGAACGGGCGCGACCGGCACGGCATGGTCACGGCGGCGCTCAGCGTCGCGAAGCTGCCCTTCGACGATGCGCGGGACGGCATCTCGCTGACCACGACCGTCACGCCGGCAGGTCTCGGGCGGACCCGGCAGGAGCAGATCGGGAACCTTGTCGGGGTCCTCGACGGCTTCGTCGCCTCGGACGGCTTCCACATGAACGTCAACGTCCTGGACCGGGCGACGCTCCTGGACGCGATGGACCACCCCGAGCGCTACCCGCAGCTGACCGTCCGCGTCTCCGGCTACGCGGTGAACTTCGTCCGGCTCACCCGCGAGCAGCAGCAGGACGTCGTCGACCGCACCTTCCACTCGGGTCTGTGAGCCGGTGATGACGCTGACAAGCCCCGACGTCGAGCGGGCCGCTGCCGTGGAACCGGCCGACCCGGTCGAGGGCACCATGCACTCCTGGGACATCTCGACCGGGGTCGACGGCCCTGGGACCCGGTTCGTCCTCTTCACCAGCGGGTGCCCGCTGCGATGCCTGTACTGCCACAACCCCGACACGTGGTGGATGCGCTCGGGGCAGAGGGTCACCGTCGACCAGGTGCTGACCAGGATCTCGCGCTACGTCCCGTACCTGCGGGCGGCAGACGGCGGCGTGACCGTCTCGGGTGGTGAGCCGCTGCTCCAGCCCGAGTTCACGGGCGCCGTCCTGGCCGGCGCCAAGGAACGCGGACTCCACACCGCCCTCGACACCGCCGGAGGTCTCGGGCACCGGGCCGGCGACGACCTCCTGGACGCGACCGACCTGGTCCTCCTCGACGTCAAGGCGGCCGACGAGGACCTCTACCGGCGGCTCACGGGTGGCGCGCTGCCACCGACGCTCCGGTTCGCCGAGCGGCTGGCCGAGCGGGGTCAGCCGACCTGGGTCCGGTTCGTGCTCGTCCCGGGCCTCACCGACGCACCCGAGCACGTTCGCAGGCTGGCCCGGTTCGTGGCCGGCCTCGGGAACGTCGAGCGCGTCGACGTCCTGGGTTACCACCGCCTGGGCCGTGAGAAGTACGCGGCGCTGGGTCTGCTCGACAGGCTCCGCGACGTGCCCGGCGCCACCCCTGAGCAGGTCCTCGCCGCGCGCAGATCCTTCGCCGACGCAGGGCTGGACGTGACATGACGCGCAGCCACCCACGAGTACGAGAACAACGAGGAGACCAGACCATGCTGACCGTGCAGACCACCCCGGAGACACTGCGGACCGCTGTTTGCGAAGCGGTGAGGGAAGGGGCGTGGACCCCGTCCGACGTCGTCGCCTCGGTGGCCACCGACTACGCCGCCGACCGGGCCTCGATCGTGGCGGTGCTGTGGGACCTCGTCGACGAGGGCTTGCTGGCCTACGACGGCTCCGGCCGCTTCGCCTGCTTCAGGCCTCGTCGCTGACCGAAGGACCGGGTCAGGACAGCGGTAGCCGTCCCACGCCCTTCAGACCCTTGAAGTTCTTGGCGGCCCACCTCGTGAGTGCCCGCGCTCCGGAGGTTGAGTAGCCGCTGGGGACGCCGAGGCTCGCCACCGCGATGCGACGTCCGTCGATCTCGGTCACGACGACCAGCGTGTTCTTGGCGGGGGTCGTCCAGCCGCTCTTGCCGAGGGAGCCCTCGTAGCGGTTGACGTAGTCGGTGCTCCGCCACACCACGTGACGGTGGCGTCCGGCCACGGTGGCGATCCTGGCCTTCCTCTTGGCGAGGATCCTGGAGATCGTCTCGTCGGCGGTCGCGGCCCGCAGGAACAGCACCAGGTCGCGGGCCGAGGAGTGGGAGCCGGCCGCCGTGAGACCGGAGGCGTTCCTGGCCACGGTCTCGCGGGCTCCCAGCTCGCGGGCGAGGTCGTTCATCGCACGGTAGAACGCCCGCCTCCCGCGGGGATGAGACCCCGCGACCGCCTCCGCCGCGTCGTTGCCGGAGGGCAGGAGCATCCCCGCCAGGAGGGTGTTGCGCCGGTAGAGACGCCCTCGCTTGATGCCCGCGCAGGAGCAGATCTGCCTTGCCTCGAACTTCGTGACCCGGTGGGTGGCCCGGGGCTCGATGGTCCGGGTGGCGGTCAGCGCGGTCAGCAGCTTCATCGTCGAGGCCTGAGGCAGCTTCGTCCGGGCCCGGTGCTTCCCGAGCAGGCGCCCCGTGTCGAGGTCGGCGACCACCCACGCACCTCCTCGGACGCGCGGCGGGAGCGTCACCTTGGTCCTGGCCGGGCGGAACTGGGTGCGGTTGGCGATGTAGACCGTCCGCCCGTCACCGACGACCGACCCCTTGCGGCGGCGGAGCTCGACCCGCTTCGTGGCAACCGTGGTGATCTCGGCGACGGAGGTCTTCGCCTCGGCCGGGGCGGCGGTGGCCGGTCCGGGCTCGGCCGGCGTCTGTCCGATGACCAGGGAGCCCGCGGCGGCGGCCACCAGGGCGGGGGCGGCCCAGCGCAGCCGGGCACCGGCCCTGGAGGTACGACGAGCGGCGGA
>Ga0208537_1000076_pt1 | contig 15673 bp, 15 predicted proteins | sample MayberrySE_TuleA_FD_185672 | JGI IMG/M metagenome (GOLD analysis project Ga0208537, IMG submission 185672) | Natural and restored wetland microbial communities from the San Francisco Bay, California, USA, that impact long-term carbon... | ecosystem: Environmental > Terrestrial > Soil > Wetlands ...
ACCTCTCCGGCTAGCAGGGCACCGACAAGGCAGTCGACATCTTCTACCTCACCGTCGCGACGCTGGCGTGCTCCGGAACTGACTGGCGTGATGTGGGTCGGACCGAAGCTCCCTCAGGAGTATTGGCTCCACGTGCTCCGGATCGACATCACCGAGCTGCGTCAGGCGGCTGCTCCGCCGACCGGGATCGTGCGCGCCTCCCCCGGGTCGAGCAGCACCGCCTCGCAGCCCGGCGCGACCCTGTCCAGGGCCACCGCGAACTCCTCTCCCGGCCGCTCCAGCCACCCCCTCGCGACACGCGCCACGAGCGGCGGGTGCAGCGTGCCCCAGTGCACCGGGACCGCCCACCGGGCCCCGGACCGGGCGCAGGCGACGGCCGCCTGGGCCGGCGTCATGTGTCCCTCGGAGAGACGCGGCCCCCAGCCCCAGACCGGCACGAAGGCGACGTCGAGAGGCCCTCCGGCCAGCTCGGGCAGCGCGGACATCCCGGGATGCAGGCTCGTGTCGCCCGCCACCCACAGGGTCGCGGAGGGGCCCCGCACCAGGTGGCCGTGGGCGTCGTTGGGCCGGTGCGGCATGGGCCGGTGGCTGTGCACCGCGTCCACGAGCCGGACCTCGACCGCTCCCCCTCCGACACCGGTCCACGACTCGTCGATCGCCACGGCCGCCGGCAGTCCACGCCTCGCCAGCCAGGCCGCGTTCGTGGCGGCGCTCATGACCGGGACCTCTGGAAGCATCCGCAGCGACCTGAGCTCGGCGTGGTCGTGATGCAGGTGCGAGATGAGTACAGCGTCGGGGTCGCGCCACTGCGCGTGCTCGGGACGCGGGGCGATCCGCCGCAGCAGGCCCGCGTGGGGCCGCAGCAGCGGGTCGGTCAGGATCCGCACGCCGTCGAGGTCGATGACCACCGTGGAGTGTCCCAGCCAGGCGATCCTGAGGGCGGTCATGCTGATCGTCGCCGCGCGCTCACTCGACCGGCGCCAGCTCGGGTCGTTTGCACTCGGCAGGCTCGGCGTGCGGCCGGCCGCGCAGCCTCGCCCACACCCACGGACCCAGGTGCGTCGCGACCCAGGCCATCTCCCGTGCGACCACGGCCGGCAGCGGCTGCCTGGACACCTCAGGCAGCGGCGTGCGCCAGTCGCCGGCGTCCACACCGAGGCTCTCGGCCAGCGCCAGGGCGATACGACGGTGCCCCTCGCTGTTGGCGTGCAGCCGGTCGTCGTGCCACACCGCCGGGTCGGAGGCGAGCGACTCGGCGGCGAGGTCCGCGACGGCCGTGCCGTAGCGTTCCGCCGCCTCGCGCGTGATGTCGTTGAGCGCCTCGAGACGCCCCCGAAGGACGACGGCCAGCGGAGCCACCCTGGCCATGTCCGGCATCGTGAACGACGCGACCCGAGCCCCCGCCTCGTGCAGCGCGGCGTGCATGGCGAGAAGGTCCTCGCGCAGCGCCTCACGGTCGAAGCGCGGACGGAGCACGTCGTTGACCCCCGCGACGACCACCGCGATGTCCGGCCGCAGGGAGAGCGCCCGCTCGAGCTGGGTCGTCCTGACCTCTCGCGCAGTCATGCCCCTCACCGCGAGGTTGGCGTAGGTCAGGTCGGGATGGGCCGCGCGCAGGTGGCGCGCGAGACGGTCCGCCCATCCGACGTACACGCCGTCAGGCCCCGGGTCCTCGAGCCCCTCCACGGTGCTGTCCCCGATGGCCACGTACCTCGTCATGCAGCCAGCGTAGTGACCGCGCTCAGGTGAGCCGGACGCGCTCGAGGTAGCGCGGGACCACCGCGTTCCACCCGAGCTCGACCGCCAGGCGGTCAGCCAGGGCCCTCGCCGCGTCCTCCTCGCCGTGGACGACGTAGGCGGTGTCGGGTGGCTCCATCGCGGAGAGCCACTCGACCATCTGGGCGGCGTCGGCGTGCGCGGAGTAGGCGTTGGTGAAGCAGACCTCCGCTCGCACCGGGATGTAGCGGCCGTGGATCTTCAGCTGCTTCTCGCCGTCGACGAGAGCCCGCCCGCGCGTGCCCGGCACCTGGAAGCCGGTGAGGACGACGCTGTTGCGGCCGTTCGGGAGCTGGTGGGCGAGGTGGTGCAGCACCCGGCCGCCGGTGGCCATGCCCGATGCGGAGACGACGATGCACGGCTTGCCGGGCCGGTTGAGCTTCACCGACTCCTCACGTCCGGGCATGAGCTTGAGGTGGCTCGGGCGGTAGGCCGTGCTCGCCATCGTCACCTCGGGTCTCAGCTGGGTGTCGTGCTCCCGGATCGCCTCCTTGTAGACGTCGAGCGCGCGCAGGGCCATCGGGCTGTCGACGTAGACCGGGACCGCGGGGATCCGCCCTTCGGTCTCGAGCCGGGCCAGGGTCATCAGGAGGACGAAGGTCCGGTCCACGGCGAACGCAGGCATCAGCACGACACCACCGCGCCCGATGGTGCGCCGGATCGCGTCGGCGAGGATCTCGTCCCCGACCTCCGCGGGCTCGTGCACCCGGTCGCCGTACGTCGACTCGACCACAACGACGTCGGCGTCCCGTGGTGGCTCCGGGGGAAGCAGGAGGGGGTGTCCCGGCCGTCCCAGGTCGCCGCTGACGAGCAGGCGGACCCCCGCGACTGCGAGCTGCGCGTACGCAGACCCCAGGATGTGGCCCGCGGACCGGAGCTCGAGGCCGACGTCGCCGGGAATCGTGGTCGGTGTGTCGTGGTCGACCGGGTGAAGCAGCCCGATCGCCTTCTCGGCGTCCCCGGAGTCGAACAGCGGCAGCGCCGGGCTGTGCTTCGAGTACCCGTAGACGTTCGCGTGCTCGGCGTCCTCCTCCGCCAGGTGGGCGGCGTCACGCATCACGATCGCGGCGAGCTTCGCCGTCTCCGGCGTGCAGAACGCGGGACCGCCGAAGCCGTTGCGGACCAGGACCGGAAGGTATCCGCAGTGGTCGAGGTGCGCGTGGGTCAGCACGACCGCGTCGACCTTGGCGGGGTCGACGCTCAGCTCCTCCCAGTTGCGGCGCCGCCACACCCGCTCGCCCTGGAACAGGCCGCAGTCCACCATGACCCGGGCACCACCGCTGTCGACGAGGAACTTGCTACCGGTCACCGTTCGGGCGGCACCCAGGAAGGTCAGGGACGCGGGGGCAGAAGGGTTCGGAACGCGGGACATGGCGCACCTCCTGAGGCCATGACACTCCCCGCGAACCGGAGCAGCCAGGGCCCAAGGTCACGTGGCGGAGGTCGCCTCCGCCTTGGTGCCCGGGGTCGTCGCTCGGCGGTAGAGCACGCGTCCGGGAGCCGCAGTGAGACCGTGCGCGACGGTGCTGAGGACGACGATCATCGTGCCTGCGGCCATGACCGGCTCCTGGACCCCGATCCGCGCGGCCTCGAGTGTCAGGTAGAAGACCGCGGAGACCCCGATCGGTCCGAACCAGCCGAGGTACACCGCATCCGCCCACCCGAGCCGGAGGGGCCGCTTCAGCAGCAGTAGCAGCGGCAGACGCCGCAGCAGGAGCACGGCGAGCGCCAGGCCCAGCCCGGCCCAGCCGAGCTCGAGCCACGCCGCCCACGGGATCGATGCGCCCAAGAGCAGGAACAACGGCAGGACGCCGAACCGGTTGACCGCCTCGTCGATCTCGAGCTCCGCCGTGCGGTCCGCTCCGGTGACGGTGAGGTTGAACGCGAGACCCGCGACGAACACCGCCAAAACCCCGTCGACCTTCAGCAGCCCTGACACGCCGAGGACCGCGAAGGCGAGGACGACGGTGAACAGCAGCATCGGCCCATGGGCCATGGCGCCGTGCTCCTCGCCCAGCCTCAGCGTCCTGCCGGCGACCCCGCCGGCGACAACTCCCACAGCCGTCGCACCGAGCACCTGCCAGGCGGCCTCGGTGGCTACCGCGCCGCCGGCCGAAGGACCTGCGACCGCGACGGCCAGGAGCACCAACGGCAGCGCGAGCCCGTCGTTGGCCCCCGACTCGAGCGAGAGGATCTGCCGGTCACGTGCCGGCAGGTCCTCCTCGGCCGGGCGTCCGGTCACGACGCTCGAGGCCAGCACCGGGTCGGTGGGGCTGATCGCCGTCCCGACCAGGAGCGCAGCCCCCAGCGAGAGCCCGAGGAGAGCCATCGACAGGCCGGTGCTCACCAGCGCCATCGCCGGCATCGCCACGAGCAGGAGCAGCGTGACAGGTCTCCAGCGGCGTCGGACCTTGCCGAAGGGGTAGCGCAGCGCGACACCCATCACGGAGACGGCGAGCAGCAGCCGCGCCACCTCGTGCAGCGTGGTGTGCTCGCTGGTGATCGGTGCGAGCGACAGAGCTCCGAGGACCTCGGGCCCGAGGATGACGCCGACCAGCAGGGCGAGGACCGGCTCGGAGACCGGCAGCCGCCGGATCCGCGCGGAGAGCGCGGCGACCACGAGCCCCAGCGCGCCGACCGCGGTCAGGATGACGTCGAAGGTCATGCCCTGGCTCTGCCCGATGACGCCGCGGACATGCAGTGTGTCCTGCGGCCGGGTCCGGCCTCAGGGGAGCCAGTTCATGGGGTTCACGGTGCGCCCGTTGCGGAACACCATGAAGTGCAGGTGGCAGCCGGTCGAGTAGCCGGTGGTGCCGACGTAGCCGATGACGTCACCCCGGCGTACGCGTTGGCCGACGTGGGTGGAGTAGCGGCTGAGGTGGTTGTACGTCGTGGTGATCGAGGCCCCACGCAGGTAGCCGTGGCTGATGATCACGCGGTTGCCGTAGCCGACGTTGTAGTAGCGGCCGATCACCCGTCCGCCGGTGGCTGCGCGCACGGGTCGGCCGCAGGAGGCGCCGAAGTCCGTGCCGTCGTGCAGGCGCCACCGGTGGTAGACCGGGTGCAGCCGCATGCCGTACGGCGACGTGATGTAGGAGTTCACCGGCATCATCATCGGACCGGTGTTCGAACGGGAGGCCTTCTTGGCCTTGGCGATCGCCGCCCTCGACCGCTTCTTGCGCAGCTGGGCCTCGCGCTTGCGGATGAGCCGGGTGATCTTGTCGCGCTCCTTGCGCAGCTGGTGCAGCCTGCGCTGGTCGGCCTGCTTCGCGCGGGCCGCCTCGCGACGGGCCTCGGTGCGCTCGTCGAGGAGCTGGGCGACACGGGACGAGGCAACCGCCGCCCTGGTCTCGAGGGTGCGCGTGCGTTCCAGGGTCCGGGCGGCTGCGCGGCGACGCGCGGCGACGTCAGCGCGCGCGTCGGAGACCCGCTGCTCCTGCAGCTCGAGCAACAGGCGGGAGGCCTCGAGCCGCTCGAGGGTCGCCGACTCGCGGTCCATCACGTTGCGCACGACGTTGAGCTGGTTGCTCAGCTCCGCGGGGTCGCGCGAGGTCAGCACCATGGTCAGCCCCATGAGCTCCGGAGAGCCACCCTGGTAGGTCTCCGCGGCGATGCTGCGGAGCACCGCCTCCTGGGACCGGTGGCTCCGGCGTCCTCGCTCCAGCGCGCCTCGGGCCCGCTCGAGCCTCGCCGTGGCGGCGTCGAGCTCGGACTGCATCTGTGCGTCGACTATCTCTGCCGCAGCCAGCTCGGCACGCCTTGCCTCGAGCTCGCGTTCGGCGGACGCGAGCCGCTTCTCCGTCTTCTGCACCCGGGCGCTTGCCCGGACGAGCTCCTTGGACGAGTGGCGAAGCTCCTGCTGCGCACGATCGATCTCGCGGTGCACGCGGCGCTTCTTGTCACCGAGCTCGTTGGCCGGGGCAGTCGCCACGGTGGTCAGGCTGAGGGCTGCGCTCAAGGCCACCAGCACGGCGACGATCCTGCGCCGGCGGGACGGGTCGAATGCGCGGAAAGCGGCGAGCACCGGTCTGCCTCTTGCTCCAAGTCGGTCGTGGGACGCGTCGACCGTAAGCCAGGAAAGGTGCAAATCGTGGGAGCCGCGCGGGAGCAGGCCAGCACACATGGGTCATTGACCGGCGTAGCGGCCCGGAGCATCGTCTGAAGGCGGGGGTCGAGGACTCGGGAGGGTTCATGACAACGCAGCAGATCTACGAGCACGTCTCCTTCGACCGGCCCGACGAGGTCCGTCAAGGTGACAACTGGCGCCTCGAGCTGGTGAACCTCGCGGGGGAGGTCCAGGTCGGCAGGATCACCCTCCAGCCGGGCTGGAAGTGGTCGAACGACGTCAAGCCGGTGGCCGGCACCGACCTGTGCATGGCGCCGCACCAGCAGTACCAGCTCTCCGGCCGCATCCACCTGGTCATGGCCGACGGAACCGAGGAGGACTTCGGTCCAGGTGACGTCGCGTCCATCCCGCCTGGTCACGACGCGTGGGTGGTCGGGGACGAGCCGGTCGTCGCCATCGACTGGCAGGGCGCCTCAGTCTGGGCCCGGGGCCACTAGGGGGCGGACTGCTCCGGCGGCACCATCTCCGCACGCACGCCCAGCAGCCTGACCGGCCGAGACCGGTCGAACCGGTTCACGAGCTCGATCGCCGCGCCCTCGATCGTCTGCGTGTCGAGGGTCGGCTCTTCGAGGGTCCGGCTCCGGGTGTGCGTGTCGAACGGTGCGAACCGCACCTTCACCGCGACACGTGCCGCCGGCCTTCGCTCGAGCGCGATGTCCCCGGTGACCTGCCGCGCCAGCCTGCGCACCTCTTCCTCGACGCGGGTCCAGTCGGTGAGGTCCCGCTGGAAGGTCGCCTCGCGGCTGTGCGAACGGGCCACCCAGGGGGTGCCCTCGACCCGGGATGGGTCGACGCCCCTGGCCAGGCGGCGGTACCACGGCCCCATCGTCGGGCCGAGCTCCGAGGCGAGCCACCGGGCGTCCGCCTTGGCCAGCTCCCCGACCGTCGCGATGCCGAGCACGGCGAGGCGCTTGGCAGTCTTCCTGCCGATGCCCCAGAGCGCGTCGGTTGGCCGGTCGGCCATCACGTCGTGCCAGTTCTCCTCCGTCAACCGGAACCTGCCCTGGGGCTTCCCGAACTCGGTCGCGATCTTCGCCCGCAGCTTGTTGTCCCCGATGCCGACCGAGCAGTGCAGGCGCGTCGCGTCGAAGACGGCTCGCTGCACCCGGGCGGCGAAGGCCTCCGGGTCGTCGGTCTCGACTCCGAGGAACGCCTCGTCCCAGCCGAGCACCTCCACGACCGCGTCGAAGGACCGCAGCGTCTCCATCACCTGCGCCGAGGCCGCCTCGTAGAGCGGCGCGTCCACGGGCAGGAAGACCGCGTCGGGACACCTGCGCGCCGCGACGCGCAGCGGCATGGCCGACCCCACCCCGAACTCGCGGGCCTCGTAGGAGGCGGTGGAGACGACGCCGCGCTCGGTGGGGTCACCCCGGCCGCCGACGACGACCGGTCTGCCGGCCAGCTCGGGCCGGCGCAGGACCTCGACCGCCGCGATGAACTGGTCGAGGTCGACGTGGAGCACCCAGGGACGGGCCATGACGCCATTGTGTCGGTCCCGATGCCGGTACGGTCGAGAGTGCAGCGGGATCCCGGCCGGCGGCGCTGCAGTCAGGGTGAGGGGACACGCATGGTCTGGTTGTCGTTGCTCGTTCGCTGGGTCCTGCTCGCCGCAGCGGTCGCGCTGACCGCGTGGGTGATGCCTGACGTCTCTCTCGAAGGCGGTGCGCTCGCGGCACTCTGGGTGGCCCTGCTCATCGCGCTGGCCAACGTCGCCGTCGAGATGCTGTTGCACTTCCTGCCCGAGCCCGGCTCGTTCTTCCTCCTCGCCGCGCTGACACTCGGGGTCAACGGCCTCATGGTCTGGCTCGTCTCCTCCGTCACCAGCTACCTCAGCGTGGACGGCTTCCTTGCGGCGGTCGGTGCGGCCCTGCTGATCTCGATCTTCTCGATGGTCCTCGCGGCGGCCGCCGCACGGCTCCTGCCCGACACCGGGTCCCACTCCGACGCCACGCCCGGTTAGGACAAGACCGCGCAGATCATCCGCAGGGGACGATGCCGCCCGCCCCGAGGACGACCAGACTCGGAGATGCGGGGGATCCCGCTCTGGAGAAAGGGAATGCGATGAGTTTCTGGGACGTCGTCTGGTTCATCGTCATCACCTTCGCCTTCGTCGCCTACCTCATGGTGATGTTCGCGATCATCGGTGACCTCTTCCGCGACCGCGAGACCTCAGGTTGGGCGAAGGCAGGATGGATCCTCGGGCTCATCTTCCTGCCGTTCCTGACCGCACTCGTCTACGTGATCGCGCGCGGCAAGGGCATGACCGAGCGTCAGGCCGGCGATTACGAGGAGGCCAGGAAGCAGCAGGAGGCCTACATCAAGGAGGTCGCCGGCGCCGCGACCCCGGCCGACGAGATCGCCAAGGCCAAGGCCATGTACGACGCGGGCACCATCACCCGCGAGGAGTTCGACGCGCTCAAGTCGAAGGCGCTCGGACTGACTCCGGTCAAGCACTGACCGAACGAGGCCGGCGGGCGCGCGACCCAGGCACCGGGCGGCGCCCGTCCCTCCGTGTGGGTCGGGCAGGATGTCGTCCATGACGGCACCCAGCCCGGTCCATGCCTTCGTCGAGGACGTGCTCGGCGACGCGGACGCAACCGAGGTCGCGGAGCTGATCCGGACGAAGGAGGTCAGTGCCACCGAGGTGTGCGAGGCCGCGGTGACTCGGGCGGAGCGCATGCAGCCGCTGATCGAGGCGGTCGAGTGCACCGACTACGACCGCGCCATGGCGTCGGCCGACGGGCTCACCACCGGCGCGTTCGCCGGAGTGCCGACGTTCGTGAAGGACAACGTCGACGTGGCGGGCCTGCCGACCAACCACGGCACACAGGCGTTCGTGGCCGCGCCCGCAAGGAAGGACAGCCCGTTCGTCGGGCAGCTCGAGGCCCTGGGGCTGAACGTCCTGGGGAAGAGCCGGCTCCCGGAGTTCGGCTTCAGCGCGTCGACCGAGTACGTGCACCGCGGACCGGTCGGCAACCCGTGGAACCTGGCGTACTCCGCCGGGGCGTCCTCAGGTGGCTCGGCGGCACTCGTGGCGGCGGGGGTCGTTCCCGTTGCGCACGCCAACGACGGTGGAGGCTCGATCCGGATCCCCGCGGCAGCGTGCGGCCTGGTGGGGCTCAAGCCCTCGCGGGGCAGGCTCGTCGCGGACCCGGCGGAAACGCGGCTGCCGGTGCGCATCGTGACCCAGGGCGTCCTCACGAGGTCAGTGCGGGACACCGCGAACTTCTACGCCGGCGCGGAGGCGTACTGGCGCAACCCCCGGCTCCCGCCCGTCCGCTCGGTCGAGGGGCCGGGCCGGACCCGGCTGCGGATCGGGGTCCTGCTCGACTCCCCCAACGGCGTGGTCACCGACGACGAGACCAGAGCGTGCGTGCAGTCGACGGCCGACCTGCTGAGCAGCCTGGGCCACCACGTGGAGGAGACCACGAGCCCGGTCGGGGCGCGGTTCGCCGACGACTTCAGCCTCTACTGGGCGCTGCTGGGCCTGCTGGTCACCACCACCGGCAGGCGGGTGATCGACCCGGGGTTCGACGCGACGAGGACCGACAACCTCACCCGAGGGCTGGCCCGCATGTGCAGGCGGGGCCTGGCCAGGACGCCCGGCATGCTGTACCGCCTCCGCCGGGTGACCCACGAGTACCGCGAGGTCTTCACCCGCCTCGACGTCGTCCTGTCACCGGTCCTGACCCACACCACTCCCGCGATCGGCCACCTGTCGCCGACGCTGCCGTTCGAGGAGCTCTTCCCGCGGCTCCAGGCCTACGTCGGCTTCACCCCGCTCAACAACGCCTCCGGCGGGCCGGCGATCTCCCTGCCGCTCGGGACGACCGCGAACGGGCTGCCCATCGGCTGCCACCTCGCGGCCGACCTCGGTGACGAACGCACGTTGCTGGAGCTGGCCTTCGAGCTGGAGGCGGCCAAGCCGTGGTCGCGTATCCAGGACGCGGCGATCGGCTGACTCAGGACAGCGCCGCCGGACGGCTCGACGAAGCAGCCTTCGGCTTGCGCTGCGGCTTCGGTCCGCGCTTGGCCCTCGGCGTCGCGGAGACCGCGGGTGCCGCTAGTGCGAGGACCTCGTCGAAGCCCGAGACGAGGCAGGCGTGGAAGACCTCGAAGTCGGGGATGGCGCCGATGTCCACGTTGATGCCGACGGCGCACGTATCGACGTAGGTCATCAGCGTCACGTTCACGCCGGCGCCGATCGTCGGGCCGAAGGGGTACTGCATCCGCACGGCCGCGCCCCCGAGGAAGACCGGCATCGGGATGCCCGGCACGTCACTGGCCAGGAAGTCGACGTGACGCAGGATCGCCGCGATGTACCACCGCGGCAGCAGGTTGAGGCCGCCGGCGATCATCTGCGTGTACGGGAGGGAGCGTTCGGCACGGACGGCGGCCGCCCGGAGGTGGATCTGCCTGATCCGTTCGGCGGGGTCCACCACCCCCGCAGGCAGGTCGAAGCGCATCAGGGTGAGCCGGTTGCCGCCGATCTCGTCACCGTCGGCGCGGATGCTGACCGGCATCGTGACGTGGAGGTCGCCGACGTCGATCCCGTGGTGGCTGTGGTAGCGGCGAAGCGCACCGGTCACGCCGGCGAGAAAGGCGTCGTTGAGCGTGCCTCCGGCGAGGTGCGCCGCCTCCCTGAGCGCGGGCATCGGCACCTCGTGCACTCCGAGCCTGCGCACGAGTCGCCGACGCCTCATGATCGGGGAGGCGGTCTCGTTGATCGGGCGGACGGTCCGGTACACCGAGGCGACGGTCTCGGTCACGGCCCGAGCACTCCCCCACGGCCGTCGTACCCCGGCGACCACGGCGGACGGTGCTGCCCGCGCGGCGCGACGGGCCACGTTGCCGGCGAGCGCCGCGTCGTACCGAAGTGCGTACCGGAGGTTGTCCAGCGGTGCCGGCTTCTCGGCTTCCGGTTCGGGTGGCAGCGGGCCCCGGTCCTGCGGCTCCTCGGTGGTGTCGAACAGGAGCATCGCGATCTGCACGCCGCCGATACCGTCCGCGAGGGAGTGGTGGAGCTTGCAGACCATCGCCGCGCCGCCGTCCGAGAGCCCCTCGACGAGGGTCGTCTCCCAGAGCGGACGGGCCCGGTCGAACTCCGCCATCTCAGCACGCCTGGCCATCTCGAGCACCGTGTCGAAGGTGCCCGGGTGCGGGGCGATGACGCGACGGAGGTGGTAACCGATGTCGAAGTCGGGGTCGTACTCCCAGCGAGGCGGCGCCGGGGGCAGGGTCTCGACCACGCGCTGCCGGAACATCGGGATGAGCCGCGAGATCCGTTCGAACCTGTCGACCACGGCGTCCCAGTCCGGCGACCGGTCGAGCACGATGATCGTGACGATTGTCGAGCGCAGGCTCGGATCGTGCTCCATCGCCCAGGCGAACGCGTCGCTGTTGCGCATGAAGTCGGCCATCACGACCCCTCACTCCCGGCCTGTCCCCACGCTAGGACCGCGGGCGCTTGTGCCGCAGGAGGCGAAGGTCCTCTCGCGGGTCACCAGGCGGGACGCAGGCTGCTCACGCTTCCGAGCCCGGCACGAGGATCCCTCGGCCGCGGAGGAGCCCGGCGTCGAGGTCGTCCATCGCGTCGTTCACCGCGTCGAGAGGGTAGGTCTGGGTGAGCATCTCGACCCTGCCGTCGGCGGCCAGGGCCATGAGCTCGACCAGGTCGTTGTAGCTCCCGACGAGGTTCCCGATGACGTTGCGCTCGGTCGAGATCACGTCGATGGCCGGGATCTCCACCGTGCCGCCGTAGCCGATCACGAAGTCGCTGCCGGCGCGCCGGGTCATGTTCCAGCTGTCGTGCTCGGCGCCCTGCTCCCCCACGAAGTCCAGCACGACCTCGGCCCCCTTGCCGTCGGTCAGCTCGAGCACACGGTCGACGTGTGACCCGTCCACGACCACGGTCTCGTCCGCACCCCAGCCCCGTGTGAGCGCGAGCGCCTCCTCGTTCCGGTCGAGCACGACGATCCGCGTCGGGCTCATCGCCCGCAGGCACTGGATGCCGATGTGGCCCAGCCCGCCCGCGCCCATCACCACGCAGGTGCTTCCCGGGTACAGCAGCGGCGCCGCCTTCTTCACCGCGTGGTACGCCGTGAGGCCCGCGTCGGCCAGTGCCGCGACCGAGGCGGGCTCCACACCCGGAGCGAGCTTGACCACCGACCTCGCCGAGGTCTTGACCAGCTCCGCCATGCCTCCGTCGGTGTCGATGCCGGGGAAGGCGCTCGCCTCGCAGTGCACGTCGTCACCGGCGCGGCAGGCGCGGCAGAACCCGCAGGTCACCAGCGGGTGCAGGATGACCGCGTCGCCGGGCTGCAGGTGCTCCACCGCGGAGCCGACCGAGTGGACCCAGCCGGCGTTCTCGTGGCCCAGGGTGTACGGCAGCGTCACGTTGCTCTTCGCGGCCCACTGCCCCTCCACGATGTGCAGGTCGGTGCGGCACAAGCCCGCGCCGCCGACCCGGACCACCACGTCGAAGGGATGGGTGGCCTCCGGCTCCGGAACGTCCTCCACCACCGGGCGCTTGTCGTACTCATGGAGCCGAACCGCTTTCATCACGCCTCCCCGTACCGCTGGACGACATCTCGGTCTGCCTGGTTCGGACTGTACCCACGTCCGGTGACCCTTGCGTGGACAAAGGACGAAGACCGCCGGACACTCGGAGCAACCGCAACCGCACCCGCGGCTCAGGCGGTCACGTCCTCGAGGAGGGGAAGGCCATGGCTACACGGACCCCGGCAGAAGTCTTCGCGCACCACGGCCAGTCGCTCGGCGCGGAGAACCTCGAGGACATCGTCGCGGACTACACCGACGACGCGATCCTCGTGGTGCAGAAGCAGGTGTACCGAGGCAAGGACGGCGCCCGCGCGGTATTCACCCAGCTCCTGAAGGACGTCCCCCAGGCGGAGTGGCAGCTCGACACCACGTTCGCCGACGACGTGCTCTACCTGGAGTGGAAAGCCACAGGTGGCGGGCGCAAGGTTGAGGACGGCATCGACACGTTCATCTTCGAGAACGGCATGATCCGGGTGCAGACGGTCCTCTACACCCTCCAGTCCGCCTGATCTCCGAGGGCTCCCCTCGGTCCTGTCGACGGCCGGCTCACTTGCACGCCCGGTCGAGCAGCTCGTTGGCCTGCGCCTGGACGTGACGAGGTGGCGGCAGGGGCACCGTCGCCGTCTCCCGCCCGATCCGCAGCGTGAGCCGGAACGCGAAAGGCGCGGTCGCCTGGCTGCGGGCGTGCTCGTCACAACGGCTGCCCGGCAGGATGCGCAGGCGCACCTCGCCGGATCGGACGCCTCGCGGGAGCGTCGAGGGCCCGGGCAGCGCCAGCTCGAAGAGCACGCTGCCCTTGACTCCGGTGAGGCGGATCGGTTCGTCGCCCTGACGCCGCGCCAGCCGTAGGTGGCCCAGCACCGACGCGTCCCGGCCGGCGCCTTCGGCGGTCCACTCCTCGGCGTACTCGATGTCCACACTCTCGCGGACGAGCTGCTCCTGGCAGGCCAGCATCCTGACCCGTCGCAGGAGGTCGACGCCGGACTCCTCGACCGTTCTTCGCAGCGTCGCCTCGCCGACTTCGACCACTCCCACGACCTCTGCGGAGCCGTCCCCGCACACGGGTCTCGGCAGCCGGACCGGGAAGTCCAGGGTCTGGCCGGGCGCGAGCACGCTGTCCTTGCGCCGGACGAACTCGCCGCCGTAGCCCGACCAGTCCAGCCCGACGCCGGTGACGGCGAGATCCGTCGCGGCCGTGTTGGTCAGTCGCAGCAGGCCCTGGTTGGTGCCCACCTGGATGGGCAGCTGGGTGAAGGTCACGGTGACCGCCTGTCCCGCGCGCTCGGAGGTCGGGGTGCCGGGGCGGTCGGTGGCGGTGCCGGCCGAGCATGCGGCGGACAGGACGAGTACGACGGCCGCGGACACGACCGCCCGTGACACGCCCAACCCTGCCGCAATGCCGAGCATCCTCCGATTATCCGCTCGTGCGCAGCCCGCGTGGCCGGATGCGCGAAGTACCCGCATGGCCACACGAGCGGGAGGGTACGCCCGGGATGAGACCCCTCGAGGACGACCCGTCACGAAGGAGGGACGCCATGCGAGAACGAACGCGGCACGGGCGAGAGCCGCTCCTGACGTGATGGGCGGCCTGCGCACTCGGGTGGCACGCGGCGCTGTTGCCGGCGCCGTGGGCACGCTGGCACTCGACACCACGACGTACCTCGACATGGCCTTGCGGAAGCGACCGGCCAGCTCGACCCCGGAGCGGACGGCCGAGCTGTTGGCCTCCCGACTCCGCCTCCCGCTACCGGAGGACCCCGCGCGGCGAGAAGCCCGCCTCACCGGCATGGGAGCGGTGCTCGGGACCGCAGCCGGGGTGTCCGCCGGGGTCGTTCTGGCTCTGCTCCGAGAACGATGGCGTACGCCGGGGTGGGCGACGTCGACCGGCGCGGCATGGGTCCTCGCGATGCTCGTCGGCAACGGGCCGATGACCCTTCTCGGCGTGACCGACCCGCGGACCTGGAGTGCCACCGACTGGGCGGCCGACGTACTGCCCCACCTGGCCTACGCCGCCGCGGCCGCCGCCACGCTCCGGGCGTTCGAGGCGACCTGACGCGGCTGTCACAGGAGCTCTGACAACGGCACCGTGGAGTCGGCCAGACGGTCCGGGTCGACGTCCTCCCCGACGAGGGCGCGGATCGGGTCGATCGCGTCCCAGTCGTTTGCGTGCATGCCCGCGAGCACGCGGTGCCCACTGAGCCAGAACGCAGTGAAGAGCCGGCTGCCTGTGGTCTCGCCGCGGATGATCACGCGGTCGTAGTCCCCCGGTGCCACATGCCCGACGTACTCCATGCCCAGGTCGTACTGGTCGGTGAAGAAGTACGGCGCCCTGTCGTAGGCGACCTTGTCGCCGGCGAGGTTGCGGCCCGCAACGATGCCCTGGTTGATGGCGTTGTCCCAGTGCTCGACCCGCAGGGGGCGCGCGAGGCCCGGTCGCTCCACGGCCGCCACGTCGCCGGCGGCGTAGACATGAGGGTCCGAGGTTCGGAGGTACTCGTCGACGAGGATCCCGTCACCGGTCCGCAGGCCGGCCTCCTCCGCGAGGGAGACGTTCGGGACCACCCCGATCCCGACGACGAGGAGGTCTGCGTCGACCGTCGACGCGTCGCTGAGATGGACGACGGCGCGCCCGTCCCACTCCTGGACCGCGGTGACCGTGGTGGAGACCCTGAGGTCGACGTCGTAGTCCCGGTGGAGTGAGGCGAAGATTTCCGCGACGTCAGGGCCGAGGACTGCCAGGAGCGGCAGCTCCGCACTCTCGACGACGGTGACCTGGGCGTCGGCCGCCCGGGCCGCCGCGGCGACCTCCAGCCCGATCCAACCGCCGCCGACGACGAGGAGGCGGAGGCCGGGTCTGAGCTCGGTCTTGATGCGGTTGCTGTCCTCGATCGTCCGGAGGTAGGCGACGGGCGCGCCGCTCTCGTCTGCCATGGGCAGGTGCCGGGGTGAGGATCCTGTGGCGAGGAGCAGCCTCTCGTAGGGCTGCGACCGGGTGCCCGCCGTGATCTGACGTGCGGACAGGTCGAGGCCCGTGACCCGGGTCCCCGGTCTCAGGTCGACGTCGTGCCGGGTGTACCAGTCGGCGTCGTGCACGAAGACCCCGGCGAGCTCCGCGGACCCGGTCAGGTACTCCTTCGACAGGGGCGGTCGTTCGTAGGGACGGTGCAGCTCCTCCCCGAACACGACCAGACCTCCGTCGTACCCGCTCTG
>Ga0208537_1000077_pt1 | contig 15542 bp, 12 predicted proteins | sample MayberrySE_TuleA_FD_185672 | JGI IMG/M metagenome (GOLD analysis project Ga0208537, IMG submission 185672) | Natural and restored wetland microbial communities from the San Francisco Bay, California, USA, that impact long-term carbon... | ecosystem: Environmental > Terrestrial > Soil > Wetlands ...
TCGGCGCAGTCCGGCCTGGTACCTGATCGGCGTCGTCCTGGGGCCGATCCTGCTCCCGATCGCCGTCGAGCTGGCCCAGGCTCCGGGCGCCCTCTTGGAGCGAGTCGGTCAGGACGTCGAGGCAGGGGCCAGGATGAAGGCTCTCGTCGCGCTGGACGGGTCGCAGGAGTCCGACGACGCGCTCGCCGACGCCGCCCTGGTCCTGGCTCCCCAGGGAGCGGAGTTCATCCTCCTGACCGTGCTCGACCCCGACCTCGGCGAGAACGACCCCGATGCCCGGCGGACGGCGGAGGAGCTCCTTGCGGCCCGGTCGAGCCGGCTGCCTCCTGGCGCACTCCCCGCGGTGTACGAGGTGGCCGTCGGCCAGCCCGCCAGTGTGATCGTCGACCGTGCGGCGGCCGACGCCGTCGACCTGGTCGTCCTCGGTCGACGGGGGCGGGGGCTCTCGCAGCGGTTGCTCGGCAGTGTCGCCGACCAGGTCGTACGGCGGTCGCCGCGACCGGTCCTCCTCGGGACCGCCCCGCGGCCGCGCGGACGCTGACCCACGAAGCGGAAGCGGGCGCGCCGGCCCAGCTGCTTCAGAGCGTGCGCGACCGGAGCCGGGCCTTGTCCACCGCCACCACCGCGCTCGCCACGATCGCGACCAGGAGGATTCTCCACCAGGCACCGAGCCCGATCGGCTCGGTCTGGAACAGCGTGTTCATCGCGGGCAGGTAGGTGATCGCCGCCTGCCCCAGGATCTGGATGGTCACACCCACGAGCAACCACCTGTTGGTGAAGAACCCCATCCGCCACACCGGGTCCACCAGGGACCGGCAGCTGAACAGGTAGAAGATCTCCACCGCGACGAAGACGTTGAGAGCAGCGGTCCGGCTGGCCTCGAGGGAGGCGCCGTGGGACAGCTCGTACTGGAAGAGCCACCACGACCCGGCGACCAGCAGGGCCGACACCAGGACGGTCCGGAAGATCACGGCCCCGGTCAGCAGCGACTTGCGAGGGTCCCGGGGCGGGCGCTCCATGATGCCCGGCTCCTTCGGCTCCCAGGCGAGCATCAGCCCCAGGGCGACCGCGGTGGTCATGTTGATCCACAGGATCTGCGTCGGGAGGATCGGAAGCGCGGTGCCGAGCAGGATGGCCACCAGGATGACCATTCCCTCACCCATGTTCGTGGGGAGCGTCCACACGATGAACTTCGTCAGGTTGTCGAAGACGCCGCGACCCTCCTCGACGGCCGCCTCGATCGTGGCGAAGTCGTCGTCGGTCAGCACCATGTCGCCGGCCTCCTTGGCGACCTCGGTCCCGCCCATGCCCATGGCCACCCCGATGTCGGCCTGTTTGAGCGCCGGGGCGTCGTTCACCCCGTCGCCGGTCATCGCCACCACGTGGTGGCGCGCCTGGAGGCCCTCGACGAGCCGCAGCTTCTGCTCGGGGGTGACCCGGGCGAAGACAGAGGCGTGCTCGACCGCCGCCGGTAGGTCGGCATCCTCGATCCGGGCGAGGTCCTCACCGGTGAGCACCCGGCGTCCGTCACCGTCGTCGAGCAGCCCGATCTGGCGGGCGATCGCCTCGGCTGTGGCCGCGTGGTCCCCGGTGATCATCTTCACCGAGAGGCCGGCGGTCCGACAGTTGCGCACCGCCGCGGCGGCCGTGGCGCGTGGCGGGTCGAGCATCGCCTGGAGCCCGGTGAACGTCAGTGGCCGCGAGCCGTCGGCGACGAGCCCGTCGAGGCTGTCCCGGTCCGCGTCCAGGTCCACGGCTGTCGCCAGGACCCGCATGCCCTGCGCGGCCAGCTGATGCGCGGCCTCGAGCACGGCAGGGCGGTCCAGGGGGTCCCGGGAGCCGTCCGGGCCCATCTGCGTGCCGCAGAGGTCGAGGACTCGCTCGAGTGCTCCCTTGGCCAGCAGGACGTGGCGGCCGGTGCCGGGGTCGGTGTGGAGCGTGGCCATGTACTGACGGGCCGAGCTGAAGGGGATGGTGTCCTCCCGCGGGAGCCCGTGGGTGCGGACGCCGAAGTGGCGTGCGGCCGTGAGCATCGCCGCCTCGGTGGGGTCGCCGACGACACCTCCGGACGGTGAGAGCTTCGCGTCGTTGCAGTTGGCGCCGGCCAGCAGGCACCAGCGCAGCGCCTCGTCCGTCGTACCCCCGTCCGGGCTGCCGGTGGAGGTCGCTTCGTCTGGGGCGGGGGAGTCCCCGCGGTCGTCCTCGGGCTCGACGGGCACCTCGCCCGCAGGGGTCCACAGCGTTCGTACGGTCATCCGGTTCTCGGTGAGCGTGCCGGTCTTGTCCGAGCAGATGACCGTGGCGCCCCCCAGTGTCTCGACAGCGGGAAGGCGACGGATGACGGCGCGGCGGCGGGCCATACGGGAGACGCCGATGGCGAGGGTGATGGTCACCGCGGCCGGGAGCCCTTCGGGGATGGCGCCGACCGCCAGCGCCACCGCGGCGGTGAACATGTCGGCGGCCGCCTCGCCCCGCGCGACGCCGAGAGCGAAGGTGAGTGCGGCGAGGGCGAGGATCACCACGGTCAGCAGCTTGCTGAAGCGCGCGAGCTTGCGGGTCAGTGGAGTGGCGAGCGGCTTGGCCGCGCCGACGAGTCGGTGGATCTCGCCGAGCTCGGTCCCGGCGCCTGTCGCGACCACGATGCCTGTGCCCGTCCCGCCGGTGACGAGCGTCCCGGAGTAGGTCATGTTGCGCCGGTCGGCGACAGGGGTGGCCACGGGGAGGACCACCTCGTCCTTCGCCACGGGCAACGACTCGCCCGTGAGAGCGGACTCGTCGACCTGGAGCTCGGACTCCGCGACCAGCCTCAGGTCCGCGGGCAGCTTGTCACCGGCTTCGACCAGAACGAGGTCGCCGGGAACGAGCTCTTCGGAGTGGACCCGTCGCTGGTGCCCGCCCCGGACGACTCGCGCCTCGGTGTGCACCATGGACCGCAGCGCGTCGAGTGCCGCCTCGGCCTTGGACTCCTGGATGAAGCCGACGACGGTGTTCACGACGACCACCCCGAGGATGACGACCGCGTCGACGTACTCGGCCAGCGCCAGGGTCACCGCGCCCGCGACGAGCAGCACGTAGACCAGCGGGTTGTGCATCTGGCGCAGCAGCCGGATCAGTGGGCTCACCGTCGCCACGTTGGGCAGCTCGTTGCGCCCGTACTCGTCGAGCCGACGGGCTGCCTCCTCGTCGCTGAGGCCGGTGTGGCGGTCGGTCTCGAGGAGCAGCAGCAGCTCGTGGACGGGCAGATCGTGATGGGTGCGTGCGTCGGCAGGGGATACGACAATGCCCATGATCCCAGTCCAGCCGAGCGGGGGAGGCGGGCCAAGTGTCCTTGGTCCCGCGGGCGCGGGCTTCCGGCCCAGGCCGTAACACCGCGGGCTAGAACGCGTTACACATCTCGTGACCCAGGACATCCAGCTCACCCGGCGCGGCGCGATCCAAGGGGTGGCAGTGGCCGGCGTCGCACTCTTCACGGGTGCCGGCCCGTCCGGCGCATCGGCCGTGGCGGTGCCCCTCGGCGCGGACCGGGCCGGGTTCCTCCGCCCCGGGGAGATGAGGACGCTCGAGGCGGTCGTCGACCGCGTCGTGCCCGGCGTACCCGAGGACACCGTGCCGGGCGCCGTGGCGGCCGGGTGCCACGAGGCGATCGACGCGCTGCTCGGAGCCTTCACCGTCTCGCCGCCGCGGATCTACGCGGGCGGCCCGTTCTCCGACCGTGGTGGGTCACCGACCAACGACTTCGAGCGGTTCCTGCCGCTCGACCGCTACGAGGCGAAGGCCTGGCGGCTGCGCATCGAGGGGTCAAGAGGCCGTAGGGCACTCGAGCGCAACGGACGGGTGAAGGGGTACCAACGCACCTACCGCGAGGGCCTCGCGGCGCTCGAGAGCTCCGTGCCCGGAGGGTTCTCCGAGCTGCCCGGTCCCGCCCGCGACGTGGTGCTGGAGCAGAGCGACGACCCGCGCGTGCAGGCGATGCTCGACCTGGCCGTGCCGCACACGATCGAGTTCCTCTACGGGGCTCCGGAGTACGGCGGCAACCGCGACCTCGTGGGGTGGCGGACGACCGACTTCGAGGGCGACACGCAACCTCGTGGCTACACGCGTGAGGAGGTCGTGGATCCCGAGAGCTCGGGGCCGCTCGACGCGGTGGGCGATCTCGTCGGGCACGACGTCGAGGCGGCCGTCGCGATGGGCTCGACCGAGCTGTTGCACGGGGTGCTCGCCCGGTCGGGCGGGTCCTTCAGTGCGGTCCGCGAGGAGGTGGGCCGTCTTGCCGCTCCCGTGCCCGAGGTCGTCACGCAGCTGGGCCTGATGCGCTCGATGGCCGATGCGCTCGTCCGCGATGCCCGGGCCGGGAAGCCGGTCGCCGGGCCAGGACAGGGGGAGGGGCGATGAGCAAGGAGGCCGTCGTCATCGGTTCGGGCGCGGCAGGAAGCGCGGCCGCCTGGGAGCTCGCCCGTCAGGGATGGGACGTCACGATCCTCGAGCGCGGGCGCAACCTCCGGCCCGGTCTCGGCGAGGTCCCGAGCGGCGAGCTCGGCACCCGCTACGGCAGCGACGAGATCAAGGGCACCCGCCAGTTCGGCTTCCCCGACCCGCTGCTCGAGCCCTACACCACCCGCACCCGGGCCGAGGCCGTCCAGGGCGTCGCCCGTTCCGCACAAGGCGCGCTCGGCCAGCTCGGCGCCGCCGTCGGCGGGACGTCGCTGCACTACAACGCCAAGACGCCGCGGTTCTGGAAGCAGGACTTCACCCAGCTCTCCGACCTCGGCCCGGTCGAGGGTGCACAGGTGGCCGACTGGCCCATCGGCTACGACGACCTCGCGCCGTTCTACGACCTGGTGGAGTACCGCATCGGCGTCCAGGGCGACCGCCAGCGGATTCCTGCACGGACCCTCGAGCAGTCACCCCGGCGGCGCCCGTTCGTGATGCCGCCCAACCCGACCGGCCACGCTGCGAGCCTGGTGGCAGAGGGCGCGAGCCGGCTCGGCTTCGAGGCCTACCCCTACCCGGCCGCGGTGAACTCGAGGCCCTTCGACGGGCGGCCGGCCTGCAACTCCTGCGGCATGTGCTCGGGGTTCGGGTGCTCGATCAACGCCCGTGGCGACGCGCTCGTGTCGTGGCTGAACCCCGCGATGCGCACCGGCCGGGTCCGGGTCGTCGACCGGGCGTACGTGCACCGGATCGAGACCACCCGCAACGGACGGCGGGCCCGCGCCGTGCACTGGACCGACGTACGCGGTCGCCATCACCGCCTGCCCGCCGGCACCGTTGTGCTCGCGGGGAGCCCGATCAACACCGCACGGCTGCTCCTGCTCTCGGCCGACGGCGCACACCCCCGTGGTCTCGGCAACCGCTCGGACCAGGTCGGCCGCAACATGATGTTCCACAACTTCACCCTCGCCGCCGCGCTCTACCCCGACGACATCAAGCCGCTGCGTGCACAGAGCACCACGCTCCAGATCGACGACCTCGTCGGACCCTTCACCGGGCCGGAGGTCAGCGCCCTGGGCGTCCCCTACGTCGCCGGCGGGATCGTCCAGGTGGGCTCGGCGATCCCTCCGCTGGGCGCGGCGACGATGCTCGCGGGGATGGTCGGCTACGGCCACCGGCTGAAGCAGCTCATGAAGTTAGGCATCCTCCACGCGCGCACCGCGGGCTCGCAGCTCATCCACCAGGACCTGCCGCAGGCGGACAACCGCGTCGACCTCGACCCGAAGGTCCGTGACTTCCTCGGGTTCCCCGCCGCGCGGATCACCTACAGCCCGCACCAGCACGAGAAGGCAGCGGCCCTGTACCTCGGTGCACGGATGCAGGCGATCCACGAGCTCGCCCCCGGTGCGGCCGCAGCGGTGACCCTGCCGATGCCGCTGCTCAACGACGGGATCACCTACACCGCACACCTGGCCGGGACGGCGCGAATGGGCACCGACCCGCGCACGTCCGTCTGCGCACCCTCGGGTCGTCTCCATGACGTCGAGAACGTGTACGTCGCCGACGCGTCCACCTTCCCGACCTTCCCCGGCTTCAACCCCACGCTCACCATCATGGCCAACGCGCTGCGCGTCGCCCGAGGCATCGCAGGCAGGTCCGGAAACGAGGAATGACGATGTGCCAGGACGACCTGACCGCCGCTCACACGAGGCGGACGCTGCTGCGGGGTGCGGGACTCGTGGGCCTGAGCGCTGCGGTGGCTCCCGCCATCGGGGTCGGGCCCGCCGGCGCGGGGCCGCGCCGCCCGGACCGCGTGCTCGTCTACTCCCGGACGGGTGGTTACCGGCACGCCTCGATCCCGGTCGGAGTCGCGACCGTCGAGCAGCTCGGCGAGGAGAACGGGTTCGCCGTGGACGCGACGGAGGACCCGGCCGTGTTCACCGACCGCAACCTGCGGCGGTTCACAGCGGTGCTCTTCCTCAACACCACCGCGGAGGTGATGACGCCTGCCGGCCGCAGGGCGCTGCGACGGTTCGTGCTCTCGGGCGGGGGATGGGTCGGTGTCCACTCCGCCGCCGACACGGAGTACGACTGGCCCTTCTACTCCAGGCTTCTGGCGGGTGGCCGCTTCCTGGCGCATCCGCTCGAGCAGCCCGGCGTCGTCGTACGCGAGGCCTCTCGTCACATCTCCACGGCGCACGTGCCGCGGCGGTGGGAGATCCCCCTCGAGGAGTTCTACTCGTTCAAGGCCAACCCTCGCGGGCGGGCGAAGGTGCTGCTGAGCATCGACGAGACGACCTACATGCAGGACCCGAACACCACGCACCTGCCCTCGCAGGAGTTCCCGGACGGCTACGAGCCGGTGTCGGGTGTGATGGGGGACCACCCGATGTGCTGGCAGCACCGTGTCGGCGACGGGGTGGCGTGGTACACCGCGCTCGGTCACGAGGTGAACATGTACCTCGACCCGGCGTACCGGAAGCATCTGCTCGGTGGCATCCTCACCGCCACGCGCCACGGTCGCCGGAACCTGCGCTGACCGGGGCGACAGATCCGGATGCGGGACCGGACGTCGCGTGCTATCCCGGCGAGCCGGACCGGATCGCCAGCCGGCCCTCGGCGAGGCGATCCAGGTCGACGTCGTCGAGCGTCGTGACGACGAGGTCTGCTCCCGCCGCCGCCAACTGCTCGGCGTCGCCCGCCCGCGCCACGCCGAGCGCCGCCATGCCCCCTGCCTTGGCGGCCTCGACGCCCGCGACGGCGTCCTCGACCACGAAGCACTCCCCGGGCGCAAGGCCCAGCGCCTCGCCGGAGGCCAGGAAGATCTCCGGGTCCGGCTTGCCGTGCGCGAAGTCCCGTCCAGAGAGGTCCGCCTCGAAGACGTCGCGCAGCATGCGGTCCGAGGCGTCGACACGGATCCGCCCGAGCATCAGCCCGGCGTTCTTGGACGACGACGCCGCCGCGATGCGCAGCCCGCGGCCGGACACGGCGAGCACGAACCGCAGCGCGTCCTGGAAGGGCTCGAACTCGCCCGCCTGGATGAGCTCGAGCACCCGCTCCTGCTTGCGCTCGGCGTAGACCGCGGCCCTCGTGCCGGCGTCGGGCACGTCGAAGTGGTCGAGCACGGCCCGAGCCCCGCTCAGGCGCGGCTTGCCCGACACGACGTCCTGGTAGACGCGCGACGTGAACCGGTCCGGGGCGTACTCGGAGCTCGAGCGGATGTCGCTCCAGCGCGTCTCCATCAGCTCCTGCAGCGTGTCGCGCCAGGCTCGCTCGTGGGGCGAGTCGACGAGCACGCCGTCCACGTCGAAGATGGCCCCTCGGAATCCCGCCTGCATGGGCCACAGGCTACGCGTGGCCGACCCGTGACTCGAGGGTGAACTTGCAACGCTCGCCCGCGGTGAGCTCGCGGACGTCGTCCCCGACGCCGATCCTGACAGACTCGCTGAATCCCTCCGTCAGGGCCTCGACGGTGAGCTCGCTCCCTTCGATCCCCACTCTGATCGGGGTGCCGCGGAACTGCATCAGGAGCGAGAGGCCGTCGAGTCGCTCGCGCATTCTGGGCGCGAAGAAGACGACGCCCTCGCGGACCTCCGTGCCGAGGTAGATCCGCTGGACGAGGTCGAGCGTCCCGGCCATCACGCCCGTGTGGATGCCCTCTGGGGTCGTGCCGCCCTGGATGTCGCCGACGTCGCTGTGCAGCGCGACGAGGAACCGCTCCCACGAGCTCGCGGCGTCGATGCCCGCCAGAACGCCGGCATGGACGATGAGGCTCAGCGTCGAGCCGTGGGACGTCCGCCTGTCGTAGTACTCGATCGTCCTGCGTATGACCTCGGGCGGGAGCTCGTACCCGAGCTGGGCGAAGAGCCGCTGCAGCTCGACGTCGGGGAAGAGGTAGAAGAGCATGAGCGTGTCGGCCTGCTTGGCCGCCTTGTAGCGGTTGGGGTCGTCCCCCTCCGCCCGCAGGATCCGGTCGAGCCGCTGGATGTTGCGGTAGCGGGCCCGCAGGCCGTCCCAGTCGAGCTCCTCGAGGTCCTCGTAGCCCTCGAACTGGCTGATGACCCCGTCCGCGTGGAACGGGACGAACATCTTGCGGCTCATCTCCTGCCACGTGTGGATCTCCTCGTCGGTCAGGCCGATACGCGCCCGCAGGGCCTCGCGGCGGCTCGACGGCAGGAGTTCGAGGACCCGCTGTGCGGTCTCGGCGATCCAGGCCGCCATGACGTTCGTGTAGGCGTTGTTGCGCAGGCCTCCCTCGGCGGCGCCCGGGTACTTCTCGTGGAACTCGTCGGGGCCCATCACGCCGTGGATCTCCCAGCGGTCGCGCTCGGGGTTGTAGTGAGCGATCGAGGCCCAGAAGCGTGCGATCTCCAGCATCATCTCGGCGCCGCAGTCGCGCAGGAAGTCGAACTCGTTCGTCGCGAGGTGGTAGTGCCAGACGGTGTAGAAGATCGCCGCGCCGACGTGGCGCTGGTTGTGGCTTAGGTCCGGCTCCCACTTCCCCGACAGCGGGTTGAGGTGGATGGTCTGGGTCTCCTCCTGGCCGTCGCTGCCGCTCTGCCACGGGTACATCGCCCCGCGGTAGCCGCCCAGGCGCGCCGACTCCCGAGCCTCGCCGATCCGCCGGTAGCGGTACAGGAGCAGTGCGCGCGTGATCATGGGCAGCCGGCAGTTGAGGAAGGGGTAGACGAAGAGCTCGTCCCAGAAGACGTGCCCGCGATACGCCTCGCCGTTGAGGCCCCGGGCGGGGACTCCGGCGTCGTGGTGGGCGGTCTGCCGCGAGCACACCTGCAGCAGGTGTGACGTGTGGAAGCGCAGCAGGAACTGGACGCGCTTCTCGCGCGGGAGCTCCACGTCGCAGACCTCCCAGAGCTCGTCCCAGGCGCCCGCCTGGCCGTCGAGCGCCTCGTCGAAGGTGGGATACCGGGCCGCGCTCTTGACCGCCGCCTCCAGCGGCTCGCTGATGCCGCGGTCGCGTGAGGTGTAGAACGCGACGTTCTTCTCCACCCGGACGGTCGCCCCCGCGTCCAGCTCGAGCGCCAGCACCTGCTGGACGTAGTCCTCCGTCTGGTAGGTCGTGCGCGCGACGTCGAGCTCCTCGCCGTCGCGGAAGACGCGCGTGCGCGCGGCCTCGGCGAGCTCGATGCGCGACTGGCGGGTGCGCGCCTTGAGCGCTATCACGTCGCTGCCCTCGATCCGTGGGCCCTGCGGGTCGAGGTGGCGGCCCTCGAGGTGGCGGTAGCGGGCGACGCCCTTGTTGACCACGCGACCGTCGAGCGCCGAGACGACCTCGACCCTGCCGGACCAGTTCCGCGGCGTGAGGTCCCAGGCGATCGCCGCCTGGTGCATGCGGTGCATGCTCACGAAGCGGCGGCTGCGCAGGCTGGTCTCCCGGCCGACATCGTCGCGGAAGGTCAGCTCGCGGATCACCATCGCGTTGCGGAAGTCATACGCGTGCCGGTAGGCGAGGAGCTCGACGTCGGCGAGGCGGAACGGCTCGTCTCCCTCGATACGGAGCTTCAGCAAGAGCCAGTTCGGGAGGTTGACGAGGTCCTCGTTGGGCAGCGGGTGGGTGCCCATGACGGTCGTCCGCCTGTTGTAGATCCCGTGCGCGTACGTGCCCGGGTAGTGCGTGCCGTCCGCGTCCTCCCACTCCGCGCAGCCCCGCGTGCAGAAGTAGCCGTTGCCAGTCGACGTGAGCGACTCCCGCAGCCCTTCCTGGGCGGGCACGAACCCGTCGTACGCGAACTGGAAGTCGCTCGACGTCCCTCCCCGTGCAGGGTCCACGCGCTGATGCTACCCCCGGGAGGACTGCTTCGCGGCCAGCTTGCGCACCGCCGTCGACTGCGCGGCCCAGGACGCGGCCACCCTCATGCCAGGCGGCTTTAGTGCCGGGCCCGGGGTGCGGCTCATCCTTGCCGCGTTGCCGTGACCAGCCACATCGACGAGCCGAACTCGACGCCGCGCGACGACTCGTGGGCCACCATGCGGGCGCGTAGGTCATCGAGGGCACGCTGGCGTCCCGCGTCGTCGAGCCCTTCGAGCATCCAGGCGGTCAGGCCGGCCACGAACCGGTGGGCGTCGTCGGCCGTCGCGCCGAAGTACATCGGCTCGCGAAGGTCCTCGAAGCGGGTCGCGGCGAAGCCGGCCGCTTCGAGGAGCTCGCGGACCCTCGGCGGCTGGGAGAGGGAGAACGGGCCGGGCGCCTCCGGGGGCGGGACGGGCAGGTCTCGGCCGGCGGCCATTGCCCCGCTGATCTCCCGGAACCACTCGTTCTCCGACGCCGGCTGCCAGGCGACCATTGCCAGCCGACCGCCGGGACGGAGCGCGCGGCCGATGTTGGTGAACGCAGCGACGGGGTCGCCGAAGAACATCGTCCCCGTGCGGCTGATCGCGATATCGAACGAGCGGACCGGGAAGGGATGCACCTGCGCGTCGGCCTGCTCGAAGGTCACGTTGCGCAGGCCGTCTTCCTCGGCGAGCCGGCGCGCGATCTCCAGCATCTTGCCGGACAGGTCTACGCCAAGCGCGTGCCCGGACAGAGCGCGTCGGCCCGCGTCCCTGGTCGTCTGCCCGCTGCCACAGCCGATGTCGAGGACCCGGCTGTCGTGCTCGATGCCGGCCGACTCGAGGAGCCGATCGTGGTAGCCGGCCACGGCCTCGTCGAAGCGCTCCGGGTTGGCCGCCCAGTAGTCCCCCTCGTCACCGTCCCACGCGCGTGCCTGCTCCACGTTGGACGGGTGGAGATGAAGTGTCGTGCCGTCGCCCATGGTGGTGTCGCCTTCTCTCCGCTGCTATACCCTCCCAATGGGACTATCTCCGTGGTACGCCGAAAGGAGCCCCGTGTCAAGGGAAGCGAAGATGACGACGACGTCGTACGCCATCTTGAGCCTGCTCGCCGTTCGTTCATGGAGCACCTACGAGCTCACGCAGCAGATGGACCGGAGCCTCGGACGGATCTGGCCCCGGGCCCAGAGCAAGCTCTACGAGGAGCCGAAGAAGCTCGTGACGAACGGCTACGCACGAGCCAAGGATGAGCGGGTGGGGGAGCGGCCCCGGACCGTCTACAGCATCACGCCGAAGGGCCGTCGAGCACTTGCGGTCTGGTTGGCCGAGCCCAGCGCGGGGCCGGTTCTCGAGTCGGAGCAGCTGTTGAAGATCTTCTTCGCCGAGAACGGCACGAAGCAGGACGCGCTGGACACGCTTGTGGGTGCGCGGGCGTGGGCCGAGGAGCGCAACGCCGACAACCTCGCGGCCGCGCGGTCCTACCTCGCGGGCGGGGCGCCGTTCCAGGAGCGCGCGGCCCAGACGATGCTCGTGGGACGGTTCATCACCGACTTCTACAAGCTCGTGGCCGACTGGTCGGACTGGGCGACGGCCCTGGTGGAGCAGTGGCCCGACGATCCTTCGGATGCGGACGCCGACGCGGCGGCACTGCAGGACACCGTGCGGCGAGCGGAGTGGAGCGAGCCTGTGGGCAGGGCGAAAGGGAAAAAGCGCCCCCGGCAGGATTCGAACCTGCGGCCATCAGATTAGAAGTCTGCCGCTCTATCCAGCTGAGCTACGGGGGCGGGGGGTAGGTAGACACATCGGGAGAACCCTCGGGATAACTCCGTTGTAGTTCCTTCATGCCTTCTAACCCGGGCGTCAGCCTACTGGGGCGGGCGTGTGCTCGCAGCCGCACCTGGTGCCTACTCGCGGGGGTGTGATCATCCCGGTTCGGCGTCGACTGCGCACATTGTCGCGAACATGACGGTGCACCGGCCTTCCCGACTACGGTGTTCCCGTTACTGATTGCTAAGAGAGGACGTGGCGGGGTGGCGCGCACCGCCAAGAAGACGCAGGCCAAGACGCTGGCGCGGTCCCGGTAGGTGCTGCGCACCGAGCTGCCCCAATTCTCCCCGTGGGAGACCACGGTGCTCGTCACCAGCCGCTGGCCGCGCCGATGAGCCCGCCGCACCCGCGGCGGTTCGCCTCCGGCGCCGCCTGCTGGCACACCGAGCGCACCGGCTGCGCCGCCCGTCGGCTCGACCCGTGGATGCTGTAGAGCAGCGATCCACCCGTTCGAGCATGTGTTCGACGATGCGGCATCATGAGACGGTGGCCGGAGGGATGAGCAGACGCGGGCGGTGGGGTCCGATGACTGACCGCGTCCGCGCACCCGAGTCCGTCTCGCCGCCGGTCCCGAGCACGCTGAAACACTGCTGGGTGACCGATCGTCACGGACGCCTGCCCGCCCTCCTTCTGGAGTGGAGACGCACCGTCGATGGTTACCAGGGCCGGGTGGTCCGACCCGTCTTCGAAGACGGAAGCTGGTTGGTTGTGGAGGAGTGGCTCCCTGCGGGTCTGCTCGATCCCGCATGACGCTCGCAGGGATCGGATCGGGGACTACTGCTCGGTTCCCGGACTCGGTGCCGCCTCGTCCGTGTCTGACTCCGTGGGTGAGGGCCGCCGCAGACGCGGTCGCTGTCGTTGGGGGGCGGCGGTGTCCGTAGCTCGCCTGTTCACGGCGGGGTCAGGTCTTGACGCGGAAGCCGCCGATCGAGCTTTCGAGCGTCACCTTGGTCGGTGCTTCGGCGTGCACCATTACGCATCCGGCGGTGGTCACGATGCCTTGGTGCTCGTTGCCGAGGCACAGGTACCTGCCCGCTTCGGGCCAGGGGATCTGGAACCGACCGTCGCGCACCTCGGCGAGACCGTCTGAGGGGAGGTCGTCGACGTTCACCTTGATGTTGGTGCGGGCGATGTCATGGTCGTCCGGTGCGTCGCGCCCCGGCCATGTGGTCTCGAAGGCGACGAGGAGTTGCTCGCGGGTGAGGACGAGGGCCCGCGACCACGAGTCCACTGTGCCTCCGCCGAAAATCATTGGCTGGTCGTTGCGTGAGACGATGACTCCGCTGAGCTCACCGGCGCCTGGGTCCTCGGGGGAGGGGCTGCACGCGGTGACAATCATGGTTGCCGCAGCCGGAAGGGCGACGCTGAGGACGATGCCTCGGCGTCTGTCCCGCGCACGTGGGTTCAATGAACGAGACTGACCGAGATCGACCCGTCCCGCGGAAACGTGGTGAGGTCGTCGAGGGCTTCGATGTAGCCCTGCTTCAGCATGGCCCAGTCCGCCGAGTCGATCGACCCGGACCCGTCCATCAGGAAGACCAGGTCGAGATTGTCGGAGTAGAGGTCCGCATTCGCGGGGGCTACCGCGGTCGTGGCCAGGCCGGCGGTGACGAGCCCGGCGAGAGCGACGGTAGCGGTGGCGGTGACACGGCGTCGACGGGCTCGGACCCATTTGGCCGTGAAGGTGGTGGTCGGGCGCAAACGGCTGCGCAAGTCCATGTGATCCCCCTCACATAGACGTGTGCGACGGAACCTACAGAGGATTGACGGTTGTTTGTCCCAAATGACAATTTTGAGCAGAATCTCCGTTTTGCCCGCAGACTGGGGCCGACCCTCGACTCTTCGCCGTACCCAGGCTTTCAGGGCCGGGTAGTCCGCCCGGTGTTCGACGGGGGCGGCTGGCTGGTCGTGGTGGAGTGGCTGCCGGCTGGCCTGCTCGACCCCGCCTGAAGAGCGCCGCCCGCGGCGGAAGCGGTAACGAAGCCACGCCGAGCGTGTCGGCGTGGCTCCGCTGTCGTCTGCGGTGGCTCAGTCCGCGGGCAGGAAGACCCGCTGCGGGATCGTGTCGTAGGCCGCCGGGTCCAGTGACGCGATGGAGCTGTCGGCGACCGCGTCGACGAGGCCGCCGAGGCCGATCTCGATCTGCTTGCGCAGCATGCCGTTGCGCTTCATGCCGTCGTACTGGGTCTGGCTGGATGTCTCGAACAGCACGACGGCGCTACCGCGAAGAGCGAACGAGCCGAGTGCGGTGCCCGGCAGGTTGATGTCCTGCGGGTAGAGGGTCAGGTCGCCGTAGCCGGATTCGCCGTACCCCTGCAGCGCCTCGTAGACGGCGACGTTGGCGCGTTTGGAGGCGTCCATGTCGAACTTCGGCCAGCTACCGAACTCGCTCGGGTCGTCGATGAACTTCGCCGAGATCGACAGCGGCGACATGTTCTCCAGGTCCTCGGTGGCGTAGCAGGACCACTGGTTGTGCAGGTCGATGAAGTAGTCGACGGTGCCGAACTCGTTCTCCAGGTCGCGGTAGACGTCACGGACCGTCTGCGCCTCGGGGGTGATGTACCAGCCGGTGTCCGCGCTGTTGCCCGGGAAGTCCTCGGGCTGCGGGACGTAGTCGAGGTCGGGGTTGAAGTCGCGGTTGACGTCGAAGCCGCCGACGCGGGTGTTGTAGTTCCATGCCGGGGCCACGTCCGCGAGTTGTGGGAAGTCGGCGACGACCTCGTCCCAGGTCATCTCGTTCTGGCGGGTGTCCCGCTCGCCGCCGTCGACGTTCAGGCGGGGGATGGCCACGATCGTGACCTCCTCGCGGAGCGCTGCAGCCTCCGGGGTGGAACCTCCCCACTGCTGGAGCAGGCTCAGCAGTGCCTCCGTGCCGTGGTTCTCGTTGCCGTGGATCTGGGACTCGACGAACACCACCGTGTCCCCCTCACCGACGCGGGCGGTGTAGATCTCGCGGCCCTGGTTGCTGTAGCCGGCCACGTCGACCTCGACGGTGCCGGCGGTCGACCGTTCGATGCTCTCGAGCGTGCGGGTCAGCTGAGCATGGTTCACGAAGCCGTTGCTGCCCGAGCCGGAGGCCTCAGTGCCGCAGTGCGACTCGGTAGGGATCGCGGTGGCGGGTGAGGCGGTGAAGGCGACGGACCCGAGCAACAAGGCCGCTCCGGATAGGACGGCCGTTGTTCGTCGTGCTGACATGGTCACTCCTCGTCGGGTTGTTTGTCCGGTTGTGCCGGACTTTGGGTGCGGTCCGCCGACGCTAAACCAGCACAGCCAGGAACGGGTGCGAGCGAAGGGTGCATGTTTGTGCACCTCAAAATCGTGCAGAATCCGCGACGGCTGCCCGCTCGAACGCATGCGATTCGACAGGCGGGCCCACGATGACCGCTCGTCGCAAGAGTCAAGCCGTTCGCCGACTTCTTTACTTTTCCCGTTCCGCGGCAAATGCCCGATTTACCACTGTGGGTCTCATCGCGTGCCCAACAGGGGACACCTCGACG
>Ga0208537_1000078_pt1 | contig 15536 bp, 17 predicted proteins | sample MayberrySE_TuleA_FD_185672 | JGI IMG/M metagenome (GOLD analysis project Ga0208537, IMG submission 185672) | Natural and restored wetland microbial communities from the San Francisco Bay, California, USA, that impact long-term carbon... | ecosystem: Environmental > Terrestrial > Soil > Wetlands ...
TCGGGTGGCCCCCGCCACCCCCGCCGCCGCCCCCGCCACCGCCGCCGCCACCGGGTGCTGCGAGAGCAGGCGATGGCAGCACGAGCGCTGTCGCGAGGGCAGCGGCAACGAGCATGCCGCCGCTACGTGAATTCATGATGACTCCTCTCCGCGCCGGGAACGACGCGGTTCCTTGACGTTCGACGGGACGGGTGTGACCTCTCTCCGGCCCCGAGGGCCGTGGGGTCACTGTTCGCCGGCGAGACGCGCCGATCGGAGCGGTGCGGGTCGTCGAGCAAGCGAAGTCGCGCATGGGCGCCCCCCTGAAAATCCCACTCGAACGACCCCAGCATCGCGGCGCCGCCGGGCGAGCCGGCAGTGGCCAAGGTCAGGACAGTTCGGGTCGAAGGGCATATCGAAGTCTTCTGCCCGAGCTATTCGCATATGCCGTGCATCACAGGCTTGGGCCTCCTAGGACCTATGTCCTCCGTGGCCCCGAGGATCCGAGTGGGGATGGGGCCCACGAAGGCTCTCTGCGCGCGCCCCCTTCCCGAACGGCACAATCCGCGTCACACTCGGCAGACGAGACGTGATCCGGATCACGGAGGAGCCATGCCAGGACAAGACTCGGTGGCCGCCACGCGTGCGGCGCTCACCTCCCTCGCGGCCGCGGTGCTGAGGGTCCGCAACGAGTACGGCGACACGCTCGGCGTGCGTCGGCTGACCTCGGACGTCGACCGGTTGCAGGCCGACCTCGACGAGCTCGGGGAGCCGACCCCGGGCATGCGTCCGCCGGTCGCCCCGGAGGAGCGGATCCCGATTCCGGACGAGCCGTACGACGAGAGCATGTGGCACGACGCCCAGTCAGAGGCTCAGCACGCGCAGTAGCGCGAGAAGGGGATTGCATGTCGACAGACGTCCGGAGCGCGGGCCGCGCACAGATCACCGAGCGGACGCTGCGCCAGGACAACTGGTGGCTCTCACCGCTCGTCACGTTCGTCGTCTTCACCGCGTTCGTGGTCTACGCGACGTGGCGCGCCTTCTCGGGTGAGCACTACTACGCATCGCCGTACCTGTCGCCGTTCTACTCGCCCTGCATGGGTGCGCAGTGCGTCGAGGGCTCGGCCGACTTCGGGAGGCCCTTCGACTGGTTCCCGTACTCGCCGGCGCTGATCATCCTGGTCATCCCGCTCGGCTTCCGGATGACCTGCTACTACTACCGCAAGGCCTACTACCGGGCGTTCTGGCTCTCGCCCCCCGCCTGTGCCGTCGCCGAGCCGCACACGAGGTACACCGGCGAGCGTCGCTTCCCGCTGATCCTCCAGAACGGCCACCGCTGGGCCCTGATCGCCTCTGCGCTCATCGCGTTGGTGCTCACCTACGACGTGATCCTGGCCTTCCGCAACGCCGACCGCGAGTGGGGCCACATGGGTCTCGGCACGGTCGTGCTGCTGGTCAACGTGGTCCTCATCTGGCTGTACACCCTCTCGTGCCACTCCTGCCGGCATCTCATCGGCGGGCGCCTGCGGCACTTCTCCAAACACCCGGTGCGCTACCGGGCGTGGACGTGGGTCTCGCGGTTGAACCGGGACCACCCGAAGTACGCCTGGCTCTCGCTGTTCTCGGTCGCCCTGGCCGACCTCTACGTGTACCTGCTCTCGACCGGCGCCATCACCGACGTGAGGTTCTTCTGAATGCCTGACTCCAGCAGACATCCCATGACGGGCAACCGGATGGACGCCGGGACCGACACGGGCCTCGAGACACACGAGTACGACGTCGTGGTGATCGGCGCGGGCGGCGCCGGCCTGCGCGCTGCCATCGCGGCCCACGACGCGGGCGCCCGGGTGGCGATCGTGTGCAAGTCCCTCCTCGGCAAGGCGCACACGGTGATGGCCGAGGGAGGCATCGCGGCCGCCATGGGCAACGTCTACGAGGAGGACGGCTGGCAGGTCCACTTCCGCGACACGATGCGCGGCGGGAAGATGCTCAACAACTGGCGGATGGCCCAGCTGCACGCGCAGGAGGCGCCGGAGCGGGTCCTCGAGCTCGAGGAGTGGGGTGCCCTCTTCGACCGGACGGCCGACGGCCTGATCTCCCAGCGGGACTTCGGCGGTCACAAGTACGCCCGCCTCGCCCACGTGGGCGACCGCACCGGCCTGGAGATGATCCGGACGCTCCAGCAGCGTGCCGTGGCGCTCGGCATCGACGTGTTCATGGAGTGCACGGTCACCGAGATCTTCACCGAGCGGGCGAAAGGCGCACCGGCCCGGGTCAGCGGCGCGTTCGGCTACTGGCGCGAGACGGGCCGTTTCGTGGTCTTCCGCGCCCCCTCCGTCGTACTCGCCACGGGCGGGATCGGGAAGTCCTACCAGGTGACCTCGAACTCCTGGGAGTACACCGGTGACGGGCACGCCCTTGCCCTGCGCTCCGGCGCGAGCCTGATCAACATGGAGTTCGTGCAGTTCCACCCGACCGGCATGGTGTGGCCTCCGTCGGTGCGCGGCATCCTCGTCACGGAGTCGGTCCGCGGGGACGGAGGGGTGCTGAAGAACTCCGAGGGCGAGCGGTTCATGTTCGACTACATCCCGGAGTTCTTCAAGAGCGAGACCGCCGACACGGTGGAGGAGGCCGAGGGCTGGTACACCGACAAGAAGAACCACCGACGCCCACCCGAGCTGCTGCCGCGCGACGAGGTGGCGCGGGCGATCAACTCCGAGATCAAGGCCGGTCGCGGGTCACCGCACGGCGGAGTCTTCCTCGACATCGCCTCGCGACGCGACGCCGACTTCATCCGCCGACGGCTCCCGTCGATGTACCACCAGTTCAAGGAGCTCGCCGACGTCGACATCACCGCCGAGCCGATGGAGGTCGGGCCGACCTGTCACTACGTCATGGGTGGCGTGGAGGTCGACGCGGACACCGAGCAGTCGCTGGTGGCGGGCCTCTTCGCCGCCGGTGAGGTGGCCGGAGGGATGCACGGCTCGAACCGGCTCGGCGGCAACTCGCTGTCCGACCTGCTCGTCTTCGGGCGCCGCGCCGGACACAACGCCTCCTACTACGCTCAGCGCAACAGCCAGCGACCTCCCGTCCTGCCCGACGACGAGATCCGAGCTGCCGCCGCACGCGCCTTGGCGCCGTTCGAGGAGGAAGGTGGAGAGAACCCCTACACCATCCAGAAGGACCTCCAGGACGTGATGCAGCGCCTCGTCGGCATCATCCGCAAGGCCGAGGAGCTGCGCGAGTCCCTCGCCGAGATCGACAGGCTCAAGGAGCGCGCGAAGCACCTGACGGTCGAGGGCCACCGGCAGTACAACCCTGGCTGGCACCTCGCCCTCGACCTGAAGAACATGCTCGTCGTGTCCGAGTGCATCGCGAAGGCAGCTCTCGAGCGCGAGGAGTCACGCGGCGGCCACACGCGCGACGACTTCCCCAAGCCCGACCCGGAGTGGGGTGCGAAGAACCTCGTGCTGACGCTGCCCGGCGACGCACTCGACAGCGCGGTGCAGCTGAAGCACCAGCCGCTGCCGGTCATGCCGGGCGAGCTCAAGGCACTGTTCGAGGAGGCCAAGGTGCAGAAGGCGGAGTCGGAGCCGGCTACGTCGCAGAGGACGGGGGCGAGCTGATGGGTTACGACCTGAGGATGCGCGTCTGGCGCGGGGACGCCGACGGTGGTGCCCTCGGTGACTACACCGTGCACGTCGAGGAGGGTGAGGTCGTCCTCGACGCGATCCACCGCCTCCAGGCCACCCAGGTCGGCGACCTGGCGGTCCGGTGGAACTGCAAGGCCGGCAAGTGCGGCTCGTGCAGCGCCGAGGTCAACGGCCGGCCGCGGCTGATGTGCATGACGCGGCTGTCGGACTTCGACGAGACCGAGACGATCACGGTCACGCCGATGCGGTCCTTCCCGGTGATCCGCGACCTGGTGACCGACGTGTCCTTCAACTACGAGAAGGCCAAGGAGCTGCCGGCGTTCGCGCCGACGCCGCGGGACAAGGACGGCAAGCGGCGGATGATGCAGGTCGACGTGGAGCGCGGCCAGGAGTTCCGCAAGTGCATCGAGTGCTTCCTGTGCCAGAACACCTGCCACGTGGTGCGTGACCACGAGGAGAACAAGGAGGCCTTCGCCGGTCCGCGGTTCTTCCTCAGGTACGCCGAGCTCGACATGCACCCCCTGGACACGAACGACCGTCGCAAGCTCGCGCAGGACGCTGCGGGGCTCGGCATGTGCAACATCACCAAGTGCTGCACAGAGGTGTGTCCCGAGAACATCAAGATCACCGACAACGCGATCATCCCGATGAAGGAACGAGTCGTGGACCGGAAGTACGACCCGGTGGTCTGGCTGGGTTCGAAGATCTTCCGGCGCGACAAGCGCGAGGAGGTCTGAGGTGGCAGAGCTGCTCACCCAGGACGAGATCGACCGTGCGCTCTCGACCGAGCTCTCGCGCTGGACGCAGGCGGGCGACGCGATCGTGCGGTCGGTCAAGGCGCCGACCTTCATGGACGGCATCCGACTGGTGCAACGGGTGGCAGAGGTCGCCGAGGACCTGGACCATCACCCCGACATCGACATCCGGTGGACGACCGTGACGTTCACGCTCTCGACGCACTCGGCCGGCGGGCTGACCTCGAAGGACGTCCGTCTCGCCGGCGACATCGACCGACTGGCCGACTGAGACCGCGGAAACGGCCCGAGACGGCGGTGGGGGCCGGTGGTCTGCTGCTAGCGGTTGACGTAGCCGGCGGAGCAGGCGTCGGTGTCGCTCACGCCGTAGACGAACAGGCGGCCACCCTCGCCGGGGACGCCCTGGTGAACCAGGACGTGCAGCGGGTGGTTCCTGGCGGTGGCCGGTGCGACGTCGACGTTCGGGTTGCGCTCGAAGACGGATGTCGGCAGCTCGACGTACTTCTCACCGCCGCTCTCGGCGATCACGGCGCACTTGCCGTTCCCGACCAGCCTGGAATGCGTGTGGTCGGCGAGCGCCGGGCCCGACCCTGCGAACAGCAGGCCGCCGGTGGCTCCCAACACGATGCCCGCCCGTGCGAGTCTCCTCGTCCCCACTCCGTTCTCCCCTCGTCACGCGGATGGATACGTCCCACTTTCCCGAAAGGCGTGGCTCTTCGCAATAGCGAAGATCGGGCTGTTCTGCTCTGCGGTGGCCAACCGGCTCGGCTCAGTCGGACCCCCGCACGATGACCTCGATGGCTCATTGCCGGTCGTGTCCCGACCGGCGTTGACTGGACCGACCACCCCGGACAGGGGCGCACCCGCGTGGGACAGTCCACACGTCACTCGACGAGGAGTCCCCAATGAGTATCGGTACCAAGGTTGCGGCAGAGATCGGTCTTCCGGACGGCTACAAGGGAGAGGCAATCCGTCCCGGTGACGCGGGGTACGACGAGGCCCGTGCGGTCTACAACAGGATGATCGACCGGCGTCCCGCGCTGATCGTCCGTCCGACCGGGGCCGCCGACATCCGCGACGCGGTGGCGTTCGCGCGTCAGCAACGGCTTCCGCTGGCGGTCCGCGGGGGTGGGCACAGCGTCGCCGGCGTGAGCATGGTCGAGGGCGGCGTGCAGATCGACCTGTCCAGCCTCAAGGGCGTGCACATCGACCCGGAGCGAGGCACCGCGATCTGCAACGCGGGCGTGCTCTGGGGCGAGTACGACCGTGAGGCCGAGATGTTCGGCCTCGCCACGCCCGGTGGTCGTGTGACGACGACGGGCGTCAGCGGGTTCTGCCTCGGCGGCGGGTACGGCTGGCTGTCGACCAAGTACGGGCTGACCTGCGACAACATGGTGGGAGCGGACCTGCTGACCGCGAGCGGCGAGATGCTGCACGTCACCGACGACACCAACCCCGAGCTCATGTGGGCGCTGCGGGGCGCCGGCGCGAACTTCGGCGTGGTCACCTCGTTCGAGTTCCGGCTGCACCCGGTCCGGCCGCTGATGCTGGCCGGCCTGCTCGCCGTACCGAACGACGGCCGGATGGGCGAAGAGGTGGCCCGCGGGTACCGCGAGTACGTCGAGCAGGCCCCCGAGGACCTCGTGACCGCCCTCTTCACCGTCCTGGCCCCACCGGAGGACTTCGTCCCGCCGGAGCTCGTCGGCCAGCCGGTGCTGATGATCGCGGTGGCGTGGCTGGGGGACCCAGCTGACGCCGAGCAGGCCGTGGCACCGCTGCGACGGATCACCGCCGGCGGCCTGGACCTCGTCCAGCCGATGCCCTACACGGCCTTCCAGGCGAGCCTGGACCCCAACAACCCGCCGGGCCTCCTCAACTACCACCGGGGCATGCACCTGGCGGCACTGCCCGACGACGTGCTCGACGACTACCTCGCCGCCGGTAGGGAGATCGGGTCGCCGGTGACCATAGGCGCGATCTTCCGGCACGGCGGGGCGATCAGCCGGGTCGGGGAGGCCGACACGGCCGTGAGCGACCGCAGCGCGCCTTACATGGCGCACCCCATCGCGTGCTGGGACGATCCCGCGGACACCGACCGGGAGATCGCCTGGGTCCACGCGTTCAGCGAGGCCTTCGCCCCCGCGCGGACCGGGGGCGTCTACCTGAACTTCGAGCCCGACACCAGCGAGGAGAGCGTCCGCGCCGGCTACAGCGCCGGGAAGTACGAACGGCTCGCGGCGCTGAAGGAGCAGTGGGACCCGGAGAACATCTTCAGCGGGAACCACAACATCGCCCCACACCCCGCCAGCACGTGAGGCGCGGCCGCGACTCCTGAAGCGCTCGGGCGCGCGGCCCAAGACACCGCAAGCAGGTGAGGCCCGCCCTACAACTCCTGAAGCGCTTGGGGGCCGGGAGGCCGTACTACAAATACATGCCCCCGCCGCGGCCCGGGTGCTGCTCGTCCTGACCGCGCTGCGCGGCCTGCTGGGCCGCCTGCTGCGCGGCGGCCTGCATCGCCTCCTCGGTCATGACGCCGGGGGGCAGTGCGCGCCGCATCTGCTCGAGCTGTGCGCGCGCGGCCACCTGCTGGGCGTAGATCGCGGTCTGGATGCCGTGGAAGAGTCCCTCGAGCCAGCCCACGAGCTGGGCCTGGGCGATGCGCAGCTCGGCCTCGGAAGGCGTCTGCTCGGTGAAGGGCAGCGACAGCCTCTCGAGCTCCTCGATGAGCTCGGGCGCGAGCCCGGCCTCGAGCTCCTTGATCGAGGACTGGTGGATCTCCTTCAGCCGGGCCCTGCTGGCCTCGTCGAGGGGAGCAGCCTTCACCTCTTCGAGGAGCTGACGGATCATGCTGCCGATCCGCATCACCTTCGCAGGCTGCTCGACGAGGTCGGTGATGTGGCGCTCGCCGTCCTCCTCCTCGTCCTCGCCTTGCTCGGGCGAGGCGCCCGCCTGCGGCCCGGACACGGCCATGCCGTCGGGTCCGATGACCACGACGCGCGGGTCCTCGGCGTCACCGGTGGGCTCGGGGTTCTCCTGGGTCATGACCTCACCTTACGCAGTGAGCACGATCTTGCCGACGTGGGTTCCGGACTCCATCAGCGCGTGGCCCTCGCCCGCCTGATCCAGCGGAAGCGTGGTGTGCACGAGGGTGCGGACGGTCTCGTCGGCGACGAGCGGCCAGACGTGCTCCACGACGGCAGCACAGATCGCGGCCTTCTCCTCGGCCGGACGGGACCTCAGCGACGTGGCGATCACCGCACCCCGCTTGGCGAGCAGCTTGCCGATGTTGAGCTCGCCCTTGACGCCACCCTGCATGCCGATGATGACCAGCCGCCCCTCGGTGGCCAGGGCGGAGACGTTGCGGTCGAGGTACTTCGCGCCCATGTTGTCGAGGATGACGTCGGCGCCGCGTCCGTCCGTCGCGGCCTTGACCTCCTCGACGAAGTCCTGGTCCCGGTAGCTCACCGCAAGATCCGCGCCGAGCTTGCGGCACAGCTCGAGCTTCTCCTCGGACCCGGCCGTCGTGACCACCCTCGCGCCGAGAGCCTTGGCGAGCTGGATGGCCATGTTGCCGATGCCACCGGCGCCCCCGTGGACCAGGAGGGTCTCTCCCGGCTGCAGGCCCGCGACCATGAAGACGTTGGACCACACAGTGCAGGCGACCTCGGGCAACGCGCCGGCGGTCACCAGGTCGATGCCTTTCGGCACCGGCATCACCTGACCCGCGGGCACGGCAACCTTCTCGGCGTAACCCCCACCGGCCAGCAGCGCGCACACCTCGTCCCCCACCTGCCAGCCGGTCACCTCGGGGCCGACAGCAAAGATCGTGCCCGAGCACTCGAGGCCGAGCACCTCGGAGGCCCCAGGAGGGGGTGGGTAGTGCCCCTGCCGCTGCAGCGTGTCGGCGCGGTTCACGGCGGTCGCGGCCACGCGGATGACCACCTCGCCCGGGCGGGCGACGGGGTCGGGCAGGTCGGTCACGGTGAGGACCTCGGGCCCTCCGGGCTCGGAGGCGATGACAGCGCGCATGGGTCCAAGGCTAGGACGCGGCGCACGGCGTCATCAGCCCTGGTCGCCTCGGCGGCCAAGAGCCAGACGTCCAGGCCTACTCGGTGCCGATGAGGTCCTCGGCGTTGAAGTCGTCGGGGCTGATGTCGTCGCCGCCCCACTTCATCGCCAGTGCCTGGGCGCGACCAGCGAGTTCCTCGACGTCGGCGGCGCTCCCTCCGCGGAGGGCGGCGGCGTAGCCGACGAGGAAGGTCGTGATCGGTGCGGCGGGTCGCTCGACCTCGTGCGCCGCGTCGCGCGCAAGGTCGAGGATGAGGCCCTCGTCGATCTCGGTGTCCTCGAGCTCGAGGACGTCGCAGAGCTCGTCGATCCAGTCGTGCAAGGTCACCTCCCCAGAGAACTACGCGGCGACCGACTTCGCAAGAGAATCCGACAAGACGACCGAATCAGTCGTCCACGTCGCTCAGGCGAGCAGGGCGCCGCGCACCTGGTCGATGACGGCGCCTCAGTCGTCGAGCTCCCGGAGATCGCGCAGGTCGGCCCAGGTGTCCACGTCGCGCGCCTCGTCGGCCTCAGCCGGGACCCCGACGATGCGCAGTGGCATCATCAACCTCCGGATCGACAGACCGTGCTCTGCCGACCGGTCGTCGGGACGCGCGGCCACCAGTGCGTCGTACCGGTAGACCGCTGCGAGCCACTGCTTCCGGTTCTCGTCGTCGACCAGGCAGACGGCGTCCGTGTCCGCGCCCTCGGCGGCGAGTACGTCGACCAGCCTGCCGAGCGTGCGCGCGGAGAAGCGCGGCATGTCCACCGCGAGGACGCACACGAGCCCCGGTCGCTCCACCAACGCGTCGACCCCGGCGAGCAGCCCCGCGGCGGGGCCACCCCCGGGCGGTTCCTCGCGGGTCCAGGTCACCGGCCGGGTGGTGGGCAGCTCCGGACCCACCACGACCACCTCTTGTGCGGCGGCGGTGCTGGTGATTGCGTGCTCCAGCAGCGTCAGCCCGTCGATCTCGATCGACGCCTTGTCGACACCCCCGAGGCGTACTCCCGAGCCGCCGGACAGGATCACCGCGGCCAGGCGCTGGGGTGGAGACGTCATAGGGGCAGTGTTGCGCAGTTCCCGGCAGGCAGTGGCAGGCTGGGGGCGTGACACTGACCGTCGCTGCCGTCCAGCTCGCCTCCTCGCTCGACCCCGCCGAGAACCGCGAGGCTCTCGGCGTGCTCGACTCCGTCTGCTCGGGCAGCCCGAAGCCCGACCTCGTGGTCTTCCCCGAGTCGATGATGCGTGACTTCGGCGCCCCGGGGTCGGACATCTCGGAGTTCGCCGAGGACCTCGACGGCCCGTTCGTGAAGCGCCTCACCGAGCTCGCCGGGGTCCACGACGTCACGCTCGTCGCGGGGATGTTCGAGCGGAGCGAGGACCCGACGCGGCCGTACAACACGCTCGTGGTCGTCGACGGCGACGGCGTGCGTGCGTCGTACCGCAAGATCCACCTGTACGACTCCTTCGGCTACAAGGAGTCCGACCGACTGCTGGCCGGGGACGTCGAGCCGGTCGTCGTGGGGATCGGTGGGTTCCAGGTCGGCCTGATGACCTGCTACGACCTGCGTTTCCCCGAGATGGCTCGCGCCCTCGTGGACCGCGGCGCCGAGGTGCTCGTCGTACCTGCCGCCTGGGTCGCCGGACCGCGGAAGGTCGACCACTGGCGGACACTGCTCAGGTCGAGGGCGATCGAGAACACGGTGTACGTCGTCGCGGCGGCGCAGCCGGGGCCGCGCTACAGCGGCCACTCGATGGTCGTCTCCCCGCGCGGCGAGGTCCTCGAGCTCGAGGACGACGACGACCCGGTCGTGCAGTCCCGGATCGACCGGGAGCACCTCGACGAGATGCGCGCCGAGAACCCCTCGCTGGCCAACCGACGACTCTAGGTCCTCGGTGTCCGGTTGATACCCTCACCGGGTCAGGTGCGGGGGCTCTGACAGTTCGTCGTCGGCCGTGAGGATCTGAGCGTGGTGGGAGCCGAGCAGAAGCCCGGTCGACGTCGCGCGGAACCTCCACCGAGGCGCCTGAGGTGGAAGTCCTCGCCGGCGTCGTCCGAGAAGTCCGGGGCACCTGGTGGCGCCGCGGCCGGCGTCAACGCGTCGGCGGACGCGCCCGCCGACCCTGCGTCGAGGAAGAAGACCCCGCCTCCTCCGCCGACCCGCCGCGCAGGCCGGCCCTCGCGGGAGCATCCGCCGAAGCGGCAGGACCCCGCGCCCCGCCCTGAGCCCGCTCCGCTTCCCGCTGCCGTGCCGGCTCCCGAGCGTGCCCGGCAGGACTCGCCCGAGCGACCCGAGCAACAGGACCGGGCCCAGGGCGCCAGGCGCCAGGGGCGTCCGGCCCCGCCTCGCCACCAGGAACGTCCGGCGCGCCGGAGGCCTCCTGCCCCGGGCCACGGCGGACCCGCCTCGGCCCGTTCCCAGCAACCGCCTCGTGGCTCCCGGCTGTCCGCCCTCGTCGGGTTCCTCGGCCGGATCCTCTGGCTCTCCGTCCTCGGTGCCGGACTCGTGGCCGCTGCGCTGCCATTGACCTCGGCCGAGGTCTCCGAGGTGGTCCGCCTCGCGGGCGCGGTCACCGTCACCACCCTCTTCACGCACGGGCTGGCGGTGCGCACAGGTGGCCGGCCCCTGATGAGCGGCGGGCTCGCGCTCCTGCTCGCTTCGGGTGCCGCGGTGCTCCAGGTGGATGTCCTCCTCGCGGGAGCGGCGGTCGCCACGGCGGTGGTGACGGCCGTCCTCGCCGTGATGGCGACCAAACCGGCTGCGCGCTTTCCGGGGGTGATCCGCGAGGTGACCATCGCCGCCGCGGTCGGGGCGATCGGCGCGGTCGGGGTCTGGGCCTACGGGGCCGAGGTGTCGATCGAGCGGACCGCCTACCTCGCCATCGGCTTCTCGCTCATCGGCGCGCTTGCCCTGGTGTACCGGCTGGGCGCCGGCCTGCAGGGCCTCGGTCGGCGAGGGTTCGTGATGATCATCAGCGGTGTGGGGCTGCTGACCGTCACCCTCGCGTACACCGAGGCACTGGCCCGGTGGGGCTCCCCAGGTCTGGTCGAGGGCATCGACAGCACCTTCGACGCGGTGCGGGACCTGCTCGGCGCGGTGCCTCGGCCGATCGAGGTGCTGCTCGGTTTTCCGGCTCTGGCCTGGGGTGTCTCGACCCGGGCTCGCCGGCGCCAGGGCTGGTGGGTCTGTGCGTTCGGGGCACCCGGCCTCGCCGTCGTCGCGGTCGCTCTCCTCGACCCCGGCACCACGCTGCTCGAGGCCACGCTGACCCTCGTCTACAGCCTGGTGCTCGGGCTCATCTTCGGCTACGGGGTGATCAGGGCCGACCTGTACCTCACCGGCGCTCGCGGCCGCCGTGCCAGGCAGCTCGAGGAGCTCGCCGCGCACCGCCCCGAGCCCGGCCGCTTCCAGCCGCTGCTCTGAGCCGCCCGCCGCGCCGCCCGCCGCGCCGCGGCCTAGACCGCGTGCGCGGCGTCACAGGCCGCACGTAACCAACCGGTGGTTCGCGGAGTTTCATCCGGCGAGAGGCGGAAGGCCGTGGGGCCCCCGGGAGGGACGCCGCTCCTTTCCCAGGAGGAACTGCATGAAGTACAAGGTGGGTATCACCCTCGCCATTGCCTCGGTGGCGGGCTTTGCGCTGGTGGGTCCGGTCGCCGCGGGTCCGGAGTTCAAGAACAAGTACGACGACGTCAGCGCCACGCACGACTGTGGCGACGACGACACGATCTCCTACGCCGGCCCGCTCAAGATGTGGCCGCCCAACCACAAGCTCCAGGACGTCGCGATGACCGCGACCGACGGCTCGAGCAACCCGGCCGAGGGCGCGGCGAACGAGACCACGTTGATGGTCACCGTCGACATCCTCGACGCCGTGGGCGGCGACGGCGGGCCGCAGCACGACCCCGACGTCTTCTTCCCGTCGGGCCCGGCGGCGACCGGTGACCCGACCGCTGTCGTCCCCTTCCAGCTGCGCAGCGAGCGCTCCGGCAAGGGCGAGGGCCGGACCTACGACCTCAGGGCCGACGCGACCTTCGACAACGGTCTGAAGTCATGCTCCTGGTCGATCCAGGTCGTCGTGCCGCACGACATGCGCGGCGGCGCGGACTGGTAACGGAAGGACTGGTGGTGGGCTCCTGCGCTCACTCCCAGGGGCGGGGCGCCGAGACCCGGCGCTCCGCCGTCCTGGGAGCCGTTGTGGGGTTGTGGCTGCTCGCGGGCTGCGCGGTCGGCGGTGCCGAGGTCGAGCAGGGCAGCCCCGAGCCGCGTCCGGAACTGGCCCGCAAGGCAGAGCTCGCCGCAGGCAACCTCGAGGCCGCGGCACAGGGGCGCAAGGCACGGCGCGAGCGGGACCTCCGGGACGGAGATGCCGTGCCGGGCTCGAGGGGTGGGGTTCCCGGCAAGGGCGGCAAGCACGCCGGGACGGCGGACACGGCAGCCACTGCCCAGCGGCCTTCCTCGAGTCCGGCGCACGTCTCGTGGGACGACCTGGTGACCCTTGACGACCAGGCCGGCGACCACGGGAACGGTCCCGGCTACGCGGACCTGACCGGGGTGACCTTCAGCGAGGCCGACGGCATGCTGGCCGCCACCGTGACCGTCGACGCGACCGTCCCGGCCGCTCTAGCCGACCGAGAGGTCGAGGGGGTGGGCATCGACCTGTTCCGGTCGAGCTCGGACGAGAGCGACTACCAGGTGTTCCTCGACGGAGGTCGGCACGGCTGGAGGGCGTTCCTCCAGACCCCTGACGGCTTCGTCGACTTCCCCGGCACGTTCACGGTGCGTGGACGGACGTTGCAGGTGGCGGTCCCGTGGAGCGCCGTGGGCGGTCGCGAGGACGCGGAGGCATCCGTCTTCGTGGACTGGGCCTCAGGCGTCGGTCGGCTCTCGACGGACGGCACCACACGGGTGGGCCTGCTGGCGGAGCAGTGAGGAGCCTGCGTACCTGCGGGTAATGAGCAGGCGCGTGTACCGTCCCCCGCATGGCCCGTGCCCCGAAGACTGCTGTGGTCGTCGCCGAGATGGTGGCGAACGTCATGAAGGTTGCCGTCACGCCTGGTGACCGGCTCGCCGCCGGCGACGCCGTTGTGCTCCTGGAGTCGATGAAGATGGAGATCCCGGTCCTCACCGAGACCGGCGGCACGGTCACCTCGGTGAAGGTCAGCGAGGGTGACGTCGTCCAGGAAGGCGACGTGCTCGTGACCCTGGACCTCTGACCCCGGACCCAACCTCCCCTACACTCTCCTGCGTGGTCGGCCCGTGTTCGCGGGCCGGCTCACGGAGGGGTGCCGGAGTGGCCGATCGGAACCGCCTTGAAAGCGGTCGCTGGCAGAGATGTCAGCCGCGGGTTCGAATCCCGCCCCCTCTGCTGCGTGATGGTGGTCGGTGCTCGTCGTCAGATCTGTTCGAGCAGCTCGCGCATCCGCTCGATCTCCGCCGACTGGCCTACTGCGACGTCGGCGGTGATCTCGGCCACCTGGACGTCCACGCCGTCGCGGGCAGTCGTCTGTGCCATGTCCACCGCACCCTGGTGGTGGGCGATCATGCCCCGGAGGAACAGCCGGTCGAACCGCCGGCCTCGGGCAGCCTCGAGCTCGTCCATCTGCTCGTGCGTGAGCATCCCCGCCATCGGGGTGTGTCCGTGCTCCCCGTGGTCGTAGGAGTCTGCGTCCTCCGACGCCTTGGGTACGTCGATGTTGCGCTCCGCCAGCCACGCCCCCATCGTGATGATCTCGGGGCCCTGGGCTGCCTGGATGCGCCGCGCGAGCGACTTCACGCGCTCGTCGTCCGCGCGGGTCGCTGCGAGCCGGGACATCTCCAGCGCCTGCGCGTGGTGGGGAACCATCATCTGCATGAAGGCGATGTCGGAGTGGTTCCACTCGCGTTCGGGGAGCACGTCGTCGGGGTCGACGGGGGTGGCTGACTCGCCGGGCCTGCCCGGCTGAACCACCGACACCTCCGCGCCTGCGGCAGCGGCGCTCGTCCCGGTGGCCCCGTCGCTCCCGCTGTCAGAGGAGCTGCATCCCGTCGCCGCGAGTGCGGTGACGAGACCGAGCGCTGCGATCCTGCTCGGCAGGTGGTTCGTTCGTCCCACTTGGGGCCTCCCTCTGTGCGCCGGATCCGAAGATGTTCTTTACGAACCCTTTACTTATGCATCTGGGACAAGGTACGACATATCTCGACACGAAGTGACCTGCGTCACTTCAGAATCGGGAGGAACAGCATGAAACTACGCGCACGCCGCGGGTCCGTCCCCCTCTCATCAGGGGCCCGGATGGTCGCCGCAGCACTCCTCGCCATGGGGCTCGCCGCTACAGCGGCCCCCGTGGGCGCGCACGAGAACGACGCGAAGGAGACGTCCACCGACGCCTCCGACTGCCCACCTGGCCTCGAACGAGCCCTTGAACGGGCCGGCGACAACTTCGCGATGGCCTGTCTGCCCGGCCAGGACATGGCGCAGCTCGACGACAGCGACGCGACCCTCGCCCCGGGCGAGACCGCGAGCAGCCCGAACATGTCGTTGGTCGCGAACATCCCCAAGCAGGGAGCCTTCGCGTCCCAGGGCGCCTACAACAGCGACCTGGCCTTCAAGGACGACTACGCCTTCGCGGGCAACTACGAGGGCTTCATGGTCTACGACGTGAAGCGGCCCACCCAGCCGAGGGTGGTCACCCAGGTCGTCTGTCCCGGCTCCCAGAACGACGTGTCGGTGTACGGCGACCTGCTGGTGCTCAGCGTCGACTCGAGCCGCAGCGACGACTCGTGCAGCAGCGTCGGCCAGTCGGCGACGAACGAGGACTCGTGGGAAGGCATCCGGGTCTTCGACATCACCGACCCCGCTGCTCCGGAGTACGTCGCCGCGGTGGAGACCGACTGTGGTTCCCACACCCACACGCTCGCGCCGACCAAGGACGGCAAGGACGTCTACGCCTACGTCTCGTCCTACGGGCCGAACGACGCCTACCCCGACTGCCAGACGCCGCACGACAAGATCAGCATCGTGAAGATCCCGGCCGACGCGCCGGCGAACGCCGAGCTCGTGGGCACGCCGGTGCTGTTCCCGGACGGCGGCAACGACGGCACCGGCTACTCCCGTCCG
>Ga0208537_1000079_pt1 | contig 15452 bp, 16 predicted proteins | sample MayberrySE_TuleA_FD_185672 | JGI IMG/M metagenome (GOLD analysis project Ga0208537, IMG submission 185672) | Natural and restored wetland microbial communities from the San Francisco Bay, California, USA, that impact long-term carbon... | ecosystem: Environmental > Terrestrial > Soil > Wetlands ...
CGTGCCCGGCAAGATCGAGAAGATGGGCTACAAGGGCGTCGACACGACCGAGATGGTCTTCGACGGCTTCGAGGTCGGCGCCGACCAGGTCCTCGGTGGTGCGCCCGGACGCGGCTTCTACCAGATGATGGACGGCGTCGAGGTCGGCCGTGTGAACGTCGCCGCCCGTGGCTGTGGCGTCGCCTGGCGGGCCTTCGAGCTCGGCATCGCCTACTCCCAGCAGCGGGAGACCTTCGGCAAGAAGATCGCCGAGCACCAGGCTGTCCTGTTCCGCCTCGCGGAGATGGGCACCAAGATCGAGGCCGCGCACCAGATGATGGTGAAGGCGGCCCGGATGAAGGACCGTGGCGAGCGCAACGACCTCGAGGCCGGGATGGCGAAGTACCTCGCGAGCGAGTACTGCTCCCAGGTGGTGGAGGACTCCTTCCGGATCCACGGAGGCTACGGCTTCTCCAAGGAGTACGAGATCGAGCGGCTCTACCGCGAGGCGCCGATGCTGCTGATCGGCGAGGGCACGGCCGACATCCAGCGGATGATCATCGGTCGGCGCCTGCTGGAGGACTACCGGCTCCGCTGACAGAAGCGGAACGTGGGGCGCGTGTCGGTCGGCCGACGCGCGCCCCTTGGGCGTTCAGTGTCCGCGCAACGGTGCTGCGGCGCGGCGGACCGCACTCTCGACCCGCTTCGCTCCGGCGACGAACCGGCTGTCCCGCCGCGACGGGGCCGGCTTGGGCTGGGCCGACTCTCGTGGCCCCGGCCGGTCGGCGAGCTGGCGGACCAGGTACTCCGCGGCCCCACGCCACGCCTCTGCCAGGCGGTCGGGCTCGGGCACGGCGGACCTGGCGTCGCCGGCCGCGTGCTCGGGGATGTCGAGGTCGGAGAGGTCGCCCGCGACGTCGTAGCCGCCGGTCCGTATGAAGTCCTGGACCTCCTTGGTCCGGTTCCGGACCCACGCGAGCATGGAGTCCGGCAGGGCGAGGCGGTCGGTCTTGGTCGTTCCCGCGAAGACGCCCTGCGCGATGCGGTGCTTGACGTGCCTGTTGTAGAACGGCCACGGGTAGCCGGACGTGACGTCGTTGAGGTGACGGATCACCTCGGCCTCCGCGAGGCCGAGGCTGACGTTCATGGGACGGGGGAGCGGCGGAAGGTCGACCTCGCCGACGCCGAGCAGCGACACGAACCGGTCCCACAGGACTCCCGGGTCCTGGCCCCGGGGTGGCACGGTCACGAGGTGGACCTGGTCGGCCGGGAGGTCGGGCGCCCACCGCTCGATCATGCTCTGGGGGTCCTGGGCGTCCCACATGTTGCGGGGACCGTGCGGGTCGGCCGGGTCCTGGACCTGGGTGAGGTAGTCCTCGTAGCCGAGCGTGCCCCGGTTCTTCACGATCTCCTGCCACGCGGCCGGGATCTGGCGGGCGAGGTCGCGCATCGTGACCACGACGTGGACCTCTGCGGGCTGGAGGCTCTCCACAGCGCGGCGAGCGGTGTCACGGTCGGCGAAGGCGAGGATCTCGGAGGAGATCACGACTGCCCCCTCGCCGTCCCAGCGCATCACGTCCTCGACCATGCGGTCCCAGGAACCCGGGACGTTCTTGTGGTGGTAGCGGCCGCCGCGGATCCGGATGTCGCGGAGGTCGCGCGCTTCGTCATGGTGCGCGGCGAGCCGGAAGGGCGGCGGGTAGTACACCCCGAGGGGCTCGAGCCGGGACATGTAGCTGTGCAGGGTGTGCTGGACGAAGGTCGTGCCAGTCTTCGGCGAACCGATGTGGAGGTACACCCGACGTGGCATGGGGGTCGCCATGGAGAGCTCAGTCCTTTCCTCGGAGCCGCCGGGCGAGTGCCTTCACCCTGGCGGCCGGCCCGTCAAGGGTCCCGGGCGGCTGTGGCGCGAGCGACCGGGCGGCGACCGGCAGGCGGCTCTGTCGATCACGGACCTCCTCGAGCAGCTCCGCGATCATCTCGGCGGAGGCGTCGAGCACGTCGTCCGCCGACACGGTCTCCGGCGCGGCGGTCAGCCGCGGGTCGTCCCCGCTGCCGACCGCCGTCGGCTCGAGGTCGTCGAGGCTGCCGACGACGTCGCAGCCGATGCGCGCCACCGTCTCGCGGATCCGTTCGGTCTCGTCCTCGACCCAGGGCCGCACCGACTCCGGCAGGACCACGCGTAGCTGGCCGGGACGCTTGGCGAGCAGTGTCTGCGCGAAGTAGCGCTTGACCCAGCGGCGGTAGGTGTCCATGTCGAGGTCGCTGGTCGCCGTGTTGACCCTCTGGAGGAGAGCGATCTCGACCGCCCCGAGGGACTGGTTGGCCTCCGGGGACGGGATGGTCAGCCTGTCGGCGTCGATGTCGAGTACCTGCGTGAACCGCTTCAGCAGGAGCAGGCGATCGGCGGAGAGAGGTGGGACGGTGACCACGTGGATGCGCTCGCCCGGGATCACCTTGGCCCACGACTCCAGGATCTGGGGAGCGTTCTGCAGCCGCCAGAAGCCGTGCTTGCCGTCCGGGCCCGCGGCCACGGCACCGATGTAGTCCGGCCAGGGCTCGACCTCGCGGTTCTTCGCCCGCTCCTGCCAGGTCGCGGCGACCACGCGCGAGAAGTCCCGCAACGAGAGCACGATGTGCACCTCGAAGCCGTGGAAGTCGTCCATGAGCCGGTTGATCTTGCGATCGCGGAGCCCGGCGAACATCTCGTGCGAGACAACGCTCACCGGAGCCGAGGCGGCGTTGACCTCCTCCACGAGCTCTTCCCAGGCGCCGGTGACGTCAGGAGCCTTGCCACCCAGCAGGTCGCGGGCGGCCAGCCAGTGCGCCGCGTTCCGCCTGCCGGGGTAGAGCACACCTCGCTTCTGCAGCCGACGGCGGTTCGCCCACAGCACGGACTGAAGCTGGGTCGTCCCGGTCTTGGGAAGCCCGACGTGCAGGAAGAGCCGGGGCCGTGCGGCTGCATTGTCTCCGGCCAGGGGCTCTGCTTTCATCGGGCCGTCTCGCCGCCGTGGCCCAGCCGTGCGAACAGCTCCTCCCACCGCGTCACGACGGCGTCGGCGGTGTAGCTCTGGGCCCGGTCGAGGCCGGCGAGGCCCATCCGGCGGCGCTCGGCGGGGTCCTCGATGAGCCGGAGCAGTGCGTCGGCGAGCGCGTCCACGTCGCCCTCAGGCACGAGCAGGCCGTTGGCGCCGTCCGTGACGAGCTGTCGGGGCCCCTCGGGGCAGTCGAAGCTCACGATCGGGAGCCCCTGGCTCATGGCCTCGAGCAGCACCATGGGCAGGCCCTCGTAGCGGGAGCTCATCGCGTAGATCGAGGCGTTGCGGAAGGCCTCCTCGAGGCCGGGGACGAGTCCCTTGAGGATCACGTTGTCACCGACGTCGGCGGCGCGGATGGCACGCTTGAGCTTGCCCTTGTCGGGACCCGTTCCGTAGATGTGCAGCTGCCAGTCGGGGAACTTCTGCGCCACCTTCGCAAACGCCGCGACCAGCCGGTCGAAGCCCTTCTGGCTGGAGAGTCGCCCGGCGGCGATGACGACCTTCGACTCGAGCGGTGCCGGCTCGCCCACCTCGAACGGCGAGGCGTTCGGGATGGCCTCGACGACGGTGTCGGTGTCGCCGAGCGCCTTGCGCCAGAGCGCCCGGTCCTCCTCGGTCAGGGTCAGGATCGCGTCGAGGTCGGCCGCGACGGCGCGCAGAGCCTTGCGCGCCCAGCCGCTGCGGCCCCTGAAGCTGATGTGCTCCTGGGTCACGCGGGCGACCCCCTCGGGTGCCCACCGCGCCACGGCCGCTGCGAGGTTGGGCCGGGTGGCGATGACGACGCCGGGCGCGAGCCGCTTCAGCTTGCGCTCGAGCAGCAGGTCGGTCCACCGGGTGAGCTTCTCGTCGCCACCCGTGCGGCGTCCCGGCTTCTCGTCCTCGGCCCGGACCGGCATCAACTGGCTCGGTTGCTGCTCGCGCCTGGTCCTGCGCGGGTGCAGGAGCCGATGTCCACGATGTGCCGGACGCTGGTCGTCGAGGACGGTCAGCCGGACTCGCTCGTCTACCGGGAAGAACGACTCGTCGCGCCGCTGGACCAGGCTGATCACCTCGACCTCGTGCCCGCGGTCGGCGAGCTGCATGGCGAGGTTGAGGGTGGTGCGCGGCACGCCGCCGTGTCCGAAGACATGCTCGAGGAGCAGGTAGACGCGCGCCTTGGAGGCGTCGCGGGTGCCCCGTCCTCGGGGAGCGGAGGCCGCTCGCGTCCCCGATGCCGGAAGTTCCGTCACGCTGATCTCTTCCCTTGTGGCGGTCGGTCCCCCGCATCATAGGCGTACAGCTGGTGCCCGGTGATGCCCCGGCGGGCGGCCACCGGCGCAGGCCGTGTGCTCCCCTAGGATGGACCAACGCGAACGTCCCCCGAGGAGATCCGTCTTGCCCAGAGGTGCTTCATGAGTATCGCATCGCAGTCCCCCCGTCTCGTCGTCGTGACGGGGTCCGGACGCAGCGGCACCAGTTCCGTGGCCGGCGTCCTCAAGCTGCTGGGTCTGCGGATTCCCCAGCCGGAGGTCCCGGCGACCCGCAGCAACCCCAAGGGGCACTTCGAGCCTCAGTGGGTGGTCGACTTCCAGCAGCGTCTACTCGGCCGCGTCCAGGTCAAGCTCACGGACGCCCGGCCGCAGGCCTTCGACGACACCGCCCGCGTCGGCCTGCGACCGGACACCCAGGAGAAGCTGCGCGAGTGGCTGGCTCCCCAGCTGGCCGACCCGGCGGACCTCGTCGTCAAGGACCCACGCAGCACCTGGTTCGTCCCCATGTGGAAGCAGGTGGCCGAGGACCTCGGCGCCAACCTCGCGACGCTCACCATGCTGCGTCACCCCGCCGAGGTCGTGGGCAGCAAGAACGCCTACTACTACCGCAAGGAGTCTCCGGAGCGTCGCCGCGTCGGTGAGACCTCGAGGGTCGCGAGCTGGGTGAACGTCGCCCTCTTCGGCGAGCTCGCCACCCGGGGCCGTCCGCGCAGCTTCGTCCGCTACACCGATCTCCTGACCGACTGGCGCAAGGAGGTCGAGCGGATCGCCAAGGAGCTCGACCTCGGGCTCCGTGACGGCCTGCCCGAGGAGGGCGTGGCCGCGGTCGACGAGTTCATCGACCCCGACCTGCACCGGATCAGGGTGACCTGGGACGACCTGGAGATCCCCACGGAGCTGCAGGACCTGGCCGAGGAGGTCTGGGTCCAGCTCGACCGGCTGGCGGACGCCGGGGGGCACGACGAGGCAGCCGAGGCGGCCCTGGACGACGCCCGCGCCCGCTACACGCAGATGTACAACGACGCGTTCGCCCTGGCCAGCTCGTCGATCGACGCGAGCGTCAACGCGGCCCTCAGGAAGCAGCGTCGCCAGCTCAACGCCAAGGCGCAGGAGCAGCAGGCCGGCCGGGCGAAGCGGGGCCGTGCCGCGCTCGAGAAGTACGCCCGCAAGGCGCGTTCGGCCGCCGGCCGGCTGCGCCGCTCCTCGAACACCTGACATGGCACGTCGCGTCTTCCTCCACGTCGGGAGCCCCAAGACCGGTACGACGTTCCTCCAGGCCGTGCTCTGGTCCCAGCGGGACCTCGCCAGGAAGCAGGGACTGCTCCTCCCGCTCGAGTCCTTCTTCGACCACTACCTCGCCACGCTCGAGGTGCGCGACATCGACCCGCAGCCCCAGGATGTCGACCGGGCGGCCGACGTGTGGCGACGGATCGTGCAGGAGTCTCTCTCCTGGAAGGGCGACGTGCTCGTCTCCCATGAGCTCTTCGCGCCGGCGACCGCCGAACAGGCCAAGCGCGCCATCGCAGCGTTCGGCCCCTCGGTCGAGGTGCATCTCGTGCTCACCGCTCGTGACCTGGTGCGCCAGATCCCCGCGGAGTGGCAGGAGCACGTCAAGCACCGTTCGAAGGCCCGCTTCGACGACTTCGTCGCCGACCTGCGCCGCGAGGACCCGTCCACCTGGTTCTGGCGGGTCCAGGACTTCCCGGACGTGCTACGGCGATGGGGCTCCGAACTGCCGGCCGAGCGGGTCCACGTGGTGACGGTGCCTCCGGCCGGTCAGCCGACGAGCCTGTTGTGGGACCGCTTCGCCGGCTTGCTCGGCCTCGACCCGGCCACGTTCAGCACGACCGGTCAGCGGGCCAACACCTCGCTGGGCTACGAGCAGGCGGAGCTGCTGCGGCGCGTCAACGTCGAGCTCGGTGACCGCCTTCCGCTGCCGGGCCCCTACGCGCCGGACGTGAAGTCGATGTTCGCCGAGCGGGTGCTCGCGCGGCAGCCCGGGACCAGGCTCGCCCTGAGTGGGGCCGGCCTCGACTACGCGGTCCGCCGTTCCGAGGAGCTCGCCGAGGGCATCCGCAAGCTCGGCGTCGACGTCGTCGGCGACCTCGCCGAGCTCGTCCCGGACGTCGGGCCGGCGCCGGAGGAGCCGCTGTTGACGCCGCCGAGCGACGAGGTGGTGCTCGGAGAGGGCATCACCGCCATCACCGGCCTCCTCGAGGAGTACTCCGAGCTGCGCCGTCGAACCCATCACGAACGGACGGAGCTGGACCGTCTGAGACAGCTCGAGCGGGAGATGCGCGAACGTCCGGCCAAGCACCTGCTCCGCGGGCTGAGCGAGCGCTGGTCCTGGGCGGGGAAGGCTCGGGCCGGCGCCCGCCGTACCCGGGAGAGGCTCCGCTCCTCTCGCGGCAGGTAGCCGACCGTGCTGTCCCGGGTCTCAGGCCACTTCCGTGAGCAGGCGCAGGCGTGCGCCTCGCTCGGCTCGCCGATGTACGCGGACCTGGTCGCCCGCCTCGCGGACGACATCGATGCGGGCGGAGCCACGGCCGAGGTACTCCAAGGGCACGAGGACGATCCCGGACCGTCGGCCCTCGCGCTCCGGCTCGCCGGGACCGTCCACCGGCTGGTGCTGGAGCGACGAGCCGGTGAGCTGGCGACCTGCTACCCGAGCGTCGGCGGCACCTGGGACCTCGGGACCGCCTGGCCGCTGCTCGAACGGCTGCTGCGGACGGAGGCCGAGGCGATCCGCGAGGGTCTCGACCAGGCCCCGCAGACCAACGAGATCGGACGCGCCGCGGCACTGGTGGGTGGGCTGCTCCGGGTCGGCGAGACCTACCGGCTGCCCCTGCGGCTGATGGAGATCGGGTCCAGCGGTGGCCTCAATCTGAACGCCGACCGGTTCGCGTACACCGGCGGCGACGAGGTGCTGCAGGGGCCGGCGGACAGCCCGGTCAGGCTGACCGACTGCTGGTGCGGAAGGCCGGTCGTCCCGTGGCCCGACCTGGAGGTGGTCGAGCGGCTCGGTAGCGACCTCGCCCCCGTCGACGTGGCGACCACCGAGGGCAGGATCAGGCTGACCTCCTACGTCTGGCCGGACCAGCACGCACGCCTGGAGCGCCTGCGCAACGCGTTCGCCGTGGCCGAGGAACACCCGGTCGAGGTACGACGGGCGGACGCGGTGTCCTTCGTCCGCGACATCGAGCTGCGCGAAGGCACGACCACTGTGCTGTGGCACAGCGTGATGTGGCAGTACCTCGACCCTTCGGACCAGCAGGCGATCACCGCACGGATCGAGGCACTGGGGGAGGCCGCCACGCCCGGGGCGCCCTTCGCGCACCTCGCGCTCGAGCCCGCCCGTCGGACGCCGGAGGCCGACCACGAGTTCCTGGTCAGCCTTCGCCTGTGGCCCGGTGGGGAATCGCGGATCATCGGCGCCACCGGCGGCCACGGGCTGCCCACGACCTGGGAGTGAGTAAGGCCACCCCTCGCACATCTCCCGCCGCACGCCGGGTTTCGGCACGATAGGGCGCACGCCCGACGTCGAGACAACAGGAGTGTGTGGGATGCAGTTCGGTCGCAGCTACGAGGAGTTCGAGGTCGGCGCGACGTACAAGCACTGGCCGGGAAAGACGGTCACGGAGTACGACGACCATCTGTTCTGCCTGCTGACGATGAACCACCACCCGCTTCACATGGACGTCAACTACGCCGAGAACACAACGCAGTTCGGCAAGAACGTCGTCGTGGGCAACTACGTCTACTCGCTGCTGCTCGGCATGAGCGTCCCCGACATCTCCGGCAAGGCGATCGCGAACCTCGAGATCGAGTCACTGCGTCACGTGGCGCCGACGTTCCACGGCGACACCATCTACGGCGAGACAAGGGTGCTCGACAAATGGGAGAGCAAGTCCAAGGACGACCGGGGCGTGGTCTACGTCGAGACGATCGGCTACAACCAGGACGGCAAGGTGGTCTGCATCTTCCGTCGCAAGGTCATGGTGCCGAAGCAGAACTACCTCGATCAGCGCGGTGGCGAGCAGCCCGCCCGCCCCGTGCCGCAGCCGGACAAGAACTGGCCGGGGCCCGACTCCGCGTGACCCCGCGGGGCCGGTCCGTACCCCTGTCGGCCGGACTCGCAAACCGTGAGTAGAACCACGTCGCACTGGTTTGTCCGGATCCGAGGACACGTGGCAACGTCGATCGGGTGAGTGTCCAGACCCGCTCCGACGAGCAGCAGCAGCAGAAGTCCTTCTTCGGTCAGCCCCCCGTCCTCGCCAACCTCTTCGGTGTCGAGCTCTGGGAGCGGTTCTCCTTCTACGGCATGCAGGGGATCTTGCTGATCTACCTGTACTACGGCGCCGCCGAGGGTGGCCTCGGCATGGACAAGGCCACCGCCGCCGGCATTGTCGGCGCCTACGGCGGTCTGGTCTACCTCTCGACGATCCTCGGCGCCTGGGTGGCGGACCGGGTCCTCGGTTCGGAGCGCACGCTGTTCTACAGCGCGGTCGTGATCATGCTCGGTCACATCGCCCTGGCCCTGCTCCCGGGCTTCCTCGGCGTCGGTGCCGGCCTGCTCCTGGTCGGCGTCGGCAGCGGTGGGCTGAAGGCGAACGCGACGTCGCTGGTCGGCTCGCTGTACGACGAGAGGGACCCGCGCCGTGACGCCGGATTCTCGCTGTTCTACCTCGGCATCAACCTCGGTGCGCTCGCAGGTCCGCTCCTCACCGGCCTGGCGCAGAAGACCTGGGGGTTCCACCTCGGGTTCGGCCTCGCCGCGGTGGGGATGGCCGCCGGCCTGGTCCAGTACACCCTCGGCCGCAGCAGGCTTCCCGAGGAGTCCCACCACATCAGCAACCCGCTTCCGCCCGAGCGCAGGCGTACCGCCGCTGCCGTGGCCGTTGCGGCCGCGCTCCTGCTTGCCGTGCTCGTCGTCAGCGGCGTGTTGACCGCGGCGAACCTCGAGAACGTCGTCATCGCCGCGATCGTCGTCGCCTCGGTCGCCTACTTCCTGGTGATCCTGACCAGCTCCCGCGTCACGAGCACCGAGCGCAGCCGCGTGGTTGCGTTCATCCCGCTGTTCGTCGCGAGCGCGTCGTTCTGGTCGCTCTTCCAGCAGCAGTTCACGGTCGTGACGATCTACTTCGACGAGCGCGTGGACCGCACGATCCTCGGCTGGGAGATGCCGGTGTCGTGGGCGCAGTCGATCAACCCGGTCTTCATCATCTTGATGGCAGGTGCGTTCGCCGGGCTGTGGACCCGCCTGGGAACGCGTCAGCCGTCCACGCCGATGAAGTTCGCCCTGGGCACGGCGCTGATGGGCGTCGCCTTCCTCGCGTTCATCCCGATGTCCGGCGGCGGCGACAACAGCGCACCCTTCCTCGGCCTGGTGGGCGTGCTGTTCCTGTTCACGTTGGCGGAGCTGCTGCTCTCACCGGTCGGTCTCTCGCTCGCCACGAAGCTGGCTCCGGCGATCTTCCGCACCCAGATGGTCGCGCTCTTCTTCCTCTCCGTCGCGCTCGGCTCGGCCATGTCGGGCTACCTCGCGCAGTTCTACAGCGCGGATAGCGAGCGCACCTACTTCGGGGTCGTCGGCGGGGTCGCGATCCTCCTCGGCCTCCTGCTGGTGGCGCTCTCGCAGCCGATCCGCAGGCTGATGGCCGGGGTTCACTGACTGCGGAGGACCCCCCATTCGGTGAGGGCCTGGACCAGCCCGGGTGCACACTCGAGCTCTCGCACCTCGGCGGGGCTGAACCAGCCGACGTCGGCCGCGTCGTCGCCGGCCACGACCCCGTCGGTGTCCGCCCCGTCGACCGGGGCGCAGCGGTAGTCGCGGATCACGTACACCGACCCGTCGGGGGCATCTCGTTCGACGGTGCCGACGAGGTCGAGGACACCGACGGCGAGCCCCGTCTCCTCGAGGACCTCTCGCGCGGTCGCCTCCGCGTCGCCCTCGCCGGGCTCCACCCGGCCGCCCGGGACCGACCAGCAGCCCTGGGCGGGTGGGTTGCCGCGCCGGACGAGCAGGATCCGCCCGTCCGGGCCGGTCACGATGCCGCCCACGCAGTTGACGCGTCGCTGTTCCACGGGATCCACCCTAGGCGCGGTTTCTTGACGAGGACTGTCATCGGCACGACGGTTGACCCATGACGCTCGCGGCAGGCTGTCCACGGTGCACCTCACCCGTCGCCGAGGACGAGGACGGCTGGCGATGTCCCGACCACGGAGCGATCACCCCGCTGTGGCGGCCCGGCGTGTCGAGCTACGAGGCCATGGCGGAGCACCTCGGCCACTGCGGCGCCTCCCCGACCCTGGTGCCGTGGCCGCTCGCGCCGGGTTGGACCATCACGGACTTCGGCTGCGTGGCCGCGCCGGGCCAGGACGCCAGGGCGAGCATGCTGTCCTGCAGCGGGATCAGCGACCTCGACGGGGTCGTCGAGCTGACCGTGGTCTCCGAGGAGCCGGGCGTCGGGCTCGGGGCCCGTTGTGCGGGCACCGACCACACCGACCCCGGGGCCGAGATCGGTGACGGGCCTCCGCACGTCAAGGTGCGCGTCGAGGGCGTCGCGCTGCCGCTGTGGTCGGTGTCGACCTCGATGAGCGACCCGGCCTTCGACCGGTCGGTGTTCGCGGGGGAGGCCCACGGCCGCTGGCTGTGGCTCGTCCTGCGCCCTGCCTCGGCCGCTCTGCTGCTGCGCGACGAGTGGATTCTCGCCGACGTCGCGGGCCTCGGCCCCGAGCTGATCGACGTACCTTTCGGGGGAAACCCACCCCCGTGGTGAGGGGGGTGGCGGAGGCTAGGCTGCGCGGGTGCGCATCGACCTCCACACCCACTCCGACCGATCCGACGGGACGACCACGCCCAAGGAGCTGGTCAGCCGTGCGGGCAAGCGTGGGATCGACGTGCTGGCCCTCACCGACCACGACACCACGGAGGGGTGGGGCGAGGCCGCCGAGGCCGCTGCGCACGAGGGGCTGACCCTGGTCCGTGGCATCGAGGTCAGCTGCAAGCTCGAGGGCAGCGCCGTACACCTGCTGTCCTACCTTCCGGACCCGACCTACGAGCCGCTCGCGGCAGAGCTCGGCCGGATCCTCGAGGGCCGCAACGCACGCCTCCCTGCCACGCTCGCCAAGCTGCGGCGCATCGGTATCGAGATCGAGGAGGAGGACGTGCGCCGGGTTGCCGGCGACGCCGCGGCGATGGGGCGGCCGCACGTGGCGGACGCCCTGGTCGAGAAGGGCGTCGTCCAGGACCGCGGCGAGGCCTTCGACACCTACCTCGGCTCCCGCGGCCCTGCCTACGTCAATCGCTACGCTGCCCCGCTCGAGGAGATGGTGCGCCTGGTGGCAGCCGCGGGCGGCGTGAGCGTGGTGGCGCATCCGTGGGGAAGGCGCTATACCCACAAGGCGCTCGACGAGGCGCGCTTCGCCTCGCTGAAGGACGCGGGTCTCGCAGGGATCGAGGTCGACCACCAGGACCACGAGGAGCCGGACCGCGAGGCGCTGCGGTCCATCGCACGAAACCTCGACCTGGTCGTGACCGGCTCCAGCGACTACCACGGCGAGGGCAAGGTCGACCACGACCTCGGCTGCAACACGACCGACCCCGAGGAGTTCACGCGGCTGGTGGAGCTCTCCCGGGCCTCGGCCGCCGCGTCCGGCCGCATCACGCCCGAGGTGCTCGTCCCGTGAGCTGGCTGGACCTCGTGCTGATGACCGAGGTGTTCGCGCGGCTGGTGGAGCTCTCCCGGGCCTCGGCCGCCGCGTCCGGCCGCATCACGCCCAAGGTGCTCGTCCCGTGAGCTGGCTGGACCTCGTGCTGATGACCGAGGTGTTCGTGACGCTGTTCGTGATCATGGACCCGGTCGGCACGATCCCGATCTTCCTGGCGCTCACCGGCGGCCGCTCCGCCGCGTCGATGCGCCGGGCCGCCTGGCAGGCAGTGGCGGTCTCGTTCGGGGTGATCGTCGCGTTCGCCTTCTTCGGTCAGCAGATCCTGGCCTACCTCAACATCTCGCTGCCGGCGTTGCAGATGGCAGGGGGCCTGCTCCTCCTGCTCATCGCGCTCGAGCTGCTCACCGGCAAGGAGGAGTCGTTCAGCGCGGGCGCCAACGCCAACGCCAACGTCGCCCTCGTGCCGCTCGGGACGCCGATGATGGCCGGGCCGGGAGCCATCGTCGCGACCATGGTGTTCTCGGACCGGGTCGGCGGCCTCGACACCTTCGCGGGCGTGGCGATGGGCGTCGTCCTCGTGCACGTCGCGCTCTGGCTCTCCATGCGTTTCTCCGTCCCGATCCTGAGGGTGATCCGGGAGAGCGGGGTCCTGCTGGTGTCGCGGATCGCAGGTCTGCTGCTTTCGGCGATCGCGGTCCAGCTGATGGCGGACGCCGTCAGGGCGTTCCTGGCGGGCGAGGGCTGAGCCGGCCGGGCCCCTGAACCCTCGCGGGGCTTGCCGGACCCTCGGCTACTTCCGCCCGAGAGCCTGGAACCTCGCCTGGAGGGAGGACGGGGTCGAGCGGGCCAGCACACTGAGCACCTTGTACCTCTTGCTCGGGATCGAGATCGCCCTGCCCTTCTCGAGGTCCTCCAGCGCCTCACGCACCAGCCGCTCGGCGTCGAGCCACATCCATCCCGGCGCCGAGTCGCGGCCCACGCCCATGCGCGCGTGGAACTCGGTGCGCACGAACCCGGGGCACAGAGCCATACCTCGCACACCTCGGTCGCGGTAGGTCAGGTCCAGCCACTCGCTGAAGGAGACCACGTAGGCCTTGGCGGCGCTGTACGTGCCGCGCGGGAGGAAGGCGGCCACGCTCGAGACGTTGACGATCGCACCTTCGCCCCGCTGCAGCATCGGCCGGATGGCGGCGTGGCTGAGCCGCATCACCGCTGTGACCAGCACGTCGAGCATCTGCTGCTCGTCCTCGACGGAGTTCTCCGTGAACGGGTGCTTGTGGCCGAACCCTGCGTTGTTGACGAGCAGGGAGACCGGGCGCCGCGGATCCGCGACTCTTGCCTCCACCGAGGCGAGCTGCTCGCGGTCGGCGAGGTCGGCCACGAGCACCTCGACGTCGACGCCGTGCCTGTCGCGCAGCCGCCCAGCGAGGTCCTCGAGCCGTTCGCGGTCACGAGCCACGAGCACCAGGTCCTGCCCTTCGGCAGCCAGCTGCTCGGCGAAGGCGAGACCGATGCCGGCCGTCGGACCGGTGATGAGAGCAGTGCCACGTGACATGGGCACAGCATTCCACGGACACCACCGACGCCCGGACGGCGTCTCGGGCACAATGCTGGGTGATGAGTACTCAGATTCTGGCCATCGCCAACCAAAAGGGCGGCGTCGCCAAGACCACGACCGTTGCCTCCCTCGGCGCCGCGCTGGCCGAACAGGGCAAGTCCGTCCTCATCGTCGACCTGGATCCCCAGGCCTGTCTCACGTTCTCCCTCGGCATCGACCCGGAGGACCTCGAGCTCTCGGTCCACCACGTGCTCACCAAGGGCGTCGAGCCGGCCGAGGTCATCATCCGGACCGACGACGGGGTCGACCTGCTTCCGGCGACCATCGAGCTCGCCCGGGCCGAGGCCGACCTCCTGACGCGCACCGGGCGGGAGTACGTCCTGCGGGCGGCGTTGGAGGACCTCGAGGGCTACGACTGGGTCCTGCTCGACTGCCCGCCCTCTCTCGGCGTGCTGACCGTGGCCGCGCTCACCGCCGCCACCGGCGTCCTCATCCCGCTCCAGTGCGAGACGCTCTCGCACCGAGGCGTGGGCCAGCTGCTCGACACGGTCCATGACGTCAGGCGCTTCACCAACAAGAAGCTCGCCGTCTGGGGCGTGCTGCCGACGCTGTACGACGGCCGCACCAACCACGCTCGCACGGTCCTCGAGACGATCTCGGAGACCTACGACCTCGACGTGATCGAGCCCCCCATCCCGAAGTCGATCCGGTTCGCGGAGGCTCCCGCGGCCGGCCGGTCGATCCTCGCGACCGCGAGGAAGAACCGTGGCGCCGACGCGTACCGCGACGTGGCCACAAGCCTCACGGAGAAAGCGGGTCTGGGGGCCTAGACTCAGCCGCATGGGCCCGCGGCCGAAGCTATCGCCGTCTCACCGGGCACCCGTGCGCCACGGCCATGGGCGGGTCGCGTCGCCGTCACATCGCGCCGTCCGTCCTCGTTACGGCCGCATCGCCTCGGCCGTCAGCGCTGTGAGCGTGACGTCCGTCGCGGTCCTAGGTGCCCTCGGAGTGATCCCCGTGCGCGGCGACGAGCCTCGCGCAGCGGCGATCGGCACCGGATCGGGCGCCGCGTCCGCGATGCAGCTGAGCGGCTACTCGGACCAAGGCGCGGCCGCAGAGCCCGTATCGGACACCGAGCCGTCCATGCCGGATCCCGAGCCGATGCTTCCGTCGAGGTCGTCCGGGGCGGCTGAGACAGATGCCCTGCCCGGCGACTCGGGCAGCGGGAAGCGGGTGGTGTTCGACATCAGCGCGCAGCGGGTGTGGCTCGTCGGCGGAGACGATCGGGTGCGCCGGACCTACCTGGTGTCCGGCAGCGTCACCGACAACCTCGAGCCGGGGAGCTATGAGGTGTACTCCACCTCGAGGCACGCCGTCGGCATCGACGACTCCGGGACCATGCAGTACATGGTCCGTTTCGCGCACGGCAGGCGCGCGGCGATCGGCTTCCACGACATCCCCGTCGACCGGGGGCGACCTCTGCAGACCGCGGCGGAGCTCGGCACGCCCCAGTCGCACGGGTGCATCCGTCAGGCCCGACCCGACGCGAGGGCGTTGTGGGACTTCGCGGGGGTCGGGACCAAGGTCTTCGTCACGGCGTGAACGCCGCGGCCAGAGGTCAGTCGCTCGAGGCCTGAGCCGTCTCGCCGCTGCGTGTCCGGCGGCGACGGCGGCGGTTCCGGCTGCGCGGCTGCGAGGACTCCTCGCCCTCGCCGGACGGGGTGGCGGGCCCGCTCGCCGAGGTCTCGTCGACATTCTCGCCGCTCCTCGTCCGGGTGCGGCTGCGGCTGCGACGCGGCCGGTCGTCCCGCTCCTTGCGCTCCGAGCGCGGTTTCGCCTCGCCGGCGGGCTTCTCGGCCGAGGGCTCCGGGCCGAGGCGCCCCTTGGTGCCCTTCGGGATGCCCTGGTCGTGGAAGAGGTGCTCCGAGGTGGAGTAGGTCTCCTGCGGGTCGTCGA
>Ga0208537_1000080_pt1 | contig 15370 bp, 21 predicted proteins | sample MayberrySE_TuleA_FD_185672 | JGI IMG/M metagenome (GOLD analysis project Ga0208537, IMG submission 185672) | Natural and restored wetland microbial communities from the San Francisco Bay, California, USA, that impact long-term carbon... | ecosystem: Environmental > Terrestrial > Soil > Wetlands ...
TCCGGCCATGTTCGGGATCAAGGAGTTCGCAGACGAGCTCGATCGGGTCGTCGCGCGCTACGGCATCGAGGTGCGCCTGAACTCCGAGCTGGTCGATGTCGACGGTGCGGGACGTCAGGCGGTGATCGTCGACCATGCCGACGACACCAAGGACACCATCCACTACGACCTCATGCACGTCGTGCCGCCGCAGTCCGCACCGCACTGGCTCAAGCACTCGCCGTTGGCCGATCCCGAGAGTCCGGGTGGCTACGTGCAGATCGACAAGCACTCCATGCAGCACAGTCGGTACCCGTCGATCTTCGCCCTCGGGGACGCCGGGTCCTCGCCGAACGCCAAGACGGGGGCCGCTGTCCGCAAACAGGCGCCGGTCGTGGCCAAGAACCTGATCGCCACGATGAACGGACGCCCGCCGACAGCCAGGTACGGCGGCTACGGGTCATGCCCGTTCATCACCGCACGTGGCAAGGTGCTGCTCGCGGAGTTCGACTACTCCATGCGGCCGACGCCGTCGTTCCCGTTCATCGACACCACCCACGAACGCAGCGACATGTGGTATCTCAAGCGGTACGGCCTGCCGGCGTTGTACTGGAACCTGATGCTGCGCGGCCTGGCCTGAGCGTCACCGCTCGTCGACGGTCTCAGTGGTCGTCGAACTCCGCGGGGCTGCGGTCGAACAGAACCGCGCTGATCCGCTCCTGCTCGGGCCGCCGATGCATGGTCACTCGCCTGGTCGCCCAACTCGACTCGGCATCCGTGCGCAGGCGGGTCCTGCTGCCTCGGCGCATCGTCTGCGTCGCCACCTCGATCTCCTCCTCACCGATCGTTCTCTCACTGCCCGTTACCCACTCGCGGTGTCCACATGAGCCCGCCGGCCGGTACGGTCACTCGCCGTCACGTGGCGTCGGTGCACGTGCAGCCCAGGGCGTCACAGCCGACGACGTTGCGGTGTCGGGGGACATCGAGCTCCACGCATGCCGGATCGGTGCACTCCGGGCGGCCGGAGGCGTGCACCACCAGATCGCCATGGCAATGGTCGAGGGCCTGGGCGCAGTCGGGACAGCGGGACGTCATGACGCCGACTTGTCCGCTCGCTCGGTCTTCTGCCCCTTGATGGCCTTCTCCAGCTCGTCGCGTCTCATCTTCGAGCGACCCGGCACGTCGAGATCCCGGGCGATCCTGTCCAGCTCCGACTTCGACAGCTCGGACAGGTCCGCTGACTCCTTCTTCTTGCGGCCGCCGGTCGAGCTGCCCTTCCTGCCGCGTCCACCGCGGGCGGCCTCGACACTGCGCCTGAGCGCATCGGAGAGATCCACGACGTTCGTCGACTCGGGAGGCTCGGACTCGGTCTTGATCGTGCGCCCCGCGGCCTTGTCCTCGATGAGCTGCTCCACGCGTTCGGTGTAGGTGTCCGAGTAGTCCTCCGGCTTCCAGGGTCCCGCCATCGAGTCGACCAAGGAGATGGCCATGTCGAGCTCCTTGCCCCGTGGTGCGCTGTCCGGGAGCTCGCCCAGCTGGTCCTTGGGTCTGCGGATCTCGTCGGCGAAGAACAGCGTGTCCAGGGCGAGTACGCCGTCGTCGGCGCGGATCGCCGCGAGGTACTCCTTGCCGCGCATCACGAAGTTGCAGATGCCGGCACGGTTCGACTTCTCCAGCGCCTTCACCAGCAGCCCGTACGGCCTGGACCCGGACGTGTCCCCGGGTCCGAGCCAGTAGGTCTTCTGGAAGTAGATCGGGTCGATCTCGTCGAGGTCGACGAACGTGTCGATGTCGATCGAACGAGACCGGCCCGGCGCGATCGCGTCGAGCTCCTCCGGCTCCACGACGACGTACTCGCCGTCCGCGATCTCGCGACCCTTCACGATGTCGCCGTAGTCGACCTCCTTGCCGGTGCGTTCGTTCACGCGTTGATAGCGCACCCGGTCAGAGGTGCCCCGCTCGATCTGGCGGAAGTGCACCGTGTGGTCCTGGGTGGCGCTGTAGAGGCGCACCGGGATCGACACCAGGCCGAAGTTGACCGTACCGCTCCAGATGGGTCGAGCCATCAGCAAGTCCTCCGACGAAGGGGGCCGGCGGGACGGGCCTCAGGAGGACAGTCGGGAGCGGAGCAGCTCCTTGCCCTGCTCGGCGCCCTTGCGGCTGTCGGCCTGGGCCTTGCGGAAGAACTCTGCGAGCTCGTCGTCGCCGTCGCGCTCGGCATCCTGGATGTACTCGCCGAGGCGGAGCGCGTTGCTCAAGCAGGCCTCGGTGAACCAGATGATGTTGTAGGTCTTGTCCTTGGTGCCGGTCACGCGGCCGGTCTCTGCAGTCATCGTGCTCTCCCTCCTGGCTCGAGACTCTCTTCACAGGTTCGGTGCCCATGACGTCTTCGAACATGCGGTCCCCGGCGCACCGGAGGCACCTGAGCTCGCCGTGGTGCGGCCCGGCTGACGTCTGGCAGGCTGGGCCGATGGAACTTCGCACCCTTGGTCGCAGTGGTTGCGCTGTGTCGAGCTTCGCGCTCGGGACGATGACGTTCGGTGCTGAGACGGACGAGGCCGGCTCGTTCGCGCAGCTGGACAGTTTCGTGGCGGCGGGCGGCAACCTCGTCGACACCGCGGACGTCTACAGCAAGGGCGCCTCGGAGGAGATCATCGGGCGCTGGCTCGCGGCTCGGCCTGCCGATGTCCGAGACCGTGTCGTACTCGCGACGAAGGCCCGGTTCCCGATGGGGCAGGACGCCAACGAGGTCGGGCTCTCCCGCCGTCACCTGCAGCGGGCGGTGGAGGACTCGCTGCGGCGCCTCCAGGTGGACTGTGTCGACCTCTACCAGGTGCACGCGTGGGATCCGGTCACGCCACTGGAGGAGACGCTGCGTACGCTCGACGGGCTGGTGCGGGCCGGCAAGATCCGCTATGTCGGCCTCTCCAACTTCACCGGCTGGCAGATCCAGAAGGCGGTGGCGATCGCACGGGCCGGGGGCCTGGAGGTGCCCGTCACCCTGCAGCCGCAGTACAACCTGCTCGTGCGCGAGCTGGAGTGGGAGGTCGTGCCGTCGTGCCTGGACGCGGGTCTGGGGCTGTTGCCGTGGTCCCCGCTCGGGGGAGGGTGGCTCACTGGAAAGTACCGCGCCGACGCGCCGCCCGAAGGCGCGACCAGATTGGGGGAGAACCCGCAACGCGGCGTCGAGGCCTACGACCGTCGGTCGACGCAGGAGCGCACCTGGGACGTGGTCGCCGCCGTGCGCAAGGTCGCGGAGGCACGCGGGATCCCGATGGCTCAGGTCGCGCTGGCGTGGGTGGTCGACCGTCCCGGTGTCACGTCGGTGATCGTGGGCGCCCGCACGCTCGAGCAGCTCGACGAGAACCTCGCAGCCGTCGGCGTGCATCTCGACGCCGACGAGACCGCGGCGCTGGAGGCTGCCAGCGACCCGGCCGCCGCCGACTACCCCTACGGCGGGCCGGGCAGCGACCAGCGCAGCCGTAGCCTCAGCGAGGCGCGCTGACGTAGTGCACGCCGAGGCCCGAGCGCCCCGGTGCTCGGTCGGGCCGCAGGACGAGGTCGTCGTCGTAGTCGCCGCCGTTCTGCGAGCGGAACGGCAGGGGCTCGTCATCCGGCAGCGCAGCCAGACGCGCACGCAGCCGGGCGGCTGACCGCTCGTAGTGATCGCGGTCGACCCGGTCCGCGCCATGGATCACCACGGGCGGCAGCACCGCCATCCCGGTGTACCAGAGCGTCCCGTGCAACAGCGGGAACAGGACCTGGTCGACCTCACCGTTGATCCCACGCGGGCTCATGGCCGGCTCGGGGCTGCCGGTCGTCACCACGACGAGGGCGCGCTTGCCCGCGAGCCTGCCCTCGCCGTAGCGCAGGGTGCGTCGTGGGTCTCGTGGATCGGCGACGCCGTAGGCGAACCCCTTGACGAACACCCGGTCGAACCACCCCTTCAGGATCGCCGGCATGCCGTACCACCAGAGCGGGAACTGCACGACGACCGCATCGGCCCGGTCGAGCTTCGCCTGCTCGGCCCGGATGTCGGCACTCAGCGTGCCGGTGGTGTGGGCCAGCTTCGAGGCTCGCGTGACCACCAGCCGCTCGTCGGGCTCGTGGTGGGTGAAGTCGTCGGCGTCGACGATGGCCTTCCACTTCATCGCGTAGAGGTCGGACACCTGGTAGGTGTGCCCGAGATCGTGCAGCACGCGGAGTCCTTCGGCGTGCAACGACCCGCTCAGCGAGCGGTGCTCAGGGTGGGCGAGTATCCACAGGACCTTCATGCCTCCAGGCTCTCGACCCCGACCACGCGCGACAATGGCCTGAACGCCAACATGTGAAAGAATCGAGCCATGGCCGCTCGCACAGCAGGCAGGCATCGCGTGGCAGTGCTCGTCCGCCACGGCGTGATGCCCATGGAGCTCGGGCTCGTGCACCAGATCTTCGGTGCGGCGAGATCAGCCGGCGACACTCGGCTGTACGACGTCGTGACCTGCACACCCGAGCCCGGCGAGGTGCGCACGGACGCCGACTTCCCCATCTACGTCGCCTACGGGTCGGCGTCCCTGGCCCGGGCCGACACGGTCGTGGTCCCGGCCTCCCACGAGGAGGACGAGCGGCCCGACGGTTCCCAGTCCGCGTCGGTGCTCGAGGCCCTGGCGCAGATCCGCCCAGACGCCCGTATCGCCTCGATCTGCACCGGCGCGTTCGTGCTGGCCGCTGCCGGCCTGTTGGACGGCCGCCGTGCCACGACGCACTGGAAGTCGGCCGCGCGCTTTCGCGAGCAGTATCCCGCCGTGCACCTCGACCCGGAGGTGCTGTACACCGACGAGGGCGCGGTGCTCACGTCGGCGGGGGAGGCGTCGGGTATCGATCTCTGTCTGCACATGGTCCGCTGTGACCACGGCGCCGCCGTCGCCAACGACGTCGCTCGGCTGACGGTCGTCTCGCCCCACCGTGAGGGTGGTCAGGCGCAGTTCATCAAGCAACCGATCCCGAGGCTGCGTGCCTCCGGCACGCTCCGGGCACGCACCTGGGCGCTGCGACACCTCGACCGGCCCGTGAGCCTGCAGGACCTCGCGACCCGAGAGTCGATGAGCACGCGCACGTTCTCACGTCGGTTCCGGGAGGAGGTCGGCCTGTCCCCGCTGCAGTGGCTCATCCAACAGCGCCTCACGCGAGCCCGGCAGCTGCTCGAGGAGAGCGACCTGCCCGTCGACCAGGTGGCGGCGGAGTCCGGATTCGGCACGGCGGCGTCGCTGCGTCAGCACCTGCACGCCGCGATCGGCCTCTCGCCCACGGCCTACCGCACGGCGTACCGCGGGCCGTCGGCCGCCGACTAGCCTAGCCGCGCCGTCGCAGTCCGCGCAGGGCGCCGATCCATCGGCGGGCAGGGCCGTCACGACGTGACGGCGTCGCGGGCGCCGCGGCGCGAGCCGGTCGTCGCGCCCGGTGCCGCCGCCAGCGTTCGACCATCTCGGCTACGTCGAGCGTGCGCACGACGACCGGCGGGCCGTGCATCGGTCTGCTCCAGCACTCGCGGACGCGCGCGTTGAAGTCCTCGACGAGCTCGCGGACGGCCTGCTCCGTCGGCTCGTGGAGGAGTTGGTCGGGCAGGGACTGCGCCTCCTTGCGCAGAGCCAGCTGGGGCGGCAGCGCTGCGGTCATGTCCAGACGCTCGCGCTCGATGAGCCCCCTGACCCACCAGTCCTCGTCGGGCTGCCGCTCGAGGCGCAACGGCTTGCCCGCACCGGGAAGGTCGTCGAACTCACCACGCTCCTGGGCTTCACGGATCTGGCGCTCTACCCAGGACTCGTACTGCGCGCCCATAGGGGCGATCGTACCGGCCCGGCGCTTCCACGACGGCCGCGCGTCAACGCGCACGACTCGGTCCACGCACGAGCAGGGCAGCACCTGCGAGCAGGCCGGCGAGGCCCGCGAGGTCGGCGGCGACGAGGCCCTGGTGGGGGGTGACCTCCCACAGCACGACGCCCTCCGGCTGCACGTCGACGTAGACCCAGGTCAACGACAGCACGACGAGGGCGAGCGAGGCCAGCCGGGACCAGATGCAGCCGAGCACACCCGTGACCAGCATGGCGGCACCGAGAGTCAGAGCGATCACACATCCAGCATGCGAGAGAGGTGCCCGATCGTGCCGCCTGTTACTCGGGGTCGTCCGGTGCCGCGTCGTGCTCAGCTCGGGTCGTCGGTGGACCCCAGGGCGTCGTCGACGGCAGTCTCCCCCTCGGTGCGGGGGTGGTCGTGGTGGATGATGAGGCGCGATGGTGGCGGCTGCTCCACCGTGGCCTGCGGCGTCTCCTCCTCGGGCTGTGTGGTCATGCCCGGCCTCCCCTCGCGTGCTGGTGGTCCCTTGCGTTCACAGCACCTTGGTGCCGTACATCTCTCCCAGCGGGTCCGCGATCAGCTCGAGCCGGGTGCCGTCCGGGTCCCGGAAGTAGATCGACGTGCCGCTCTCGCTCAGATACTCGACGCCGGCCCGCTCGAGGTTCCCCTTCAGCCGCTCCCACCTGTCCGGCTCGACCGAGATCGCGATGTGGTGCAGCCCGCCGAGCACCTCGGCGTACTCGCCGAGATCGAGCCCCGGGAAGTCGAAGAAGGCAAGCAGGTTGTTGTTGCCGATGTCGAAGAAGAAGTGGTTGGACCCTTTGTAGTCGCGGTTCTCGAAGATCTCCGTGAGCGGGAACTCGAGCACCTCCTGGTAGAAGCGCACCGTGCGCTCCACGTCAGAACAGACCACAGCGAAGTGGTGCAGCCCACGCGCCGACGACGGCGGCCGCTGCGCCTCCGGGCGCAGGTAGGTGGAGCGGATCCGCTCCCGCTCCTGGTCGATGGCACGGGTGTCGATCTGCGTCATTGCGGTCCTTTTCAGATTCGGAAGAACAGGTTGAGGTAGCGGTCGGCGACGGCGCGGTCGCCACGGATCGTCCCCGCGTTGCTGCGACCGAACGCGGTGAGCACGAAGCTGCCCGGGTCGAACTCGATCACGGTCTCCAGGTCGGCCGTGTCGCCGGGCTCGTACGACAGCCCCTCGGGGTCGACGTGCACGCGGGTGCCGCCGGCGTTGGCACCGCTGGTGATGCGGATGCCGATGTCGCACGGGGGCGTGTCCTGGGCGACGGTCGTCGTGTACTTCCACAGCACGAACATGAACGGTGTGAGCAGGTCGGCGGTGTCGCCGGACAGGCCGTGTGCCCGGCCGGTGCCCTGCCGGACGTCCCAGGAGTGCACGCCGTAGTCCATGAGCTGGAACGCGGGGTAGAAGAACGCCGGCAACGGTCCCATGTAGAAGTGCGGGACGAGCAGCTCGCTCCACTCCTCACGACTCAGGGCGGTGAACGCCTCCATGATCTTGTCGAAGTCGGCGCGCAGCCGCTCGACGAGAGCCGGCCGGGGCTCGGTGCGGAGCGCGAGGGCCTGCTCGTTGGCGCGGGCGGCCATGCCTGGCAGACCGTACGGCGGCCCCACGTCGGTATGGCTGCGGGCGGCGTCGAAAGCGACGAAGTAGGCCTCGGTTGTGTCCACGAGGTGCCCGACGACGTCACGCACCTGCCAGGTCCCGGCTCCGGTCGGCGCCTCCCACACCTCGTCGCTGTCGACCAGCTCGAGGAACTGTCCGGCCTCGTTGCGTACCACCTGCAGGATGGTGTCCTTGCCCTCGGGTGACATGGCGTTCCAGACGCTCACGTGGCACCTCCCGGGTCGTCGGGCTGGGCTCGTTGCATCTTCAACGGTACGCCGGACGGGTGGCCGCGGCTATCCACCGACCAGGGCCCCGTCGGTGCGAGCGGTCGGTGCGAGCGGTCAGTGCGAGCCGGTCTCGACCAGCAGGACGCCGCCGATGATCATGGCGATCCCCAGGGCCATCGCCCAGGTCAGCGGGTCGTCCCAGATCAGTCGCCCGGCGACAGCCGTGATCGCCACACCGAGACCGGCCCAGATGCCGTACGCGATGCCGACGGGCATACCGAGCTTGAGCACCTGAGCGAGCAGCGCGAACGCGACGATGTAGCCCACCACGGTGGCCGCGAGCCAGGGGAGGCGCGTGAGTCCTTCCGAGGCCCGCAGGGACAGCGTCCCGATCAGCTCGGCCGCGATCGCGGCGAGCAGCAGCAGCCAGGTCATGATCGTGCCCTCCTCGTCAGCTCGGCGAGCCGCTCGTTCACTGCGGCGACGCGGTCGGCGTCGAGGTCGTAGAGGCCGAGTGCCCGGGCCAGCCACAGCCCGTCGGCTGCGAGCCGGGCCACGAGCAGGTCCAGGTCGACGCCGTCGTCGGCCGTCCAGGTCCGGACGGCTTCGCGCCAGGCCTGTGCCGAGCGCGGGTCGAGCGCCGCTGCGGCGAGTAGCGCCAGCTCGCGGGAGGGATCGTCCTCCGGCGCGCAGGCGGCCTGCACGTAGGCACGGGCCGCTCGGCCCTCCGGCTGCGGATCGGCCTCCACGGCGCGCTCGACCTCGTCGGTCCAGTCCGCGAGCGCCGCCTTCACGAGCCCCGCGAGCAGGGCCTCCTTGCTGGCGAAGTGGTAGAGCAGGCCCCCCTTGCTGACCCCGGCCTCGCCGGCCACGGCGTCGAGGGTGAGGGCGGGTACGCCGTCTCGGGCGGCGATGGCGATGGCGGCGTCGATGACGCGGTCACGTGCGGCAGTCATGCCCTTTACTGTACCGGCTGGACGGTAAAGTTCGGAGGGAATGTGGCCGGCCCCGAGTGTGTTTTACGTGAGCACTCACATAAAAGGGAGAACGATGCGCACCCACGAACTGCCTGTCCTGCCTCTCATCGACGACGTCCTGCTGCCCGGCATGGTGGTGCCGCTCGAGGTCGACGCAGAGCGACAGGCCGCGGTCGACGCGGCCCGCTCCGCCGACGACACCAACCCGCGAGTCCTGCTCGTGCCACGACCGGACGGTCGCTACGGAGACGTCGGCGTGATCGCCGACATCGTGCAGACCGGCCGCCTGCCCGGCGGTGCGTCGGCCGTCGTGGTCCGCGCGCTGCAGCGCGCCCGCATCGGGGCCGGCGTCACGGGCCCCGGCGCTGCGTTGTGGGTCGAGGCCACCACCGCGGACGAGCCCGTCAGCGAGCATGCTCGCGAGCTCGCCGCGGACTACAAGAGCGTCCTGCTCACGCTGCTGCAGCACCGTGAGGCGTGGCAGGTCATCGACGCGGTGCATCGGGTGACCGATCCCGCCGAGCTGGCCGACAGCGCGGGATACGCTTCCTGGCTGGATCGCGAGCAGAAGGCCCGCCTGCTCGAGACTTTCGACGTGGCCGAGCGGCTCGAGATCCTGCTCGAGTGGACCCGTGCCAGGGTCGCCGAGGAGGACGTCAGCTCCAAGATCCAGGACGAGGTGCGCGAGCAGATGGACAAGACGCAGCGGGAGTACCTGCTGCGCCAGCAGCTCGCCGCGATCCGCAAGGAGCTGGGCGAGGGTGAGCCCGACGGCACCGACGACTATCGCGCCCGCGTAGAGACCGCCGATCTGCCGGACAAGGTGCGTGAGGCGGCTCTGGCCGAGGTAGGAAAGCTGGAGCGTGCGTCGGAGCAGTCGCCGGAGTCGTCCTGGATCCGCACCTGGCTCGACACGGTCCTCGAGATGCCGTGGACCGTGCGCACGACCGACAGCGCCGACGTCTCCCAGGCGCGTGGCGTCCTGGACGCGGATCACTCGGGCCTGGAGGACGTGAAGGAGCGCATCACGGAGTACCTCGCGGTTCGGGCTCGCCGGGCCGAACGAGGACTCGAGGTGGTCGGCGGCCGAGGCAGCGGTGCCGTACTCGCACTGGTCGGCCCGCCAGGCGTCGGCAAGACCTCGCTCGGTGAGTCCGTGGCGCGGGCACTCGGCCGGAGGTTCGTCCGGGTCGCTCTGGGCGGCGTGCGTGACGAGGCCGAGATCCGGGGGCACCGGCGCACCTACGTCGGCGCGCTGCCCGGCCGGATCGTACGGGCGGTCAAGGAGGCCGGCTCGATGAACCCGGTGGTCCTGCTGGACGAGGTCGACAAGCTCGGCGCGGACTTCCGCGGCGACCCGGCCTCCGCGCTGCTGGAGGTCCTCGACCCGGCACAGAACCACACCTTCCGCGACCACTACCTCGAGGTGGAGCTGGACCTGTCCGACGTGCTGTTCCTCGCCACGGCCAACGTGGCCGAGGCGATCCCCGAGGCACTGCTGGACCGGATGGAGCTGGTCACCCTCGACGGCTACACCGAGGACGAGAAGGTCGAGATCGGCCGTGACCACCTGCTCGCACGGCAGCTCGACCGTGCCGCGTTGCGGCCCGACGAGGTCACGCTGACCGACGGTGCGCTCCGGCTGCTGGCGACCGAGTACACCCGGGAGGCCGGCGTGCGCCAGCTCGAGCGCGCCCTCGCCAAGGTGCTGCGCAAGGTGGCGACCCGGCTCGCCTCCGGCAGGGCCGAGGCGCCGGTCACGGTGGACGCCGAGGACCTGCGCGAGTACGTCGGTCGGCCGCGGTTCACCCCCGAGTCCGCCGAGCGAACCTCCTCACCCGGCGTGGCGACCGGACTCGCGGTGACCGGCGCCGGTGGCGACGTCCTGTTCGTCGAGGCGGTGACGATGGCCGGCGAGCCCGGGCTGTCGCTCACCGGCCAGCTCGGCGACGTGATGAAGGAGTCGGCCGAGATCGCCCTGTCCTACCTCCGGGCCAACGGCACGGGTCTCGACGTCCCCGTGGAGCTGCTGCGCGAGCAGCGGGTGCACGTGCACGTGCCCGCGGGCGCCGTGCCCAAGGACGGACCGTCGGCGGGGGTCACGATGACCACCGCGCTGGCGTCACTGCTGACCGGTCGCCCCGTGCGGTCCGAGGTGGGCATGACCGGCGAGGTCTCCCTGACCGGTCGGGTGCTGCCGATCGGAGGCGTGAAGCAGAAGCTGCTCGCGGCTCACCGCGCAGGTCTCACCGAGGTCGTGCTGCCGCGGCGCAACGAGCCCGACCTCGACGACGTACCCGCGGGGGTGCTGGACGAGCTCGCCGTGCATCTCGTGAGCGACGTGTCCGAGGTCCTGGGGGTCGCCCTCGCGCCGGCGGAAGCCCCCGAGGCGGCCGAACGGGCCGACACCGCCGCCTGACCACATCCCCATCGCGCCGACCTTGCGCGAGATGCCGACATCTCGCGCAAGGTCGCGCGAACGGATGGGGCCGGTCAGGACCAGTAGACGATGACCTTGTCGCCGACGTCGACCTGGTCGAACAGCGACACGATCGCGGCGTGGTCCCGCACGTTCACGCAGCCGTGCGAGGCGCCGTTGTAGCCGTTGGCCGCGAAGTCGGGGGAGTAGTGCACCGCCTGGCCGCCGCTGAAGAACATCGCGAACGGCATCGGGGTGTCGTACAGCGAGGAGACATGGTCGCGGGACTTGAAGTTGACCGCGAACTGGCCCTCGCGGGTAGGCATCTCGTCGGAGCCGAACCGCACGTCGACCGTCGTCCGCACCTCGCCGTCCACGACCCAGCGCAGGCTGTTGCTCGACTTGTCGATACAGAGCACCTCGCCGGTGCGGCAGCGTGGGTCGAGCCGAGCTCCCGCGGTCGGCTCGGGCCGCCGGTTGAACAGCTCGGCCCGGGTGGGCTGGACCGTCATCGCCAGCAACCGGTCCCAGGTGCGCTGGTCGACCTCACCGGTCGACGGGATCTCGCGCTTGACCTGGAACCCCTCGACGGCCTGCGTCGTCATGTCGCCGTAGTGGTCGGTGACGTCCTCGTCGAACCAGCCGATCTGCTTCAGGCGCGCCTGCAGCTCGCGCACCTCCATCCCGGAGTCGTCCGGGCCGATGATGGTCGGCCCGGGCACCAGGATGTTGTGCTTCTCCTCGTGGGTGGGCTCGCGGGTCATCTCCAGCAGCCGCTTCCAGGTGCGCCGGTCGACCTCGCCGGTGGCCTGGAAGCCACGCTTCCTCTGGAACCCGCGCACGGCGGCTGCGGTCACGTCGTCGTACGTGCCCGTCATCTTCGGGGCGTACCAGTCGATCTGCTGCAGCCGTGCCTGCAGCTCGCGCACCTGGTCGCCGGTGTCGCCCCTGGCCAGGATCGGCCTGGGCTCCAGCTTCGGGGTGGCGGTAGCCGTCTCCACCGGCTTGCGAGGGGACGGCGCCGGCGCGGGGCTCTGCTCGGACGCGACCGTTCGCTCGACCGGCTCGGGCCCCTGGGTGAGATGGCTGACGCCCGCTGCAGCGCCCGTCGCGAGCGCCACCGCCCCGACGGCTGCAGCGACTCCTGTCCCGATGGCTCTTGCTCGTCCCACGGTGCTGTACCTCTTCGCGCCCCCGGCGCGCCGGGTGCGCACCGCTCCTACAGGTGATGACGCCTATCGTGCCCTCTCGGTTGCACACAGTCGCGACCATCCGCCCGGGACACCATATCCGCGTGTCGCCCTAGGCTGCATCCATGGCCACCTTCGACCGGGAGATTCGACATGGCTGAGCTACGCGCTGTCGAGATCCGTGAGGGCTCCATCCGGCTCGGGCAGTTCCTCAAGCTTGCCGGCCTGATCGACACCGGCTCCGACGCCAAGTTCCTGCTCACTGAGGGCCTGGTGCAGGTCAACGGCGAGCCCGAGGACCGGCGCGGCCGTCAGCTGCATCCCGGCGACACCGTCACGGTCGGCGGCGAGCGCGTGCAGGTGGCCAGCGAGTCCTGACCGTCAGCGGACGCCGACGAGGTCCACCACGAAGATCAGCGTCTCGCCGGGCGCGATCACGTTGCCGGCGCCGCGATCGCCGTACGCGAGGTGGGGCGGGATGACCAGCCTGCGACGGCCACCCAGCCGCATGCCGTCGACGCCCTGCTCCCATCCCGGGATGACGCGCCCCGAGCCGAGCCGGAACTCCAGCGGCTCTCCGCGGTTGTAGGAGGCGTCGAACTCCTCACCGGTCGAGTAGGCGACGCCGACGTAGTGCACGCGTACCTGCGAACCGGCACCCGCCTCGTCACCGTCGCCGTGGACGAGCTCGGTGACCTCGAGCTCGTCCGGGGGAGGGCCGTCGGGGAAATCGATCTCTGGCTTCTCGAGCATGCCGCCGAGCCTACGGGGCGGCAGCCGGTCGGCTACTGGGCGCCTGCCACGTAGTTGCTGAGCTGGTCGCGCTCGAACTCCAGCTCCCCGATCCGGGACTTGACGACGTCGCCGATGCTGATGATGCCCGCCAGCGAGCCGTCGACGAGAACGGGCACGTGGCGCACGCGCCGCTCGGTCATCAGGTGCATGAGCGTGTTGACGTGCTCGTCGGGTGCGCAGGTGTGCACGTCGGTCGTCATGATCTCGCTGACCGCCGCGTCGAGCACCTCCGGGCCCCTGGCCAGCTTGCGCACCACGTCGCGCTCGGACACGATGCCCGCGACCGTGGTGCCGTCATTGCTGACGACGATCGCACCGAGGTTGTGCTCCTCGAGCAGTGCCACGAGCTCTCGCACGGAGGTCTCTGGCGTGATCGTGACGACGTTGTCACCCTTGTTGTGGAGCACTTCGCTGATCCGCATCCAGCCCTCCTGTGGTCGACCTGCTTAGTGGCAGGTTAATGCCGTGTCCCCGGGGACGGTAGGGCCTCGCCACAGCGTGGTCCCGCAGACTCGGCGGTCGGACCGATGGTTGGATGGCCGGCATGCCGACGAGCCCCCGGACGCTTCCGTGCACGAAGGTCACGGCCACCACGCCGGGGCCGGCGGCGGCGCTCACGGGCATGGCGTGGCTGACGGTGGTGCTGCTCCTCGACGCCACTGCGGACCTCGGTACCCAGCGGCTGCTGGGGCTGGCGACCTGGGGCGTCCTCGTCCTCGTGCTGCGCGCCGAGAACGCGCTGGTGCGGGTGCAGACCGCGGTGGTCGTCGTGTTCGCCACCGCGATCGAGTACACCTTCTCCCCGTGGCTCGAGGTCTACGTCTACCGCTTCGACAACGTGCCGATGTACGTCCCGCCGGGCCACGGCCTGGTCTATCTCGCGGCGCTGGCGCTCGGGCGCACCACCTGGGTGCGGGCGCGCGAGCCGGTGCTGACCGGCCTCGTGATCGCGATCGGCGGCGCGTGGGCGGCGCACGGGTTGTGGTGGTCGGAGCGTCCCGACGTACTCGGGGCGTTCTGGTACTGCTGCCTGGTCGGGTTCCTGTGGTGGGGGCCGTCGCGTGGTCTCTACCTGGGGGCATTCGTGGTCGTGAGCTACCTCGAGCTCGTGGGTACGGCGCTCGGCACCTGGACCTGGCAGCCGGTCGATCCGACCGGGTGGATCTCCATCGGCAACCCGCCGTCGGGCGCTGCGGGCGGCTACGGCTGGTTCGACCTGGTGGCGCTGCTCGTCGCACCGCGGCTGCTCGCCAGGTTGCCCCGGCGTGCCGACTGAGCTGCGGGTACGTCACTCCCAAACGACTGTTTGACAGTGCCGGTGGCGCCCGTCTAGGGTCCCAAACATGTCTTTGGAGGTTGCGGCCCTGCGGGCCCTCGCGCACCCGTTGCGGCTGCAGATGCTGTCGCTGCTCACCGGCGCGTCGATGAGCGCCGCCGAGGTCGCGCGCGAGCTTGACACCACGCAGGCCAACGCCTCCTACCACCTCCGCGCGTTGCGTGCGGCCGGCCTGGTCGAGGACGCCGGCGAGGAGGTCGTCCGGGGTGGCGTCGCCAAGCGCTACCGGTGCGCCCCCGCAGAGGCCAGGTCGGCCGATCCCGCCGACATACGGGCCTACGCCGAGGTGCTGGGCGCCGAGCTCGTCCGCCGGACCGCGCTCCGCAGGCTCGACACCGAGGCGGCGAACGCCGACGCGGAGCTCTGGGTGCCACCGGAGGTGTGGGCCGACGTGCGGGAGCGGGTGGTGGCCGCGATGACAGAGCTGCACGCGGCCGCCCGGCCGCCGCGCACCGAGGGGACGATACGTACCTCGTCGACGGTGTCGCTGTTCGAGATGGAGGGCGGACGGTGACCTGGAGGGAGTCGCTGCAGCCCCTGGGCCGACCGGCGTTCCGGGCGTTCCTGGTCGGCCGTTCCGTCAACCTCCTCGGCAACTCGATGGCTCCGGTGGCCGTCGCCTTCGCCGTGCTGCACGTCGGCGGCAGTGCGGCCGATCTCGGCCTCGTGCTCGCCGCACGCAGTGTCCCGCTCGTCGTCCTCACGCTGTACGGCGGCGTGATCGCCGACCGGTTCGGCCGTGACCGGGTGCTGGTCACCGCGTGTGTCGTCGCAGGGCTGGTCCAGGGCGTCGCGGCGTACCTCCTGCTCGGCGACGTGGCGACCGTCCTGCTGCTCGGTGTGGTGGAGGCCGTCCAAGGCACCGTCGCGGCCTTCACGATGCCCGCGATGCACGGTGTCGTCCCGCTCGTGGTCGAGCGCAGGCATCTGCAGCACGCCAACGCGCTGGCCGCGATCGGGCGCAACAGCGCGGTGC
>Ga0208537_1000081_pt1 | contig 15301 bp, 14 predicted proteins | sample MayberrySE_TuleA_FD_185672 | JGI IMG/M metagenome (GOLD analysis project Ga0208537, IMG submission 185672) | Natural and restored wetland microbial communities from the San Francisco Bay, California, USA, that impact long-term carbon... | ecosystem: Environmental > Terrestrial > Soil > Wetlands ...
GGTCCCATTCCGAACCCGGAAGTTAAGCCTTTCAGCGCCGATGGTACTGCACACGCGAGTGTGTGGGAGAGTAGGACGTCGCCGGACATACTTTCGCTAGTGGCCACCCCTTCTGGGGTGGCCACTAGTCATTTTCCGGGACTTCCGAGCGGCCCGCGGTTGGGCCGCCGACCCGAGGCCTTGCATGATGGCGGCAGCCCCCTCCACGAAGGGAAGACAGAAGTGGCCCAGGAACGACGGTCCAACAGCCCACGGCGCGACAACCAGTCCAAAGATGGCGGTCGCCGCGGATCAGCACCGCGGACGGCGGCAGGCAAGGACGCCCGCGGAGCCGACCGGACCCGCGGCAAGCAGTGGAGCCGGCCGAGGCGTGACGAAGGCGCCGGCCGCCAGGAGCGCCCGCGCTCGGAGGAGCAGGCTCGCTACGACGGGCCGCCACTCGACGAGTCGATCACCGGATCCGAGCTTGACCGCAACGTCCGCCAGCAGCTGCGTGGCCTGCCCGAGAAGCTCGCCGCACGCGTCGCTCGGCATCTCGTCGCTGCCGGCCAGCTGATCGAGGACGACCCCAAGACTGCCTACCAGCACACGCTGGCGGCTCGTGCTCGAGCGGCTCGAGTTGCGGTCGTGCGAGAGGCCTGCGGCGAGGCGGCCTACGCAGCGGAGGAGTACGCCGAGGCACTCTCGGAGCTGCGCGCGGCCAAGCGGATGAACGGCGCGATCGACTACCTGCCCGTCATGGCCGACTGCGAGCGCGCGCTCGGCCGTCCGGAGAAGGCCCTGGCGCTGGCCAAGAGCCCGTCGGTCGCCAACCTCCCGCAGGACCTGCAGGCGGAGATGACGATCGTCGAGGCCGGGGCCCGCAGGGACATGGGTGACCTCGACGCCGCCGTGCGGACCCTGGAGAACGCGCCGCTGCGCTCTCGCTCCCGGGAGGACTGGGTCGTGCGGCTCCGGTACGCCTACGCGGACACCCTTCTCGCCGCGGGACGGCGCGACGACGCCATCGAGTGGTTCCACCGCACGGTGGCCGTCGACGGCGATGGTGTCACCGACGCAGCCGAGCGCGTGGCCGAGCTCGAGGGCGTTACCTTCGTGGACGAGACAGAGTCTCCCGAAGGGTCCTGACCGGGCCGACTCCTGTCCCCAGGTTCCGTGCCGACGGTCTTCTCCCCAGGCGCGAGCCGGCCGCTGTCGGCGGGACCCCTTCGACGACACAGTTGTCGCGGAGGTGGTGATTCATGAGCGCAGCACAGGAGATGGCAGCACAGCCACGCAACACCGTGTGTCTGGTCGGGCGGGTCTCGTCGGCACCCATCGAGCGAGAGCTGCCCAGTGGCGATCGTGTTGTGACGTTCCGCGTGGTCATGGCACGCGAGCAGACCCCGATGACTGCCAAGTCCAAACAGGTGTCGGACTGGGTCGACTGCGCCGCCTGGGGAGGTCGGGTCCGTCGGACGGTCGCCTCGTGGCAGGTGGACGACATGGTGGAGGTCGAGGGGGCGCTCCGGCGGCGGTTCTTCCGTGACGGCGGTGGCGCGTCGAGCCGGGTGGAGGTCGAGGTCCTCGGCGCACGGCGCGTCGCGCGAGCACCGTGAGGCTCCTGACCGGGTCACGCGTCGCGCAGGTCTCTCAGCACGAGCCCCATCCGCGGCTTGGGGCTGAACGAGGTGGACTTGCGGGGCATGCGGGCTCCACGCGCGGCACTCGCCATCACCTGGTCGAGCAGAGGGGGCCGGACGCCGACCACCACGCCGGGTTGCCGGGTGGCGGTGTGCAGCGCCTGGTCGAGCGAGTGGTGGTAGCCCACCTGCTGCTCCGTGACATGCCATGCGGGGAAGAGCTCGTCGTGGAGCACCGCCGCATCCACCTCGTGGTGCCTTCGGGTGCTGAGCAGTGCCCACGCACGCCCGTCCGACAGCACGAACTCGGCGGTCGGTGCACCGTTGCTGGCGGAGGCCTTCGACAGCGCGGTGACGGCGGACTCGCGGTCGGCGCAGGTGGTCACCTCGTCGCCCCGCTCGGCAGCCATCTCGAGCACGTCGGACAGGGTGAGTGCCGCGACGGTGCGGTGGATGGGGCCGATGGACAAGGGGTAGTCGTTCTGGTCGACGAGCATCGCGAGGCCGTAGTCCCAGGGCGACTCGCCTGGGGCTGCCGAGGGATCCCGCAGGGCCCGCTGGAGGGAGAGGTAGGCGGCGTAGCGGTGGTGGCCGTCGGCGATCAGCGCCTGCCCCGGGGCGAGCAAGCCGGCGATCGCCTCGTGCTCGGCGGGATCGGTCAGCGCCCAGAGGCGATGCCGACTGCCCTCTCTCTCCTCGAAGTCGACGAGAGGCGCGCCTCGGGTCGTCTCCTCGAGCAGATCCCGGAGGCGGGCTGGGCCCTGGTGGACGAGCAGGATGGGCTCCAGGTTGGTGCGTGTGGTGCGCATCAGCGCCGACCGGTCCTCGACGGGTTCGGGCATCACCTCCTCGTGGGGGAGGACGACCCGCTCGCTGGGCTGCCGCAGGCCGAGGAGTCCGATCAGGCCCCGCACAGTCATGCCGTCCACCGTGTACTGGTAGACGTACAGGCCCGGCTCAGGATCCGGGACGAGGCAGCCTTGGGCTCGCCAGCTCTCCAGCCGCCGCTTCACCGCGAAGTATGGGCGCTCGAAGTGGCGTGACAGAATCAGACGGACGATGTTCCGGCGGTTCCCGGCCTCGAGCTCGCGCACCATGTCTGCATCGAGGACGTCGTACGGAGGCGAGATCACCGACGCCAGGTCGCCTACGGCGGACGCGTCGAACCGCAGGCCTCGGAACGGGGCCATGACAAGGGTGCGTTCGCCGGTGCTGAGCATCAGTGCATCGTATGAGACCGCCGGACGGTCCCGCCAAAGAGAGGCATCGAAGGTGTTGAAGGAGTGCAGCCGAGCGCTGTCGCAGGAGTACGACCTCGCCCTGCTCGACCTCGACGGTGTCGTCTACATCGGCCCGGACGCGGTCGACGGCGCAGCCGAGCGGCTCGCCGCAACGTCTGCCGCCGGGATGGCGCTCGCCTACGTCACCAACAACGCGTCCCGGCCACCGGCGAAGGTCGCGGGTCACCTCACAGCGCTCGGGATCCCCGCCGAGGAGCATGACGTCGTCACGTCGGCACAGGCCGCGGCGCGCCTGCTGCGCGAGACACTCGAGCCCGGCTCACCTGTGTTCGTCATCGGTGGGCAGGGGCTGTTCGAGGCACTCGACGAGCTCGGCCTGCGTGGGGTCCAGTCCCTCGACGAGGCCCCGGTAGCCGTCGTCTCCGGTTACAACCCGGATCTGCGCTGGCGCACGCTCACCGAAGGTGCGATCCTCGTCCGGCGGGGGCTCCCCTGGGTGGCGTCGAACACCGACTTCACGGTGCCCACCCCAGCAGGCCCCGGCATCGGGAACGGCGTCCTCGTCGACGTCGTCGCGCGGTTCTCCGGACGGACGCCAGTGGTGGCCGGCAAGCCCCGTCCACCACTGTTCGAGGAGACCCAGCGACGAGTCGGGGGCTCGCACCCTCTGGTCGTGGGCGACCGGCTGGACACCGACATCGAAGGTGCCTACAACACGGGCCTCGACAGCCTGCTCGTGCTGACCGGCGTGACCGGCGTGGCCGAGCTGGTGGCCGCCACACCGGTCCAGCGGCCGTCGTACATCTCCCTTGGCCTCGAGGGTCTCGGCCTGCCGCACCCGGCTCCGGAGGAGCGCGACGAGGGCTTCGAGCTCGGCGGGTGGCGGGCGGTGGCCCAGCACGGGTCGGTCAAGGTGGAGGGCGACGGCGAACCGGCCGACTGGTGGCGCGTGCTCGCCTCAGCAGCGTGGGCACACCTCGACGCGACGGGGCAGAGCGTCGACGTCTCCGCAGTGGCTCCGCCACGGTAGCGTGTGACGACGTCGGTTCCGAGCCTGGAGTGGGCGAGCAGAGAGACGGTGAGACAGTGAGCGATCAGGTCGAGCAGCCCGTGCCACACGACGGTGACGGTGTGCCCGGGGAGGATGTCTCCTCGTCAGAGCTCACCGGACACGACGCTGTCGACGGCGTGCTCAGGTCGCTGGAGGGCCTCGGCGACAAGCCGGTGGAGGAGCATGTCGCGATCTTCGAGTCGGCCCACGAGCAGCTCCGAGCGGCCCTTGCCGACGCAGGGGACCGCCCTGGCGGCCCGACTGCCGGCTGAGGCAGAGCCGGCCCCGCACGATGCCTCGACGACTGCGTCTGGACGCCGAGCTCGTCCGTCGCGGGCTGGCGCGCTCGCGGGAGCATGCCAGCGAGCTCATCAACGCCAAGCGAGTCAAGGTGGCCGGCGCGGTCGCCACCAAAGCGGCTACCGGGGTGAGCACCGACGTGGCTCTGGTCGTCCTCGAGGACCCGGACCGTCCCGACTACGTCTCGCGCGGCGGCCACAAGCTCGCCGGCGCCCTGGCTGCCTTCGAGCCGCTGGGACTGAGCGTCGTCGGGCGGCGCTGCCTGGACGCCGGCGCGTCCACGGGCGGATTCACGGACGTCCTGCTGCGTCACGGGGCGGCCGAGGTGGTTGCGGTGGACGTGGGCTACGGGCAGCTGGCGTGGAGCCTGCAGCAGGACCCCCGGGTGCACGTGCACGACCGTACGAACGTGCGCGAGCTGGCCTCCGACCAGATCGGAGGGCCGGTCGACGTAGTCGTCGGCGACCTCTCCTTCATCTCCCTGCTGCTCGTGCTCGACGCGCTGCTCGGCGTCACGAAGCCTGACGGCGACGTGGCTCTGATGGTGAAGCCGCAGTTCGAGGTCGGGAAGGACCGCGTCGGCAAGGGCGGCGTGGTCAGGGACCCGGTTCTTCGTGCGGAGGCGGTCTCGGCGGTCGCCTCCGCGGCTGCGGAGCGTGGCTGGGGGCCACGCGCTGTCACGACGAGCCCTCTGCCCGGCCCGTCCGGCAACGTCGAGTTCTTCTTGTGGCTCAGGCGTGGACCGTCCTCGGTCACGCGCGACGACATCGATCGAGAGGCCCGGCGCCCCGCGGTTTCGTCGGCCGCTGATGAGAGGGTGGATCCGTGAACCGCGACGACACCGAGATCCGCCGCATCTTCGTCCTCACGCACACCGGCCGCGAGGACGCGCGTGAGGTGGCCCGGCAGTTCTGCAGGGCCCTCCACGCTCACGGTCTCGGAGTGCGCCTGCTCAAGGACGAGGCCGAGGACCTCGATCTCGAGCTCGAAGGGCTCGAGCGGGTCGAGTGCACGCCTGAGGCGACGGTGGGATGCGAGCTCGCCGTCGTGATCGGAGGCGACGGCACCATCCTGCGCGCGGCTGAGCTCGCCCGCGAGACCGGCACGCCACTGCTCGGGGTCAACCTCGGGCACGTCGGCTTCCTCGCCGAGGCGGAGCACGACGACGTCGAGTTCACGATCGAGGCGATCGTCAACCGCCGCTACACCGCCGACGAGAGGCTCACCATCGACGTCTCGGTCTACCGGGACCGTGAGCTCGTCGCCACGACCTGGGCCCTCAACGAGGCGAGCGTGGAGAAGGCGGCGCGGGAGCGCATGATCGAGCTGGTCGTGGAGGTCGACGGCAGGCCGCTGTCGAGGTGGGGCTGCGACGGTGTCGTGCTCGCCACGCCGACCGGCTCCACCGCCTACAACTTCAGCGCGGGCGGACCCATCGTGTGGCCAGGGGTCGAAGCCCTGCTGATGGTGCCGTTGAGCGCGCATGCACTGTTCGCCCGGCCGATGGTCGTGGCACCGACGTCCGTGCTCGCGGTCGAGGTGCTCGCGCGCACCGAGGGTGCAGGGGTTCTGTGGTGCGACGGCCGGCGGACGGTCGACCTACCGCCAGGGGCGAGAATCGAGGTGCGCCGGGGCAAGACGCCTGTCCATCTGGTCCGGCTCCACCAGGCGCCGTTCACCGACCGGCTGGTGGCAAAGTTCGGCCTGCCGGTCTCGGGCTGGCGTGGGGCAGCCGAGCGGCGGCGCAACCGTGAGAACGGAGGCGACAGTGCTTGAGGAGCTGAGGATCACCTCCCTGGGCGTGATCGAGGAGTCGGTGCTCGACGTGGCGCCCGGCCTGACCGTGATCACGGGTGAGACAGGAGCGGGCAAGACCATGGTGGTCACGGCGCTCGGCCTCCTGCTCGGGGGACGGGCCGACTCCGGCGCCGTGCGTACCGGCGCGAAGGCCGCCCGTGTCGAGGGCCTGGTCAACCTCGAGGCTGCCGGCCACGAGCTGAGTGCCGTGGTCGAGGAGCTGGGCGGCGAGGTCGAGGACGGCCGTCTCCTCATCGCCCGGCAGATCTCCGCCGAAGGCCGGTCGCGTGCCTACGCCGGGGGCGTCTCCGTGCCCGCGTCGGCGCTCGCGTCCCTCGTCGACCCACTCGTCGCCGTGCACGGACAGTCCGACCAGCACCGGCTGCTCAAGCCTTCCGCGCAGCGCGATGCCCTCGACAGCTTCGCCGGCCCCGAAGCGGTCCGGACCCGGGAGCAGTACGCCGACCTCTACCGACGGTTGCGCAAGACGGAGGCGGAGCTCGACGAGGTGGTCCGCTCGGCGCGCGAGCGCGCCCGTGAGGCCGACCTGCTCCGCTTCGGCCTCGAGGAGATCGAGGCGGTCGCTCCCGAGCCTGGCGAGGACGACGCGCTAGCGGCCGAGGAGGCGAGGCTCGGTTTCGCCGACACCCTCCGGACAGCCGCCGTCCAAGCCCGTGAGTCCCTCTCCTCCGAGGACGGCGCTCCCGACGCCCTCGCCGCTGTCTCCGCCGCACGCAAGCTCCTCGACGGGGTGCGGGAGCACGACGCGGAGGCGGGCGGGCTCGCCGACCGCCTCGCGGAGGTGAGCTACCTCCTCTCCGACGTCGCCGCCGACGTGTCCTCCTACGCCGCTGGACTGGAGACAGACCCCGCGCGGCTGGCCGCCGTCTCGGAGCGTCGCGCGGCACTGACCGCCCTGACGCGGAAGTACGGCGAGACCATCGACGAGGTGCTGACCTGGTCGAAGCAGGCCGCGGAGCGTCTGCTCACCCTGGACGACACGGAGGGCCTGATCGAGACCCTGCGGGAGCGGGTGGAGGAGCTCCGGACCGAGCTCGCGGAGGTCGGTGGCACGCTCAGCCGGATGCGGTCCGAGGCCGCGGCCCGGCTGGGGGAGACCGTGACCGAAGAGCTCGCGTCACTGGCCATGCCCCACGCCACGTTGAGCGCGGCGGTGACCCAGACGGCCGCCGAGGACGGCCTACGGGTGGGGGAGCGGACGGTGGCCTTCTCCGCATCGGGCATCGACGAGGTGGAGATCCTGCTCGCCGCCAACAAGGGCGCCGACGCGCGACCCCTCGGCAAGGGCGCCTCCGGCGGCGAGCTCTCGCGCGTGATGCTGGCGATCGAGGTGGCGCTCGCCGAGACGAACCCGGTGCCGACCTTCGTGTTCGACGAGGTCGACGCGGGCGTCGGCGGAAAGGCCGCGGTCGAGGTGGGGCGCAGGCTGGCGATGCTGGCGCGCCACGCCCAAGTGCTCGTTGTCACACACCTGCCCCAGGTGGCTGCGTTCGCCGACCAGCACCACGTGGTCCGCAAGAGCAGTGACGGAATGGTCACCACCTCGGGCCTGGTCCCGCTCACCGAGGCAGAGCGGGTCCGAGAGCTCTCTCGCATGCTTGCCGGCTTCGAGGACTCCGACACAGCTCTCGCACACGCCCAGGAGCTCCTCCAGACCGCGCAGGAGTCGCGCACGCCGACCCGCTGACCTGCGCCCGCCTGCCCGGATGTGACACCTGTCCGTGGCAGGATTGCGGAGCGATGAAGTTCCCCTCACGACAGAGACCTGACGCCGCGCTGCCCGGAACCTCCGGCCCCCTGCGGGTGGACCGGCGTACCAGCACGCTCGTGCGTCGCCTCAGGCCGGGCGACGTCGCGGTCATCGACCACCTCGACCTCGACAAGGCCAACGCGCAGGCGCTGCTGGACCGCGGCGTCGTTGCGGTCGTCAACGCCTCCCCGTTCATCTCGGGGCGCTACCCGAACCTCGGCCCCGAGCTGCTCGCCCGGGCCGGGGTCGTGCTGGTCGACAGCGTCGGCTCCGAGGCGTTCAGCAAGCTCCACGACGGCACTCCGGCACGGATCCACGACGGCCAGCTGTTCGTCAAGGACGAGCCGGTCGTGTCGGGCAAGGAGCTGTCGGCCGATGACATCACGAAGATGATGGAGGAGGCCCGCGGCGGCCTCTCCACCCAGCTGCAGAGCTTCACGCACAACACGACCGAGTTCCTGCGTCGCGAGCAGGACCTGCTGCTCCACGGCGAGGGCGCCCCCGACCTGCGCACCCGGCTCGAGGGCCGTCCGGTCATGGTCGTGGTCAAGGGCTACGACTACCGAGACGACCTCCGCGGGCTCAGGCGCTACATCCGGGAGCAGCGACCAGTGCTCATCGGCGTGGACGCCGGCGCAGACGTCCTCCTCGAGGCAGGGCACCGCCCCGACATCGTCGTGATCGGCGAGAACGGTCTCGCGCCGGGCGCCCGGGCCGACGGCTCCACGGTCTCCGACAAGGCACTGCGCGGCGCGAGGGAGGTCGTCCTGCACAGCGACCGGGCCGGGCGCGCGGTCGGCTCCGACCGCCTCGAGCGGATCGGCGTGCGACCCCACAACTTCTCGGCGTCCGGCACCAGCGAGGACGTCGCGCTGCTGCTCGCAGACCTCGCCGGCGCCTCCCTGATCGTCTCGGTGGGCACTCACGCGACGCTCAACGAGTTCCTCGACCGGCACCGCTCCGGTCTCGCCAGCACCTTCTTGACGCGCCTTCGCGTCGGCCCCAAGCTCGTCGACGCCAAAGGCGTTCCGCACCTCTACTCCGGGCGGGTGCGCATCTGGCACCTCGTGGTGGTGCTCCTCGCGGGTATCGCGGCCCTGCTCGTGGCCATCGCCGGCACCCCGGTCGGTCAGGAATGGTGGGACGCGGTGCAGACCTGGCTCTCGGACGCAACCGACTGGTTCCAAGGACTCTTCACGTGATCTCTTTCCGTTACCACATCGTCTCCATCGTCTCGCTCTTCCTGGCGCTCGCCGTCGGGGTGGCGCTGGGCGGCGGCCCGCTCAAGGGCGAGGTCGACAACACGCTCGTCGAGCAGGTGGAGGCCGACCGCAAGGCCAAGGCAGAGCTGCGAGGGCAGATCGCCGCGCTGTCCTCGGGCAACGGGTTCACCGACGAGTTCGCCGCACAGGCTGCCCCCCAGCTCCTGGGCGGTTCGCTCGACGGACGCGCAGTAACCCTTCTGGTCCTCCCTGGCACCGAGGACTCGACGGTGTCCACGGTCACCGAGCTCGTTCAGACCGCGGGCGGAGACGTGGGCGGCACGGTGCGAGCCGGTGACGCCTTGGTGGACGTGGGCAACAAGCAGCTCGTCGACGAGCTCGGCAGCCAGCTCCTCGACGGTGTCAACGACGTCTCGGTCCCGGAGGATGCGAGCACCTACGAGCGGCTCGGCGCGCTCCTTGCCCGTGCAGTGGCCACCGACGAGGACGGCGGCGCGCGGGTCGACGACGCCGCGAACAGCATCCTCTCCGGCCTCAGCACGGCCGACCTGATGTCGCCCGCGGGCGAGCTGACTCGTCGGGGGAGCCTGGTGCTGGTGCTCACCGGCGGGGGAGCGGAGGACGCCTCGGACGACGGGGGAGCCGGTGCGGTGGTGACCGCTCTCGTGAGCGCCCTGGACAACGCCACCGACGGTGTCGTCGTGGCCGGTCCCATCGCCGCTGCCCGCGGCGAGGGGGTCGTCGACTCGGTCCGTCGCGAGGTCGTGACCGCACAAGAGGTGTCGACCGTCGACACGCTCGACCGTGTGGCCGGCCAGGTGGTGGCCGTGATGGCGCTCGCGCAGCAGGCCGAGGGCGAGTCTGGCCACTACGGATCGGTGGACGCGGCCGACGGCGTGATGCCGACGTCCGGATCAGACTGAGCTCGTCGGCGCGGCTTTGGCCATGCGGCCCGCGTTGTTGGTAGCCTAGAACCCCGTGGACGGTTGGATTTCCAACCGCCTCTTCGCTGGCCAGATCAGCGAGGCCCGGCACCGCTACCACGGGAGTTTCCTTGGCCGCATCGCAGCCAACCAAGCACGTCTTCGTCACCGGAGGCGTCGCCTCCTCCCTCGGCAAGGGCCTCACCGCCTCGAGCCTCGGGAACCTGCTCAAGGCACGTGGGCTGCGGGTGACCATGCAGAAGCTGGACCCTTACCTCAACGTGGACCCCGGCACGATGAACCCGTTCCAGCACGGAGAGGTGTTCGTCACCAACGACGGCGGTGAGACCGACCTCGACATCGGTCACTACGAGCGGTTCCTCGACGACGACCTGAGCCAGATCGCCAACGTCACGACCGGTCAGGTCTACTCCCGGGTGATCGCGAAGGAGCGCCGAGGGGACTACCTCGGCGACACCGTCCAGGTGATCCCGCACATCACCAACGAGATCAAGGAGCGGGTCCGGGCGATGGCCGGCCCCGACGTCGACGTCGTCATCACCGAGGTCGGCGGCACCGTCGGCGACATCGAGTCCCAGCCCTTCCTCGAGGCGGCACGCCAGGTCCGCCACGACGTCGGTCGCGACAACGTCTTCTTCCTGCACGTGTCCCTGGTGCCCTACCTCGCCCCGTCGGGCGAGCTCAAGACCAAGCCGACCCAGCACTCCGTGGCAGCCCTCAGGTCCATCGGTATCCAGCCCGACGCCATCGTCTGCCGCGCCGACCGGGAGATCCCGGCCTCGGTCAAGCGCAAGATCTCGCTGATGTGCGACGTCGAGGACGAGGCCGTCGTCGCCGCGGTCGACGCCCCGTCGATCTACGACATCCCGAAGGTGCTCCACAGCGAGGGGCTCGACGCCTACGTCGTACGACGGCTCAACCTGCCCTTCCGCGACGTGGACTGGACGCAGTGGGACGACCTGCTCCGCCGGGTCCACCACCCTGCGGAGGAGGTCACGGTCGCGCTGGTCGGCAAGTACGTCGACCTTCCCGACGCCTACCTGTCGGTCGCGGAGGCGCTGCGGGCGGGCGGGTTCGCCCACGAGGCCAAGGTGAACCTGCGCTGGGTCCCCTCGGACGAGTGCCAGACCGCCGAGGGCGCGGCCCGCCACCTGTCGGACGTCGACGCGGTCTGCGTCCCGGGCGGGTTCGGGATCCGCGGGATCGAGGGCAAGGTCGGTGCGCTGGAGTACACCCGCATGCACAAGATCCCCACGCTGGGGCTTTGCCTGGGCCTGCAGTGCATGGTCATCGAGTACGCCCGTCACGTGGCCGGCATCCAGAACGCCGACTCCACCGAGTTCGACCCCGACTGCGAGGCCCCGGTGATCGCCACGATGGCCGAGCAGAAGGCGTACGTCGACGGAGAGGGGGACCTGGGCGGCACCATGCGCCTCGGGCTCTACCCGGCCCGGCTCAAGGCCGGGTCGGTCGTCGCCGAGACCTACGGCGAGCCCGCCGTCGAGGAGCGCCACCGGCACCGCTACGAGGTGAACAACGGGTACCGGGAACGGCTCGAGGCGGCCGGACTGGTCTTCTCCGGGACGTCCCCGGACGACAGCCTCGTCGAGTTCGTCGAGCTGCCCCGCGAGGTGCACCCGTACTACGTGTCCACCCAGGCACACCCCGAGCTGCGCTCCCGCCCCACGCGACCGCACCCGTTGTTCGCGGGTCTCGTAGGGGCCGCGATCGCACGCCAGCGCGAGCTGCGCTTCCCGATCGACGAGTCGTCGCTTCGACGCCCTCCGGCCGATGAGGCGGAGCAGCACGCGGAGGAGCTGGTGTCCACCGGCAGCGCCGCGGCCGACCGGGATGGCTGACCGGCACGAGGCGACATCAGCACCGGCGGACCGCGCCGAGTCCTGGGTCGTGGTGGGCTCGCGCGACCTGTTTCGCGACGACTGGGTGATGGCGTTGCGCAGCGACACGGTCACGCGTCCCGGCCACGAGGACGACGAGTTCGACCGGCTCGTGCTGGAGCACCCGGGAGCGGTCGTCGTCCTCGCGGTCGACGAGCGCGACCGGGTCCTCGTGCTCGAGCAGTACCGACACCCGGTCCGTCGACGCTTCGTGGAGCTCCCCGCGGGATTGCGGGACACCGATGGCGAGGACCCGCTGACGACGGCACAGCGCGAGCTGCTCGAGGAGGCGGAGCTGCGCGCCACCACGTGGCGGCACCTCCTGACGACGTACCCGTCGCCGGGCATCACCGCCGAGCGCATCGAGGTCTACCTCGCCCAGGGGCTGTCACCGGCCGACCGTGGCGACTTCGAGCCGACCCACGAGGAGGCCGACCTGGTCACTTCGTGGGTCCCCTTCGACGAGCTGGTCGACGCGGTGCTCGAGAGCCGGGTGGCCGACGGGCCGCTGGGGCTCGCCGTGCTCGCCTACGCACGGCACCGGGACCACGGCTCGCTGGACCACCCCGGCAGGGATTCACGCGCGTGACGCAATACACTCTCCGCGTCACCCCGAAGGCGTGGTGACGCTCACATCGGAGGGAGTGCGCACCGTGAAGATCGGCGTGCCGAAGGAAGTCAAGAACAACGAGTACCGGGTGGCGATCACCCCCGTCGGTACGCACGAGCTCACCGAGCACGGTCACGAGGTGTTCGTCGAGCAGGGCGCCGGCACCGGGTCGCAGATCCCCGACGAGGAGTACGTCGCGGCAGGGGCGACGATCCTCGGCAGCGCCGATGACGTGTGGGGCACGGCCGACATGGTGCTGAAGGTCAAGGAGCCGGTCGCGGAGGAGTACCACCGCATGCGCGAGGGCCAGACCCTGTTCACCTACCTCCACCTCGCCGCCGACCAGCCGCTCACCGAGGAGCTGCTGAAGCGGAAGGTGACCGCGATCGCCTACGAGACCGTGCAGCTTCCCTCGGGCTCGCTTCCGCTGCTGTACCCGATGTCCGAGGTGGCCGGATGCCTCGCCCCACAGGTCGGCGCGCACTCGTTGATGAGGGCCGAGGGCGGCCGTGGGGTGCTGCTCGGAGGCGTCGGCGGTGTCGCCAACGCGAAGGTCGTGGTGATCGGCGCCGGTGTGGCCGGCCAGAACGCAGCGAACATCGCGCTGGGCATGGGCGCGGACGTCACCCTGCTCGACACTGACCTCGACAAGCTGCGCATGTCCTTCTGGCGCTACAGCAACCGGGTCCACGGGCTGGCCTCGTCGAAGCTGGCCATCCAGCAGCAGGTGCAGGAGGCCGACCTCGTCATCGGCGCGGTGCTGATTCCAGGAGCCAAGGCCCCGAAGCTGGTGACCAACGAGCTCGTGTCGCAGATGAAGCCCGGCTCGGTGCTGGTCGACATCGCCGTCGACCAGGGCGGCTGCTTCGAGGACACGCGGCCGACCACCCACTCCGACCCCACCTTCGAGGTGCACAACTCGATCTTCTACTGCGTGGCGAACATGCCGGGTGCTGTGCCGCACACCTCGACCTACGCGCTGACCAACGCCACGCTTCCCTACACGGTCGCCCTCGCCGACAAGGGCTGGGAGAGGGCGCTGCGCGACGACCGCTCGCTCGCACTCGGACTCAACAGCCACGCGGGCAACCTCGTCAGTGCGCCGGTGGCCGAGGCGCACGGCATGGCTTTCGTCTCGCTGGAAGAGGCGCTGGGCTGACCGGGTCCTCGACCCGGCGGGTTCCCCTATGAGCGGCCCCACCCCGCTGCAGCGGGCGCTCCGGACCTACCTCGACCACCTCGTGGTGGAACGTGGGCTCGCGGACAACACGCTCAAGTCCTACCGCCGGGACCTGCGCAGGTACGTCGGTCACCTCGCAGGTCTCGGCATCGACGACGTCACGAACGTCACGGAGACGGCGGTCAGCGGCTTCCTCATGTCGCTCCGAGAGGGCGACGAGGAGCACCAGCCGTTGAGCGCGGGCTCCGCGGCCCGCACGGTCGTGGCGGTGCGCGGCTTCCACAAGTTCGCCGTGCGCGAGGGGCTGGCCGAGAACGACCCGGCGGCCGCCGTACGCCCGCCGGCTTCTGCGAAGCGGCTGCCGAAGGCCCTTCCGCTCGCCGACATCGAGGCGATACTCGAGGCGGCCGGGTCGCCGGGCACCTCCCTCGCGCTGCGTGACCGCGCGCTCCTGGAGGTCCTCTACGGCACCGGGGCGCGCATCTCCGAGGCGGTCGGGCTCGACCTCGACGACCTCGACCTCGAGGAAGGAACGGTGCTGCTCCGCGGCAAGGGCGGCAAGGAGCGGATGGTCCCGGTCGGGTCGTACGCCCGTCGGGCGGTCGAGGCGTACGTCGTACGCGGCCGTCCGGACCTCTCCGGCGTCGGCCGGGGGACCGCGGCCGTGTTCCTCAACGCCCGGGGCGGCCGGCTCTCGCGCCAGAGCGCCTGGGCCGTGCTCGCCAAGGCCGCCGAGCGGGCGGGGGTCACCGCGGAGGTGTCTCCCCACACCCTCCGGCACTCCTTCGCAACCCACCTCCTCGACGGCGGGGCCGACGTGCGGGTGGTGCAGGAGCTGCTCGGCCATGCGTCGGTCACGACCACCCAGGTCTACACGCTCGTCACCGTCGACAGCCTGCGCGAGGTCTACGCGACCGCGCACCCCAGAGCCCTCGCCTGACCGCCGTCCCCAGGTTTCTCCCCAGGGAAGGTGGAGGGTGTGTACGGCGCGCCTGACGAATGCACAGGCCCGGGTTGGTTTAACTAGAGACGTACCTGCGTCGGGTGCCGCTGTTGTAGGCGCGCGACGCACCGAATAGAGTCGCGGCGTTGCTGCGACAAACCGATGTGTCGGCGAGTCGACGATGGCGCAACGTGACCAGGACACGGGAGGCACGCGCGTGAACGACCCGGTTTCGATCGGCACCGGCTTCGGCGGAGCCAACGCCCCGGAGATCCCGCCGCTCGTCGACCCGTCCCCGTCGGCGTCTGCACCACGAAACGACGTACTCACAGGAGATGCCGCCGGTGTGAGCCAGCCACTTCCCTTCCGCCACGACGAGCCGGCTCTCGGCCCCACGGGCCGCCCGATGCCCGACCTTCCCGAGCCAAGGCCGCTCGCCACGCACGGCAACGCCCGTGTCATCGCGATGTGCAACCAGAAGGGTGGGGTCGGCAAGACCACCACGACGATCAACCTCGGTGCGGCGCTCGCCGAGTACGGCCGCAAGGTTCTCCTCGTCGACTTCGACCCGCAGGGGTCCCTCTCGGTCGGCCTGGGCCTCAACCCGCACGACATGGAGCTCAGCATCTACAACCTCCTCCTCGAGCCGGGCGTGCGCATCGAGGACGTGGTCGTCCCCTCCGGCGTGAACGGCATGGACCTGCTGCCCTCCAACATCGAC
>Ga0208537_1000082_pt1 | contig 15207 bp, 10 predicted proteins | sample MayberrySE_TuleA_FD_185672 | JGI IMG/M metagenome (GOLD analysis project Ga0208537, IMG submission 185672) | Natural and restored wetland microbial communities from the San Francisco Bay, California, USA, that impact long-term carbon... | ecosystem: Environmental > Terrestrial > Soil > Wetlands ...
GGCGTGTGCATCGCCGCGGTGCGGGAGCCGATGGCGCCGTCGACGCAGAGGTCTCCCCCGGCCCCGACGCAGCCGAGCTCCGCGGCGAGCTCGATGCCGTCGAGTGCCCCCCAGTAGCCCACGACCTCGGGCAGCGTCGCGGCGGCACGCAGGCTCGCGATCGTCTCGAAGTCCTCGGGGGGTGACAGGTGCGGGGCGCCGAGCTCGTGGACCATCCCGATGCCCTGTGCCGCTGCGTCGCTCAGCGCACGCCGTATGGCGTCCTCGCGGGCGGAGACGGGCACGATCGCGAACATCGCCTCGCGTGCCACGTGGTGTGCCTCCCGTGCCACGAAGCCGGACCCGTGGTAGCCCTCGGCGTCCTTGAGCTCGGGTGCGGCGTCCAGCAGTGCGGAGGACACGACGGCGGAGTGGACGTCGACACGTGCGAGGTACGCCGGACGCGCACCGACGGCCCGGTCCACCTCCTCGCGCGTGAAGGGCCGCTCCTCGGGCCACTGGGTCTCGTCCCATCCGTACGCGAGCACGATCGGGAACGAGGACCGCGCCGCGAAGCCGGCGAGGGCCTCGAGAGCCGCGGTGAGGCTGGGGGTCTCGCTCAGGTCGAGGCTGATCGCCGCCAGGCCCGTCTGGGCGAGGTGGGCGTGCGCGTCGACGAAGGCCGGTGTCACCAGCCGTCCCTCGAGCTCGACGATCCGGTCGGCGTTGTCCACGAAGTGCGCGGAGGCGTCGTCGTCCCCGGTCCACACCACCTGGCCGTCCTCGATGCAGAGGGCGGTCGCGTGGGGGTCGGCGGGGGTGTGCACGTAGCCACCGCGGAAGAGAGTCCGAGTCACAGGGTCATTCTCACAGGCGACGTTCGAACAGGGCCCGCACTCCCGCATGGGCGCGCAGCAGGGACATGGCGTAGTCCGCGTGCCCCGGCACGTAGCCGTTGCCCACGAGCATCGTGACGTCGGCGGCCAGTCCCTCGGCACCGAGCGCCGCCGCGCTGAAGGAGGTCGCCATGGAGAAGAAGATGACCGTCCCGCGGTCGGCGGTTGCGAGGATGGCGCCGCCCTCGCAGCCGGGCACGTCGACGCACACCACGGTCACGTCGGCCGGCCCACCCATCTGCCTGACGGCACGGGAGAGCGCAACGGGATCTCGGGCGTCGGCGATGGCGACCGCGTCCGACACGCCAGAGCTCTCGAGAAGGTCTGCCTCATCCTGGTTCGGCACCACGCCGATCGTCCGGGCGGCGCCGGCCTCCTTCGCCGCGACGAGCGACAAGGAGCCGGACTTGCCGGCGCCCCCGATGACAGCAACCGTCGGGGCGTCGTACTGCGCGACCACCCGGGCGGTGAGCGCGGGCGCGCCGCACACGTCCATCACCGAGAGCGAGAGCTCGGCGGGGAGGTCGTCGGGGATGCGTGCCGCGATGGAGCGGCCGAAGAGGATCGCGTAGCCGTCCGCGGGGACCTGCTCGCTGTGCCCGTCCCATCGCGCGAGACCGTCCTCGATCACCAGAGGAGTCAGCGTGAGGGACACCAGGGTGGTGACGCGGTCGCCGACGGCCAGGCCGAGCGGCGACCTCGCCCCCACCTCCTCGACGGTGCCGACGAGCATGCCCCCCGAACCGGTCTCCGGGTTCTGCATCTTCCCTCGCGTGGCGATGATCTCGAGGACCTCGGCGCGGACGGCCTCGCCGTCCCCGCCGTGCTTGCGCTCGAGCTGGCGGAACGACGCGGCGTCGAGGTTCAGCCGCTCCACCCGGATCCGCACCTCGTCGGACCAGAGCTCACGACCGGTGTCGAGCCGGGCCGCGGCCTGCGGAAGGACCCCGGACGGCTCGAGCACCCTGTGCAATCCTGTCGGGTCCCCCGTCTGAACTCCGGTTGCTGCCGCGTTTGACACGCCCATCATCCTTCCCGACTGCCACATGCCTGCAAATCTTCCGGTGTACCAGTTGTTGAGCAAGAGATTCTTTGCGTACTGTGTCACGAAGAGCGGGGGCCGGACAAACAGGCGCGCCCCGACCACGTACCACCAGCTGCGATCGACCAGGACCGGAGTGACGATGACGATTCAGATGAGCGCCCAGACGGCAGTCGAGGCCGCGGGCCAGCCCTACCTGTACCGCCAGGTCGAGCTGGTCGAGCCCGACTGGACCCGCTTCCCCGGTTGGCGAGAGGTCACCCGTGAGGAGTGGGAGTCCGTCCAGTGGCAGCGCGCCCACTGCGTGAAGAACGTGAAGCAGCTGCGCGCCCTCATGGGCGACCTCGTCGACGAGCGTTTCTACGCCGACCTCGAGCGGGACCAGCAGGAGCGGGCGACGATGTCGATGCTCGTCACACCGCAGATGATGAACACGATGATGTCGCACCACGCGCCCGCCGGCGCCGGCTCTCTGACGGAGGCCATGTACGCCGACCCGGTGCGGCGTTACATGCTGCCGGTGTTCTCCGACCGTCGTTCCGACTGGCCCTCCCACCCCCACGCCACCCGGGACTCCCTCCACGAGCACGACATGTGGGTGGCCGAGGGGCTCACGCACCGCTACCCCACCAAGGTCCTGGCCGAGCTTCTCCCCACCTGCCCCCAGTACTGCGGGCACTGCACCAGGATGGACCTCGTCGGCAACTCCACGCCGACCGTCGACAAGCTCAAGTTCCTCGGGAAGCCGGTCGACCGTCACGCCGCCATGATCGACTACCTGCGCAGCACTCCCACCGTGCGCGACGTGGTGGTCTCCGGCGGTGACGTCGCGAACATGCCCTGGGCACGGCTCGAGGACTTCCTGACCAAGCTGCTCGAGATCGACAACATCCGCGACATCCGTCTCGCCACGAAGGCGCTCATGGGCCTGCCGCACCACTGGCTCCAGGACGACGTTCGCGCCGGGATGGAGCGGGTGGCGAGGGTGGCCCGTGCGCGGGGCGTCTCCATCGCGATCCACACGCACGTCAACCACGCCAACTCCGTGACGCCGCTGGTCGCCAAGGCGGCCCGCGCGATGCTCGAGACCGGCATCCGCGACGTGCGTAACCAGGGGGTCCTGCTCAACGGCGTGAACGCGGACGCGCACACCCTCCTCGACCTGAGCTTCGCGCTTCTCGACGGGGCGCAGATCATGCCCTACTACTTCTACATGGCCGACATGATCCCGTTCAGCGAGCACTGGCGGGTCTCGGTCGCCGAGGCCCAGCGCCTGCAGCACGGGATCATGGGCTACCTTCCCGGCTTCGCCACGCCGCGTATCGTCTGCGACGTCCCCTTCGTCGGCAAGCGCTGGGTGCACCAGATCGACGAGTACGACCGCGACCTCGGCATCTCGCGCTGGACCAAGAACTACCGCACCTCGATCGAGGCGAGCGACCCCGAGGCGCTGTCGCGGACCTACGAGTACTTCGACCCGATCCACACGCTGCCCCAGTCAGGGCAGGCTTGGTGGCGCGAGCACGCGGGCCAGGACCTGGCCGAGGCGGAGAAGCGCGCGGCTGCCTCCCGCGAGGCGGCGGAGGCACAGAAGCTGCTGCCTATCACCTGAGCACCGGGTAGGGCTCCTGCGGCCGCGCTGCCTGCGGCTCACCGGCGGTGAACCCGACGCGCTGGGCGTTCAGGTTCCCGAACCGGTCCCGGGCGGCCCGAGCCGGTACGACGACGCGGCTGCCCACCGGGGCGGGGAAGACGAATGTCCCGTCCCGGCGGGCCCGCACGACCCTCTCGCGGCCGTCCACATGTACCGTGCCGACGCCTTCGGCGGCCGTCGCGGGACGGTAGGTCAGGTCCTCATAGGGCCGGGCGCGTGGGTAGACGAGGGTGAACGCCGCCTGTCCTCGCCTGGCCCGGACCGGCCGGACGTCCAGGACGGCACCCCGCCGTACCCGGAACACCCGGGAGACCAGGCGGTACCTATTGCCGGTGACCACGAACCGGTAGGCGCCCGGGCTCGCGTCCAGGGGCACCTCCCAGAACGCCTGGTAGGTCCCGCTCCCGGCCTCCTTGGCATAGCGCGCCCCGAGCGGTACCGCCTCGTCGCCCGCGACCTCCCAGCGGATGGTCATCCCCAGGTCGTCGTGCGTTCTCCCCCAACCGTGGGGGCCGCGTCGCTGCACCGTGACGAACGCCCGGTCGAGCGGTCGGTCGGTGCCCCGCGGTCCGCCGCGCCACGAGAACCTCGTCCGCCCCAACCTCGCAACGTCCCCCGGCTGGGCCGCCGCCGACGCCTCGTCGGCCCCGGCTGGGAACGGGGTGTGGTCGGCCTGCAGGCCGTTCGTCGGGTCGAAGGCGTACGGCGACGGGGCGTTCCTGCCCTCCCCCATCGACCGGGCCAGCCGGGCGGTCTCCTCGACCAGCAGGTTCGCGCTGTACTTCCCGAAGTTGGTCTGGCCGCCCTCGTAGGCCTGCCACGCGTACTCCTCCGGTGTCGTGAAGTAACCCTGGTACTCGTTGGCGAGCCCGCTGATCGCGACCGTGTCGACGCCGATGGGCGACAACGCCTTCGCCACGGCTGCCTCGATCCGGCGGCCGACCTCGACCGTCACCTCTCCGGGGTTGGACACGATCACGCCGTCACCGACCCGAACGACCGCGAGCGGGGCCCCGGCCGGGATCGGCACACCCTGGGGCTCGAGCTGGATCTTGTTGCCCTGCGGCCCCGCCTCCGCAGGCAGCCGCTGACCTTCGAAGACGAGGCCGGTGTGCTCGTGAAGCTGGCCGCGATGCTCGTCGGACCCGCTCAGCAGCGGAAGACCTGGGACGGCCTTGTCGTCAACCCGGCCTCCTTCGGTCTGCTGCCCACAGAAGCAGAAGCGGGTCCAGCGCAGGTCCAGCAACGGCGTGGACGACAGGCGGCGGCCGGCGACCGTCCAGGCCCGCATCATCGCCGCCGCCTCGACCCGTCCGACGTACTCCGCTGCCGCCGGCCCGGTCCGGCCGAGGGCCGAGGAGGTGTCTCCCTCGTCGGCGTTGGAGAAGGCGCTCACGACCTCCTGGCCCACGGGTGCACCTCCGGCGCGACGCAGCGCCTCCTCGGTGGCGAGCATCGCCGCCCCGAGGTGGTCCCCGTTGTAGTTCGAGGCCATCGACCCGAGGTTGACCGTGCCGTGGTTGGCGAAGGTCGACCACATCCCGACGGGGACGAGACGGCCCCCGAGGCGCTTGTCGACCCGCAGCACCTCCAGGTCCGGCGAGATCGTGCTCTCCGGCCCGCCCGGCGCCTCGGACGGGTCACCCTCTCCGAGCTCTCTGTCGATCCCGTAGTTGGCCAGGTGCGCCTCGATCGAGCGGTTCTCGGTCAGTCCCTCCGAGAGCTCGGCGTGCCCCCAGGCCACCGCGCCCGGGCCGAGGTCGTCGTCGGCCCGGGCGATAGCGGTGGCCAGGCGGCGGGCCAGGAAGCCGTACAGCTGCGGGTCGGGCTGGACGCTGAAGGCCGTGGCCGTGTGCAGGTTGGGGAAGGTCACGTCGTAGGCGGCGAAGGGGAAGTACTGCCCCGGAGCGCTGTGCGTGTGAGTGGCCGACACGAGCATGTTCGTCTCGTCGAACCCACGACCCTCCAGGCGCCTGGAGGCCTCGGTGAGCAGCCCGCCGGCGACGCAGCACAGGTCGGTGACCACGAGCGCGATCTTCCGTCCGCCTCGTTCGAGAACGATCGCGCGTGCTTGCAGTCGCGTGTGCTGTCCGGCGGCCCGGGCGTCGGAGCGCACGTTGCCCATCGTGAAGTACCCCGTGGGCGGAGTGATGTCTGCGCGCCCGACGCCGACGCGCAGCTCCTCCTCCGCGGCCACCGGCGGCGCCACGGCGAGCGAGGACAGGATGACGACGAGCATGACGGCGCGTACGAGAGGGGGCACGTCGGCCCAACGACCCGCCGCGCCCGGCGGTTACGCGTCGGTCAGCGCGTCCACCAGGCGCGTGACGGACCCGCCGAGACCCCATCGCTCGCTCAGCTGCACCAGCCGGTCGGGGTCCTTCGGCGTACGCGGCAGCGCGAGGTCGGGGTTGCCCAGGTCGATGTCCCTGGCCACGGCGACGACCTTCGGCGCTACGAGGAGGTACTCCGCGGCCTCCTTCATCTTCCGCCGGGGACCGGGAGCCATGTCGCTTGCCGGGTCCTCGGCGGCCGCCACGATGCTCGGCAGGTCGCCGAACCGCCGAAGCAGCGACGCCGCGGTCTTCTCCCCCACCCCCGCCACGCCGGGCAGGCCGTCCGAGGGGTCGCCTCGTAGCGCCGCGAAGTCGGCGTACTGGCGTCCGTCGATGCCGTACTTCTCACGTACGACCGGGTTGGTGACCTGCTCGTGCTTCCCGACGCCCCTGGCGGTGTAGAGCACCCGTACCTCGGCGTCGTCGTCGACGAGCTGGAAGAGGTCGCGGTCCCCGGTGACCACGTCCACGGGCATCCCTGCACCGGTGGCCAGGGTGCCGATCACGTCGTCGGCCTCGAAGCCGTCGGCCCCGACGACCGCTATGCCGAAGGCCCCGAGCACCTCCAGGATCACCGGGATCTGCGCCGCGAGCGGGTCGGGGACCTCCTCCTCGAAGTGGGCCCCGCCCGACGTCGGGCTCGGCAGCTCGGCCTCGACCCGGTGCGCCTTGTACGACGGGAGAAGGTCCACGCGCCACTGTGGGCGCCAGTCGTTGTCCCAGCAGCACGCGAGGTGGCTCGGCCGGTAGTCACCGACGAGCCGGGAGATGAAGTCGAGCAGGCCGCGAACCGCGTTGACCGGCGTCCCGTCGGGGGCCTTGATGGAGTCGGGGACGCCGAAGTAGGCGCGGAAGTAGAGGCTGGCGGTGTCGAGGAGCATCAGGCGTCGAGTCACGCTGCGTCAGTCTTCCATGTGAGAAGTGCCTCGAACGCCCGGACGCGCGGGGCATCGCCGCTAGGGTGTGCGTCGTGGAAGACCTCGACCGCCGCATCCTGGCCCTGCTCGCCGAAGACGGCCGGATGTCCTTCACAGACCTCGGCAAGGCCACCGGCCTCTCGACCTCCGCGGTCCACCAGCGCGTCAAGCGCCTCGAGACCCGCGGCGTGATCAAGGGCTATGTCGCGAAGATCGACTACGACGAGCTCGACCTGCCCCTCACCGCCTTCATCTCGATCCGGCCCATCGATCCCTCGCAGCCCGACGACTCACCCGACCGCTTGCGAGGCATCCCCGAGATCGAGAGCTGCTGGTCCGTTGCCGGCGACGAGTCCTACATCCTCAAGACCCGGGTGGCGACGCCGGTCGACCTCGAGGACCTGCTGGCGCGCATCCGCAGCGTCGCCAACGTGGCCACGCGCACCACGATCGTGCTCTCGACGCCCTACGAGAGCCGCCCGACCGGTCAGCTCAGCTCGAGCACGCCTGCGCGCTGAGGGGGCATCGCCGGGCGTGGCGACATCTCGCTGCGGATCGTCTGGCTGAGCCGGTTCGCCAGCGCCAGGGTGACCTCGACCGACCCCAGGCCGGAGGCGAGCTCGTCGTAGAGCACCGAGTCGGTGAGACGCGGGAGGTTGGCGAGCACGGTCAGGTGCGCTGTCGAGGCTGCGCCGCGGAGCGTCTCCACCGCGGCCATCAGCTCCAGGCGGCTCCGGGTGCGGTGGACGACCAGAAGCTGCTCGGCGAGCAGGAGCATCGAGTGGCAGGTGTCGAGCAGCGTCGCGGTCGCCCGGACGACCCCGCTCAACGACACGGCCAGCACCCGGGCGTGCCCGACCGGGTCGGTCGCGGGCGAGGGGGCGGTGTCCGCCTTGCGCGCCAGCGTGGCGACGTCCTCGTCGAGCATCCGGGCCAGCTCCGACAGCAGCCGAGCCTGGTGGCGCGCGGTGCCCAGCGCATCGTAGGCGGCGCGCGGCAGGCCGCTTCGGTCCTCTGCCACCCGAGCGAGCTGCTCGCCGGCCAGGATGGCTTGACGGAACGGCGACAACGCCCCACCCGGGGCGGCGCCGCGCAGCACGAACTGGTCGATCCACGACGCACGGGGCGCGTTGACCACGGGGCTCCTCCACGAGACAGGAAGCATCCGCACAAACAGGGGAAATGGGGATGCGCGAGAAGGTTAGTGGATCTCGCGGCCAGGGTCGAGCCCGCTCTAGTCGGAGACGCTCGAGTACGCGACCACGCCTCTTCGGAGGGCGTCCGAGGCTTTCCGGGCGGTCTTGCGAAGGCGCGTGTCCCCTGCCGCGTCGGCCACCTGGTCTGCCACGTCGAGCAGCTGTTTGACCCAGCGCACGAAGTCTCCGGCGGCCAGGTCGGTCTCGGTGAGCACGTCGTCGAGCGAGGCTCCCTCCGCCCACCGGTACGCCGCCCACGCGAAGCCGAGGTCGGGCTCACGCAGGAAGTCGAGCTTGTGCTCTCGCTCGAGGGCGTCGAGGTCGGCCCACAGGGAGACCATCTCACCGAGGACGTCCCTGACCCTGCCTCCCGGCAGGCGGGGCGCCGACGCGTCGTCGGCGCGCCGTGACTCGAACACCAGCGCCGAGAGCGCGGCGGCGAGCTCGCTGGGCGAGAGGTCGACCCACAGGTCGTGGCGAAGCGACTCCGCGGCGACGAGGTCCATGTCGGTGTAGATCCGCATCAGCCGCTCCCCCGTGGGCGTGACCACGTCGTTCTCGAGGTACCCGAGCGCGGTGAGCAGGTCGCACACCCGGTCGAACTGGCGGGCGATGGTGTTCGTGCGCTGCTCGATCCGGCGTTCCAGGGTCCGGGCGTCGCGGGCGAGCTTGTGGTGGCGCTCGGCCCAGCGCGCGTGGCTCTCCCGCTCGTCGCAGCCGTGGCACGGGTGCGCCCGGAGCTCGGCGCGAAGCCTGCTGATCTCGCGCTCCCCCTCCTCCTGCCTGCCGCTGCTGGGCCCGCGCCGGCCTCTGGAGGGACCGCCACGGTCTCGCGGTGGCGGCGGGGTCAGCCCGTGCGTCTTCGCGCGGAGTGTCGAGGCCAGGTCGCGCCTGGACTGGGGGTTACGACCGTTGAAGTTCCGCGGGATGCGCATCCGGGTCACCGCGCTGACCGGGACCGGGAAGTCGACGAGCGACAGCCGCCTCGCCTGGCGGTCGGCGGTGACGACGTAGGGCCGCGGCCCCTCCCGGTCGGAAGGTCCTCCCGGGTCCACCACGACCGCCAGCCCGGCGTACCGGCCCGTCGGCACCTCGATCACGTCACCGGGACGCAGCGACTCCAGTGAGGCGACCACCTCGTCGCGCTGGTCGGTCTTGCGAGCCTTCGCCAGCGACGACTCCACGTCGCTGAGCCTCCGCCGGATCGCTGAGTACTCCATGAAGTCGCCGAGGTGGCAGGTCGCGGCCTCGGCGTACCCGGCGAGCGCCTCCTCGCTCTTGCGCAGCTGGCGAGCGAGCCCGACCACGGCCTTGTCCGCCTGGAACTGCGCGAACGACGACTCGAGCAGCTCGCGCGAGGTGTGCCGGCCCACCCGCTTCACCAGGTTGACCGCCATGTTGTACGACGGGCGGAACGACGACTTGAGGGGGTAGGTGCGTGTCGAGGCCAGCCCGGCGACCGCCCTGGGGTCGATGCCGGGCTGCCACAGCACGACCCCGTGGCCCTCGACGTCGATGCCCCGCCGCCCCGCACGGCCGGTGAGCTGGGTGTACTCCCCAGGCGTGATGTCGGCGTGGGTCTCGCCGTTCCACTTCGAGAGCTTCTCGATCACCACAGAGCGGGCCGGCATGTTGATTCCCAGGGCGAGAGTCTCCGTGGCGAACACGACCTTGCACAGACCCTGTTCGAAGAGAGCCTCCACGCACTCCTTGAAGGTCGGCAGCATGCCGGCGTGGTGGGCAGCGACGCCCCTCGTGAGCCCGTCGAGGAAGTCGTGGTAGCCGAGGACGTGGAGGTCCTCCTCGGGGATGTTGCGGCACCGGTCCTCGACGAACCTGCGGATGGTCTCCCGCTCGTCGGGGCCGGTCAGGCGGAGGTTGGCGTTGAGGCACTGCGTGACCGCTGCGTCACAGCCGACCCGGCTGAAGATGAACACGATCGCCGGGAGCAGACCCTCCGACTCCAGCCTCTCGACCACGTCGAACCGGCTGGGGAGGTAGGGGCGTCTCATCCCCTGTCCACGGGCACCGGCACGGCCTCGCGGCGCCCCACGCCGGTCGCGCCGGTCACCGGTGCGCGACGCACGCCAGTCGTCGCGGGCGACCTTGAGCAGCTCGGGGTTGACCTTTGCCTCGCCCGCGCCCGCCCCCTCGCGCACCGCGAAGAGGTCGTACATCCGTCGGCCCACCATGACGTGCTGGTAGAGCGGGACCGGGCGTCGCTCCTCGACGATCGTGGTCGTCGCGCCACGCACGGTGGAGAGCCACTCTCCGAACTCCTCGGCGTTGGAGACGGTCGCGGAGAGCGAGACGAGCGCCACCGAGTCGGGCAGGTGGATGATGACCTCCTCCCACACCGCGCCCCGGTAGCGGTCGGCGAGGTAGTGGACCTCGTCCATCACGACGTAGCCGAGCCCCGCGAGCGTCCGTGAGCCCGCGTAGATCATGTTGCGGAGCACCTCGGTGGTCATCACCACGATCGGCGCCTCGCCGTTGATCGTGTTGTCACCGGTGAGCAGGCCGACCTGCTCGGCACCGTACCTGTCCACGAGGTCGTTGAACTTCTGGTTCGACAGCGCCTTGATGGGTGCGGTGTAGAAGCACTTGCGCCCCTGAGCCAGCGCCAGGTGGACCGCGAACTCGCCGACGAGCGTCTTGCCCGACCCGGTGGGCGCGGCGACCAGGACGCCGTTGCCCGCCTCGAGCTCATGGCAGGCCCGGACCTGGAACTCGTCGAGGTCGAAGTCGTAGAGGGAGGCGAAGTCCGCGAAGAGCGGTGATCGCTGGTCCCGGCGGAACTTGGCGTACTTCTCCGATGGCGTGGTCATCGCGGGGCCAGTACCCGGAGTGCCATCGGGACAACCTCGACGGTCAGCGGCAGGGCACCGAGACGCTCGCCGTCGGCGTAGGCCACGACGTCCGGTGCGGCGACCGTCACCGTCTTCACACGGTGGTGCTCGTACTGCGGGTGGGTCACGTGCCGTCCTGAGTAGAGCTTCGGGTAGGTCTTCACCAGCTCCACCTTGCTCATCGGCTTGATGATCACGACGTCAAGCATGCCGTCGTCGATCTCCGCGCCGTGGGTGATCCGCAGCCCGCCCCCGAACGAGGGGCCGTTGCCCACGGCCACCAGCATCGCGTCGAGACGGCGTAGCTCGCCGTCCATCTCCAGCGTGTAGTGCAGAGGCTCGAAGACGCGCAGCTCGGCGAGGGTGGCGAGGTTGTAGCGCATCTGTCCCTTGGGCCACCGCATACGGTTCGCGCGCTCGTTGACCTTGGAGTCGAAGCCGGCGGCGAGGACGGTCACGAAGTACGACGCTCCCGCCTTCGCGAGGTCGATGGTCCGCACGTGTGAGCCCACGACGACGTCGGCGGCCGCCTCGGGGTTCTTGCGCGGGATGTCGAGGTAGCGGGCGACGTCGTTGCCTGTGCCGGCCGGGATGATCCCGAGGTTCACCTCGGTGCCGGCCAGGGCCTGCACGGCCATGTGCACCATGCCGTCGCCGCCGACCACGACCAGGCTCTCGACGCCGTCCGCGACGGCCTTGCGCGCCAGCGCGAGAGCCTCGGGTCCGTCGCCGCCTTCCAGCTCACGGACGTGGAAGCCCGCCTCACGCAGTCGTGGGAGCGCGATCGCCGCGGTCCGGGCACCTGCCCCCTTGCCGGCGGAGGGGTTGGTCAACAGGGCGATCTCTCTGGCCACGGCGCCGAGGATACGCGCGTGCGCCTCGGCGGCGCTTGTGACCCGGGTCGACCCTCTCACGACGTGGCCACGGTAGCGTCTCCCCGGAACCGCCAAATTCGGTGTACCGGTATGCTTCCAAAGTCCTCGTGGTCGGGAGGTACGAGCTTTGACCAACCGGGTGCAGCGACGTCTCCCCACGTGGTCGGCGCTGAAGCCGCTCGTCCGTACCCGACCGGTGCAGATCTCCCGCGTCGAGCGACAGCTCAGCAGGGCCGCGACGATCGGCGACCTGCGAGGGATGGCGAGGCGCCGCGTTCCCCGCTCCGTCTTCGACTATGTCGACGGTGGGGCCGAGTCCGAGATCAGCCTGCGCCGCGCCCGCGAGGCCTTCGCCCGCGTGGAGTTCCGGCCGCGCGTTCTGCGCGACGTCACCACGGTGGACCCCGGATGTGACGTGATGGGCACGTCAAGCAGCCTGCCTCTCGCTCTGGCGCCCACGGGCTTCACCCGGATGATGCACCACGAAGGTGAGCGTGCCGTAGCCCGGGCAGCTGCCCGGGCCGGGGTCCCGTACGCGCTGTCCACCATGGGCACGGTCTCGGTGGAGGACGTGGCCGCCGCCGCACCGGACGGTCAGCACTGGTTCCAGCTGTACCTGTGGAAGGACCGTGCCGCGTCCCTCGACCTCATCCAGCGCGCGGCCTCCGCCGGTTACGGCACGCTGGTGCTCACCGTCGACACGCCCGTCGCCGGAAGGCGGCTGCGCGACGTCCGGAACGGCATGACCATCCCACCCACGTTGTCCGCGAAGACCCTCGCCGACATGTCCCTGCACCCCGCCTGGTGGTTCAACCTGCTGACGACCGAGCCGCTGGAGTTCGCCTCCCTGACGCATTCGGGGGGCACCGTCGCAGACCTCGTGGACCGCATGTTCGACCCGAGCGCCTCGGCACACGACTTCAGCTGGCTGCGCGAGACGTGGTCGGGTCGGATCGTCGTCAAGGGCATCCAGCACCCGGCCGACGCCCTGGCCATGGTCGAGCTCGGCGCAGACGGCATCGTGGTGTCCAACCACGGTGGCCGACAGCTGGACCGAGCCGTCACCCCGCTGGAGGTGCTGCCCGAGGTCGTGGCGGCGGTCGATGGACGGGCCGAGGTTCTGCTCGACACCGGGATCGTCGACGGCGCAGACGTGATCGCGGCCGTCGCCAACGGCGCCTCTGCCTGTCTGTTGGGGCGCGCCTACCTCTACGGGCTGATGGCCGGCGGCGAGAGGGGTGTGGACCGGGCGCTCGAGATCCTCTCTGACCAGGTCACCCGCACGATGCGCCTGCTGGGGGTGGAACGACTCAGCGACCTGACCCCCGAGCATGCGCGGATCCGGCGCCCCGAGACGGCATCATGACCCTGCGAGCCACAGCCCCACCCCTACGGAGGAAACATGCACATCAAGCTCAGCACCCTCGCCGTGGCCTCGGCCGCGACACTCGTCCTGGCCGGCTGCGGCGGCGGTGACGGGGGCGGCGAGTCCTCAGGCAACCTGGCCGGCGAGGGCTCCGGCGACTCCTGCGTGATCGAGGACCCGGTTCCGGTGAGCGCGGCGCTCAGTCTCACCGGAGCCGCGGCCAGCTACGGCGAGTCGCAGCAGAAGGGCCTCCAGCTCGCCAAGGAGGAGCTCGACCAGAAGGAGGGGGTCACCTACGACCTGACGGTCGAGGACGACCAGACCGACCCGCGACAGGGCATCACGGTCTTCGAGCAGTTCGCCGGGGACGGTACGAGCATCATCATCGGTCCCACGCTGTCCAACACCGCCTTCCAGGCGCAGCCGATCGCCCAGGAGGAGGGCGTGCCGGTGCTGGCGATCTCCAACACCGCCGACGGAATCACCGAGCAGGGCGACTACATCTTCCGAGACTCTCTCACCGAGGGCCAGGTCATCCCGCAGACCGTAGCCGAGGCGAAGGAGGTCTACGGCCTCGAGAAGGTGATCGTCATGTACAGCAACGACGACGCCTTCACGGAGTCCGGTTACGAGGTGTTCGCCTCCTCGCTCGAGGACGAGGGTGTCGAGGTCATCGACACGCTGACCTTCTCCAAGGCTGACACCGACTTCCGGAGCCTCCTGACCGAGGCGAAGGGTGCGAACCCCGACGCCATCGTCGTCTCGGCGCTGATCGAGGCGGCCATCCCCCTGGTGACCCAGGCCCGTCAGCTCGGCATCGACGTCCCGATCATCGGCGGAAACGGATTCAACAACCCGCAGCTGATGGCCGACGCCGGCGAGGCGGCCGAGGGTGTGGTCGTGGGCGCCGCCTGGAACTCCAGCTCCGACAACCCGGAGAACACTGCCTTCCTCGAGGCGTACGAGGCCAAGTTCGACTCCCAGCCCGACCAGTTCGCCGCGCAGGCCTACACCGGTCTCATGCTGATCGACCAGGCCGTCCGAGCGAACTGCTCCGGCGAGCGCGAGGACATCAAGGACGGTCTGGGCAGCATCCAGAACACTCCCACCGTGCTCGGGGAGCTGTCGATCAACGACGACCGTGACGCCGAGCACGAGGCGGTTGTGCAGGTCGTAGAGGACGGCAAGTTCACGGTCCTGGAGTGACCGGAGCACCCACCAGCTAAGGACCACGCATGCAGCAGCTCCTCAACGGACTCTTCATCGGCTCGATCTACGCGTTGTTCGCGATCGGGTTCACGCTCGTCTTCGGCATCTTGGATCGGCTGAACCTGGCGCACCCGGCGGTCTTCGCGGCGTCGGCCTTCGTGGGGATCGAGCTGGTGGAGGGGTTCGGGCTGGCGATCTGGGTCGCACTGCCGGTGGTGTTCGTCGTCGGCGCCGTGCTCGGTCTTATCATCGAGCGGCTCGGCTTCCGACCCCTGAAGAACCGACCCGACGCCCACTTCGCCGGTCTGATCTCGTCCATCGCCATCGCGGGCATGATCATCGCGTTGCTGCAGTGGCGCTACGGGCCGAACACCAGGCGCTTCCCCGCCGGCTCGTTCCCCGACAACCGGTACGACGTCTTCGGCGCCCAGGTGACTCTCGTGCAGGTGGTCATCCTGGTCGTCTCGTTGGCACTCGTGGTCGGGCTGACCTGGTTGGTGGCGAAGTCCCGCCTGGGGCGCGCCATGCGCGCGATCGCCGAGAACCCGACGGCAGCCAGGGTGCTGGGGGTCAACGTTGACCGGGTCACCGCGACCACGTTCGCGATCTCCTCCGCCCTGGGCGCGGTCGCGGGCGTCCTGTTCGCGATGAACGTCAACAGTGCCCAGCTCGGGATGGGTTCGGCGATCGAGCTCAAAGGGTTGGCGGTCATCATCGTGGGCGGCCTGGGGTCGCTTCCGGGCGCCCTCGTCGGCGGTCTCGTGCTGGGGCTCGCCGAGGTCTTCGCGGTCCAGTACATCGGCTCGTCCTGGCGTGACCTGATCGCCTTCGGGCTCCTGTTCGTGATCCTTCTCCTGAGACCGCAGGGGCTGTTCGGGGCGCGGAAGG
>Ga0208537_1000083_pt1 | contig 14977 bp, 11 predicted proteins | sample MayberrySE_TuleA_FD_185672 | JGI IMG/M metagenome (GOLD analysis project Ga0208537, IMG submission 185672) | Natural and restored wetland microbial communities from the San Francisco Bay, California, USA, that impact long-term carbon... | ecosystem: Environmental > Terrestrial > Soil > Wetlands ...
GACAGGCGCGTGCGCTCGCCGCGCGAACGAGGTCACTGGCTCGCGATCTCGGGCAGACACTGGTGCGCGAGCGCGTCCTCGAGCGGCGGATCGCGAGCCTCGATGACAGCCCACGGCGACAGGTGGCCTTGAGGGCCGGCCTCGACGCGCTGCGACGTCGCGAGCAGCAGCTGCGCGCCGCGCTCGCCCTGTTCGGAAGGCAGGCTCGGGCATTGGCAGACCAGGGCAGGTCCCTGGCCGCACAGGGCATCGCCCTGCAACGGCAGGCTGACGAGCTGAGGGCGCAGGCGGACCGGCTCCAGGCCCTGGCCGCACCCCTCAACGAGCAGAAAGCCGCCCTCGGACGGCAGGGAGCGGACCTGCTGCAGGAAGGTGAGCTGCTCGGGGAGGAGGGTGCCGTGCTGGAGCAGCAGGCCACCGGGCTCCAGCAGCAGGCCGGCCAGCTGCAGCAGGAGGGGGACGGCCTGAAGCAGCAGGGAGCACAGCTCCAGCAGCAGGCAGACGACCTGAAGGCCGAGCAGCAACAGGCAGAGCAGGAGAAGAAGCAGGCCGAGCAGCTGCAGAAACAGCTGACCGACATGGTCACAGCGGCCGGAGGAGACCCTCGCAACACCGACCCTCGCGTCGTACGGCTGCAGAACGCGCTCTCCGGGACGTCCGGGGTGGCAGCGCTCACCCCTCCCCAGACGAACAAGAAGGGAGACGTGGTCCTGCTCTCGGCGGTTCCGACGACCGGGCCTGCGACCGTGGCGACCGCCGACCTGCTCGACACCGTTAGAGGTGAGGTCATCCCCGACGTCGAGGACGCGGGAGGGATCACGTCGTACGTCGGCGGCTACACCGCGTCGTACGCCGACCTGGCAACCCTGATCTCGCAGCGCCTGCTGCTCGTCATCGGAACCGTGATCCTCCTCGGCTTCCTGCTGCTCATGCTCGCGTTCCGGTCGCTGCTGATCCCGCTCCAGGCGGCGCTGACCAACGTCTTGTCAGCGGCGGCTGCGTTCGGAGTCCTCACGGCGGCGTTCCAGTGGGGGTGGGGGATCTCCCTGTTGGGTATCGACACCGCGAGCAGCGGGGTGCCGATCGCGAGCTACGTGCCGTTGATGATGTTCGCGGTTCTGTTCGGCCTGTCCATGGACTACGAGGTGTTCCTCGTCAGCCACGTGCAGCAGCACCACCTCGGTGGTGAACCTGCCCGGACGGCCGCCGCCTCCGGCCTGGCCACGAGTGCCCGCATCACGACGGCCGCCTGCCTGATCATGACCTCCGTGTTCGCCAGCTTCGTCCTCAACGGGGACCCGACGATCAAGCAGTTCGGCGTCGGCCTCGCCGGCGCGGTGCTGCTCGCCGGAATCCTCGTGGTCACGCTCGCGCCGGCGGCGATCACGCTGATGGGCGAGGCCGCCTGGTGGCTGCCGCGGTGGCTCGACCGTCTCCTGCCGCACGTGCACCTCGAAGGTGAGGAGACGCCAGAACCGTCCGCAGCAGCACCCGGGCCGACGACTGTTGCCACCGCTCCGCTGGAGGTGCCTCGCCAACGGGCACCGAGCGAGCCTGAACGTCAGCCACCGCCTGTGACGCCCACGGGCGGTCGCCACGTGGGCACACACTCGCGGAGGCGGAACGGCGCCGGACCGCGGTAGGGGCGCGCCCGCCCCACGATGTCCCTGGGACGGCCGGCATCGCACCCGCGGTCCACTGGCCGGGCCGGGCGGTGGAGCTCGGCTACTTCGACTCGGGTCCTGGGAGCGCGTCGGTCCTCCAGAGGTCGGGATGGTCCTCGACCCATCGTCGGGCGTCCCTACGGCCGAGGTCGGCGGCGGCGTCGAAGAAGTCCGGGTCGAACAGGAGGTAGGACAAGAGCTCACCCTGCAGCGGGCTGTCGCTGCCCAGCAGGCGGTGCATGATCTGCATGTCCGGATCGCCGATGGTGCGGCGGAGCGAGCCGTGGTTGGCGCGGAACACTTCCATCGCGACGACGGCGAGCTCCTCACCCCGCTCGGGGGCGACCGCGACGTAGGGCACCGTGCGGTACGCCGACTGGCCCCGGGCCTCGCGGTGCCGTCTCAGGAGTGGCGCCAGCTCGGCGTCCTGGGCGAACTCGTTGACCTCGGCGAGCCTTCGCAGGTCGTGGCGCAGCGGGTCGTCCATGACGGAACCGAGCAGGGTCGCCCCGCCGTCCCCGAGGTCGACGGCGACCGCGTCACGGTCGGGGTCGGACTCAGGGGGGCGCAGGCCGCCGGTGCCGACGACCACCACCCGGTCGGCGTCGAGCTCGAGAGCAGGAGCGAGCGGGACGCGGCGCCGGGTGGCCCCGTCGACGTACCACCCGGCTGCCTCCAACGGCTCGTCGACGCGCACGGACGGGAAGAGAGCCGGGATCGCCGCGGATGCCATCAGGTGCGAGACACCGAGCCGGGTGGCGACGAACCGACGGTGGTGGTCCGGCGCCGAGGGCGGCAGCGTGGAGCCGGACTCGGTGAAGAGCACGACCTGCCCGGTCCGCACGGACGTGGCCGTGACCGCTGCCGTCTCGACGAGACCCTCGTCGACGTTGCGGTGCACGGCGTCCCAGTCGATGGATCTGCCCAGAGTGCGGGCGAGCGGCTGGGTCCCGAACAACCCGCGCAGACGGAAGAACGACAACCCCATCGTCTCCGACGTGTAGCGCGCCAGCACCTCCGGAACCTGCCGCCACAGCGGGCGCATCACGTGCCGCTTGGTGCTTTGGCGGAGCACCTCGTCGAGCCGTGCGACCTGGTCGTCGGCCGCCAGCTGAGCCGTGGCGGCGAGCACGCCGGTGAGCAGTGCGCCGGCGCTCGTGCCGATCAGCACGCGCGGGCGTGCGCCGTGTTCGGCCAACAACGGCAGCAACACCTCCAGCGCACCCACCTGGTACGCCGAGCGCGCCCCACCGGCGTCGAGGACGAGAGCCACGCGCGAGGAGGTGTCCTTCGATGTCCTGCCGGTCGACTGCATCCGGCGATGCTAGAACGTGGTCGACGATCCGCGCCTCCCCGAGGTCCGGCTGTCGATGGGTCCGACGCTTCTTCGTAGCAATCGTCCGACTTGGGCCCTTCGGGACCTTGGGCTCGGACATCCCTGACGTTGTGCTCTCGGGCACATCCAGCGACAACTCGCACCATTGAGCCCATGACTTCCGCGACAACCCACGCCCGTCGACGTTCGAGAGCCCTCGCGCACCAGTGCCCGTCATGCCGCCGGCACTGGGCCTTGCGCGTGGTCGAGCACCCGTCCGGACGTGTGATCCTCTGTCGATACTGCTCGGCGGTCCGTGCCAGCGTCTCCGCCACGAAGAGCAGCCGTCTCGCCTTCGGGTGACCATCGGACCCCCGGCCGGCACCGTCCCGCGGGCCGAAAGACTGACGGCCGACGCCCCGGCGCAGCGCGAGCACCGCCTCACCTGACTACGGGCGCTGCCCTCTTGGACACAGCTCGGGCCCGGCAAGGCCGCAGACAGGCGGTCCTCGCCGGGCCCGGCCGCCTGTGGGGCTCCGCTCAGGCGCGGAGAGCGCCCATCCACTCCTCGATGGCGTCCAACTCGCGAGGCAGAGCCTCGGAGAGGTTCCGGGAGCCGTCCTCGGTGACCACGATGTCGTCCTCGATGCGGATCCCGATGCCACGCAGCTCCTCGGGGACGAGCAGGTCGTCCTCCTGGAAGTAGAGCCCCGGCTCGACGGTGAGGACCATGCCGGCCTCGAGGTCGCCGCGTGGGTAGACATCTGTAGAGGCGCGCGCGCAGTCGTGAACGTCCATGCCGAGCATGTGGCTCGTGCCGTGCAGAGTCCAGCGCGCGTAGACCTTGCTGTCGGGGGAGAGCGCCTCCTCGGCGGAGACCGGGAGCAGCCCCATGTCCTCGAGACCGTGGGCGATCACGGTCATCGCCGCGTTGTGAGCGGCGAGGAAGGGCACGCCCGGACGGACCGCCTCGATTCCGGCCTTCTGCGCGTTGAGCACGAGGGTGTAGAGGTCCCGCTGCAGCGGGGTGTACGTGCCGTCGATCGGCAGCGTGCGCGTCACGTCGGCCGTGTAGAGCGACGAGGCCTCGACGCCCATGTCGAGCAGCACCATCTCGCCCGGGTTGATCGGGCCGCTGTTGTCGATCCAGTGCAGGGTCGTCGCGTGCTTGCCCCCGCCGACGATCGAGTCGTAGCCGATGTCGTTGCCCATGGCGCGCGCCCTGCGGAAGAACGTGCCCTCGATCCAGCGCTCGCCGTACTTGAGGACGTTGTCCCACTCCCGGACACTGTCTGCGAAGCCGAGCGTGGTGATGTCGCAGGCCTCCTGGAGCTGCTCGAGCTCCCAGGCGTCCTTGACCAGGCGCATCTCGCTGAGCACGCGTGCGAACTCCAGGTCGCGGCCCTCGTCAGCGGCGACGGCGCTGTCCACGGTGGCGTTGACCCCACGCAGCACGCGGGTCTTCCCCGAGGACTTCAACGCCGCGGGGAGGTCGTCGATGTGGCGGCAGGCGAGGCCGAGGGAGGACTGCATCTCGTTCAGGGACGGGCGGCGGCCGGCCCAGAGCTCGCCGTACTGGCGGTCGCGGAAGAACTCGTCGGTCTGCCGGGACGAGCGGGGGCGCGCGTAGAGGGTGGACTCGCCGTCCTCCACCACGAGCACGGCGTCGGTGGTCTGGTTCCCGCACAGGTACGTGTGGGCGGTCTCGGGACGGAACCGGTAGTCGGTGTCGTTGGACCGCATCTTGAACGTGCCCGCGGGGATCACGAGTCGCTCGCCGGGGAACATCTCTGCCAGCCGGGCACGGCGCTTCGTGGCCCACGACGCCACCGGGTGCGACGGCAGGTCGAGCTCGCGGTCGCCCCAGCCGGTCCGCATGAAGGTCGCGTACGCCTCTGGAACGGCCGGGTCGTGGCTCTCGGTCTTGGGCTCGTGGGTGTCGGTGCCCTCGGGCGGGATCGCCGCGTCTGCAGGCACCTTGGTCTCGTCGCTGCTGGTGTCGTCGCTCACAGCAGCACTGTACGACGACCGAAGTGCGCGTCGCGACGCGGAATCAGGGCCACCTGTCCGGTTAGGCTCGGGGGCATGAGCGGGGCGACCAGGAGGCACCACGGCAATGTGGTGTTCACCGTAGTGGTGGCAGTCACCATGCTCGCGGGCGCGGGCGTGATGGCGCTCGTCCTCGTCGGGTCGGGCGCGCCCGACGCGCTGGTCATCGGCACCCTGCTCGCGGCGCTGCCCGTCGGACCGCTCATCGCGGTGTTCCTCTGGCTGGACCGCTACGAGCCCGAGCCTCGCAGCCTCCTCGTCACGGCCGTCGGATGGGGAGCGCTCGTGGCCACCGCTGCCGCGCTGGTCCTACAGGCGCTCGACCAGTTCGCGTTCGGCCGTCCCGAGTCGCTGAGCGCCGCCATCGTCGCGCCGATCACCGAGGAGGCGGCCAAGGGCATCTTCGTGCTGCTGCTCGTGGTCGCACGCCGCCGGGTCGTTGACGGGGTGCTCGACGGCATCGTCTACGCCGGCCTGGTGGGCATCGGCTTCGCCTTCACCGAGAACATCCTCTACCTGGCCGCGGCCTACATGGGGGGAGATGGCATCGGGCCCGGTGGTATCGGCGCGGTGACCGGCACGTTCGTCGTACGCGGCATCTTCAGCCCGTTCGCACATCCGTTCTTCACCGCTCTCCTGGGTGTGGGCATCGGTTACGCCGTCGTCACGAGAAGCCCGTTCTGGCGCGTGGCCGCCCCCGTCCTCGGGTACGCCGCAGCCGTGCTCGCACATGCTCTCTGGAACGGAGCCGCCTACTTCGGAGGCGGCGAGTTCTTCGTGCTCACGTACCTGTTCCTCATGGTGCCGGCGTTCCTGCTGATGTCCGGGTTCGCGGTGTGGGCACGTCGCCGTGAAGGTCAGCTGCTCGCCCGGTCGCTGACCGACGCGGCCTATCGCGGCTACCTCGCTGCCTATGAGGTGCCCTGGCTCGTCCGGATCCCCGGCCGCCGTGCGGCACGGGCACACGCGAACCGGGTCGGAGGAGAGCCGGCCCTGCGGGCGATGCAGGAGTACCAGGAGCAGGCCATCGAGCTCGGCTTCCTCCACGACCGGTTCCTCCGAGGCACCGCCCCGGCGGACGTCGTACCACGGGGCCAGGCGATGGTCGACAGGCTGGCCACGATTCGGCCCTACGTCGTCTTCCCCGTGGGGCCTGGTACAACTTCAGTGACCCAACCCAGGCTGGAAGGTGGACGGTGACCACGCCCGCGACGCCGACGGACATGATCACGGCGCTGGTGCGTCTCCGCGAGGCCCTCCAGGCGGCGCACCTGCCGCTCGACCTGCCTGACGTCGAGGAGCGCCGCAAGGACCAGCGCGAGATGGTCGACCAGATCGAGGACTACGTCCTCCCGCGCCTGATCCAGATCGACGCCCCCCTCCTCACCGTCGTGGGCGGATCCACGGGTGCCGGCAAGTCCACGCTGGTCAACTCGCTCGTCGGGACTCGAGTGACGGAGCCGGGAGTCCTACGGCCCACCACCCGCTCGCCGGTGCTGGTGCACAACCCTGCCGACGCCGACTGGTTCGACAAGGACCGGATCCTGCCCGACCTCGCGCGAACGACCGGCGCCACCGGGGATCCCGGAGCACTCCAGCTCGTGCCCGCCGCGACAGTGCCGCAAGGGCTCGCGATCCTCGACGCCCCCGACATCGACTCCGTCGAGGAGCGCAACCGGACCCTCGCCGCCCAGCTGCTCGCCGCGGCCGACCTGTGGCTCTTCGTGACCTCGGCGGCGCGCTACGCCGACCAGGTGCCCTGGGACTTCCTCAAGGCCGCTGCCGAGCGGAGCACAGCCGTGGCGATCGTCCTCGACCGCACCGCGCCGGAGGCGATAGGCGAGGTCAGCGGACACCTCGCGCGGATGCTGACCACGCGTGGACTGCGCGACTCGCCGCTCTTCACCGTGGCCGAGGGCCGCGTCGACGAGAACGGCCTGCTGCCTTTGGACGCGGTCTCGGACATCCGCGGGTGGCTGCACTCGCTGGCCGCAGACGTGAGCGCCCGGGCCGCAGTGGTGAAGCAGACGCTCGAGGGCGCGATCCGGACCCTGTCCCACCACACCCACGACGTCGCGGACGCCTCGGCAGCGCAGGCCGCGATGGTCGCCCGGCTGCGCGAGGACGTCGACCGCGCCTATGACGACGCGGTCAAGAGCGTCGACGAAGCGTCCGCGGACGGGACGCTGCTGCGCGGTGAGGTGCTCACCCGGTGGCAGGAGTTCGTCGGCACCGGCGAGCTGCTCCGTTCGCTGGAGACGAAGGTCGGATGGCTGCGAGACCGCATCGTCGGGGCCGTCAAGGGCAGGCCGCAGCAGGTCGAGAAGGTCACGGTCGCCGTGGAGTCGGGTCTGGAGACGCTGATCCTCGAGCATGCCGAGAACGCCGCCGAGCGCGCCGAGGAGTCCTGGAGCTCCGTCCAGGCCGGGCGGCACCTCCTCGAGGACTCCGGCCGTGATCTCGGCCGAGCCTCTCGTGACTTCCGCGCCCGCGCGGAGCGTGCGGTCCGCGACTGGCAGCGTGGTGTCCTGGAGATGGTGCGCACCGAAGGTGCGGAGAAGCGCTCGACGGCGCGCTTCCTCGCCTTCGGGGTCAACGGCCTCAGTGTCGCGCTGATGATCGTCGTGTTCGCCTCGACCGCGGGGGTCACCGGCGCGGAAGTCGGGATCGCCGGCGGGTCCGCGGTGGTCGGCCAGAAGCTGCTCGAGGCGGTCTTCGGCGACCAGGCTGTACGGCGGCTCGCGGCGAACGCGCGCAAGGACCTCAACCTCCGCGTCCAAGAGCTCCTCGACACCGAGCGCCGCCGCTTCCTCGACGTCCTGGAGGGACTGGACGTCGACCCGAACGCCGCGGAGAACCTCCGTGTGGTCTCCCGACGCATCGACGACCTGCGCTTCGCGGCCCAGATCGCCCCCACCCCCGCCGAGGAGAGCTCGTTGCAGAAGATCGCCCCTGACGACGCCCACAACGAGCCCGCATGACGGCGCTCGTGGAAGGTGCGAAGCGCCTCGTCGGCAAGGGCTCGTCGGACGTCACCGCGCGCGTCGAGGGTCTCGAGCAGGCGGTGGAGTCCGCGCGAGGACGCCTCGACGACGAGCTGGTCGACAGGGCCGCAGGGGTGGTCGAGCGAGCCGGTGCCCGACTCAAGCTGTCCGCGGACCACACGGTCGTCGCGCTGGCCGGGGCGACCGGGTCGGGCAAGTCCTCGACCTTCAACGCGATCACCGACCTCGACCTCGCCGCGGTCGGCGTGAAGCGGCCCACGACCTCCTGGACGATGGCCTGTACCTGGGGCGCCGAAGGCGCCGGTGACCTCCTCGACTGGCTCGGGGTGCCCGGTCGGCACCAGGTGACCCGCGACAGCATGCTCGGCGCACCGGTCAACGACGACCCGGACCTCCACGGCCTGGTCCTGCTCGACCTGCCCGACCATGACTCGACCGAGGTGGCCCACCACGTAGAGGTGGACCGGCTCGTGAAGCTCACCGACGTGCTCGTCTGGGTCCTCGACCCCCAGAAGTACGCCGACGCCGCGATCCACGACCGCTACCTGCGACCGCTCGCGTCCCACAAGGAGGTCATGCTCGTCGTGCTCAACCACATCGACGAGGTGCCGGCCGACCGGCGCGAGTCCATGGTGGGCGACCTCGAGCGGCTCCTGAAGGCCGACGGGCTCGAAGGGGTCCCGGTCTTCACCACCTCCGCCCGCCACGGCGAGGGCATCGCCGAGCTCAAGAAGGAGCTCGCGGCGCGGGTGGCGGCCAAGAAGGCGACTCGCACCCGACTCCTCGCGGACGTACGGTCCGTGGCCGAGCGCATGCGAGCGGAGAACGGCGACGCCAAGCCGGGTGACGTCGCGCGGTCGCGCAAGAACGAGCTCGTCGACGCGTTCGCCGACGCGGCGGGCGTGCCGACCGTCGTACACGCCGTCGACAAGGCCACCAGGGTGCGGGCCCGCCAGGCGACCGGCTGGCCCGTCACGAAGTGGGCCGCGCGCCTGCGTCCGGACCCGCTCAAGCGGCTCCACCTCGACCTCGGCCCACGCGGCAAGGAGCTGGTCGGAGGAGCTCGGTCCTCGGTTCCGGAGGCCACCCAGGTGGAGCGTGCCCGCGTCGACACCGTCGTGCGCGCTGTTGCCGACGACGCCGCCGCGGACCTCACCGTGCCGTGGGCAACGGCGATCCGGCACGCCTCGGTCTCGCGCCTGGACGACCTCAACGACGCGTTGGACCGGGCGGTGGGCAGCACCGACCTCGGTGTCGCACGGACGCCCGTGTGGTGGAAGCTCGTCCGGTTGCTCCAGTGGCTCCTGTTCTTCGTCGCCGTGGCCGGTGGGCTCTGGCTCGCCGGGCTCGCGGTCATGGGCTACCTCCGGCTCCCCGAGCCCACGACCCCCGACTACCGCGGCATCGCGGTTCCGACGTGGATGTTGCTCGGTGGTGTCGCCGCCGGGGTGCTCACGGCGCTGCTTTCACGGCTGTTCTCGTCCATGGGGGCCAGACGCAGGGCGCGCTCCGCGGACCGCCGGCTGCGTGCTGCGATCGCCGACGTGACCGAGGAGCTGGTCGTCGAGCCGATCGAGACCGAGATCGAGGCCTATCGGCGTGCTCGCGACGGCCTCGCCGCTGCTCTTCGCTGACCTCCGGTAGAACCTGCCGTTCCCGTCTACGTGGACCGGAACAGCACGCGAATCAGCAGCCTGGATGTCGTCGACGTCCAGATGGACGGGAACGGCGAGTGCACCCGCGGCGCTCGAGCCAGGGCGCGTCCACAGGACACAGACCGCAGCGTCGAGTGCACAGGACGATGGAAGGAGCTACCCGGACGTCCCATCGGGTCGGCAGCCTTTGCGAGGACAGCAGAAACCTACGCAAAGGAGTAGCGACATGGGCGACACGTACGTCACCTTCCACGGCTGGGTGGGCAACGAGGTCACGCACCGGGAGGTCAACGGCGTGACGGTGGTCAACCTTCGGGTGGCCTCGACACCCCGGATCAAGCGCAAGGGACAGTGGATGGACGGCGACACGACCTGGTACTCCGTCTCGGCCTGGCGGGCGCTCGCCGACAACATCCGGGACTCGGTGAAGAAGGGCGACGCGGTGATCGTCCACGGCAGGCTGCGGAGCGAAGCCTGGAAGCGCGAGGACGGCCAGATCTCCAGCACGCTGCTGGTGGAGGCGAGCTTCGTCGGCCACGACCTGTGCAGGGGGACCAGTGTCTTCCTCCGCTCCACGAAGCAGGAGCGGCCCGAGCACGACGTCCACGACGAGCTGGCCGAGATGATCCACCGCGAGGCCGACGACATGCCGCAGCTCGACAGCTGGGGCAACCCGGTCGCGCCTGCGGGCGACACCGACCAGGACGGACGGGCGACACCCGCTGCCTGAGGCGGGCCGACCGGTGCAGGCCGATTGGAGCAGGCGGGGGCGTGCGCCGTAGGCTCTCCGACTATGGCTGAGTATGTGTTCACGCTGCGCAATGTGCGCAAGGCCCACGGCGACAAGGTGGTTCTCGACAACGTCACCCTGTCCTTCCTGCACGGGGCCAAGATCGGTGTGGTCGGACCCAACGGCACCGGCAAGTCCACACTCCTGAAGATCATGGCGAGCCTCGACCAGCCGTCCAACGGTGACGCCGTCCGCGACCCCGAGGCCACCGTCGGGATGCTCCAGCAGGAGCCGCCGCTGAGCGAGGGCAAGACGGTTCTGGAGAACGTCGAGGAGGCGGTCGGCGACATCAAGGCCAAGCTGGACCGCTTCAACAAGATCTCCGAGGAGCTCGGCGACCCCGACGCCGACTACGACAAGCTCCTCGCCGAGATGGGCGACCTGCAGAGCGACCTCGACCACGCAAACGCGTGGGACCTGGACAGCCGGCTCGACCAGGCCATGGACGCACTGCGCTGTCCGCCGCCGGACGCGGTGGTGGACAACCTGTCCGGTGGCGAGCGGCGCCGTGTGGCGCTGTGCAAGCTGCTCCTCCAGCAGCCGGACCTGCTGCTCCTCGACGAGCCGACCAACCACCTCGACGCCGAGTCGGTGCAGTGGCTCGAGGGCCACCTCGCGACGTACCCGGGCGCTGTCCTCGCAGTGACCCACGACCGGTACTTCCTCGACAACGTCGCCAGCTGGATCCTCGAGCTCGACCGGGGCAGGGCCCACCCGTACGAAGGCAACTACTCGACCTACCTGGAGACCAAGAAGTCCCGGCTCCAGATCGAGGGGGCGAAGGACGCCAAGCGCGCCAAGATGCTCGAGCGCGAGCTCGAGTGGGTCCGGTCGAACCCGAAGGCCCGCCAGGCGAAGAGCAAGTCACGTCTGGCCCGCTACGAGGAGATGGCTGCAGAGGCCGAGCGGAACCGCAAGGTCGACCTCGCCGAGATCAACATCCCGTCCGGTCCGCGACTCGGTGACGTGGTCCTCGAAGCCAAGGACATCGCCAAGGGGTACGGCGACCGGGTGCTCATGCACGACCTCTCCTTCACGCTGCCGCGCGCCGGCATCGTGGGCGTCATCGGTCCCAACGGCGTCGGCAAGACCACCCTGTTCCGGATGATCGTGGGGGAGGAGAAGCCCGACAAGGGTGAGCTCAACGTCGGCCAGACGGTCAAGATCTCCTACGTCGACCAGAGCCGCGGCGGCATCGACCCGAACAAGAACGTCTGGGAGGTCGTATCGGACGGCCTCGACCACATCAAGGTCGCGAACTTCGAGATGCCGAGCCGGGCCTACATCGCCTCGTTCGGCTTCAAGGGCCCCGACCAGCAGAAGAAGGCGGGGATCCTGTCGGGCGGGGAGCGCAACCGGCTCAACCTCGCGCTCACCCTGAAGATGGGCGGCAACATGCTGCTCCTCGACGAGCCCACCAACGACCTCGACGTCGAGACCCTGCAGTCGCTCGAGGACGCGCTGCTGGAGTTCCCCGGCTGTGCCGTGATCACCTCGCACGACCGGTGGTTCCTCGACCGCACCGCCACCCACATCCTCGCGTGGGAGGGCGACGACGAGGACGAGGGCAAGTGGTTCTGGTTCGAGGGGAACTTCGCCGCCTACGAGGCGAACAAGATCGAGCGTCTCGGTGCCGAGGCGGCCCGCCCGCACCGGGTAACGCACCGCAAGCTCACCCGCGACTGACCCCGGCCCGCGCCAGGAGACGACGAGGCCCCCGGCAACCCGCCGGGGGCCTCGTGCTGCGTCTGACGTTGCTCCCTGTCAGCTCTTCTTCTGGCGGTTCTCCTGGAACTTGGCGTAGGCCTCACGTGCCTTCTGCTGGTTCTCAGGCTTGCGGGCCGCGTCGATGACCTTCGCGGCGATACCTAGCTTGACTACCTTGCTGATCATTCCCATGCGATGACGGTACCCACGAAACGAGCAGGCACACCATCCGGTGTCGTCACTCGGACCACGGGCCGGCGGGCCCGGTCAGCGGATGTCGGCAGCGGGGTTGGCCTCGATGAGCTTGTCGGTCACCGCGTTGAAGACCCGTCCCACGGCAGCGAAGTCGTCCTCGCCCACGAGGTCGACGAGGAACTCGCGTACGCCGGCGACGTGCGTGGGCGCCGCGGCCTCCAACGCCGCGAGCCCCTCGTCCGTCAGGGCGGCCTCGACACCTCGGCCGTCGGAGACACAAGCGGCACGTCGGACCAGCCCGTCCTTCTCCATCCGCGCCACCGTGTGGGTGACCCGACTGCGGGAGTGGCTGACCGACCCGGCGAGGACGGCCATCCGCATGCGGTGGTTCTCTGCCTCCGACAGACGGACCAGGATCTCGTACTCCGGCAGGGAGAGGTTGTGCTTCTCGCGGAGGTCGCGGTCGAGACGGTCCATCAGCAGGGTCGTCCCGACCAGGTAGGCGCGCCAGGAGTTCTGCTGGGTGCGGTCGAGCCACTGCGTCTCGGTCACGTTGGTGGTCATGACCCAATCCTACCTAGACCACAGTTGAAGTTTCAACGAATGGTCTGTTACTGTCGTCTCAGAAGTTGAAAACGAAACTATCCCTGGAGGAGAACAGCATGACCATCGACGTGCAGAGCACCCTCGGCATCCAGGCCGGCACCTGGACCATCGACCCCAGCCACTCCGAGATCGGCTTCACCGCCCGCCACCTGATGAGCAAGGTCCGGGGACTGTTCGAGAGCTTCGAGGGGCAGATCGTGACCGGTGACCAGCCGTCGGCGACCGCGACGGTGGACCTGAACTCGATCAACACCCGCGACGAGAACCGCGACGCGCACCTGCGCTCCGGTGACTTCTTCGACGTCGAGAAGTCCGGCCCGATGACCTTCGCCAGCACGAACGTCGAGCAGGGCGGCAAGGGCCTGCTCGTGACCGGCGACCTCACGATCAAGGGCGTGACCAGGCCGGTCACCCTCGACGTGGAGTACTTCGGCACAGACACCGACCCGTGGGGTGGCACGCGTGTCGGGTTCGAGGGCACCGCGCAGATCTCCCGCAAGGAGTGGGGCGTGGACTTCAACATCCCCATGGACGGCGGCCGCCTGCTGGTCGGCGACAAGATCGACATCACCGTGGCGGTGCAGGCGGTGCTCCAGCAGGAGCAGTGAACCTGACCGTTCCATTACGAAAGGCCCCCGGTCACGCACCGGGGGCCTTCGTGTGTGGTCTCGCCTGGACCGCCGCAGGTCAGCTCATGCGCTCGAGAACCAGCGCCATGCCCTGACCGCCGCCCACGCACATGGTGATGAGGCCGGTCTGCTTGTCGTGGGTCTTGAGCGAGTTGAGCATCGTGTTCTGGAGGCGTGCGCCCGTCATGCCGAACGGGTGGCCCACCGCGATGGCGCCGCCGTTGACGTTCAGCTTGTCGATGTCGATGCCGAGGTCCTGGTACGACGGGACCACCTGGGCGGCGAAGGCTTCGTTGATCTCGACGAGGTCGATGTCGTCGATCGTCATGTTCGCCCGCGCGAGGGCCTGCTTGGTGGCCTCCACCGGGCCGAGGCCCATGATCTCCGGCGACAGGCCGGTCACGCCCGTGGACACGATGCGCGCGAGCGGGGTCAGCCCGAGCTCCTTGGCCTTCGTGTCGGACATGACCACCACGGCCGCGGCGCCGTCGTTGAGAGGGCAGCAGTTGCCTGCCGTGACGACACCGTCGGGGCGGAAGACCGGGTCGAGCTGCGACACGGCCTCGACCGTCACTCCGGCACGAGGGCCGTCATCGGTGCTCGCCACGGTCCCGTCCGGCAGCGTGACCGGGGTGATCTCGTTGGCCCAGAAACCGTCCGCGATCGCCTTCTCGGCGAGGTTCTGGCTGCGCACGCCGAACTCGTCGAGCTCCTGACGGGTGAGTCCGCGCATCTTCGCGACGTTCTCCGCAGTCTGGCCCATCGCGATGTAGGCGTCCGGCAGGTTGCCCTTCTCACGCGGGTCGTGCCAGTCCTGGCCACCCTTGGCCATGTCCTCGGTCCGGGCGGTGGCCTCCGCGAAGAGCGGGTTCTGCGTGTCGGGGAGGTGGTCCGAGGTGCCCTTGCGGAACCGCGAGACCGTCTCCACGCCCGCGGAGATGAACACGTCACCCTCGCCCGCCTTGATCGCGTGGAAGGCCATCCGGGTGGTCTGGACGCTCGAGGAGCAGTAGCGGGTGATCGTGGCGCCGGGCAGGTGGTCGTAGCCGAGCAGCACCGACACGATCCGGCCCATGTTGAAGCCCATCTCGCCACCGGGCAGGCCACAGCCGAGGTACAGGTCGTCGATGTCCTTGGGGTCGAGCTCGGGAATCTTGTCCAGGGCCGCGCGCACCATCGCAGCCGTCAGGTCGTCGGGACGCATGTCCTTGAGCGACCCCTTGTTCGCGCGACCGATGGGGGAGCGGGTCGCGGAAACGATCACTGCCTCGGGCATGGAGGAACTCCGATCTTCTCTGGTCCGTGGGGCCGACGGCCGCAGGCCGCGTGCGCCGGCACCTCGACAGCCTAGAACGGATTGCA
>Ga0208537_1000084_pt1 | contig 14829 bp, 16 predicted proteins | sample MayberrySE_TuleA_FD_185672 | JGI IMG/M metagenome (GOLD analysis project Ga0208537, IMG submission 185672) | Natural and restored wetland microbial communities from the San Francisco Bay, California, USA, that impact long-term carbon... | ecosystem: Environmental > Terrestrial > Soil > Wetlands ...
ATCGGGATGCTCGGGAACCGGTCACCACGGATCTTCTCCATGAGCAGCTCCGCGTACGCCGGGACCTCGTCCGGCCGAAGTATCTGCTCGATCATGTCGAGCATCGTCGCCGAGGGGTACTGGTCCTCTGCGACCTTGCCCATGAGCATGCGCAGGATCTCCCCGCGCACGTCGTACTCGCTGTCACTCGCCATGGTTCCTCCCAGGTCGCCACCGGCCGACCTCCCAAGTCGACCACACACTCGATGTGCTGCACGACCCTTACCCCGAGACTTGAGATGCACACGTTCTCCGCGCAGGGCGCGAGCCGCCGGGCCTGCCGGTGGCGTCAGTCCTGAGCCGGCTGTCCGGGGATCGCTTGCAGGGCCCGCTCGCGATCGCGGCGACCGAGCCACCACGCAGCCCACGCGCCCCCCAGCGCGCCGAACAGGTGGCCCTGCCAGGAGACACCCGGCTGACCGGGGAGCACGCCCCACAGCACCCCGCCGTAGAGGAAAAGCAGCACGAGTCCGACCAGGATCTGGCCCACGGACCTCGAGAAGACCCCGCGCAACAGCAGGTAGACCAGCCAACCGAAGGCCAGGACGGACGCGCCGAGGTGCACCGTCTGGTCCGCTCCGGTCAGCCACACGCCGACCCCTCCGACCAGCCACACCACTGCCGTCACCGCAAGCCAGCGGGCGACACCGGCGAGAAGGATGAGGAAGCCGAAGATCAGAAGCGGGACGGTGTTCGCGAACAGGTGTTCCCACCCGGAGTGCAGCAGAGGCGCGAACGCGATGCCGTCGAGCCCCTCGGCCTCGCGCGGCCTCACCCCCGCGGCGTCGAGCCTGTTGTCGAGGATCGTGTCCGCCAGCTCCACCACGTAGAGCAGGCCGATGAACACGGCGATCACCTGAACGGCGACCAGCGCCCGCGAGCGAGCGGCTCGCCCGTCGATCCCCGGTCGCACAGAACTCACTCCTTCACGGTATCCGGCGCCCTGTGACTAGGTGGGTGATCGTCGTGGTCGCCCATCCGTTCCGGAGCACGACACCGCTCCTCCCCCGGACCCGTAATCCCGATGAGTTCTGGGGGTGCTGAGGGTCAGACTTCCTGGGAGTGGTGCAACGTGCCCACTCGTCGGGAGCCAAGGAGGACAGATCATGGCAACTCGTCTCAACCCGTACCTGGGATTTCGCGACACGGCCAGGGAGGCGATGGAGTTCTACCAGTCCGTGTTCGGCGGAGAGCTGACCACCAGCACGTTCGCCGAGTTCCAGGCGAGCGAGGATCCGGCCGAGCGGGACAAGATCATGCACTCGATGCTGACCTCCGACAGCGGACTCGTGCTGATGGCGGCCGACACCCCGAACAGCATGGACTACACGCCCGGCAACAGCCACTCGATCTCCCTGAGCGGCGAGGACGAGGCAGAGCTGCGTGGCTACTGGGACAAGCTCTCGGCCGGTGGGAACGTCACCATGCCGCTCGAGCGAGCGCCATGGGGCGACACCTTCGGTATGTGCGTCGACAAGTTCGGTGTCAGCTGGATGGTGAACATCGCCGGTGCGCAGCAGTAGCCGCAGGTCGCGGCCGGGGTCCGAGGCCGCGGAGACGCCTGGCGGGAAGCCGCGCAGGGACGCCGGGTCATCCTCACGGGATGATCCGGCGGCCCCCGCCCGTCCGTAGCCTCATGTAGACGGATCCGTCGGAGGGAGTCGCCCAGTGCTGATCCTGGCCATCATCGTCGTCGGTCTCGCCGCCGGGTGGGTCGCACATCTCCTCGTCGGACGAGGCAAGCCCAACTGGGGCCAGCTCTTCCTGGTCGGGGTCGTGGGTTCGTTCGTGGGCGGCCTGCTGGGAAGCCTGCTCTTCGGGGACGGGCTCGAGCTCAGACCCAGCGGCCTCATCGGCTCCATCCTGGGCGCTGTGCTCGTGCTGCTCGTCGTCCGCGCCATCGGGGAGAGACCCCGTCAGCGCGTTGACCGGTAGCCGCGCTGACCGGCAGTCACTCGAGACGGTTCAGTCAGGCAGACGAGCTCCAGGTCGAGCCAACGCGCGAGGTCCCAGATCTCGCGCTCGACCGCTGCCGTCGTGGCCTTGCTGAACGGCACGTCCTGGTGGATCGCCTTGACCCGGAACTCGCCCTCCTTGCGGTCCGCCCGGGCGTCGAGCTTTCCGACCAGCCGGTCGCCGTACAGGATCGGCAGGGCGTAGTAGCCCCACCGGCGCTGGGCGGCAGGCTTGTACATCTCCAGGATGTAGTCGAACTCGAAGATCTCGCTCATCCTCTTTCGGTCGGCGAGGAGCCGGTCGAAAGGCGACAGCAGCGCGGCACGGCCGGCGAAGGGCTGGCCGAGCTGGGCCGGGTCGACCCGCCACTCGCCGCGGACCCCTTCGACCACGGCGGGCTCGCCGGCCTCGCCGACGTCGATCGGTTCGAGAGGAAGCTTGGTGCCCTTGGCTCGGGCGATGCCGAGCGCGCTGAGGCGGCGGTCGTCGCGCAGCCGCCTTGCTTCTTCCACCGGGGGCACAGGGTCGTCGGGATAGATCCGGGAGGCGAGATCCCAGAGCCGGTCGCGCCCTTGCCCGCCGGCAGCGGCAACCTCACCGCGCTGGACGAGCTTGTCGAGCATCATCCGGAGATTCCGGTTGTTGTTCCACCCACTCGAGGCCCACGGCACCACACACGTGTCGGGTAGCTCGCTGGTCCGCAGCGGCCCGTCGGCGCGGAGACGCTCGAGGATGTCGCGCCGACAGGAGTTGTTGACCATCACCCAGTCGCGCAGCTCCTCCTGCCAGTCGCGTAGCTCACCGGAGCCGGGCCACTCGGCCATCTCGGCCCGGAAGAGTGCGATGTCGTCGGCGACCCGCAGGGTCTGGTGCAGCTCGATCAGCCGCTGCTCGTCGACGGCGTCCCACAGCTCCTGCGGATCGAACGCCGACCCCAGCCGGCTCCACATCACCAGCTCGGCGCTCGGGGCAACCGCGTTCGTCGGCTCGAGCTGGAGCAGCGAGAGCTGCCCGACCGTCTCGACCACGTCGGTCGGCCGCTCCTTCGTCAGCAGCTGGGCCCGAACCGCGATGCGGCGGGCATCGGAGCGGCTGAGCTCGTGGACCGTGGCCATGCCGCGAGCGTAGATGCTCGCACCGACACGACATACCCCTTCTTTTGCGGAGATCGCCCGCTGCGTCGACCCGTTCGTGGGTCCGCACCCTGAGGCGCTGGCCGGGCATTCGGGGGTCGGGCCAGGGCTGCCCCCGATGTGCCGGACCCCTCACGGGGAGCACATTGGATGTGTCAGGGAGAGGCCCTGGCACCGACCTGAAGGAAGTGCAACAACAATGAGCAACATCCACGAGAACTTCGCCCAGCAGGGCCTGGTCCGACCGAGGGAAGGACGCGTACTGGGTGGCGTGTGTGCGGGCCTCGGCCGACGCTTCGGGATTGCACCGTGGCCCGCCCGGATCCTCTTCGTGCTGCTGCTCATGGTCATCCCCGGCAGCCAGATCCTGATCTACCCGATCCTCTGGATCCTGATGCCGTCGGAAGAGACCGTCACCGTCCAGCCGCCGCACGCCTCACCGGCCCCCGCCGGCTGACCCGCGGGATGGCCATTCGAAGCAGGTGTCGAGCGCGTACGCACCCCGCGCCTCGGCGCCTCTCAGGGGCGATTAAGGCCAGAACACAGCAAAGAGCCGCACCGACTCGCGTCGGTGCGGCTCCTTTTCAAGAGGGCTGGACCTCTCAGTCCGTCAGTCAGTGGAGCTGGCGGGAATCGAACCCGCGTCCTTCGGCGCTGCTCCAGGGCTTCTCCGGGTGCAGTCTGCGATGTCGTCTTCTCAGTCCCGGCACTCGCACAGACACGTTGCCGACAGACTCAGCCACAAAATTGTCCCGGTGACCCCCTGTGGCCAGGGATCACCAGCAAGCCTCCTAGATGAGGCCAGGATCTGAGCCGGAGGCGGCGCTCAGTCTGACCCGTTCACCAGTCGCTCAGGCGGCGAGGGCGAACGAACTGCGCTGGTTGTTGGCAGTTATTGGTTTCCAAGGAACGTTTACGAGATGACCTTGGATTCTCGACCCGCTTCCCCTGGAACGAACGTCCCAAGTCGAAACCGATCAGCCCCTCTTGAGTTTTCAAACAGTGGCATCACTGTAGCCGTTCCAACCACGCGGATGCAGCCGGTATTCCCTCCACAGGCCCCAAAACTGCTTGTTGACCGGCTCCGGCACTCGACTATCATTCGAACATGCGTTCGACAAATGAAGGAGTGCACGTGGCTACGACGATGCCGACCGCCGCGGAGCTAGGGATACTCCTCGAGCGTCTCAGCGGGGCGGAAGGCGCAGCGTCGGACGCCGAGCGCATCGATCTCATCGCGGCTCTCGAGTCGCTCAAAGGCGCGGCTGCTGCCGCTCAGGCAAGGCTCACCATCACCTTCGACGCCTCGCAACGAGCAGAGCAGGAAGCCCGAGGCGTGCCCGCGAAGAAGCAAGGCCTCGGCATCGCCGGCCAAGTCGCCCTCGCGCGCCGCGACTCCCCCAACAAGGGAGCGCGGCACCTTGGTCTTGCTCGGGCTCTCGTCACCGAGATGCCTCACACTCTGCGCGCCCTGGCCGCCGGCAGGATCAGCGAGTGGCGGGCATCGATCCTCGTGCGCGAGACCGCGGTGCTCAGCCGCGACCACCGCGCGGAGGTGGACGCTGCACTCGCCGATCGCCTCGGCGAGCTCGGCGACCGTGGCGTGGAGCGGGAAGCCATGAAGCTGGCCTACAAGCTCGACCCGGGGTCGGTGATCCGGAGAGCGCGGCGGGCCAACGACGAACGCCGGGTGTCCATCCGTCCGGCTCCCGACACGATGAGCTACGTCACGGGGCTCCTTCCTGTCGCTCAGGGAGTCGCCGTCCATGCGGCGCTGTCGAAGCACGCCGACGCACTTCGAGTGGCGGGAGACCCGCGCAGCCGGGGGCAGATCATGGCTGACACCCTCGTCGAGCGAGTCACCGGTCAGGCGCAGGCGCCCGAGGTCCCCGTCGAGGTCCAGCTGGTGATGACCGATCGCACGCTTCTCGGTGGAGACGACACGCCGGCCCGGATCGTCGGTCACGGGCCCATCCCGGCAGCGCTCGGCCGATCGCTGGTCCGGGCAGGCTCGGCAGCTTCCGGGGCGCGGTCCTGGGTACGGCGTCTCTACACCAGTCCCGTCACCGGGGAGCTCGTCGCAATGGACTCACGGCGACGGGAGTTCCCGGCGGGTCTGCGCAGGTTCCTCGTCATCCGCGACGAGGTGTGCCGGACACCGTGGTGCGACGCGCCCATCCGGCATGCCGACCACATCCTCCGGGTCGCCGACGGAGGCAGCACCTCCGCCGACAACGGCCAGGGCCTGTGCGAGGCGTGCAACCAGGCCAAGGAAGCAGTCGGCTGGGATGCCTCGACCTCACGGGCAGGCCCGGGCGCCCCGGTGACGGTGCGGACCCCGACCGGCCACAGCTACACCTCGACCTGCCCTGACCCACCGGGGGGCCGACCACCCCTGGCAGAGGTCAGGCGCACCGGGAGCTCTACGAGCCTCGCAGAGGAACACTTCAGGAAGCTGGCCGTTCCCGCCTGAGGACCGCGCCGGCACGACTCACCCCACCAGGGTCGCGGCGTTCTCCCAGCAGACCTTGCGCAGCCACTCCTCCCCCATGCCCAGCCGGTCGAGCGACTCGATCTGGTGCGCATACGGGTACGGGATGTTCGGGAAGTCCGAGCCCAGCAGGATCCTGTCCGCGAGGTCCTGCAACCGCGGTCGCAGCCCCTCCGGGAACGCTGCCATCTCCTCGAAGAAGTCGGTGAACGCCATCGTCGTGTCTAGGTGCACCCGCTCGAAGCTCTCGGCCATCTCGAGGAACTCGAGGTACTCCGGTGCCCCCATGTGAGCAATCACCGCGGTGAGTCGCGGGTGACGCTCCAGCACCTCGCGCACGGGGCCCGGGCCGGTGTTCTCGTTCGGGACCGGTCCCGAACCCGCATGGATGACGACGGGTGCGCCCGCATCGGCGAGCTGGCCCCAGACCTTGTCGAGGTAGGTGTCGCGTACGTCGAAGTTGCCGACCTGGACGTGAACCTTGAAGATCTCGACGCCGTCGTCGATGGCCTTCGCGACGTAGTCGGCTGCGGCCGGCTCGGGGTAGAACGTCGCGGAGTGAAGGCACTCGGGGACCTGCTCGGCGAAGGACCGCGCCCAGTCGTTCAAGTACCCGGCGATCCCCGGCTTGTGGGCGTACGGCAGGGCGGAGAACCGTCGTACGCCGAGGGCGCGAAGCTGTGCGACGCGCTCATCGTCGCTCCCCCGGTAGGTGATCGGCCAGGGCCGGCCGATGAGCGGGCCGGCGGAGTCGAACTGCTCCCAGACCTTGGCCATGATGTTCGGTGGCAGGAAGTGCACGTGCACGTCGTACAGCCCCGGGATGCCGAGGCGCTGCCACCAACCTGGCACGTCGGGGTCGGTCAGGCTCACTCCATGCCCTTCAGCCGGCGCCCGACGGCGGCCTCCGTCTCACGCTTGGCCTGCCGCTCGGCGATCGCGTGCCGCTTGTCCCAGGTCTTCTTTCCGCGGGCGAGCGCGATCTCGACCTTGGCCCGGCCGTCCTTGAAGTACAGCGAGAGCGGGATGAGTGTCAGGCCCTTCTCGTTGATCCGCGACTCGATCCGGTCGATCTCATGGCGGTTGAGCAGGAGCTTGCGCTTACGGCGGGCGGCGTGGTTGGTCCACGTGCCCTGGGAGTACTCCGGGATGTGCACGCCGTGGAGCCAGACCTCGCCCTCATGGACCTCGCCGAACCCGTCCACCAGCGAGGCTCGTCCCATCCGCAAGGACTTCACCTCGGTGCCGGTGAGCACGAGCCCGGCCTCGTAGGTGTCCTCGATGTGGTAGTCGTGCCGCGCCTTCCTGTTCTGCGCGATCAGCTTCTGCCCTTGCTCCTTGGCCATGCCCCGATTGTGTCAGGCCAGCACAATCAGGTTTCTGGCGGAGGCGGACGCGTCAGAGCCAGTTCATGGGGTTCACGGTGGCGCCGTTCTCGAACACCATGAAGTGCAGGTGGCAGCCGGTCGAGTAGCCGGTGTTGCCGACGTAGCCGATGACTTCGCCGCGCTTGACCTTCTGCCCCTCGTAGGCGGAGTACGAGCTGAGGTGGTTGTACGCCGTGCCGAGCCCCACGCCGCGGTGGTAGCCGTTGTCCATGATGACCCGGTTGCCGTAGCCGGGGTTGTAGTAGACCGCGATCACCTGACCCGAGGCAGCCGCCCTGATCGGCGTACCGCACGGGGCGCCGAAGTCGGTGCCGTCGTGGAGCGTCCACCGGTGGTAGACCGGGTGCAGGCGCATGCCGTACGCCGAGGTGATGTAGGTGTCCACCGGGTAGTCCAGGAAGCCGTTGGACCCCTTGGGCGACGCGGCCGCTTGCGCTGCGGCCGCCGCCGCTGCAGCCTCCGCCCGGCGGCGCGCCTCCTCCGCCCTGGCGGCAAGGATGCCCGAGATCCGGTCGCGCTCCTGCTGGAGACCCCTGAGCGACTCGAGGTCGGCGCGCTTGGCTTCGGCCGCGGCGTTGTGGGCCTGGGCACGGGCGCTGACCAGGGTGGAGACCGCCCTCTCGGCGTCCTTTGCCTGGGCTTCGAGGACCTTCTTGCGTTCGAGGTTCTCGGCGGCCTCACGGCGCTTCTTCGCGACCTCGCGCTTGGCCGCCTCGACCTCCTCCTCCTTGACCTCGAGGAGAACACGGCTGGCGTCGAGCCTGTCGAGCGTCACCGACTCCTTGTCGAGCACGTTGCGCACGGAGTTGAGCTGGCCGCTCAGCTCGGTGGGGTCCTCGGAGTTGAGCACCATCGAGAGACCGACCAGGCTCGGGTCGCCCTGCTGGTAGTTCTGTACCGCGAGCTGCCCGAGCACATCCTCCTGCGCCGCCACCTCGGCCTTGCCCTCGGCCAGCTGGGTCCGGGCGTCACGCAGCCTCGCGACTGCCTTGTCCAGCGCCTTCTGCATCCGGCGGTCGAGCACCACTGCCACCGCGAGCTCTCCGCGCGTCTCGGCGAGGTGCTGCTGGGCGGCGTCGAGCTGGGCCTGAGCCGCCTCGAGGGCGCGGGTCGCGGCCAGGAGCTCCGCGCTGGACTGGTCGAGGTCCTTCAGCGTGTGCGAGATGTCGCCCTCGACCCGCTCCTTGCGGTCGCGCAGGTCGTCGGCCGCGGCCAGCGGGAGCGCAGCGAAGCTCAGGAGCAGGCTGCCTGCCGCCAGGACGGCTCCCACGCGGCGACGAGGGGTACGGGGGAAGGTGCGCACCGGCCTGCCTTTGCCTGTCGAAGAGTTGTGTCGGACTTTTCGACGTTAACGGACCTTACTCAGACTTTGAGGTATTTCCGTGTCATTGCCAGCGTCGGCACGAGCGTGAGCACCAGCCCGATGAGGGCGATCGAGCCGATCGCCCAGAGTCCGTCGGACCAGTCGATGTAAGGCATGATGTTCGAGGTCGGCCGCAGCATCTGGTAGATCACGAAGTACATGAACGCCAGCAGCGCGCCCCCCGCAAGGGCTACACCGACCAAAGCCGCCACCAGCGCCTCCATCAGGAACGGCAGCTGGATGTAGAGGCTCGACGCGCCCACCAGCCGCATGATCCCGATCTCCCGGCGACGCGCGAACGCGGCGAGTCGGATGGTGTTCCCGACCTGGAGCACGGCGGCGAAGATCAAGAAGACCGCGATCCCGATCGCCCCCCACTTCATGACGTTCATCCAGAAGTAGATCGGCTCGAGGACCTCACGCAGGTCGCGGACGTTGTGGACGCCTTGGAGCCCGGCGACCTGGCTCTTGATGCCCATGAACTTCTCCGGGTCCTCCAGCTGGACCCAGTAGGACTCCTGCATGTCTGAGGGCCGGATCGACTCGTAGACGCGCTGCTCGGTCTCGTCCTCGGAGATGTAGGCGCTGCGCCACTTGTCGTAGGCCTGCTTCTTGCCCTGGAGGCGCCACGTGTCGACCTCGGGGTGCTCGTTGAGCACCTTCTCGATCTCGCCCTTCTGCGCGTCGGTGACCTCACCGTCGACGCAGTTGGCCGTCGTGGAGTTCTGGTTGCACAAGAAGACAGTGATCTGGAGCTTGCTGCCCCAGTACTGCTCGGCCTTGTCCGCCTGGGCGTTGAGCAGCAGCCCCATGCCGACCAGGGTCAACGAGACGAAGATCGTCACGACGACCGCGATCGTCATGGAGACGTTGCGCTTGAGCCCGTTCCCGAGCTCGGAGAAGACGTAGGTCAGCTGCATCGAGAGAGGGTCCTCGGTCCTTGGAGGGTCAGTGCTGGTAGCCGTAGACACCGCGCGACTGGTCTCGCACGATGTGTCCGCCGGAGAGCTCGATGACGCGCTTGCGCATCTGGTCGACGATGCCGGCGTCGTGCGTGGCCATGATCACGGTCGTTCCGGTCCTGTTGATCCGGTCGAGCAGCTTCATGATGCCGACCGACGTGTTCGGGTCGAGGTTTCCGGTCGGCTCGTCGGCGATCAGGATCATCGGTCGGTTGACGAAGGCGCGCGCGATCGCGACACGCTGCTGCTCGCCGCCGGAGAGCTCGTCGGGCATCCGGTCGCCCTTGCCCTCCAGACCCACGAGCTCGAGGGTCTCGGGGACCACCTTGGCGATGTGCGAGCGCGGCTTGCCGATGACCTGGAGAGCGAAGGCGACGTTCTCTGAGACGGTCTTGTTCGGGAGCAGCCGGAAGTCCTGGAACACGGTGCCGATCTGGCGGCGTAGACCCGGGACCTTCCAGCCGGCGAGGCGGTTGATCTCCTTGCCGGCGACGTACACCTTTCCGTGGGTGGGGCGCGCCTCGCGCAGCACCAGGCGCAGGAAGGTGGACTTGCCGGAGCCGGAGGCGCCGACCAGGAACACGAACTCCCCCTTGCCGACCTCGACGCTCACGTCGTCGAGCGCTGCGCGGCTCTGGCCGGCATACGTCTTGGTGACATTCTCGAACCGAATCACGGGCGTGGGATGGCCGGGCTCGGGGACACAGGGATTCACGCGCACGCTGCTCATCTCGGGCAGTGCAGGCGTATCCGACCAACAGTTGAGTTTAGGTGAACTCCGACAGCCTCCCTAACAGGGCGGCCGAATCGGAGTTTCGCATACGTTTGTCACATGTCCTCGCGCCTCGCCCCCGAAGAGCGCAGACGGCGTGGGCCCCTTGCTCTTCTGGCCATGGCGCTCGCCCCCGCACTGCTCGCGGGCGCCTGCACCGGCCTCCCCGAGTCGTCTGGACCGGACTCTCCCCCGGACTCGCAGGCCGACCGAGGGCCCTCGCCGAGCGATGCCCGGCTCGACCTCAGCGGGCTCCCCGTGCCGCGCACCGACTTCTGCGACGTGCTCGACGAGGACGAGATCGCCGAGGCGCTGGACGCCGCGGTGACCGACACCGCGCACTACGGCAACGGCGACGAGGTCGAGGTGCGCCCCGGGCTCGTCGATGTCTCCCACGAGTACGGCTGCGTCTTCGAAGGCGGCCCGGGCGTCAGCGCGCGGACGTGGGTCTTCGCCCGTCCGGTGGCGCGAGAAGAGGCGAGGATGCTGGTACGGCGGGCGCGCCGCGGGCGCGACTGCGCGTTCCCCGACGCCGTCGGGTTCGGCTCGCCCGGCCTCACGTCGGTGTGCGAGGTCCCCGCACCGGGCCAGTCCGCGCCGAGGGTGCGCGCACGCCTGGAGGGGCTCTTCGGCGAGAGCTGGCTCGCCTGCGAGGTCTCCGAGCCGCTCGAGGACTCACCGGAGTCGGGTCGGGGGCCGCGGGCCGACGTCGTGCAACGCGCCGAGCAGTGGTGCATCAACGTCGTGACGACGGTCGGCGCACGCCCCTAGGAGGTCAGTTCTGCGCGGCCTTGTCGGCGCCGCGGCGCCAGCGGATGCCGGCCTCGAGGAACGCGTCGATGTCGCCGTCGAAGACCGCCTGCGGGTTGCCGACCTCGTACTCGGTGCGCAGGTCCTTCACGAGCTGGTAGGGGTGCAGGACGTAGTTGCGCATCTGGTCCCCCCAGGACCCCTGCACGTCGCCGCGAAGCTCGTCGAGATGGGCACGCTCCTCGGCCTTCTTCAGCGCGAGCAGCTTGGCCTTGAGGATCACCATCGCGCTGGCCTTGTTCTGCAGCTGGCTCTTCTCGTTCTGGCAGCTCACCACCGTGCCGGTGGGGATGTGGGTCAGACGCACCGCCGAGTCGGTCGTGTTGACCGACTGGCCACCGGGGCCGGAGGAACGGTAGACGTCGACGCGGACCTCGTCCTCGGGGATCTCGATCTCGTCGGTCTGCTCCAGCACGGGCACGACCTCGACGGCGGCGAACGACGTCTGCCGGCGGCCCTGGTTGTCGAAGGGGCTGATCCGGACGAGGCGGTGGGTGCCGGCCTCGACCGACAGGGTGCCGTAGGCGTAGGGCGCGTGGATCGCGAAGGTGGCGGACTTGAGGCCGGCCTCCTCGGCGTAGGAGGTGTCGAAGACCTCGACGGGGTACTTGTTGCGCTCGGCCCAGCGGACGTACATGCGCATGAGCATCTCCGCGAAGTCGGCCGCGTCGACCCCGCCCGCCCCGGAGCGGATGGTCACGAGGGCCTCGCGGGCGTCGTACTCCCCCGACAGGAGCGTCCGCACCTCGAGCTGCTCGACGGACTTGTGGATGCGATGGAGCTCGGTCTCGGCCTCGGCCAGGGACTCCGCGTCACTTTCCTCGCGGGAGAGCTCGAGCAGGACGGACAGGTCGTCGATCCGGCTCTGGAGAGAGGTGAACCGCTCGAGCTCGCCCTGGAGCGCCGAGAGCCGGCCGGTGATCTTCTGGGCGTTGGCCTGGTCGTCCCACAGGTCGGGGGCAGCAACCTGCTCGCCGAGCTCGGCGATCTCCTTGCGCATGTCGTCCACGTCGAGCACCTGCTCGATCGTGTGCATGGTCGCCTGGAGCTGCTTGATCTGGGTTTCGAAGTCGGGTCCTGCCACGTCGCAAGGGTACGCGACGGGGTGCAGCGCGGCCCATCCGACGTCGGTGGCCGCGCCGCACCCTGCTACGTCTTTCGAGACCTATGACCGGGCGCCGCTCAGGAGCCCTCGCCGCCCACGCCGAAGGACTGGGTCCCGGCCGAGGTGGTCGTGTTGGTCGAGGTGCCCGCCGACCCGGTCGAACCGCCGCCGGTCTGCTCCTTGGCCTTGTCGACGGCGGATCCGGCGGCGTCCTTGGCCACGTGCTTGGCCTGGCCCATCTTCTCCTGGACCGTCGGGTTGTTGCGCAGCTTCCGGGCCTGCTCCGCGATCTGCTCGTAGCGCTCGTGACCGGCCTTCGCACCGAGTACGTACCCGATCGCGCCGGCACCGAGGAACATCAGCTTCTTCATCATGGGCTCTTCCTTCCTTCTCGCTCTTCGGGTTCCATACCCGTGAAGACTGGTCTCATTCGGCGCGACCGGGGGTCCCGGGCTCCGGCCGGTGCATGGCACCGGTCGCCCACGGGTACCCGCGACGTCACCGAGCCTTCCCGAGAAGAGGAGTCCATGGAGACGAACGCGTCGTACTGGATGGTCTCGGCGGAGACCCCCGACCACCCGATGCTCACCGACGACATCGCCGTCGACGTGGCGGTCGTCGGCGCCGGGATCGCGGGGATCAGTGTCGCCGCCGAGATCGCCCGCACCGGGCGCTCGGTCGCCCTCCTGGAGGCCGAGCGGATCGCAGCGGGCGTCACGGGTGGCACCACGGCGAAGGTCTCGGTGCTGCACGGATCGATCTACCACCACCTGGCGCAGAAGCTCGGCGCGGAGACCGCGGAGGCCTACGCCACCAGCCAGACCCTCGCGATGGAGCACGTCGCCGAGACGGTGCGGCGCCTGGAGATCGACTGCGACCTCGAGCGCCAGCCCGCCTTCGTCTGGACCGAGTCCGAGAAGGACGTCGAGATGCTCCGCGGCGAGGCGGACGCCGCACGGCGGGCCGGCCTTGCCGCGACCTTCACGCACGACACCGGGCTCCCCTTCCCCGTCGCGGGAGCGGTGCGCGTCGAGGACCAGCTCGTCTTCCACCCGCGGAAGTACCTGCGTGCGGTCGCCCAGGAGTACGTCGACAACGGCGGTCTCATCTTCGAGAACACCCGGGTCACCGACCTCGACGAGGGGGAGCCCTGCGTCCTCACGACGGACGAGGGTCACCGCGTCAGCGCGCTCGACGTCATGGTGGCGACCCACTACCCGATCTTCGACCGGTCGATGATGTTCAGCCGCCTCACGCCGCACCGTGAGTTCGCCGCCGCCGCCGTCGTACCGGACTCGGCCGACCCGCGCGCGATGTACATCTCCACAAGCTCCGACACGCGCTCGCTCCGCGGTGCGCCGTACGACGGGGGTCGGCTCCTGATCGCCACGGGCGCGCCGTTCACGCCGGGCGACCCCGAGGCTCCCCAGCGCCTCGACGACCTGGAGCGCTGGCTCACCGATCGCTTTCCCGTCGAGGAGCTGCGCTTCGTCTGGGCGGCCCAGGACAACACGAGCGGCGACAAGGTGCCCTTCATCGGCCCCCTGCACGCCGGAGCCAAGCACGCCTGGGTCGCGACCGGCTTCGCGGGCTGGGGCATGACCAACGGCGTCCTCGCCGGCCTCATGATGCGCGAGAACCTCGACGGCACAACGCCTGCCTGGGCCCGGATCTACGATCCCCGCCGGGTGCACCCCGCCCTGGAGGCGAAGACCTTCGTGACCTCCGGAGCACGCTCGATGGCCGGGCTCGCGGGCAACGTCGGGGCACGCATGAAGGCGAAGCTCGGACGCGGGAAGTCGGCCGACGACCTGAACCCGGGTGAGGCCGGGATCGTGAGCCATCCCGACGGCGAGTGGGCGACGTACGTCGACGAGGACGGCGACCAGCACGCCGTGTCGCCGACCTGCACCCACATGGGCTGCCTCGTGTCCTTCAACGGCGCCGAGAAGGCATGGGAGTGCCCCTGCCACGGCTCACGGTTCGGCCTCGACGGAGCGGTGCTCCAGGGCCCGGCCACCCGACCGCTGAAGAGGCGCCCCGATGCGGAGTAACCCGGCAACCCCCGACGGCCGCTCCAGCTCCGACGGCTCGGAACGCTCCAACGACTACGGCACGTCGGGTGGGCACAACGAGGACGAGCACGAGCAGCTCACCCGGAACCTCAACGAGCTGCTCCAGGAGCTGCGCGTCATGCAGACCGGCGTGCAGATCCTCACCGGCTTCCTGCTGACCGTCCCGTTCACCAGCCGCTTCCCCGACCTCGACGAGATCCAGAAGTGGGTCTACCTCGCGGTCCTCAGCGGGTCGGTGATCGCCACCGGCCTGATCGTGGCCCCGGTGGCGTTCCACCGCACGTTGTTCCGCCGGGGTGAACGCAGGTGGATCGTCGAGGCCGCCAACAACGCTGCCCGGCACGGTCTGGCCGCACTCGCACTCACCATGGCCGGGGTGGTCTGGCTGGTCTTCGACGTCGTGGTCGGTGCTCCGGCCTCACACATAGCAGGTGGTCTGTCGCTCGGGCTCTTCGCTGTGCTCTGGGCGTTCCTGCCGATCATCCGGCGCCGCCGCCTGCTCTGATCCGGCCCAGACCCGACGTGGGCGGGCGACACCCTGCCTCAGCAGGGAGGTCGCCCGCCCACGTCACCTGGGCTCGGTGCTCCGGCGGGTGGTCAGGTCAGCTCGGCGCGCAGGTCGGAGAGAATCCGCGACAGCAGCCGCGAGACCTGCATCTGGGTCACCCCGATGTCCTGGGCGATCTGCTCCTGGGTCCAGCCGTAGAAGAACCGCAGCTCGATGATCCTGCGGTC
>Ga0208537_1000085_pt1 | contig 14721 bp, 11 predicted proteins | sample MayberrySE_TuleA_FD_185672 | JGI IMG/M metagenome (GOLD analysis project Ga0208537, IMG submission 185672) | Natural and restored wetland microbial communities from the San Francisco Bay, California, USA, that impact long-term carbon... | ecosystem: Environmental > Terrestrial > Soil > Wetlands ...
GGCCGTGCCCAGGGCAATCCTCGCCTGAGCGACCTCATAGGGGCACTCGAGGTGCTGGAAGGTCGAGGACGCCTCGCGCAGCAGTGGGACGGCTCGGTCGATGTCGTCGCGAGCCAGGAGCAGCGCACCGTGCGACAAGGCGAGCAGTCCCCACAGGAGTCGGCTCTGGCTGGCCCTTGCCAGCTCGGCGAGTGCATCGACGGACCGGCCGGCGGCGTCGGTGTCGCCGAGCTCGAGCTCCGCCTGCACGTGGGCCGCGAGAAGCCGGGCCCGGGGCAGGGGCTGCTGAGGCCCGCCGATGAGTGCGAGCCGGAGCTGGCTCGCGGCACCCTGGGGGTCATGCTGCGCCAGCCGAAGGAGCGCCAGGCCGGGCTGCGGGTCGTGCCCCAGCTCGTGCGCCCGCCGGAACGCAGCCTCGGCCGCGTCGTACTCACCCCGGAGGCGCCTTATCTCACCCGCGAGGTACTGGCCCTCGGCGATCAGGTAGTCACCGAAGGGGGCGAGCTCCTCGGCGACCCGGAGAGCCTCCTTCTCGGCGGAAGCCCACTCCCCGCGCAACGACGCGACCTCACAGCGGTGCAGCCGACAGACCCCCGGGTACCAGCTGTCCACGCCGTGCTGCTCGCACCAGCGCACCGCCGTCTCGGTCCACTCGCCGGCGCGGCTTATGTCACCGAGAGCCTGGCAGGTCTTGAGCAGGAAGCAGTAGATCCATCCCGTGACGAACGGTGCCAAGTCACCACTGACCGTCTCGATCATCGCCTCGTCGAGAATCGCCACGCCGCCCTCGACATCGCCCCCGGCCACGTGCATGCCTCCCGAGACGGCGAGCGCCCAGGCCGCCAAGTTCCTGTCTCCCCGGGCCTGGCCGAGCTCCTGCGCCGATTCGGCGTGCTTCACGGCCTCGTCGTAGTCGCCGCAGTACCCCGCCCACATCGCCCCTGCGATCGCCACGTAGCCGGCTTCGACGGAGTCGGGCACCTCGCGGACGTGTCGGCGTGCCCGGCTCAGCCAGCCGCTCGCGGCTGCTGTCTCGTCGAGCTCGAAGTGGTTGTGGAACAGCTGCCAGCACGTTCGTGCCGCGCGGGCGTGGTCCTCGGCGTCGCGGTGGATTCCATAGGCGAGGCCACGAGCGGTGATCGCCTCACGGGGGCGCCCGAGCCAGAACGCCGCCTGGGCGAGGGACTCGAGCTCGTTCGGATCGAGCTTCGAGACGTCGCCGGCGGTGAGCTCCTCGTAGAGCCGCTTCCAGTGGTCAGACCCTTCGCCGGGCCCTGCCGCAACCGCGCTTCCGTCGATCATGGATAAGTCCAATCCGCTCAATCGAGCGTATCGCCGAGGGGTCGGGGGCGCCATCGATCCCTCCGGAGTGGCGACACCGGGCCGACCGCGAAGCCACGCCGGTGTGGGTACGACGACGGTCGGTCACCAGATGCCGGCCTTCGCCGTCGCCTGAGCGGATCGCCCGTTGCAGCCCGTTGGCTAGCGTGGACGACGTGCGACAGGGAGTGCGGCTGGCGCTTGCCGGGATCCTGCTCGTGAGCGGGCTGACGGCGTGCGGCACTGAGCGCGACACCGCACCCCAGCCGCCGCCGGGCAGTCCCTCCACCGAGCACGAGACCACGCGTGCGGAGTCCGGCCGGGCCACGCCCTCGCCTTCCAGCCCGCCATCGACCCGCACGGCCGAGCCCTCACCGCCGGGACGGCCGGCGCGCGGCACCGTGCCGCCTCCGTGGCTCGGGAAGCGCGAGCTACCAAGGACCGAGGACGGGTTCGGCGAGGTCCGCCCCACACCACCCACGATGCGGGTGAGGCGCTGGAACACCCGCGACTCGATCCCGATGCTCCCGGGCACCGGCTTCGAGGCGATCGTCACCAGCCCCGCGCCGCAGTCGGTGATCGCCCGCTCCACCTGGCGGCCCGGCTGCCCGGTCGGCAAGAAGGACCTGGCGTGGATCAGGATCACCTACTGGGGCTTCGACGACGTCCGCCACTCCGGCGAGATGCTGGTGAACCGGTCCGTGGCCGATGACCTGGTCGATGTGTTCCGGCAGCTCTACAAGGCGCAGTTCCCGATCGAGTCGATGGGCATCGCGCGACTCGAGGACCTGGACGCCCCACCGACCGGCGACGGCAACGGCACCGGGTCGTTCGCCTGCCGCCCGATCCGGGGCGGGACGGCGTACTCCCAGCACGCCTACGGTCTCGCGGTCGACCTCAACCCGTTCCAGAACCCTTACCAGAGGGGCGACGTCGTCCTCCCGGAGCTGGCGTCGGCATACCTCGACCGCGACTGGCTCCGGCCGGGCATGATCACGCCCGAAGGGCCGGCGGTGCGCGCGTTCTCCTCGATCGGCTGGGGGTGGGGCGGCGACTGGTCCGCCACGAAGGACTACCAGCACTTCAGCGTCAACGGTCGTTGAGCACCCCGCCTACCCGGGGGGATCTCGCGGAGGGGCCCCCTCTGGTCTCAGTGGGGCCGCTTCCAGTCCGTCCGGTGACTACTCGACCCCGCGACCTGGGGGTTCGTCGGCGCCGAGGGCGATGACCAGGGCAAGCACGTTCTCCGGGTTGTCGAGCCGCTGTCCGTACAGCTCGCGGAGCTGGCCCATGCGGTAGCGCACGGTCTGCGGGTGCACGAACAACGCGCGGGCGACCTCCTCCCGCCGCCCCTGATGCAGCAGCCAGGCCCGCAGTGTCTCGGCGAGCTTCTCGGCGGTGCCCGGACGGAGCCCGTCCAGTGGGGCGAGCGCCAGCGCCCGTAGGTCTGCCAAGGCTTCGGGGTCCGCGGTGAGCACCAGCCGGGGCAGATGAGCTTCGGTGTCCGTGCCCAGCCCGTAGGACCGCGCCCGGCGCGCGCGGTCGTAGGACGCGCGGGCCTGCAGCCACGGACGGGCGGGCCCGGCGACCGCTCCGCGCCCTGCGAGAGTGCGCAGCAGCGCTGTGCGGGGCCGGCCCTCGGCGTCCGGCACAAGGAGAAGTGCGCCCTCGTCGAGGTCGGGCGGGTCAGGCAGGTACAGGGTGCGCGCGGAGACGTCGGGCAGCACCATCCGGACCTGCGACTCGGGCAGCAGCACCGCGGTCAGCGTGGCGGGGGGCTCCCAGCCGGCGCGTTCGGCCGCCTCGAGCACACCCTGCTCCGGCACCCCGCCGAGCAGGGCCTGGGCCAGGCGTTCGAGCAGACGCTGGCGCACCCGCCCGGTCGTGGCCAGCTCGTCGGTGTGGCCGGCCACGCTGGCCGCAGACAGCTCGTCGATGTAGGCGAACACCAGCTCCGCGAACGCGACGAGCGCCTCGGCGTCCACGCCGTTGCGTACGGCGGTCATCGACATCTCGCGCCAGGAGACGCGGGCACCGATCCGGTACGCGGCGAGAAGGGCCTCCGTCGAGCGCCCGCTGCGGGCCTCGCCGCGGCCGAGTTGGTAGGCGCCCTCGACGGCCGGCGCCGTCGGCGTACGCGGGCCGGCACCGCGACGCCCGTCGACCAGCGACAGGAAACCGCCCAGAGCGAGCTGCACCGCGTTGCGGATGGTCTCACCCATGGGGCCGCTGAAGGCGTCGGTGTAGCTGGGGACCTCGCCGATGACGGCGGCCACGACGTGGTCGGCCACCTCGGGCAGCTCCGAGCGCATCTCAGCGACCGCTTGTGCGGACAGCAGGACGTTCGGACCTGTGAGGCGCGGGGCGTTTCGACGCGGCACGACTGTCTCCTCCGAACAATCCCTACGGACCTTTTCACGTTCTACGGGCAGGACTTTACGCCCACGTGCACAGGAGGATGGAGCGCATGAGCCCACTTGCCTTGATTCGTTCCGCCGAGACCGGCCCTCGCCGCCTCCGGGACGGCCTGGTCCGCGTGGCCGAGGCCGCGGTCACCCCGCTGGAGCTCGGTGACGTGCTCGACGTCTTCAACCCCCTCCGCTCGGGCGCACCCCTGCGCGGCCGGATCGTCGAGGTCCGTCCCGAGACCGCCACGTCCGCGACGCTCGTCATCAAGCCCGGCCAGGACTGGGCCGGCCACGTCCCAGGGCAGTACGTCCGCGTCGGCGTGGATGTCGACGGCGTCCGCCTGTGGCGCACGTACTCGCTGACCCACGGCCCCACCCTTGACGGGTGCATCAGCATCACCGTGAAGGCGATCCCCGACGGGGTCGTGTCCGGCTACCTCGTCCACCGCAGCCGCCCGGGCCAGATGCTCCAGCTCGACCAGGCCCAGGGCGACTTCGTCCTGCCGGTCCCGCTGCCCGCCAAGCTCCTGCTGGTCACAGCCGGTTCCGGCATCACACCGGTGATCGGGATGCTGCGCAACCTCTTCTCCCGGGCCGAGCCGGCCGCCGGCGGTCCTGACCAGCTGGTCCTGCTGCACTCGGCCCTGGCCCGGGCGGACGTCATCTTCGGCGACGAGCTCCGCGGGTACGCCGCCGAGGGCCGCCTGCGCCTGGTGGAGCTGCACACGGACGTCGACGGCATGCTCGACGTGGCCGACCTCGAAGCGATGGTGCCGGACCTCGCCGAGCGGACGACGTACGCCTGCGGGCCTGTGGGGCTGCTCGACGCGATCGAGGCCCACCACGCCGAGCGCGGGCTGCCGCTTCACGTCGAGCGGTTCCGGCCCAAGACGGTGGCGCCCGGCGAGGGCGGCACCCTGACCTTCGTCTCCGGCGAGACCGTCGAGGCGGACGGCAGCACCCCGATCCTCGACGCCGCCGAGGACGCCGGCGTCCTCATGCCGAGCGGGTGCCGCATGGGCATCTGCTTCGGTTGCGTGCTGCCGATGACCGAGGGCGCCGTCCGCGACATGCGCAACGGTGAGCTCACCATCGCCGTACCGGGCGAGACCAACCCCGACGGCGTCCCCATCCAGACCTGCATCAGCGCCGCCGCCGGTGCCTGCTCGATCAACCACTGACCGGAAGGACACCCGATGACCACGATCACGAAGAAGCCCGAGAGCCCGATCGCCCACCTGACCGAGGCCGACATCGAGCAGATCGGCACGGAGCTCGACGCCATCCGTCAGGACATCCTCGACGACCGCGGCGAGCGCGACGCGGCGTACATCCGCAAGGTCGTCAGCAGCCAGCGCAAGCTCGAGCTCGGCAGCCGTGCGCTCCTGCTCGCGTCTGTGCTTCCGCCGGCGTGGTTCCTGGGCACCACGGGCCTGAGCGTCGCCAAGATCCTCGAGAACATGGAGATCGGCCACAACGTCATGCACGGGCAGTGGGACTGGATGCGCGATCCCAAGATCCACTCGACGACGTGGGAGTGGGACAACGCCTCCACCGCTGAGGGCTGGAAGCACTCGCACAACGAGATCCACCACACGTACACGAACATCGTCGGCAAGGACAACGACCTCGGCTACGGCATCATGCGTGTCGACGAGGACCAGCGCTGGCACCCGATGCACCTCGGTCAGCCGTTGTGGAACTTCATCAACGCGTGCGTCTTCGAGTACGGCATCGCCGCTTATGACCTCGAGCTCGGCAAGAACCTCGCGGTCCCCAAGGAGAAGCGCAGCGAGACCTTCAAGAGGAACGCGAAGAACACCCTGCGCAAGATCCGCAGGCAGGCCACCAAGGACTACGTCATCCACCCCACGATGGCGCTGCCGACGGGATCGTTCCTGCCGACGCTGGCCGCGAACATCACCGCCAACCTGGTCCGCAACCTGTGGAGCCACTCGGTGATCATGTGCGGCCACTTCCCCGAGGGCGTGGAGACGTTCGAGCAGAAGTCGATCCCCGAGAACGAGACCCGTGGCCAGTGGTACGTCCGCCAGATGCTGGGCTCGGCCAACATCTCGGGCAGCAGCCTCATGCACTTCATGACCGGCAACCTCTCGCACCAGATCGAGCACCACCTGTTCCCGGACCTGCCCAGCAACCGGTACGCCGAGGTGGCGCCGAGGGTGAAGGCCCTCTTCGAGAAGTACGACCTCGCCTACCACGAGGCGCCGCTGCCGGCACAGGTCTACTCCGCCTGGCACAAGGTCATCCGTCTCTCTCTGCCCAACGACTGGCTCGCCACCACCACCCCGAAGAACGCGCCTCAACAGGTGGCGACGCTCTACAAGATGACGACCGGTGGTCCCAAGGTCCGCCGCGCCGCGCAGGCCCGCCTCCAGCAGCAGGCCCGCAAGAGCGCCTGACCGGCATGCCTCGGTGAGGCCGGCCGGGACAGCTACCGGCTGGTCTGTGCGGCGCGGGTCCTCGAGCACGGCGGCCGCAGCAGATGTGGTTGGCTCAGGCCTCCGCCCACCACCGGGGCAGGTCGGCGATCGAGTCGATCACCGCGTCCGGCGACACGTCGCCGGCGAGGTCGGACGGCGAGAACTTGCCGGTGCGCACGAGGACGCCGGTCAGGCCCGCCCGCTGGGCGCCCTCCACGTCGGTGCGGACGTCGTCGCCGACCATCACGACCTGGCCTGGTCCGAGACCGAGGTCCTGGACCGCGCCTGCGTAGAACGTCGGGTCCGGTTTGCCCAGAACGACCGCGGCACGGCCGGCGGCGTACTCCAGGGCCCGCACGAACGGCCCCGCATCCAGCCGAAGCCCGTCCTCGGCCCGCCAGTAGCGGGTCATCCCGAGGGCGATCAGGGGCGGTCCCGCGTCGCTCAGGAGCAGCCGGAAGGCGCGGTTGAGTGTCGCGAAGTCCCACCCGGAACCCAGGTCGCCGACGACGACCGCACCGGCACCGCTATCGGCACCGTCCGGGAGCGGGTCCAACCCGGCGAACTCCGCCGCGGTGGCGTCGGGCACGAACAGCGCAGGGTGCTCGATGGCGTGGCGTCGCAACCAGGCCACCGCCGCGACGGCCGGGGTGAGGATCCGGTCAGTGGAGGCGGCGATGCCCATGCCCGTCAGCCTGTCGGCGATCGCCTGCCGCGGCCGAGAGGTTGTGTTGGTCAGGTAGCGGTAGGGCACACCCTCACGCGAGAGCCAGTCGACGACCCCGGCGGCGCCGGGTACCGGCTCGTCGTCCATGTAGAGGACGCCGTCGAGATCCAGCAGGACTCCGCGCACGTCTCCATCATGCTGGTCGGACTCGCTGCATGCGCTCGAGCTGTCGCGCTCTGCCCGCCATGCGGCGTACAGGCGCTTTCGTCGGTCCCACCGGATGCGGCGAGCAAGGACGGTGGCGGCGCGCTCCGACACCTCTTGAGTCGCCATGGAAATCTTGATCCGCTCAAGAAAGCGGAGCATACTGCGCAGCGTGCCCACGACCTCGGAGTTCGAGCGCATGATCCGCGGGGCCGCGCTGCGCGTGACCCGTCCGCGGCTGGCGGTGCTGGCCGCGGTCCACGCGCATCCGCACGCAGACACCGACTCGATCTTCGATGCGGTGCGTCAGGAGCTCCCCAAGGTGTCGCAGCAGGCGGTGTACGACGTGCTGCGTGCGCTGAGCGCCGCGGGGCTGGTGCGACGCATCCAGCCGGCCGGATCGGTGGCTCGCTACGAGTCGCGGGTCGGGGACAACCACCATCACGTGGTGTGCCGATCGTGCGGCACCATCGCCGACGTCGACTGTGCCGTCGGCGCGACTCCCTGCCTGACCGCGTCCGACGACCAGGGCTTCTCGATCGACGAGGCCGAGGTCACCTACTGGGGCGTTTGTCCCGATTGTGTCGCGGCACCAGCAACCAGTTGACAGAGCACGACATCGAGACAGGAGAAGAACCGACGTGACTGACCACGGCAGCGAAAGCGAAAACCCGGCAATCCCCTCCCCCACCCCGACCGCGGCTCGGCCCCAGACGAACCAGGACTGGTGGCCGAACCAGCTCAACCTGCAGGTGCTCCACCAGCACTCGCCGCGATCCAATCCCATGGGCGAGGACTTCGACTACGCCGAGGAGCTCAAGACCCTCGACGTCGAGGCGCTCAAGCAGGACGTCAAGGACGTCATGACCGACTCGCAGGACTGGTGGCCCGCCGACTACGGCCACTACGGTCCGCTGTTCATCCGGCTGAGCTGGCACGCCGCGGGCACCTACCGCATCGAGGACGGCCGCGGCGGTGCGGGCGACGGGTCCCAGCGCTTCGCCCCCCTCAACAGCTGGCCGGACAACGCCAACCTGGACAAGGCCCGCCGGCTGCTTTGGCCGGTCAAGCAGAAGTACGGCCGCAAGATCTCCTGGGCCGACCTCCTGGTCCTCGCCGGCAACGTGGCCATCGAGTCGATGGGGCTCGAGACCTTCGGCTTCGCCTTCGGCCGCGAGGACATCTGGGAGCCCGAGGAGATCTTCTGGGGACCCGAGGACACGTGGCTCGGAGACGAGCGCTACAGCGGCGATCGCGAGCTCACCGGTCCTTTCGGCGCGGTGCAGATGGGTCTCATCTACGTGAACCCGGAGGGTCCCAACGGCAAGCCGGACCCGCTGGCGGCCGCCCGCGACATCCGGGAGACCTTCCGCCGGATGGCGATGAACGACTACGAGACCGTCGCGCTGATCGCCGGCGGCCACACCTTCGGAAAGACCCACGGCGCAGGCGACCCCAGCCTGGTCGGCCCGGAGCCCGAGGGCTGCCCGGTCGAGCACCAGGGCCTGGGCTGGAAGAGCAGCTTCGGCACCGGCAAGGGCAAGGACGCCATAACCAGCGGGCTCGAGGGGGCCTGGACGCCGACGCCGATCACCTGGGACAACAGTTTCTGGGAGACCCTGTTCGGCTACGAGTGGGAGCTCACCGAGAGCCCGGCCGGAGCCAAGCAGTGGAAGCCTAAGGACGGCGCCGGCGCGGACGCCGTCCCGGCTCCCCACGACCCGTCGGTGCGCCATGCCCCGATGATGGCGACCACCGACCTCGCGCTCCGCGAGGACCCTGAGTACGCCAAGATCTCGCGCCACTTCATGGAGAACCCGGACGAGTTCGGCGAGGCGTTCGCGAAGGCCTGGTACAAGCTCCTGCACCGCGACATGGGGCCGGTCTCGCGCTACCTCGGCCCCTGGGTGCCGGAGCCGCAGCTGTGGCAGGACCCGGTGCCCGCGGTCGACCACGAGCTGGTCACGGACGAGGACGTCACCGCGCTCAAGGCCAAGGTCCTGGACTCTGGGCTGACCCTGTCCCAGCTGGTCGGGACCGCGTGGGCCTCGGCGGCCACCTACCGCGACACCGACAAGCGGGGCGGCGCCAACGGCGCCCGGATCCGTCTCGAGCCGCAGAAGGGCTGGGAGGCCAACGAGCCGGCCGAGCTGGCTTCGGTCCTGCAGACGCTCGAGCAGGTCCAGCAGGAGTTCAACCGCTCGCAGTCCGGGGGCAAGAAGATCTCCCTGGCCGACCTCATCGTGCTGGGCGGCTGCGCAGCCGTCGAGAAGGCGGCCCGGGACGCCGGTCACGACGTCACCGTCCCGTTCACCCCGGGGCGCACGGACGCCTCGCAGGAGCAGACCGACGTGGACGCGTTCGCCGTGCTCGAGCCGAAGGCGGACGGGTTCCGCAGCTACCTGCGGCCCGGCGAGAAGCTGCCCGCGGAGACCCTGCTGCTCGACCGCGCCAACCTGCTCACGCTGACCGCTCCCGAGATGACGGTTCTGGTCGGCGGGATGCGGGCCCTCGGCGCGAACGTCGGGCGAACCCGACACGGCGTCTTCACCGACCGGCCCGAGGCGTTGACCAACGACTTCTTCCGGAACCTGCTCGACATGGGCACGGAGTGGAAGGCGTCTGCGTCGGCCGAGAACGTGTTCGAGGGCCGGGACCGCGCCACCGGCGAGGTCAGGTGGACCGCCACGGCGGTCGATCTCGTCTTCGGTTCGAACTCCCAGCTCCGGGCCATCGCGGAGGTCTACGGCAGTGCCGACGGGCAGGAGAAGTTCGTCCAGGACTTCGTGGCGGCGTGGGTCAAGGTCATGAACCTGGACCGGTTCGACCTCGCCTGATGCGAAAGAGGGGCCCCGGCCACCGACAGGTTGGCCGGGGCCCCTCCGCATGCTGAGTTCCGGTCGAACACCCCTCCTCGATGCCTCGTCTGCTGCGGGGGGCTGGCGCAGGAGAGACGCGCAGTCGGGTGGGTGAGCAGCGACGCTAGGCAACTCCCGCGCGGCGTGGCACGATCGCGAAGGTGACCAGCAGAACCGCCGTGGAGCAGCATCTGCGCGACCTCGCGCGGCTGCGTCGCGTCCGCGACCGGATCGACCGGGAGTACGCGCAGCCGCTGGACGTCGAGGCGCTCGCCCGCGGCGTGAACATGTCGGCCGGGCACCTCAGCCGCCAGTTCCGGCTTGCCTACGGCGAGTCGCCGTACGCCTACCTGATGACGCGGCGCATCGAGCGCGCGATGGCGCTGCTGTGTCGTGGCGACCTCAGCGTCACCGAGGTCTGCTTCGCGGTCGGTTGCTCGTCGCTGGGCACCTTCAGCACCCGCTTCACCGAGCTGGTCGGCGTGCCGCCCAGCACCTACCAGCGCGACGCGGCGGGCGCGACAGCGGGGATGCCAGCATGCGTGGCGAAGCAGGTCACCAGGCCGATCAGGAATCGAGAAGCGCCGGTCCCGAGCCGCATCTAGCCTGACTGTCATGGACATCACCATTCACTACACGTTCCTCCCGCAGAACGACCCGGACGCCGCGCTCTCCTTCTACCGCGACACGCTCGGCTTCGAGGTCCGCAACGACGTCGGCTACGGCGGGATGCGCTGGATCACGGTTGGCCCTGAGGGCCAGCCGGGCACCTCCATCGTCCTGCACCCGCCGGCCGCCGACCCCGGCATCACCGACGACGAGCGCCGCACCATCACCGAGATGATGGCCAAGGGCACCTACGCCAGCGTCGTCCTGGCCGCCAAGGACCTCGACGGCACCTTCGACAAGGTCCAGGCCACCGGAGCCGAGGTCGTCCAGGAGCCGATGGACCAGCCGTACGGCGTCCGCGACTGTGCCTTCCGAGACCCCGCCGGCAACATGGTCCGTATCCAGGCGGCGGGGTGAGCACCGTCCTGGCCGAACCCCGCACCCCGGAGACCCGCAAGGCTGACACGCTCAGAATGCTCGCCACCCCGGCGATCGACGTCTGGGTCGCGACGGGCTCGGCCGCCGGTGCGCCGTACCTGGTGCCCGTGTCGCTGGCCTGGGTGGACGAGCGGGCGGTGATCGCCGTCGAGAAGTCCTCGCTCACCGCGCGCAACCTGACCGCGTCCCGGCAGGCCCGGCTCGCCGTGGGCCCGACGCGCGACGTGGTGATGATCGACGCCGTCCTCGAGAGGGCGGTCGACGTGGTGGACGACAATGCGTTGGCCGCGGCGTACGTCACGCAGGCAGACTGGGACCCCCGCAGCGCGGAGGGGTACGCGTTCCTCGTGCTGCGGCCCGTCCGGGTGCAGGCCTGGCGCGAGGCGAACGAGATCGCCGGCCGCACGCTCATGCGCGACGGCACCTGGCTGGTCTGACGGAGGAGACAGGATGAGCATGGCCACGAAGACGGACGCCCAGTCGCCGACGATGCACGTCGCCGACACCCACGACCTGATCCGCGTGCAGGGCGCACGCGAGAACAACCTGAAGGACGTGAGCGTCGAGATCCCCAAGCGGCGGCTCACGGTGTTCACCGGCGTCTCCGGCTCGGGCAAGAGCTCGCTGGTCTTCGACACGATCGCCGCGGAGTCGCAGCGGATGATCAACGAGACCTACAGCGCCTTCGTGCAGGGCTTCATGCCGACGCTGGCTCGGCCCGAGGTCGACTACATGGACGGCCTGACCACCGCGATCATCGTGGACCAGGAGCGGATGGGCTCCAACCCGCGCTCCACGGTCGGCACCGCCACCGACGCCAGCGCGATGCTGCGGATCCTCTTCAGCAGGCTCGGCCGGCCCCACATCGGCTCCCCCAACGCGTACTCCTTCAACATCCCGACCGTGCGCGCCAGTGGTGCGATCACGGTCGAGCGTGGCAACAAGACCAAGGCCGAGAAGGCGACCTTCCACCGCCTGGGCGGGATGTGCCCGAGGTGCGAGGGCATGGGCGCGGTCAACGACTTCGACCTGTCGGCGGTGTACGACGAGTCCAAGTCGCTCGCCGAGGGAGCACTCACGGTCCCCGGCTACAGCATGGACGGCTGGTACGGCCGCATCTTCAGCGGCGCCGGCTTCGACATGGACAAGCCGGTCGGGAAGTTCACGAAGAAGGAGCTCCAGAAGCTCCTCTACGGAGAGCCCACCAAGATCAAGGTCGAGGGGGTCAACCTCACCTACGAGGGCGTGATCCCCAAGATCCAGAAGTCGATGCTGTCCAAGGACGTCGACGCGCTGCAGCCGCACATCCGCGCGTTCGTGGAGCGGGCGGTGACGTTCACGACCTGCCCCGAGTGCGACGGGACCCGGCTCAGCCAGGAGGCGCTGTCGTCGAAGATCAGGGGCAAGAACATCGCCGACCTCTGCGCGATGCAGATCAGCGACCTGGCCGGCTGGATCCGTGACCTCGACGAGCCGTCGGTGGCACCGCTGCTCACCGGGCTGCAGCACCTGCTCGACTCGTTCGCCGAGATCGGGCTCGGCTACCTCTCGCTGGACCGGCCCGCGGGCACGCTGTCCGGAGGAGAGGCACAGCGCACCAAGATGATCCGCCACCTCGGGTCCTCGCTCACCGACGTCACCTACGTCTTCGACGAGCCGACCATCGGCCTGCACCCGCACGACATCCAGCGGATGAACGAACTGCTGCTGCGGCTGCGCGACAAGGGAAACACCGTGCTCGTCGTGGAGCACAAGCCCGAGACCATCGCGATCGGCGACCACGTCGTCGACCTCGGCCCGCTGGCCGGCAGCGAGGGTGGCGAGGTCGTGTACGAGGGCACCCTCGAGGGCCTGCGCACCAGCGGGACGCTCACCGGCCGGCACCTCGATGACCGCGCCTCGCTCAAGGAGACGGTGCGGGCGCCCCAGGGAGCGCTCGAGATCCGTGGTGCCGACGCGCACAACCTGCAGGGGGTCGACGTCGACATCCCGCTCGGCGTGCTCTGCGTGGTCACCGGCGTCGCCGGCTCCGGGAAGAGCTCGCTGATCCACGGATCCGGTCGAGGCTCCTCGTCCCCGGGCTCCTTAGGCAAGGCGGTCGCCGGTCGTGACGGCGTGGTGGTGATCGACCAGGGTGCGATCCGCGGCTCGCGGCGGAGCAACCCGGCGACGTACACCGGACTGCTCGAGCCCATCCGCAAGGCCTTCGCGAAGGCCAACGGCGTGAAGCCGGCGCTGTTCAGCTCCAACTCCGAGGGCGCCTGTCCGACCTGCAACGGAGCCGGCGTCATCTACACCGACCTCGGAGTGATGGCCACCGTCGAGTCGACGTGCGAGGAGTGCGAAGGCAGGCGGTTCCAGGCGCCGGTGCTGGAGTACACGTTGGGCGGACGCAACATCGCCGAGGTGCTCGCGATGTCGGTGGCCGAGGCCGAGGACTTCTTCGGCGACGGCGAGGCGCGGACTCCCGCCGCCCACAAGATCCTCGACCGGCTCGCCGATGTCGGGCTCGGCTACCTCACCCTCGGCCAGCCGCTCACCACCTTGTCCGGCGGCGAGCGGCAGCGGCTCAAGCTAGCCACCCAGATGGCCGAGAAGGGCAGCGTCTACGTCCTCGACGAGCCGACCACCGGCCTCCACCTCGCCGACGTCGAACAGCTCCTCGGCCTGCTGGACCGGCTCGTCGACTCCGGCAAGTCGGTGATCGTCATCGAGCACCACCAGGCGGTCATGGCGCACGCCGACTGGATCATCGACCTCGGCCCCGGCGCCGGCCACGACGGCGGAGGGATCGTCTTCGAGGGCACGCCAGCCGACCTCGTCGCCGGCCGCTCCACCCTTACCGGCGAGCACCTCGCGGCCTACGTCGGCACCTGAGCGAGGCTCGACTGCCTACCGGACGTCCGCTGACCTCGATAATGGGCCCATGGAAGGGCGCTGGGAGTTCTGGATCGACCGTGGCGGTACCTTCACCGACGTGGTCGCCCGTCGTGGCGATGGGACGTTGGTCACCCACAAGCTGCTCTCGGAGAATCCGAAGTGGTACGACGACGCCGCGATCGCCGGGATCCGGGAGGTCCTCGGGCTCCGTGACGGTGAACGGATCCCGGTCGAGGACATCGCCGCGGTGAAGATGGGTACGACGGTCGCCACGAACGCCCTCTTGGAACGCAAGGGCGAGCCGACCGTCCTGGTGACCACCCGCGGCTTCGCGGATGCGCCCCGCATCGCCTACCAGAACCGACCAAAGATCTTCGCCCGGCACATCGAGCTGCCGGACCTCCTGCACTCCGTTGTCATCGAGGCAGCCGAGCGCCTCGACGCCGGGGGCGAGGTGGTGACCCCGCTCGCGCCCGGGTCGCTGCGGCACGAGTTCCAGGAGGCCTTCGAACGAGGCTTTCGCAGTGTGGCGGTCGTCCTCATGCACGCCTTCCGCAATCCGGCACACGAGCTCCGGATCGGCGAGCTGGCCCGCGACGTCGGCTTCACCCAGGTCTCCATGTCCCACGAGGTCAGTCCGCTGATGAAGCTGGTCTCGAGAGGGGACACCACGATCGTCGACGCCTACCTCTCACCGATCCTGCAGCGGTACGTGGACCAGGTGAGCGGCGCGCTGCCGGGAGTGCAGTGCCAGTTCATGCGCTCCTCGGGAGGTCTCACCGAGGCGCACCACTTCCGCGGCAAGGACGCGATCCTCTCGGGGCCTGCCGGCGGCATCGTCGGGATGGCACGGACCGCGCAGGCGGCCGGTCTGACCCGGGTGATCGGGTTCG